>Ga0265298_10004657_pt1 | contig 17426 bp, 10 predicted proteins | sample AusTroGonzalo_MG_3_FD_193486 | JGI IMG/M metagenome (GOLD analysis project Ga0265298, IMG submission 193486) | Bovine rumen microbial communities from tropical cattle in Woodstock, Queensland, Australia - Gonzalo_01 | ecosystem: Host-associated > Mammals > Digestive system > Stomach > Rumen ... | reverse complement strand
TCACCTTCCCGGCAGGTACGGTTTGCGACGCGAACGACTACATCTACATCGTCGCAGATCGTCGCCAATACATTGCGGACCATGAGGCTACGCTGACAGACGAAGTAATCGTCGGCAACGCAACGATTACCGGTACTGGTCCCATCGTACTTTATGATGCCGATGGTGTGGAGGTGTTCAGGCTGGTGCCTGAGACGAACGAATTCAATTACCTGCGCCTCCATTCGTTCTGCGGCAACACGAACGACGGGGCGGACGGCGATACTGGCGAGTGGTTCGTCCTGACCAACATTTCCGACACAGTCACACTCGATCTCGCAGGAGTGACCGTGTGCTTCCTTAAGCAGGGCGATCCGGAGGACGGAAAGGCGCATTGCCATGTCACCTTGGAGAACAAGAAGGGCAAAGGAGCCATCAATCCGCTCAAGTCGTGGAGGGCGGAGCAGGCCGACTATGCCGACAAGGGCTGGGTCAAGATCCAAAACAACAAGCAGCAGATCACCATCTGGGACAAGTACGGCTCGGTCTGCCAGTCGCTGAAGGTGACGCAGAAGAACTTTGATCTCGCTTATGGCGGGGGAGGCTATCTCGTCTGCGATTCTGTCGAGCATGTTGTAGATACGAAAAAGGACACCGACTGGCACCAGGAACTTGCCGGACTTCCAAATGATGGAGAGGGGAGCGCGGAGTTTGCTGCCGACAGCCAAGAGGCTGCCGATGCCATAATCGCTTCTGCCGAAGTCGTGCTGACGGAAGAAGATGAAAGTCTTAGGCCGTACCTCATGATCGTCGCCGAGCCGGTCGAGGGCGAGGCTGGCAAATACAAGGCCGTGGTAGCCGTCAATCCTGATACGGTCGGAAATCCCGTTATTGATGAGCCTGCGACTGAAGACGACAAGCCGGTAACGATCGAGGACGACGAAGACGGAAAGAAGACCGTCAGTGCGAGGATCTCCAACGCAACCCCAGGTCTCTGGTATGGCTACGAGGTCTCGGATTCTTTGGGGCCTGACAAGAAATTCGAGAACGACACAGGGTCATTTGACAGAGCCACCGACTTTTCACACACGATAACTGCGTCGCCCCGCGACAAGACGAAGACCAGCGGCTTCTACCGCGTGAAGGTGCTCCCCGCAAGCCCTAAGGGGGGAGCACCCGTACCTTAAGGGGGTGAAAGTCGTTCGAGCTCGTCGCCCGCCGCAGAGCGAGGGTAAATGAAGTTTTAAGTTGTCAAAGATCGGTTTTTGGTGTTTTGCCGGGGGATGGCGGTTGATCGGGCCGCCACCCCCCAAGCGTTTTAGATGTGCTCCTTGAACATGACGTCCCTCTCGGAGGAAAGTCCGTTCGCGAATGTCACGACGACCCTGCAGATGTATCCGCCCCGAGGGTCGATTTCGGTGTTGACGGATTGTGTCTTGTACTTGAGTTTGGCCATTGCTGGCCTCCTTTCTTTGTGTTGTTTTTTTGTCTTTGTTAAGTGGCGGCGCCAAAAATTTTTTTGTCACCGCCAAATTTCATTTTGTCACCGCCATTTTCATTTTTGGCGCTGACACTTCCCGTGGCCGGCGCTGACGTCTTTGCCCTACTGCTTCTTGTGCGCGCGTAGCGCCATCCACTTTCGCGCCCTGTATCGCTCGGGCGCACCCTCGTCGTTTAGCCTGTTGTCAAAGATCAATGCCCCGAAGGGCTTGGGACGCTCGGGCTTTCTCCTTCGCATGCCCCCTCACTATTCCTTGGCAAAAGGGGGGTGGCGGCGCATCGCCAAACACCCCTAGAGTCGATTTGGCCCAATATTTTTAAGGGTTTAAGAAATCTAAAATATTTTTTAGCTCCCTGTTGAACTGTGATTTGGATAGCCCAATTTCGCGCCACGCCTTGAAGTACGCGGAGGGGTTGGCTATCGGCGGCAGCCCCTCGCGCATACGCACACGCGCGGGCGTGGACTGGCTACTATTGGGTTTATCTATAAACCCCGACCGACTACTTGACTGTCTACCGTGTACACAGTCCACGCGCGCGCACATACGCGAGGCGGGGCTGTTGATAACTCTTGCTTCTGTCATTTTGCGCCGCTCTCAGGGCTTATACCTCTCCACGGCGGCGCGTATTGTTTCAGGCGTTCAGTCAGAGAAGCCTCTTGTCTGACATATTCCCCGGCGCTTATCTGATTTATTCTCCACGGCCCAAAATCTCCCGCACAAGAGCCGACGGATTTGGTATGCTAGACTACATCCCAAGCGCAGGCTTTGTAGGTCGCATCGTTGTGCGCCGGTCTGCCCAAGAGAAGCAAAAGACATGAAAATTTATACAAATTCCCCAATTAGACCCTCAGATGGCGGAGCTTGTATCGCTCTGCTTCGCCGTCTTCTCTCTCGCGGTTCAATTGTCGAGCCGTAAGGCGCAGGCAGCCAGCGAGCAAGCCCCCTCAGTTCGTCGGCGCAGACGCAGCAAGTACAGCGGCGAGGTCTGCGCGGCATGCCTGGCCTACTGGCATGCAGCAAAGCATTCAACCGTCGCTCGAAACGGCATAAACACCCGCATGACCTACAAGGCGGCGTTCGCGTACTTCGCGTCGAAGCTGAAGGAGCTTGGGGTAAAGACGGTGGAGATGTTCAAGCGGATAATCCACGCCATGCAGAGCCGCGAATGCGAAGATCGCCGCAAAGACCTTGAGGCGAAGAAGGAGGCCGAAGCAAAGGTGAAGGATAACGGCGGCAAAGTTGAGGCTCCAGCCGCGAAACCTATGCGGCTTATGGAACGCTTCGGCAGAACCCTCGCGCGTTTCGGAATTCCCTTGCCGTCCATCTTCACGCACTCCGACAACAATTTCAAGTAGTGCGGCAAAGCATACCTGAAAGGGCCATCTCGCCTCGCTTGATTAGAGCGCGGCGGATTTGGTATAATTTCGTTATCTCGTAAAGCAGCGCAAGCCGCTCAAACGGGGTTATAGTTCGGGAGCGGACAAGTAGCGGCAAAGCCAAAGCGGCGAAAGTCTTCCCGGGCGTTCATCAATGTAGCATCAACGCTACACGTCGTTCCGTAGAAATACTACCACTATTTCAATTCCAAGCGACATGTATGTAGAGATGCGCCTAGTTGGCGCATTTTCTCTTCATGTATTTGGAATTGGCCTGTGGTAGGGCTTCTACGGAGTGCATGAATGAGAAATGCGCTCTTTTTTATGCAAGAGACACGGTGTCCACGGCGGAATTGCGCGCTTGGCTGGGCACCACATGGCGACGACATTTGACGACTTGCTGAAGAAGTATCGCGACACCTCGCTCTCCGAGGCTGAGAAGGGCACGAAGTTCGAGGAGCTTATGCGCGCATACCTGCTGTTGCTCCCGAAGTTCTCTGGAATGTTTGCGGACGTTTGGCTTTGGCGTGATTTCCCGTACCGCAGAGACTTCGGCTCTGGACACGACCTCGGCATCGACCTTGTCGCTAAGACTGTAGGCGGCGAGTATTGGGCTGTCCAGTGCAAGTGCTACCAGAAGGACGCCTACATATCCAAGGAGTCAGTCGATACATTCCTTTCCACCTCCGGCAAGCGCTTCTCCGACGGGATGCTTGAGCCCAAGCGCTTTGCGTGGCGGCTATGGATCGCTACGACGGACAACTGGTCGGACAATGCGGAGTCCACTCTTGAGAACCAGGTGCCGCCTGTGATGAAGATCGGTCTTGCAGACCTCAGGTCATCTCCGGTGGATTGGGCGGCGGTCGAGGCCAAGGCGCACGGCGAAAAGGCCAAGGCGACAGCCGAAAGGCGCAAGCTTCTCGACCACCAGAATGCGGCGATAGCCGCAGCCCATGCGCACTTCAAGAGCCACGATCGCGGCAAGCTTATCATGGCTTGCGGCACAGGCAAAACCTACACCTCACTCAAGATAGCGGAGAATGAAGTGAACCAGAAAGGACTTGTGCTCTTCCTAGTGCCGTCGATAGCTCTCCTCGGCCAGACGCTGAACGAGTGGACCGCACATGCCGAAACGCCCATCCGCCCGATGTGCGTCTGTTCGGATGCCGATGTCTCAAAGAGGCAGAAGCTTGCCGATGACGGAGGGTTCTCCGTCGAAGACCTCGCGTTCCCCGCATCGACCAGCGTGGAGCAGATCGTCCGACAGTTCAAGGAACTCGACCTGCTCTCCAAGACAAACGGCGGCTTTCGCGTTGTGTTCTCCACATACCAGTCGCTTCCTCGCGTCATAGAGGCGCAACGCGCCCTAAATGCTGAAAAGGCCCATCAGGCCGACTTTGATCTTGTCATCTGTGACGAGGCGCACCGCACAACCGGTGCGGCGGCAAAGGACGCGAAGACTAAAGCGTTCATCCTCGTTCACGACAACTCCAATCTTGTCGCCGACAAGCGCATGTACATGACGGCCACGCCCCGCATCTACAACGACAAGATAAAGGACGACGCAAAGCGCGAGGATGTCCTGCTCTACTCGATGGACAACGAGGAGGTGTTTGGCGGCGAGTTCTACCGCATAGGATTCGGCGAGGCCGTGAAGCATGGGCTTCTCTCCGACTACAAGGTGCTAGTGCTGACCTACAACGGCACAATACCGCAGGGGATGAGGGATGCGGTCACATCCTCGAACGGCGAAATCAAGATGGATGACGCCGCCAAGCTGATAGGCTGCACAAATGCGCTCTCCAAGCAGCTTGTCCGAGATTCTGAAGCAGTCCGCAATGAAGACCCGTCGCTTATGCACAAGGCTGTCGCGTTCTGCGGCAGCATAAACGCCTCGAAGCAGATAACTGGTTCGTTCAACGCACTTCGCGACAAGTATTTTGAGTCGCTTTCTCCTGAAGAGAGGGCAAACCTTGTCGCAATAGAAGCGGACCATGTGGACGGTTCTATGGGAGCTGCCGAACGTCAGCGCAAGCTCGCGTGGCTCGACTCGGCTGGCTCCGACACAAACGTGTGCCATGTGCTGAGCAACGTAAAATGCCTTTCAGAGGGTGTGGACGTTCCGAGCCTCGATGCGATACTATTTCTTGCCGCGAAGAACAGCATGGTCGATGTCGTGCAGTCGGTCGGTCGCGTCATGCGAAAGGCTCCAGGTAAGAAATACGGCTATGTGATAATCCCCGTCGTTATTCCGCCTGACATGTCGCCGGAGGATGCTCTCGACAACTCGGACGTGTACAATGTCGTCTGGACGGTGCTGAACGCATTGAGGGCGCATGATGACCACTTTGATGCAGAGGTAAACAAGATAGATCTCAACAAGAGCGGATCTTCGAAGATCATTGTCGATGTCATAGGCAGAGGTGGCGGCAAGAACGATAGAGAAGGCATCAACGGTGGCGACAGGAAGGTGACGCAGGACCAGTTCGACTTCAAGGCGGCGATATACGCCAAGATGGTCAAGAAGGTTGGCACGCGCCGCTACTGGTCGCTCTGGGCCGAGGAGGTTGCGAAGATCGCCGCAAAGCATTCGGACCGTCTTCGCGAGCTTGTTGGGACGCCAGGCGAGAAGCGCGACGAGTTCTTGAAGTTCCTTGAAGCTCTGCGCGAGAACCTAAACCCCGCCGTCACCGAGGACGAGGCGGCGGACATGCTAGTGCAGCATGCTCTAACCAAACCGGTTTTCGATGCTGTATTCGAGGGTTACGACTTCGCGGCGTCGAACGTTGTCTCAAAGGCGATGCAGAGGATGGTCGATCTTCTGCACGAGGAGATACCGGAGAACGAAATGTCCGCGATGGAAGAGTTCTACAAATCGGTCGCGGAACGCGCTGAGGGCATTGACAACGCCGAGGGCAAGCAGCGCGTAATATACGAGCTATACGACAAGTTCTTCAGGACGGCTTTCCCGAAGATGTCCGAACAGCTGGGCATCGTCTATACGCCGGTTGAGTGTGTGGACTTCATCATAAACTCTGTCGAGGATGTGCTCAACAAGGAGTTCGGACAGTCGCTTACAGACAAGAACGTGCATGTGATTGATCCGTTCACAGGAACAGGCACTTTTATGACGCGGCTTCTCCAGTCCGGGCACATAAAGCCGAAGGACCTGAAGCGCAAGTACACCGAAGAGATGCACGCCAACGAAATCGTGCTTCTCGCATACTACATAGCTTCGGTAAACATCGAGTCTGTATATCACGACTTGGCAAAGACGGAATACACTCCCTTCGAAGGAATCTGCCTGACCGACACCTTCGAGCTTTACGAGAAGGGGGATGTGTTCGAGACGCAGGACTTCCAGCAGAACTCCGCGCGCGTCAAGCGTCAGCGCAAGTCGCCAATCCGCATCGTCATCGGCAACCCACCATATTCCATTGGACAGAAGAGCGCCAACGACAATGCGCAGAATGCACACTACCCCAAGCTTGAATCTGCGATTGAGAAAACTTACGCTGCCAAAACCAAAGCGGCGAATGTTAAAGGGCTTTACGATTCGTACATAAAGGCGTTCAGATGGGCCACAGATAGACTAGAAGGCGGGAAAGGGATTGTTGCTTTTATATCCAATGCAGGGTGGATCGATACAAGCGCAATGGACGGCTTTCGTGCAACCTTGCGGGATGAGTTTGATTCTATTTACGTCTTCAACCTGCGCGGCAACTGTCGTACTAGTGGTGAACTTCGTAAGAAAGAGTCTGGCAATGTTTTTGGACTTGGCTCTCGTACGCCCATTGCCATTACGATTCTCGTGCGCAATGGAGGCGAGGGCAAAGCTCGCATATTCTATCGTGATATTGGTGACTACCTTTCTCGCGAGAAGAAGTTGGAGATTATTAAGGAAATGCGCTCCATGCTCGACCCCAAGATGGAGCTGGTCGAAATTCATCCAAACGAAAAGAACGACTGGATAAACCAGCGTGATGGACTATTCGATTCGTTCATAGTGATAGGCGATAAGAAGGATAGACAGGAGCATACGGCCTTTGTGCCAAAATATTCGATGGGCATTGCATCTAATCGCGATACATGGGTTTACAATTTTTCGCAAGGGGAACTTGCGAAGAATATGCAAATGACAATTGATTTTTATAATGACAATATAGGTAAAGAACCAGTTGCCGATTCAACAAAGATAAGTTGGACAAGAGCATTGAAACGCGACCTTAAGAAGAAAGTAGTTGCATCTTTTGATGAAAGCAAAATGTCGATAGCGGTATATCGTCCTTTTTGCAAGCAGCGGTTTTATTATGATCCAACAATGTGGCTTGAAATGCCACTGTTGATTCCCCGTTTATTCCCAACTGCGTCATATAAGAATCGAATCATATGCACTCCTGGTAATGGGGCCTCAAAAGACTTTTCCTGCCTCATGCTTGATGGAATTCCAGATCTAAATCTTATGAACGCAGGTGCGCAGTGCTTCCCACTCTATGTGTACACGAAGGTTGATGAAGGTGCGCAGATGGGGTTGTTCGATAAAGGTGATAACGAATATAGACAGGAGAGTGGTATAACCGATTTCATGCTTTCGCGTTGCCGTGCGGAGTTTGGCGACAAGGTTACGAAGGAAGATATCTTCTACTTCATCTATGGTGTTCTTCATTCGCCGGAATACCGCAGGAGGTTCGAGGCAGACCTCAAGAAATCGCTTGCGAGAATTCCGCTACCGGAGACCGGTGCAGAGTTCGCGGCGTTCGTCAAGGCGGGTCGGAAGCTTGGCGATCTGCATTGCGGGTATGAGCGGGCGAAGCCTTGGAAGGATTGTGTCGTTGATGTTGCGCCGGGATACGACTCGCCTTATAGGGTCACCAAGATGCGCTTTGCGAAGAAGGAGGGTTCGAAGGACGAAGACCGCAGCTGCATTATCTACAACGAACGTGTGCAGATTCGCGGCATTCCTCTTGAGGCGTACGACTACCAGGTGAACGGCAAGTCGGCGATCGAATGGATCATGGACCGTTACCAAGTTACGAACAACAAGGATTCCGGCATCGTCAACGACCCTAACAAGTGGTTGGAGGAGTGCGGCGATGAACGCTACATCGTCGATTTCATCCTCAAGGTCGTCACGGTTTCGATGGAAACACAGAAGATCGTTGCAACCCTACCCAAGCTGGAGTTCTGACGAGGGGCTCAAGCCTATGTTTTGTACGCGCCGAGCGACAATAAACAAGCATACTGTAGCTTTTTTGACGGCAACTCAAATGATGAGGACGATGATGTGGAATGTAGGGATGGGGCCTTGTGATATTGTGCGCTATGCTATGCGGATAGTAGGGAAGTGTCTGCGTATAAAAGATGAGAAAAAATGGCCTTTGGATGCGGTGTAGATGAGTTGTCTGTATAATGCTTCTGGCACGCCGTGGTATTGGTAGCGCCTTCCTGTGTGAAAGTCGATTGTAAGAGTTGCTGTGCGAGGGTCGTAGTCGACCGCTCGGAGATTGCTTGATGTAACGTATGTCATAACAATTATTTGAATTAGGAAGTTTGTTAAGATTGGGCGGCGGTCTAACCGCCCAATACCACTGAGCGGATCAAGACTCAATGGCTATCGAAGTTTGGTTCACGGACGACGTTCGGTGACCGTCGTCTTCTTGTGTGCGGCGGCGTACTTGGGCGTAACATAACGCCCAGTGATAGCGCTGCGACACCTTGTCGACTTGCTGGACTTTGCCATATTTTTACCTCCTTTCTGTTTTGCGTTGTTGGATGTGCTGAACCCTGTTGTTACTTATATGTCTTTATAAAAGTGGCCGACACAATTTCCGCAGAATTCGTATTGGCCATTTTGCCAAGTGGCAAGATTGCTCCTAAGCCTTTTGTCATCTCCCTTGAGGTAGAATGTGCTATTGTTCATCTTGGGCATTGGGGCATCTTTGCTAATTTGCCTTCCACAACAGGTTGTGCGATTGCCATTGAATGCTACGATCTTTTTCCTGAGCGTATCAAGTTTGACTTCGGCGATATGCAAGTTCTCTGGATTTTCGCCTTCAATGGATGTTTCTGGTATAATGGACCAGCCGTCGTATTTTGTATCTGTAGGTTTTCCCATAGCTTTGATTTATGCCATCTTAAGAACCGTCATTTGACGGACGATCAGGGTGGCTACCGTTTTGTTGGGGTTGTTATTGCTCGGAATCACCCGATTCACGAACTCAATCTGGTTCCCATGCAGATGGGCGAATTATATCACATATGCTTAGTAGTTGTCAAATCGCCTCCTCATAACTGTACAAGATGAAAGTGTGCACTATACAAAGTACAAAAAATATTGTATAATATATAACCATGAAAACCACAATAGGCGAAAAAATCCATAATCGCAGGATCAAGCTTGATATTTCTGTGATTGAGTTGGCAAAACGGGTTGGCGTATCCCGTGGGTTTATATATCTTTTGGAGCAGGGTGTGTCGGGTGTTTCACCTGAACGATTGTGCGATTTTGCCCGTGCATTGGGGGTAGATGTGAAAGAACTTGATCCAGAAGCAAAACAAATCGAACATACAACTCCGGCATGGCTTGAGTATCTGAGGAGCGAATATTGGTTGGGCGAAGAGGACTGCCGCGAACTTGTGAAAGTCGTAGACAAATGGGCTATTCAAGATCGCTTTCCCGGAGAAACAGATGTTGAATTCAGAAAACGGTGGCAAGAATTCTATTTCCAGATGATTCAATACCTTACAAATGCATCTGTGAAGATATTGGCGCATCCGGAAATGTGCAATGTGTTCAAGGTTTTGGGATGGAAAACGTGTGCTACTTCATGGCGTCAGGTATATGATTGGTTTAATGAGTTGATTTGCGAGAAAATCCCGGTGAATCAGAATTTTGAGGATGGTGCGTCATGGAAAAGCGCTGTAGGAAAATATTTAAAGATATGCGAGGCCGGGGAATCGCGAAATGAGGATTGGGATGGATTGATGGCTGCGCAGACGGCTGCACTTGCCGCGCAAATAAAAACCAGTCCACGTTTCTATGCTGCGATAGTCAGAGATGCGAGCGTGGACAAATACTGGTACGTTCACAAGAGCGAGGGGAATCTTTTTGATAGAAGAGATGCTTCGTGGTGGCATGAGGCGGTGCGTGTGTTGGTTGATCCTAGTCTTGTCTTAAAAAGTGGATCAACATATTATCCTGATGGGGAGGTCTGTCCGCCTGTAGAAATGTTTTTAAGTCGTCTTTCTTCGTGGTTGGCTGTATATCCTTTTAGAGATAGGTTTAGGCGCGAGGTGAAGAAAGTTACACCATGTTCTGTAGAGTCATTTTCCAATTCGATATTTGGAGACAGGCTTCCGTGGAGGACGGCCTTTATGGGGTTCCTTGATGCGCTTGATGAGCCATATATGTATGTAGATTCTTACAAGCGAATGAAGCGCAATGAACTCAAGGCTGCCAATTTAAACATGGAAGATGTTGCCAAAGTCGCTTCGCATAAAGATGCGAAGCTTCGCGTTGGATTCTTTTTCAGAAATTTCGCGGCAGAAGACTCGAAATGGGAATTGCGAGCAAACTTACGTGTCCCAGATTCGTCGTCGATTTCGAACGTGTTTGATTCTATGTCAAACACGGAGGTTGAATCAGAAGAGGATTTTTCATTGTGGGATCCTAATTATGATCTTTGCGGGGTTTTGAAGACAGTTTCATATTACCAGGCTGGGTCATATGGAGAGGGGCATGTGAGGACGATGACGAAGCAGGGTTAAAGGATAAGTTGTTTATGTAAATTGGGAGATGGCTATGGCAAAGATGATTGTCGATAAAACGCCAGTTTCAGTCTTGAAGATAGGAAACGAAGATTTCATATCGTTGACAGATATGGCGTCTGGGAAGGACGGGCAAAATCGTTCTGCAGACATAATCAAGAACTGGATTCGCACACGTTATACACTTGAATTTCTTGGAACGTGGGAGATGTTAAACAACCCAGATTTTAAAGTGGTCGAATTTGACCACTTTAAAAAGCAGGCTGGCCTACCGAGCTTTACATTGAGTGCATCTGAGTGGATAGAGAAGACAAATGCCATTGGCATGGTTGTTAAAAAGGGGAAGTATGGCGGCACTTTTGCGGCAAAGGATATTGCATTTGAATTTGGATCGGCGATTAGCGTGTTGTTCAAATTGTATCTGATACGCGAGTTCCAACGTCTCAAAGAGGATGAACAGCGACAGTTAGGATGGTCGGCAAAGCGCGAGTTGGCAAAGATCAATTATCACATTCACACGGATGCGATCAAGAAGAATCTCATTCCCCCGCAACTAAACGCAAGGCAGAAATCGGCCGTGTATGCAAGTGAGGCGGACATTCTGAATGTGGCGATGTTTGGGATGACGGCGGCTGAATGGAAATTCGTCAATAAGGACAAGAAGGGCAACATTCGTGACTATGCAACGATGAATCAGCTTATTTGCCTGGCAAATATGGAGAATCTGAATTCGGTACTCATCACGCACGGTGTTTCACAAGAGGATCGCTTGATTGAGCTTAATCAGGTTGCTCGGCAGCAAATGTCGGTCTTGGAGCAGGTTCAATCGCGTGTCTTGCTGAAGTGACGGAAATGGCAGTAAAAGTGAATTCTGGGGATGTCGTATGGCAAAAGCGGTAGCGGCGCGAATATTTGGGGATGATTATCAAGCTCTTGTCTTTTGGCTAGAGGCGTGTAAAATGTTGATTGGAGAAGACGATATTGAGCATGTTGAAATAGAATCAGATGATGTGAAATCGCTTGATGATGTTGTCGTTCACTACAATGATGGTCATCGTGGAGTAGATGGTCGTTTAATTCGCAAAGCATTTTATCAGGTTAAGTATCATGTCGATTATAGGGATTCGTTGTCTGCTGGTGCATTGACGGATCCTAGTTTCATTAACGCTTCTTCTGTTTCGTTCCTGAAAAGGGCCAAAACGGCATGGGACGACCACAAGGAGATGGGATTGGCAATTATCTTATACAATACGTGGGGGGTAGCTTCTACAGATGTTCTTGGGGGGCTGATCTCTAGTGAGGATGGTCATTTTGCGATTGAGAAAATGATGTCCGCAAAGCCACGGTCAAAGATTGGTAAGTTGCGTGATTTATGGGCAAAACATTTGGGATGTGATGTTGAAGAGCTTGAGGATTTTCTTGGATCGTTGCGTATTGTGCAAGGTGGGACTCTTTCAGAGGTTCGTGCGGCGTTAAACGATCGTCTTGCAAGAGCTGGACTAAAGACAATGTCCCATTCGAGTCCGCTTTCTCCTTACGCGGATTTGGCTCGGGCTCTGATAAAGAGCAAGAGAACTAGTTTGAACCGTGATCAACTGATTGAATGTTGCAAGGCGTCTGAACTGTGGGACGGTGGCCCACGGCGCAAAATTGTAGGGAAGCGGTTGGCGATTAGGTCAAGAGAACGCTGCACGGAGGAGTTTAGTAGTTGGGGTGACGCACGATTAGATTTGCTGCCGCACTTTGATGGGAGGGGGTTGTGTTCGGATCTGAATTGGCATGACGATGTCGGGATGCCGGTCGTGAAGTTTCTTGCGCAGAATGCACATATTGGAGATTCTGTTGTCTTGTGGCTCCCGGTCCATTACACGATATTTGCTTTGGCAGGGTATGCTTTAGACGCGCGAAGTGGAGTGAGTGTAACTGTACGGCAATTTGGGACTTATGGAGTTCAGGATTGGGCAATCCCATTGCCTGAGAATAATAGATGTGAGGCATCTATTTGTTTGTGTCAACATGATGTTGAGCTGTCGGCTACGGGAACTGATTTGGCTGTGGCCATTGGTGTGGCGCATGAGATATCAGGGGACGTGGAAGAATATCTAAAGGGTAACGTGCCGTCGGTTAAGGTGCTTCGGACGGTGACGCTTGAACATTGTGGCCCATGCTCAATACGGGGACCCGAAATGGCGGCGCGTATAGTGGATGAGATTGTATGCTCTGTCCGAAATCTTCGGCAGACGTTTAAATGTCGAGGTGTAACGCATGTGTTTTATGCAATGCCGGCTTTTATGGTGTTTATGTTAGGACAGAGAATCGTCTCAATGGGCGCCGTTCAGTTGTATGAGCATGACTTTGATTCTGGTTTGGGTGCTGCATATTCACCATCACTAGCATTTCCACTTAAGAAAGGAAACTAATATGGCTACATTGCCTACATACTTTTCTGATTATCTAAAAAATATTCGCATGACTGATAGTCAGGTTCAAGAGTGCAAAACAGGGCACGAAACGCTTCGTAAGCGTTTGGAGGAGGATGAAAACCTAGGCCCAATTATTGTCGACACTTTCTTGCAAGGAAGCTATAAGCGAAATACGGCGATTCGCCCAGCTGGAGAAAAAGGGAAATCGGATGTTGACGTTATTGTTGTTACGACGTTGGATAGAGCGACCGAGACGCCAGATGCGGCGCTTGAGCGTTTCAAACCGTTCTTAAAGAAGTGGTACTACGGAAAGTATCGTAAACAAGGTCGGTCATGGGGCATAGAATTGTCCTATGTAGACCTAGACCTTGTTGTAACTTCTGCGCCGAGTGAAGCGGCAAAATCTTATTACAAGAATTTCGCGGCGCTTGATGTTATGGCCAATGAATGTGATGATGACAGTTGGAAGACAGAACCTCTGTGGATTCCTGACCGTGACGCAAATCAATGGGAAAAGACACATCCTATTGCGCAAATACTGAAGACACGAGAAAAGAACCATGCTACGAATGGTCATTACATTAACGTGGTTAAAGCCATTAAATGGTGGAGGAAAGCGTTGCATCCAAAGCCAAAGTATCCGAAGAGCTATCCGCTGGAACATTTGATTTGGACGGTGTGTCCATATTCAATAGATTCGGTCGCTGAGGGTGTTGTTTCTGCGTTTGAACGCATACGAGATGATTATCGCTGGTGCGTAGAGAGTGGAGGAAAACCGTATTTGCCAGATCATGGTGTTCCTGAGCATGACGTTTTTGCTCGGGTCTCTGCGGAGGATTTCAAGGGGTTCTATGCGTTGGCGTGTGATGCGGCGGAGAAGGCTCGTAGTGCATATGATGAGGAAGACAAGGAGACGAGCGCAGAGAAGTGGCGCGAGTTATTCGGAGAGAAATTCCCCGCTCCGCCAAAAAAGAAAAAGAGTGACGAGACAGGGCTGGACGGCTATACACCTCGGACAGCGCCATCAATTATTGGAGGTGGGCGGTACGCTTGAGCGGATGCTAACGGAAGCCCCAGATTGTTTGCGCATTGCCAGACGGATGCTTGAGCATTTGCCGTTTTGCGAAATCGTAGACGATCTATCGCTTTGTGAGAATCATTGGACGATTCATTTTCGAGTTAGAATAAAATCAACGGGAGAAATACCGTCAGAGACATTCTGGTATGCCATATTGCCAGAAGCATATCCCTACGGAGAGATTGAACTATACCCTGCAAAAAGGGGAGGCATAGAGAAGACATATTGGCATCAGTCATATAATTCGCCAGGAAAGCCATACTCTCCTTGGCGAGAAGGAAATCCTTGCGTTAGCACTAATTTCCGTTTCTGGGGTCGCAAACAATATGATGCGGAACCTTATGATGTCGAAACTCGCCTTGCGTGGCATGTGGATAGACTTCATGATTGGCTGATTGCAGCAGACGCTGGAAATCTCGTGCACGACGGAGATCCGTTTGAGATGCCGCACTATCCTGGGCTTTCGTATTCGAAATGCTTTGGGTATTTTAATGGTGATGTGGCGACATATGATGCCATAGCGCGTGAATCGAAGAAGTTTGGGATTGCGCATGTACGGCAGTTAAAGCGAGTTAATGCTTGGATGCTGACGGCGCTAAAAAGTAATAGTAATGCGTTTCTGCTAAAGTGGCCTAAACAGGAGGTGTCGCAAGAAGACGAAGAGAAAGCTATTTGGGTGGAATTGCAAGATGTCCCGCACTTGTCTCCCTGGCAGGGGGTTCGTACATTCGGCGAACTGCGATTTGTACTTCGTGAGAGCGGTGTTGATTTAGATGGTTTAATTGCGCATCATTCTGCTTCCTTACGAGATGGAAAAAAGCATTTGCTAATCCTGGGGTTTCCCGTAACGGAATGTATAGGAGGTAGCGAAGTGCGTCAGGGTTGGCTAGCTTGTAGATTGCCAATTTTGTCTCATGGTAAGATAAAGGGGTTCCGCTCGACTCCAGAGTCTTATGCTGTCTATGATCGTGTAAAAAAGATTCTAACTGATGATGTTGAAATTGAATGGTTATATTCACGATGTTGGGATGATAGTGAAGTGCTTAGTCGGGGAGCGTTGTCTTCGAGTGTGCGAAAAATGAAGTTTGCAATTGTAGGGCTGGGGGCAATCGGTTCCTGCTTGGCAGAATTGTTGGCTAGAATGGGAGTGAAGAACTTTATATTGATTGATGGTGAGACGCTTGAGATTGGCAATTTGACGCGGCATACATTGGGCTTGTCCTCGCTGGGATTAAGTAAGTCTATGGAGATTGCTAAGCGGTTGAGGACTATTGAGCCGTCTATATGTGTGAAGGCATTGCACAAAAGCATTGAGGTTGCACGACGACGTGCTGGGGCGTTGCTTGAAGAAGCGGATGTCTTTGTTGATTGTACTGGGGATGACGCCGTTCTTTATAATTTGGCAGTTGAGCCGTTTGAAAATGCAAAGAGGTTTATAAGTGTTTCCATTGGGCTGGGGGCAGAAATGCTTTTTGTTTATGGAGCAAAAGCCGCATCGTTTCCGTTTAATGATTTTAAGGATAAGGTTAACCCTTACATTGATCAAGAAAAAGAGAAGTGGAAAGGTGTTAAATTGCCGCGAGCAGGAATCGGTTGTTGGAATCCTGTTTTCCCTGCAAGAGCAGACGACATTTGGATGATGACGTCTATTGCGGCGAAGGAAATAGAAGTAATGGTTAATGATGGGTGGCAAGGGTTACGCATTTTTTCGCTAAAGACAAATGAGCAGTCTTTTGCCGGCGTGGAACAGATGTCGTGACTATGAAGGCGCATAAACAATATGAGTTTTGGATGGAAGGTCGACACATAGGAGTGTCGATTTCTGGTTTTGTACTGAATGAGCTATTGGCAGAGTGCAAAAAGTCTAATCAGTATGAAACAGGTGGAGTGTTGTGGGGGAAATATAATGATGCGAGGACGGTCGCGCAGGTGACCGGACTATCGGGGCCGCCTCGGGATTCGCGACATGGAGGGTTTTCGTTTAAGAGGGGAATTGCAGGGCTACAAAAGATGGTGGATGCACTTTGGAATGCTCCTGTGCGGCGATATTACCTAGGAGAATGGCATTTCCATCCATTTGCTTCTCCTGAGCCTAGCTATGTTGACATAGTGCAGATGCAGAAACATGCGGCGGATCAAAAATTACAATGTCCTGAACCTATCTTGATTGTACTTGGCGGAGATCCTCGACGAGAGTGGTCAGTTTCTGTGTCTATATTCACGCGCTCAGGATTGAGATTTCGATTGACATAAGTTGTAGAATGGGGTAGAAGGCGTCCCAGAGATTGGGTGATTTGCCGTGGGGCGGGGAGTGCTGGTGGGAAACCGCGAGAGAATCGGGTTTAATGCGAGACCAGCTGCAAGCAGTTGAGATCTTGGCAATTTTTGAGGGTTGAACTGCATTAGTGAAGCAGAGATTGGTGGTATGGTCGCTGTTGCTAGTGAGGGGAGGATTTGGTATACTATCACTACTTTCGGGAATTGATGCCCCTTGATGGGGATATAGAGCGAAAGTCGTCCGGACCGGGCCTGTGGCAGAGAAGATCCACAGGAAACCGCATGGGCCGGGTAGCGAGGTAATCCGTTGGAAAACACGGAGGTCACTCAGTGGCATGGCTGGCAGGGCCGATTCCAGACTGCAGCGGCTGCGCGTGTCGCCGGTGAAACTGCAACAACCGCAATAGGGAACAAGAAAGGAATCGGAAATGGGTTACAACAAGTTGAAACGTGTAGGGCGAGGTGCTAAGCTATATGCCGTGTCGGATTTGCACGGACACTTGGAAGGGCTGGATCCTTCTGGGATGGGCGCGGTGCTGATAGCTGGCGACTTCGCAGTAATGAATGGTTGGGGCGAGGCACACATGGCCTACCAGTTATGGTGGGTTCAGGATGTCTTCTGCAAGTGGTGTGCGACATATCCAGAGACGATGTTCTTCGTCGTGCCTGGCAATCACGACCTGTTTGCAGAGCGTGAAGAGCTTCGCATGACGATAAAATGGCCGGACAACGTAAAGCTGCTTGTTGACGAGGGATGCGAATTCAACGGGCTTAGCATTTACGGTACGCCTTGGGTGCCGTTCATAAATGGCAGTTGGGCGTTTGAAGAGGTGTTCCCAGGGCATCTAAAGGAGCGGTTTGCGGCAATACCGGAGGAACTAGACATTCTTATAACCCATTCTCCGCCAAGGATTCGTCGCAGGAAGATAGACGTGTCTATTGATACGAACTCTCCGCATTTCGGGAGCGCCGACTTGACCGACGCAATAATGCGGAAGCGCCCTAGATTGGTGCTGTGCGGTCA
>Ga0265298_10004656_pt1 | contig 17428 bp, 11 predicted proteins | sample AusTroGonzalo_MG_3_FD_193486 | JGI IMG/M metagenome (GOLD analysis project Ga0265298, IMG submission 193486) | Bovine rumen microbial communities from tropical cattle in Woodstock, Queensland, Australia - Gonzalo_01 | ecosystem: Host-associated > Mammals > Digestive system > Stomach > Rumen ... | reverse complement strand
ATAAGCCAAGCCTAATACAAGAACAACTAAGAAGAAGCCGATGCTAAGCAGAGCCAGCGCACCGAAGTCCTTCACTACTACCGCCCATGGATAAAGAAACACCGTTTCCACATCAAACATGAGGAACAAGATGGCGAAGAGGTAGAAACCCACAGAAATAGGCAACCACGAGCTGCCTCGCGTGGGGATACCACTCTCATACGGCTCACCTTTCACCTTCGCGTAGGACCGTGGTCCTATCAACTTGGCTACAACGTAAGCCGCCACCACCAATGTAATAGCCGTCAGCAAGACGGTAATTAACAATGTAAAATTCATAAATATATAATGTTATAACAATATTGTTCTCGTTTCTAAGCAGTTACGGCAGAAAGAAAGTACCTTCACGGCTTTACAGCTGCAAAGGTACTAATTAAAATTGTAAATCTAACGAATAATTATAAAAAAATCGTTAATTCGTGGGATTAATCATCAATAACTTCCGTTATTGGCTCTCCGATACAGCCATTAGGCTGCTGGATATGCAGCTTCTGGCACACCGTAGGAGCGATGTCAGTGATATGAACTTCGCGTGAGGTGCTACCATGCTCAACCTTCCAACCATAGAACAACAGGGGGATGTGGGCATCGTAGGGACACCATGTGCCATGGGTCGTGCCAACAGGCGATGAACCCTTGCCGAAACCATAATGACCAGGTTCCAGCATAAAGATAATGTCGCCAGAACGGTCGTGGTGATAACCATTCAAGGCACGCTCACGCAGGAACTCAGGCACAGGTGCCGTAGCAGCCTTCTTGAAATCAAAGGCAAACGACACATGAGGCAGCTTCTTGACGAGCTCCACAATAGTCTCCCTGACAAGCTCCTCATCAAGTCCCTGTTCGCGGATGCTCTCCTTGTCAAGCACAATCCGATAGTCAAGCATATCTTTGATCACGGGTTTCATCCCGAATTGCTCTGCGAGTTTCTTCTCTGCCTCTACAATATGCTCATCATCCCATTTCCAAGCGTCAGCATGGAATTTATGATCGCCCATAAACTTGAAATTATGGGCAGCACCATGATCAGCCGTCAGGAACAGCAGGTAATTACCCTCTCCCACTTGGGCATCAAGGGCTTTCAGCAGACGGGCAATATCCTTATCAAGTTCGAGGTATGCCTCATCGGTACGATCACCACGGGTACCCCACTCATGCCCGATCACATCAGTCTGGGAATAGCTCACACAGAGCATATCCGTCTCCTCACCCTTTCCCAGGTTCTCACCTTTCAGGGAGGCGATGGCCATATCGGTAATCAGATGTCCGCACAGCGGATAGAGACCGACATCCTTGCCCACCTTCGCCAGCTCCTTGTTCTGCTTCATCTCCGCATTATAGGTCTTTGCCCACTGAGGCAGTTCCTCCATATACCAGGTACTGGTAATAAACTGACCGTTCTTGGTGTCAATCCAGTAGGCGGCATTGGCACCACGTCCGCCAGGCAGGATGGCCGCACGGTCCTTGTAGCTGACACTGATCACCTTTGACTTGAAATCGGTATGCAGACGCAGTGCGTCACCGATCGTCGAGGAAAGCAGGTTGATAGGCGACGAGGCTTTTTTCTTATCCGAGCCTACCGTCCGCACATTGGGATCCTCACAACTGGAGCGCTTCACCCCGTTGATATAGAATGCATTACCACAGATACCATGAAAAGCCGGTGTCGTTCCCGTATAGATACTGGTATGTCCGATGGCAGTCACCGTCGGCAAGTAGTTGATCATACAGTTATTACAAGAATAACCTTTTGTAATCAGACGTTTCAGACCATCCGACTGTAACTGGTCGTAGTACCTACCCAGATAATCCCAGCGCATCTGATCGACCACAATTCCTACTACGAGCTTCGGGCGCTCATTGAATGCCGTCTCCGCCTGTAGCTGAACAGTAAAGCACACGGCCATTGTCAAAGCTAAAAAAAATCTTTTCATCATGATAGTTTTTCCGTTCGTTCAATAATTTCAATACACATACGACTATTATGATAAGGACACTTCCAAAAACCAGCCTTATCGTCAACAGTATTCAAAGTGCCGTCGGGATAACGGCTCCAAAACCATTCTCCATTCTTCCAATCGACCAACTGGGATTTAATATAATTCCAGCAGGAGAAAGCCTTATTCAAAGCAGGCTGATCACCAAAATACTGATAAACATTAAACCAACCTACCACATTTTCGGCTTGTACCCACCAGTGGAGATCATCATCAACACGTCCTGTATCGAGGTTAGCCTCATGGATCATAGAGCCATCAGGTCGTAATCCTTTTTCAGAAGCTTTTGCTACCATCTGAACGATGGGCTCCACTTTCGCCAACACTTTCTGATCGCCTAATACCAATGCTGCCTCATGCATCAGCCAAGAACACTCAATATCGTGTCCATAACTCTCTAATTGTCCCGCTCCACGCGTCCAATTCATATCAAAGAAGAGGTCAAGATGGTGGGTCTCGGGATTGAGGATCTTATCTGTGAAAATATCTATCAGGTTACGTAGCGAGGCCTCAACCTCAACTATGATTTCCAAAGGAACACTGACACCAATAGGGAGCACTGCTCCGATGGCAGGCACATAATCGCAGGATTCCAAAGAATGCATCTCTTTCAAACAACGCAACAAGTTGGTGTATGGCTCTATGATATGCAGATGGGTATTTTGCGACTTAGGATAGTTGGCATCAAAATCCGAGAGACGCATATCTGCAAGCTTACCCCACTCTCTTGTACAAGCTTCAATATAGCCATTATGTTCACGATCCAAGGCATGCTCCTCAATGCAGTCGTAAAGTTGCAAAGCATAATCCAATGCCTCTCTGTCACCCGTTGCACGCGCATATTCCGTGAGGCCATAGATGGCAAAGCCAATCGCATAGAACTGCTTCTTGGTATCAAGAGGCTTACCCTCATAATCCACACTCCAATACACGCCACCGTATTCATGATCAACGAAATGGTCGATGATATAGTCCTTGGCACGTGTGGCAGCTTCCAGATATTCGGATTTCTTCAAGACCCGATAAGCTGCGGAAAAAGACCACAGGATACGGGCATTAAGAATGGCACCCTTCTCTGCTTCAGGATGCAATACCCCCTGACCATCAATCCGGCCATAGAAGCCACCATGCTCCCAATCCTGCATCTTATCCAACCAGAAACGCAGGATGTTCTGCTCAAGAACATCCTGCATCTCCTGTTTCATGGTCTTAACATCCATATTTATTCAATTGAACGTATTTCCTTCAGTTCAGCATTGATTTCATGAATACGCTTCGTTGTCAACGGATAGAACCATACGACTATGATGGCTAAAGCAGCCACAGCGGCAGGGATAAAGCTCATCAGCCAGCGTAAAGCAAGAAGAGCACTCTCAGGCTGTACGACACCTGCTTCCAATTGGGCAGCATCAGTGATATAACCGAAACCTGACAACAGCCAAAGAACTGCAGCACCACCAATGGCACCACCAAACTTCTGAGCCATAGAGGCACTGGAGAAAATCAGACCTGTAGAGGCTGTACGGAACTTCAATTCTGCGTAATCGCTCACATCAGCATACATACTCCAGATCAACGGTGACATGATACCTGTAAAGATAGAAATGACAATCTGCAGGATCAGCATCGTCCAGAAGCCTGTAGGCGTGCAAGGTACAAAGAAGAAGGCTATACTTAGCACAAGCAAGGCTGCATTCACGAAGATAAACGTGGTCTTCTTTCCCATCTTATTTGCAATCGGCACACAAAGGGCCACACCTAACATATTGGATACCTCTCCAATACCCAGGAACAGACCAGAATAGAAGAGGAACATGATGCCAAAGAATGACAGACTTACATCAGAGCCGATAATGTCGAGGAAGAAATAAGCTACCGTTGCGCCACGCACTGTATTAAACAAATTAGAGCACAAGGCTGCGCCAATCAACAGCCACCAAGGCTTATTAGACAACAACGACTTGAAATCACTACCCACGCTCACCGTTGAAACAGTCTTCAGATGCTCTTTCGTCAGCAGGAAGCAGAGGATGAACATCACAAAGCATGCAGAAGCGATACAAACCATAGCCCAGAACCATCCGTCAGGCGTCTTATATCCTCCTAACATATTCGTCAGGGGTTCCCACAGGAACAAGGCAATGAATGATCCGCCATATGCGAAGAACATACGGAATGAGGAGAACACCGTCTTCTCATTGGTATCATCAGTCATCACACCCAACATTGCACCATAGGGCACATTGATTCCCGTATAAACGGTCATCATCATGATATAAGTCACATACGCCCAAATTAGCTTAGCACCATAGTCCCAATCGGGAGTGGTAAACAGCAGAATACCACAGATTGAGAACAGAGGTGCCACCCACAAGAGATAGGGACGATACTTACCCCACTTAGTGTTTGTACGGTCAGCAATGATACCCATCATAGGGTCAGACACCGCGTCCCAAATTCGCGTAACAAGCACCAATACACCAGCATCAATCAGCGAAAGGCCGAAGATGTTTGAATAGAAAATAGGAAGATAGTAAGAAAACACCTTCCAGAAAGTCGATGACGACATGTCACCGAAACCATAACCGATCTTCTCGATTAATTTAGCTTTAGCCATAGATATTATTATTTTTATTTTTTGAAATCAGTTTTTTGATTGTCTCCACACTTGCCGATGTCGTCAAACCATCCTCAGGCGTATTCATACAGTAGTCGATCAGCTTGTCAACTGTCGAGGTTGCCACATGCATACGGGTATCGGCAGAAGCATAGTAGATGAATACCTTACCATCCTCATCGGCAATCCAACCGTTGGCAAAGGCCACGTTCATCACATCTCCCAGATATTCATCACCCTCAGGCACCAGGAAGAAACCACCAGGACGGGCAATGACCTTGGTCGGATCCTCAAGCGATGTCATATACACATATAATACATAGCGCAGACCATCGGCTGTGCCACGTACGCCATGAGCCAGATGCAACCAGCCCTTCGGCGTCTTGATGGGGTGCGGACCCTCACCGTTCTTCACCTCTGTGATGGTGTGATACTTGCGCTCATAGATGATCTTCTCTTCCTTGATCTCTGCATGGGTGATATCATCAACCAGCGCCCAACCGATGCCACCACCGGAACCTGTATCAATGAAACCATCCTGCGGACGGGTATAGAAAGCATATTTTCCATCCACAAACTCAGGATGCAGCACCACGTTGCGCTGCTGGCTCTTCGTCTTCAGGTCAGGCAAACGATACCAGGTCTTCAGGTCCTTCGTACGGGCAATACCTGCCGTTGCAGTTGCTGCACTGAGATTGCCAGGCTGTGAGTCGTCGTGACGCTCAGCACAAAACACACCATATATCCAACCGTCCTCATGCTGCGTAAGACGCATATCATAGATGTTCGTAGCAGGAATCACATCGTCAGGCATCGTGACGGGCTCGTCCCAGAAACGGAAATTGTCAATTCCATTGGGCGACTCAGCGACGGCAAAGTAACTCTTACGATCAGCACCCTCTACACGTACCACCAATATATACTTCCCGTTCCATTTCATGGCACCGGAGTTCAATGTGGCATTACACATGATGCGTTGCATCAGATAAGGATTATCCTGTTCGTTAAAGTCATATTTCCACTCCAGAGGCACATGGGCAGCTGTCAGGATGGGGAACTTATACTTCTCGTAGATACCATTCCCCCACTTAATGGGTTCGTTCTTACGGCTCAACAGCTCTTCATGATGGGCACGCAGGGCAGCTACTCTCTGTTTATAATCGGTCATGATGTTATAATAGTTTTATTAATCTCATATAAATTACTTGGTGATATCTTTCAAGAACAGAGTCTTATTACTGTTGTAAAACTCCACAAAATAAAGAGCGTCTGGTTTCGAGGTCGAGGGACCAAACCACTCTTCCTTGTAATTGCGCCATGTAAGTAGGTAACTAATAGGATATGCCTCTACGGCAGGCAACAGGGTCGACGTCCACCATGTGGGCTCCGTCATATTCTTCATGCCACACTCTGTGAGGGCAGGAATTTTGCCATGCTCCTGAGCCACTTGACACAGCACCTCCAAGTTTTGCTTTGTGCGAGCGATGAAAACCTCTTTCTCCTCTGGCGTCCACTGATAACCGTCGAGACCTATCACATCCACACGATCATCACCAGGATATCGATCCAGCAAGCGTTCTGCCGTCAGATTATCCTGACAACCAGGCGAGTATGCCCAAACAATATTGTCGAATCCATCTGCCAACAACTTGTCTTGTAGCATATTCCACAATGCTTTATATTCATCGACAGAGCAGAAAGCCTCACCCCACCAGAACCAAGATCCAGAATTCTCGTGCCATGGACGGAACATCAATGGAATCCGCTGGCCGTCAGCAGTCTTCAATGTAGCCAGGAAATCTGAAAGGCGTTGCATCCAACTCTGGAACTTCTCATGGAAATCCCCTCCAGGAAGAACTTTCTTCACCACAGCAGAATCAGTCACATCCCAAGCCGTACCCTCAGGGAACTTCTGTCCTGCAAGTCCACCGCCATCAATAGTGGTCACAGGATTGCGCGGGTGCCAACTAATAGTGATAACACCACCACGGTTATAATGTTTGATCACTTCCTCTGTGATTTTTGTGAAAGGTACACTATCGAGGCTCTTTGCATCACCCATCTCGATACCGCCCAGTTCAAAACCCATCACGGCAGGCCAGTCACCACAAACATTCTTCACGTCGCTGGAGTCCTGTTGATACTCCCAGGTTAAACCATAGAACGGATCATCTTGATGTCCATACATAATACCCTTCTGACGTAGAGTATCCAGACATACCAACAACTGCTGAGCCCCAGTCTGTGTTGACTCAGCTTTCTTTGTTGTCGTGCAGGCAATCATTGCTGCAGTCGCTATTGCTATCGTTACAAACTTTTTCATATCTTAATTAACGCTTCTTTTTAACGTAATTGATTCATACGATCCACCTGAGACTTAATAATTTGCAGTGTTGAGGTATCTCCGACATACACGGAATTCAATCCCTGGGCCTCCTGAGCCGGATCACCCGTATAGTCATCACCGACCTTCCATTGCTCAATATGCTTGGGCTGAGCCAATCCGCCCCAACCCCAGAAATTACAGCCAGCAAAATAACCACCGTTTTCAGCATTGTCACCTACGAGTGAAAACACATACTCATAGAAACTATCACGCCCCTTGGTCGGAGTTCCTAATATAAACTTGAAGTCATCTCTCGGAAAACCGAACTCTTCCATCACTAACGGCTTCTTGATCTTTTCGCAAATAGCCAGATGGCGATCAATATAATCCTTCGTATTTTTCTTTGACTGAGGCAAATCTTCGATCAGATGATCCTGACGAGCCCAGTTCCAGTTATATGGCCATAAATGGATATTACAATAATCGATATTCTTATCAGAGCAGATACGCTCCCAACAGTCATAATCCCCTTCACAACCCCATGCACCCTCACTACCGATAGATATCAGATGATTGGGGTCAAGTTCACGCATCAATGCCGAAGCTTCTGCCAACCACTTCTCAAAGGCTGGCAATGCTTCCTTCGAGAAAGCGCGAGGTTCGTTACCAATCTGCCATGACATGATTGCCGGATCATCTTTATAAGGCAAACCTGTATATCGATTCGTACGTGTAAGAATGAAACGCACATAATCATAGAACAATTCATGTGCCTTCTGATTTGTTGCATACTGAGATACGAAATTCATGAAAGCAGGGTAACCATCTTCATTGGGACGCGGTGCCTTTCCTGCTCCTGCATACTGCAAATAGAAACCATAGCCGCCGCTCCATTCCCATGAGTTATTCAGATAGAGTACAGCCACCATCTGACGCTTACCCATCTCCTGCATCAAAAAGTCAAGTCCAGCCAAAATAGTGTCATTATACTCTCCTGGTTGCACCTGCAAAGTCGGCTCAACTTTTGTGGTTACGCCTCGTTCACCATCAGAGCCCACAAGAATACGCAGGTTATCGATGCCCATCTCTTTCATCAGATCGAGTTCCTTACAGAGACGTTGTCGGTCACCACCTTGCCCTTCTGAACCCAGTATCGCACCGTACCAGAAGTTCGTACCTACATAATAATATGGTTTACCATCCTTCACAAAACGACCATCCTTCACAGAAACAAACTTTGTTTGCCCTACCGCTGGGAGGGTTATTATGGTCATCAGGAGAAAGATGATCAGTTTTAGCTTCATTGTTATAGGTCGTTAGTTAATTAGCAAAATTTAAAACTTATGATAGCGAACCAGACCAGCCAAAGGCGTCTTAAGAATTGAACCAATATGAAAATTAAGACGCTCAGCTGCCTCACGGAGTTCATCCTGATAATGCCAAGCCACACTACCCACAAACGAAACGGGTAAATCAGGACGGCGATAGGGCTGGACATGATAACGTAGGAAATCGGCAAAATTATCAATAACAACTGCTCTTACGCCTGCATCGTCAAGATGGCGACTAATAAACTCGGAGAAGGATGCCAGGAAGCGGTTTGCCAAAGGCTGACGATAAACGCGCTTGATAATCTCAGCCAAGTTCAAACGGGTCTCCTTTTCAAAAGTAGCCTTAATTTCTTCTGACAATTTTCCACCATACAAATCATGGATAAAACGTTTACCTAATACGGCTCCACTACCCTCATCACCAAGGATATATCCCAGTGCAGGTGTATGTTGTACGATATCATTTCCATCGTAGAGGCAAGAATTTGCTCCTGTACCCAAAATACCCGCAATACCATAATTATGCCCACAAAGGGCACGGGCTGCTCCTAACAAATCACTATGAGCTTCGATGACACTCGCCTGGGGGAAGGTCTCCTGCAACAAAGAAGTCATCAGTGACTCAAGTTCAGGACGGATACCACTTCCGTAAAAATACACAGCAAGGGGGAACTCTGGTGTCAAGATGGCCGAACTCCTAAGTTTCTGAACCTCGGGATTAGAGCCCATGGCTCCTACAAATTCCTCACGAACAATCTGGACTATTTCTTCACGTGACTGATGAACAGGGTTTATTCCCTGTGTATTAAGGACTACTGGTTGAGATGCGCCAGTAACAATGGCCCAGTCCGTTTTGGTGCTTCCACTATCTGCGATTAGTATCATTTTCTATAATTTTGATGGTTTACGCTGCAAAAGTAATCAAAAAAGATTTAAAACAATCAGTTTATGGCAGTTTTTTTTTTATAAATATGTTTTTTTACGTACCTTTGCAGGGCTATTATAATAAATTAAGAACAGAAACAGATGAAACGTTTTTTACTAATCATTGTTATCTTGATGGGGGTTATCTCAGAGGCTAGCGCTGTGCTAAAAGAGAAGGACCTGGAGCAGACATTGATGATTCTGCAGGCTGAGTTGGAGCAATATAATAACGAGTTGACTGTACGTAGTGCCGTAAGAAAAGAACGTGCAAAGACGCTGATCACACAATTGCTGCTTACTATGAAGCAAGCCGATCAGAATGCCCTGATGCTTTATTCACAAGAACAAAGCAACGTGTTCGATATGACCTATGCTTGTCAGGAAGCCACAAAACTATATCGGGATTTTCATAAACGCCAGATACCATTTACAACTTTTTTAGACAAAAACACCAAAGAACTGGCACGCTACGACAGTCTCGTCAAGCGATTAGAGGCTATGCCTGAGATCATGACAACGAAATATGGTGTACAGCGGCGTGACTCCTGCCTGATACTTGCAAAGAGCATTCGTTCTATGCTTGCCGAGGGCGATCAGCAATTGCGCCGAAACATCAATTATTACAACCAAACTGAGCTACGACTCAGTGAATTAAACAACTATGCGCAGAAGTGTTATACAGACATCCAACAAAGCATCTTTGTAAACGGTGGCGATAGTTACCCCACCCTATTGAGTCACCTTGGGCGGCGTTGGAATTCGATGGTTGAAACGGTTAAGAAAAAATATACCATTAATGGTAGTGATCAATCGCAATGGAGTTCACAATGGGTGTTCGGACTGTTTGTTGCCATAGCTTTTTATATCATTATTGCCACTGTCCTCAACCTTCTTTTTTTCCGTTTCCTGTTACCAAAGCGCTTCAAAACGCAGGAGTTCAACAGCAAGCAGACAGCTATTATCATGGCCACAACCACCATTACCTTTGCCATCATCCAAGGCTTACTGATGAACGAATCGACACAAAACTTTGTGATTATGGCTTCAACGCTACTCATGGAATATGCGTGGTTATTAGGTGTGATTCTGATTTCGCTGATATTGCGTGTGAAGGGTGACCAAATCGGTAGTGCTTTCCGCATCTATTCGCCTCTGATTGTTGTTGGATTCATTGTGATAGGTTGTCGGATCATTCTTATTCCAAACGAGTTGGTTAACTTGATTCTTCCTCCTATCCTATTACTTTGTGCCATTTGGCAATGGATTGTCATCAGAAAGTTCAACCAAAACATTCCGAAATCAGATATTTTCTATACTTATGTATCACAGACAGTGTTTGTTGCCTCTGTTTGCTGTTCATGGGCAGGATACACCTTGTTGGCTGTGCAGCTACTCATCTGGTGGATCATGCAACTGACTTGCATTCTGACTATCACCTGCGTAAGCCGTTATTTGGAACTATTTGCCCTAAGGAAACGACTCTTTGAGAAACCCATTACAAAGACCTGGACCTATCTGTTTGCAGAAAAAGTTCTGATGCCAGTACTGAGTGTCAATTCCATCATGCTGAGTATTTACTGGGCAGCTAAGGTATTCAATCTCAGTGAACTCTGTTGGCAGATTTTCAAATACAATTTCATCAATATGGAGAACCTTCAGGTGTCAATCCTGAAACTCTCGATGGTCATAACTATATGGTTTTTATTCCGTTGGGCAGTCCATACCGTCCTTGCCTTGCTTCGCCTACATTATGAGGCTACCGATCCCACGACAGCTGCATCTAAGGAGGTGATGGGCAAAAATGTGATACAAGTTTTCATATGGGGTATCTGGCTAATGATTTCGCTATCACTGTTCCACATTAGCGTAACATGGCTTTTGGCAATCTCGGGTGGTCTGTCAACAGGTATCGGTTTCGCCTCAAAAGACATCATCGAAAACATCTATTATGGCGCCTCACTGATGGCTGGCCGCATCAAGGTGGGAGACTGGATTCAGGTTGATGGAACAATGGGTAAAGTTGCTTCTATCAGCTATACTTCCACAGTGGTAGAATCACTTTACGGTGAAGTTATTACTTTCCAAAACGCGCAACTTTTTACCAAAAACTATAAGAATCTGACACGTAACCACGGTTATGTACTGGCTGTAGTACCTTTTGGCGTTGCTTATGGATCAAATCTGAAACAAGTTACTAGTCTTGTAGAAGAAGCGTTAAATTCAATGCAACACCAGTGGATGGATCCTGACAAACAGGTAAAGTGTGTAGTATCTGAAATGGGTGACTCAAGTGTCAATTTCAATTTGTTTGTATGGGCAGATGCACCAAAAAAGTCGTATGTTGTAAGTGATGTGCTGAAATGTGTTTATGATACGCTAAATCAGAACAATATAGAAATTCCATTCCCACAGCAGGATGTACATATCAAGAGTTAATTACAAAGAACGAAGTTTTTTAGTATTAATTTGGTAGATTTGAATAAAATGTGTATTTTTGCAACATCAATATGAGTAACAAGACAACAATTATAGCCGGACCGTGCGTCATTGAGTCGGCAGAGCTGCTCGACACCGTGGCACGTAAGTTGGTGGAAATCAACACCAAGTTGGGGACAGACATCATCTTCAAAGCCTCGTTTGATAAGGCTAATCGCACTTCAATCCGCTCATTCCGTGGACCAGGCCTGACGCGTGGTTTACAGATGCTAGCCGACATCAAAGAGCGATTTGGCTTGCGTATTCTGACGGACATCCATGAGAGTCAGCAGGCAGAAGCCATAGGCGAAGTTTGCGACGTAATTCAGATTCCTGCTTTTCTCTGTCGTCAGACTGACTTGCTAATAGCTGCGGCAAAGACTGGACGCGTTGTGAATATCAAGAAGGCGCAATTTCTAAGTGGGCACGATATGAAATATCCCGTGGAGAAGGCGCTCGATGCAGGTGCTAAGGAGGTCTGGTTAACAGAACGTGGGAATATGATGGGTTACAATAATCTAGTGGTCGACTTCCGTAACATACCGGATATGCTAGAGATTGTACCGACAGTCATCATGGACTGTACACATAGTGTCCAACGCCCTGGCGGTAGTGATGGAAAAACAGGAGGAGACCGCCGTTTCGTGCCTCAAATGGCATTGGCAGCAAAAGCATTTGGAGCAACAGGCTATTTCTTTGAGGTTCACCCTACCCCAGATGAAGGACTTAGTGACGCAGCCAACATGTTGGAGCTCAACAAATTGGAAGAATTGGTTGAAAAGTTAATTAAAGATTGACATTCATAAAGAAATGACATCGAAAGGATACGCGATACAATGCATGAAAGATGAAGCGGAGGCGGTGTTAGGACTAATTCCTCAGCTTGATGACAACTTCGAAAAAGCTGTCAATCTGATGTATGATTGCAAAGGGAAGATTATTGTAACGGGTGTTGGTAAAAGTGGACATATTGGCGCCAAAATCGCAGCCACCCTATCAAGCACCGGTACTCCTTCTTTTTTTATCAATCCGCTCGATGTTTTCCATGGCGACCTAGGGGTAATGACCACTGATGATGTCGTACTTGCTATCTCGAACTCTGGTCAGACTGACGAATTGCTGCGTTTCATTCCTATGGTTCTCCATATGCAGATTCCCATCATTGGTTTGAGTGGTAACCCTGAATCGTTGTTAGCCAAATATTCAACCTATCATCTGAATGTCAGCGTGGAAAAAGAAGCCTGCCCATTGAATCTGGCTCCAACCAGTTCTACGATGGCACAGTTGGCTATGGGCGATGCCATTGCAGTAGCCCTCATACAGAAGCGTAACTTTAAACCACGTGATTTCGCACAATTCCATCCTGGTGGAGAGCTTGGAAAAAGACTGCTGACCACAGCACAGGATGTGATGCGTTCAGATGATATGCCCATATTACCACCAGAGATGCATTTAGGTGAAGCTATTATCCTTGTAAGTAAAGGGAAATTAGGGTTAGGCATCGCAGAAGTAAACAACGAGATTGTTGGCCTAATTACTGATGGCGATATCCGTCGCGCTATGGAGAAATGGCAAGCAGAATTCTTCGACCATACTGTCAGCGACATTATGACACGTACACCAAAAACGGTAAAGCTTGATACAAAGATCACCGAGATACAGAGAATTATGAATAAATATAAGGTACATTCTGTATTGGTCACAGACGAAAAGAATCATCTGCTCGGAGTAGTTGACCACTACTCATGTATGATATAACAAGGAAAACAAAGCCTGTATGAAAACAATAAAGAAACTGTTGATTGTGATGCTGTTAACCCTGCCACTGGTAGTGATAGCAGATTACTTATTTAAAACACTCGATGCACGTGAAGGACTGACCTCAAGCCAGGTGAACTGTATCTTGAAAGACTCAAGAGGTTACATGTGGTTTGGTACACCAGCCGGACTATATCGTTTCGATGGCTATACATTCAGGAACTTTCAGAGTGACTCTCAAGACGGTTCATCATTAAATGATAGTTACATTGTATCAATCCAGGAGATGCTTGATGGTAATCTTCTTATTGAGACCTCATCAGGTTATTGCATCTACCATCCTCAGACAGAGAGTTTCGAGCGTGAGATGAAGCAGACATTCTCCAGGATGGGTATTGAAACAATTCCCAGCGTGGTGTATATCGATCACCACAAGAATCTCTGGGGAGCCATTCCTAACAAAGGTGTGGTATGTTATAACCAACAGCAGCAACTTCTCTTTGAATTTGGCTATACCGACGATTCACATGGCGTTCCACAGGGCGTTGTGTCTTCTATTAGCGAATGCCGAGATGGCGCGCTGATTGTTTATGATGACGGACGTATCGTATGCTGCGATGTGATGCACCAACAACATACCGTATGGGAAACAGAAAGAATTCCGTCTCTAAGGAATCGAAAGAACAAGTCGCTGAGAGCATTTGCTGACCAATTGGACAACATTTGGTTATATGGTCAGGGAACCCTGTTCATGTATAACAAGAACAACAACACATGGGACACTACCATTGGTGATAATTTAGGATTAACGGGAATAGGAGTAGATCGCAATGTAAACGGCATGGCTGGTGATCGCAATGGTGATATTTGGATTGGATCTGACCAACTTGGCCTACTTAAGATGGATCTTAACACTCATGAGGTAACACCTGTACAACCACGAAACATTAATGATAGCCAGTGGATAACAGAGAGAGTAAGTATTCAGAGTGTATATGTAGATGACACCGATCTACTTTGGGTTGGTACGGAGAAATCTGGCATTGCCTATTCTGGACGATATATATATCGTTTTGGCTCCGACCACGTTGGTGACATCACTGCAATTGCTCAAGATGACAATGGTACTGTATGGTATGGTACGAGCGATAAAGGTGTCCTTAATTATGACGGACCACTTGCCAGCCTGAAGGTATCAGCAATGGCGACTACCAGCGATGGCAGTCTTTGGGTAGGTTCTAAGCGTAATGGACTGACACGAATCAAAAACGGAAGTGCAACGATCTACTCATTAGCCAAAGATAGTATGGCAACCCTTATTGACGACCACATAAATGCTCTCTGCACAGATAAGGTTGGAAACCTCTGGATAGCCACTAATGGTGGTCTGCAAGTGTTTAATCCTAAGATGAACACTTTTTCATCTTACACTCGTGAAAATGGGAAACTGCACACGAATAATATTACAAGCATTTTCTACAATAAGGATGGTAAGAGCAACGACCTCTACATTGGTACAGCAGAAGGACTCGTGATCTTAAATCTCTCATCGACAGAGAAACAAGTACTGACTGGCAACACCTCGAACATCAAGTCGTTTACTAATAATTTCATTACTCAGGTCGTTCAAGATTCCAGAGGCCTTATATGGATTGGAACGCGAGAAGGTCTGAACATCTTGAATCTGGAGAATGATAGTTTGAATTATTTGACAGAGAAACAAGGTTTATGTAATAACAATGTATGTGGTATTGCTGAAGACAAGAATCATAATATGTGGATAACCACCAGTAGTGGTGTGAGTCGTATCGTTGTACAGCGTAATCATGAGGACGGGACCAACAACTATGGTCTATACAATTACACGACTGCCGATGGTCTGCAAAGTAATGAGTTTAACCCAGGTGCTATTCTGACACGTCAGGACGGTAACGTATTATTGGGAGGCTTGTTTGGTGTTAACTGGGTGGTACAGAAAGCCAATGATGCAAATGATGCTCTTCCCCGTGTGATGCTAACACAACTCTTTATTGGTGAAGAAGAGATTCTAACAGGTCACGAATATCAAGACCGTGTAGTGCTGCCACAGGCACTCAATGAGACTAATCATCTGGATTTAGGGCATGACCAGAATACTTTTACAATCAAGTTTGGTGCCGGCAATTACAACCAGAGTGAGCGTTTACAGTTCATGTACTGGATGGAAGGAAAAGACGAAGATTGGCGTAATGGTAATGCACTGACACACGGTGTAACATTCAAAGATTTGTCAAGCGGTAATTATACGCTGCATGTTAAAGCCATCAGTGCAGAAGGTGCTGTCAGCAATCAGGAACGAACACTGGAAATTCATATTGATCGCCACTGGTTGTTGTCATGGTGGATGATACTGGCATATATCATTATAGCTGTTGTTGCCATTTACTTCTGGCGTATCGGTCTTAAACAACTCAAAGTTATCAAGGCCAGAAAAAAGGCCGTGATTGATCAACTCGCCATGCAGCGTGAGGAAATCAAGGCTGCTAGCGATGACTTACGACAGCCGATGGCTCGCATGACTTCAATTATTAGTAATCTTTCAGAAAAGGAGAAATCTCTTGAAGAGCGCGAACAGTTGAATGCCCTTCATTCACAGATGCTGCAAATTATTACTCGCGTGAGCGATATGCAGATGAATCTTGAGAATCCTGAAGAGAAAGCAAAGACTGTAGTTCACGATCGTCTGGAACTGAACGGACGCGGTGAGATTGAAATGCCAGAGATAGCTAATCACGCACTGACCTCAGAGACTGCTGGGCCATCTAGAGCAGCCTTGGATGTCCCAACGATGAAGTTCACAGTGGTAATGATTGACGACAATACAGATTTCTTGCAATTTGCTACGGCTCGTCTGAAGTTTGTATATGATTTCCATGCATACAACGACATTGAAAAAGCCGCAGCCGATCTAGAAGAGATGCGTTGTGATATTGTGATCTGTAAACAGGACATGCCAGATATGACTGGTAGTGACCTGTGTAATCAGTTAAAGACAAACATCGCCACACAAAATATAAAATTCGTTCTGATGACAGAAGGTGTGCTGACCCCACAAGACATGCGTAACCATAACATTACCCTGTCAGCTGATGACTATCTGGCAAAGCCGTTTAATTTACAAGAAGCAACCATGCGCTTCAATAAACTGCTTGGACTGGGTCCGATTCAGGTTGACAGTGGCCTGATTGAAGGCGCTGAGACACGTATGCTCGAAGGTCATAACTCCAGCATGACCACTGCTACAGAGTCCTATGGAATAGCAGAATACAAGCCAACAGACAATGGAGAGCCTGATGCTGACGATCCGATGAATCGTGTTGATACTAAAATTATCAAGCGCGACAATCAACTGGCAAACATCGAAAAGGAAGAGCCTGAGACAGAGGCTACTTTGACAGCAATGAACATGTCGGACTACTCGATGCTTGATGCAATGGATCAACAATTGATTAAGAACATAGAACAATATGTGATGCAAAACATGAGCCGTGGACAAATCAGCCTTGAAGAACTGGCTACAGCAATGGGTATGGGACGTGTGCCTTTTTTCCACAGAATACGCAACTTGACCGCCAAGACCCCTGCAGAACTTGTACGTGACATGAGATTGAAGCATGCCTGTATTCTGCTGAAACGTACAAATATTAACATGAGTGAATTAGCCACAAACGTTGGATTCATGACTGCAGAGAACTTCATTAATATCTTCAGGGAGAAGTTTGGTATGACACCACTCGAATACAGATTAAAACATCGAAAATGATAACAGGACATAAATGGTCAGCAGGAATAGTTACTACTCTATTCCTGCTGATATCGCTCTATGGACATGCCCAAAGTAGCGACTCCTTACTTATGGAGGACATGCGACAAGAAGGCATTCAGTTCACAAACAACAATAGCATTAAATTACTCATGTCGG
>Ga0265298_10004655_pt1 | contig 17428 bp, 12 predicted proteins | sample AusTroGonzalo_MG_3_FD_193486 | JGI IMG/M metagenome (GOLD analysis project Ga0265298, IMG submission 193486) | Bovine rumen microbial communities from tropical cattle in Woodstock, Queensland, Australia - Gonzalo_01 | ecosystem: Host-associated > Mammals > Digestive system > Stomach > Rumen ... | reverse complement strand
GATAGTTCGGCACCATAAAGATCACGGTGAACAGCAGCATGGAAAACAGGCCCAGCAGACGGTCGGCGAAAACGGTCGTCACGGCTTCGGTCTTGCTTTTTTCGGTCTCATGGGTGCCGTAATAGGCTTTCAGCAGGTCGCCGCCGGTGCTGCCCAGCAGAAAGCTGTTGAAGAACTGGCCGATCATGGTGATCTGGAACGTGCGTTTGAAGGCGACATGGATCCCCTGGGCTTCCAGCAGGATATGCCAGCGCCAGGCTCCCAGCAGGACGGTGGCTCCCACACTCAGCAGGGAAAGGAAAAAGGAGAGCGGACGGATCAGAGTGATGATTTCCCAGAGGGCTTTGGGGCCATACTGCCAGGCGATGCCCCATTGTTCGGAGCGGCTCAGCTGTGACCAGTCCAGACCCAGCCGCGGAGCGACGATTTGTCCCTGTTCCATGAATATCGCGTGGAAGATCCACACCAGCAGCAGGATACTGATAAAAACTCGTCCAAACTGGGCGGCGATGGACCGAAGTTTTTTCACTCGTCTCCCAAAATACTCTTGATATGTGCCAGACCGGCGCGGATGTTTTCGGCTTTGACGGCGGGATTCATCTCCAGGACTTTGAGATGGGTCGGCTTGAAGAGCGGTTTGAGCAGTTCAAAGTCTATATCTCCTTCTCCCGGAGGACAGTGATCGCCTACGGGATAGACGCAGTCGTGGATGTGCGAGCCGTACATCCGGCCCAGCATGTTGTCGATCTGGAAGAAGTGATTGATAAAGCCGTAATTTTCTTTGATTTGCGCGTGGCCCGTGTCGTGCCAGTAAACGACTTCCGGCTGGGGAAAACGATCGAACAGTGTCATAAAATCCGCGTCCAGAGGCAGTTCATTCAGACCTTCCCGGTTCTCGATGCCGATCTTCACGCCCAGCCGTTTGGCTTCGGGGATCAGCTGTTCCAGTGCCTGACAGGAGCGTTCAAACCATTCCTCCTTAGCCAGTTCCAGATACTCGCTGACTTCCATTACCATGCGTTCATACCGGGGTGTGTTCTGCATCCGGGCTTTGACCAGCGGCAGCAGACGGGCGCTGTAGTCGTGGATCTTGATGGAGCCGAAGTGGGTCACCATCAGCGGAGCTCCCACACGCGCGGCAAACTCCAGAGTCTTTTTGGTTTGGTTGATGGCGCGCTCATGCTCGCGCGGATCATCGGAGCTGAATTGGAAGACATTCGGCGCGGAGTGCTCCACTCCCACCGGCAGCGGGCAGAAATTATGCACACTGCTGATTTTGACGACACCATTCTTGATAGCGTCCAAAATACCTTCCAGCAGACTGATTCGGGTATTATGCCCCAGTTCGGCATATTCAAAACCCAAGGAGCGCACTTCCTCCAGCATTGCGCGTCCGTCTGTGTAATTTCTCGCGTTCCAACAAGTAGATAATGAATACATGCGATCTTATCCCCGCCCGCGCCATTATCCACATTTTGGGCAGAAAATGCAACCCCGGCTTTTTATCCCAAAACCGCCATCGGGGTATTTCTAATGAGGATTGTGCATAAACGCAAAAAAGACGAGGCTTGCGGACCTCGTCTCTTTGGTGTGTTAAGGCGTGTAGCGCCCGAAGTTTTTGGGTTAGATCATTTGAGAGCAGGTTTGATATCTTTTTCTTCTTTTGGTATTGGCGTGGGATTATTGTTTTTCTCTTCTTTCTTTTCTCTCATCCAAACTTTTACAAAGACAATCGAATGGAACACCAAAAGAGCAATTAGGATTGCGTAGATATCAGGGAAATAATATCTGAAATCAAACCAGTCAGCTCCTAATATAAATAAAATAAAATACATAAAAAAAGGACTATATTTCCATTTTTTTTGATCAGTCCCTCCTGTTTTCTTTAAAAACCACACATTTTTAGGATATGTGAATATAGATGATTTCTTATCTTTAAGAAACAAATAAAGAGCTGCATCTAATTCACAACCAACGATAAAAATACAGTTCAAAATCCAAAAAAAGTCCAAAATAACATCAGCTATCCCAGATGGAAATAAATATGAAAACATAAAAACAATTCTTTTCTTGCAGAGCCCGTGGCAATTTAGGTAATTCAAATAAAAAAATCAAGCAAAAATTTTAAAAAATTTTTAAAAATAGTTTTAAATTATTGGTATTGACCGAGATAAGAAAAATAAAAAATTTTGAGATCATGCGTCTGGATTTTTTGTTGACATATCCTGTCACCCCTTCAGGGTGAGAAATTTAGGGGGGATCCGTTACCGGGGGTTACGCTGTGCTCACCCCCGGCTACCATCGTTTAACCCGTTCCGGGTTAATAGAATGGAGCCGTGCATCCGCACGGCTCGGCATAACGCAAAATCCCGCAGGGATTCATTCTGAAACCCCTTCAGGGGTGATATGATAATAGCCGGGGGTAAGCGTAGCGCAACCCCCGGTAAGACGATAATATTTACCCTCACCGGGAACCGGTGACAGAACCGGACAAAATAAAGACGCGAGAATCTCGCGTCTCTGTAGAACATATTGATTTTGAATTGGTTTGATAAAATTAAAATTCTCACGGCGATCTTGGGTTTATCTGTGGCCCAAGAAGAGGATTTGCAATGTAAAAACGGACTTTGCTATAGTTGTCCATCCCGCGGCGGCGGGTTCTTTTTTATGGAATGGATCGATACACACTCTCATTTATATTCAACAGAATTTGAAGGACATGTTTCAGAACTGGTCGAGCGGGCGCAGGCGGCCTCGGTCAGCCGGATCATCACCCTGGGCGTGACGGGCGAGACCAACCGGCTCAGTCTGATTCATGCCGGGACGTATGACTGTGTGTACGCGGCCGTGGGGTGGCAGCCGCAGGATCTGGATACTCTGGGCGATGCCATGGAACTCTCTCCGGCGCAGGTGGAAGAACTGCGCATCCAGGCACAGCACCCCAAGACGGTGGCCATCGGCGAGATCGGTCTGGATTATTTTCGTCTGCCGCGCGTCGAGACCGATGAAGTCCGCAAGATCAAGGAGCGTCAGCGCCGGGTCTTCCTTCAGCATCTGGAACTGGCGGCCGAGCTGGGACTGCCCTGCTGCATCCACCAGCGCGGCGAGGGAACTTTTCAGGACTGTGTGGAACTGATGAAGCCGTATGTCGGCCGGATCAAAGCGGTGTTCCATTGCTTTGTGGGGAGCGTGGCCGAGGCTCAGACCTATTTCGATATGGGCTGCCTGGTCAGTCTGACCGGGATCGTTACTTTCAAGAAAGCCGAGGAACTGCGCGAGACTGTCCGCTGTCTGCCGGCGGATAAGCTGATGGTGGAGACCGATTGCCCTTTCCTGGCACCGGAGCCGCATTTCCGTCAGCTGTGTGAACCGGCTTATGTGGTCCACACCGGCAGCCGTGTGGCCGGGATCCTGGGCCTGAAGCCGGAGGAATTCGCCGACCTGACGACCCGGACCGCCCGCAAGTTTTTCCACAAGCTGAAATGATCTCTGTAAAGAACCGCGGATGGTTTAAAAGAACCACAGATGAACACAGATTAACACAGATAAATTATTGAATAACAACAATATGAACCGTAGAGACGCGCGGCTGCGCGTCTTTTGTGTTTTTGAATGGGGTGATTTTATTACGGGCCGGTGTTCGGTGCGAGGCCGGCGTTCGGCCTTGTGGTTGGGCAAAATGTGTGCTATCTTTTTTTTAGATTCACACCAAGTGTGAAAAAAATTAACGGACAATGAATAAATCAGCCTGTATTTTATCGGTTCTGGCACTGGCCGGAATGACCGCTCAAGCCATACCTCCCAGTCTCGGTTATAAGGTGAGCGGTAACGAGTTGATAATAACCTACACCGGCACGCTCCTCCGGAGCAGTGACGCGGTGAACTGGACCGAGGTCGCATGGGCCTCCAGCCCTTACAAAGTCGCGCTGAGTGACAAAAAACTTTTCTTCTGCGCCAAAGGTACCAAAAACGAAAACATGAGCATCCCGTTGTCGTATATAGTCGATCTGGATCTGATCTGGATCGAACCGGGCACGTTCATGATGGGCAGTCCGAAAGGTGAACTGGGCAGACTGACTAATGAAGCGCTGCATCAGGTGACCCTGACACAGGGCTACTGGCTGGGCAAGTATGAAGTGACTCAGGAGCAGTATGAAACAATCATGGGGACGAATCCTTCCGATATCAAAGAAGATGTTCTGCCGGTAGATTCAGTCAGTTGGAATGAGGCGATGGAGTTCTGCGCCAAACTGAACGCGCAGGAAAAGGCGGCGGGCCGTCTGCCGGAAGGTTATGAATACTCACTGCCGACCGAATCACAGTGGGAATATGCCTGCCGTGCCGGGACAACGACCGCCCTGAACAGCGGAAAGAATTTATCCGATGAGTTAAGATCTCCCGAAGTGGATGAAGTGGGTTGGTATTGGTACAACTGCGATGAGACTCATCGGGTGGGGCAGAAACAGCCGAATGCCTGGGGCTTGTATGACATGCACGGAAATGTGGAAGAATGGTGTCTGGACAGGTATGATGATCATTATCCGACATACCCTGTAAAAGATCCCACGGGGCCGGATACAGGCCAGCACCGCGTGCTTCGCAGCGGCGGCTGGAACCGTACCGCGCACGACTGCCGTTCGGCGAATCGGCGCCACGGCAATCCCGAGACCACACACATTGTCAGTGTCGGGTTCCGCGTGGCGCTGGCTCCGATTCCGGTTCCCAGCAAAGACATCGCCATCCGGTTGTCGACCTTGGTAGAGATGCCCATGATCTGGATCGAACCGGGTACATTTACGATGGGCAGTCCGAAAGATGAACTGGGCAGATATTCTAATGAAACTCAGCGTCAGGTGACATTGACACGAGGGTACTGGCTGGGCATGTTTGAAGTGACTCAGGCACAGTATGAAATCGTGATGGGTAATAATCCTTCCCATATAAAAGGATCGGATCTGCCTGTGAGCAGGGTGGACTGGAATGACGCAATGAAGTTCTGCGAGAAACTGACGGCAAACGAGAAAGCGGCTGGCCGTCTGCCGGAGGGATATAAATATACCTTGCCTACTGAAGCTCAGTGGGAGTATGCCTGCCGTGCCGGGACAACGACCGCTTTAAACAGCGGGAAGAATCTGACGAGTACAGCCAAATGTTCCAATATGGATGAAGTGGGTTGGTATGAGTTTAACTCCGAAGAAACACTGCATGCTGTGGGGCTGAAGAAACCAAATGACTGGAGACTGTATGATATGCATGGGAATGTATATGAATGGTGTTTAGATTGGTATGAAGATTTTCCAGCCACGCCGGTAACAGATCCAATGGGGCCGGCCACAGGTACGAAACGTGTGTTTCGCGGAGGCTGCTACTACTTTAGTGGAAGAGACTGCCGGTCGGGATTGCGATACGGTGATTACCCTACTGATGAATACTGGGGCAGCGGATTTCGTGTAGCTCTCGCTCCGGTTCAATAGATCCGAATCCATAGTTTTTTGGGCTAAAACAAAACCCCCGACGGTTCACCCCGCCGGGGATTTTTTTCGCGTAAAAGAAGAAAAGGGTTTGAAATAAAGAAGAAGTTGTTGTAAAAAACGGGCTGGATTACCTATTATAGGTTATCTATTTTAGGTTACCTATTACAGGCAATTTAAAAGGAAACTGTTTGATATGAGCGAAAATCCATTTCTGATAAGGGGATATAAAAGCGGTGAGTACTTTTGCGACCGGGATAAAGAGACACGCGCGATCGTAAGCAATCTGCAAAACGGCGCGGATACGACCTTGATCTCACCGCGCAAGTACGGAAAAACGGGGCTGATCCTGCACGCTTTTGACCAGATCGCGCGCCGGCAGCTGCCGTTTGAGACGCTGTATGTGGATATTTTCGCGACTTTGTCATTGGACGACATGGTCAAGACGCTGGCGGAAGCTATTTTGGAGAAGTTCCCGGAGCGCAGTTCCATCGGTAAGAAGTTCATGGGGCTGCTCAAGGGACTGCGTCCCATCCTGAGTTATGATCCGATCACGAGCCAGCCGCAGGTGCAGTTCAATTTTGTGAACACTTCGGAGCAGGAGCATACGCTCAAGAGCCTTTTGACGTTCCTGAATACCCAGAAGAAGCAGGTGGCGCTGGCCATTGACGAGTTCCAGCAGATCACGGAGTATCCGGAGAAAAACATCGAGGCGCTGCTGAGGACCTACGCGCAGCAGATGCGCAATATCCGTTTCATTTTTTGCGGCAGCAAGAAGAAGATCATGGCCGAGATGTTCCTGGACGCGAACCGGCCGTTTTTCTCCAGCACACGGACTTTGGCGCTGGATAAGATAGAATACACGGTGTACGCGGATTTTATCCGGGAGCGGTTTGAAAAAGCCGGGATCCCGGTGGAGGAGGAGGCGCTGCGGTATATCCTGGACTGGACCCGGCGGCATACTTTTTACACACAGAGCCTGTGCAATGAGATCTTTGCCGCGGAGCCGCAGAAGGTGGATATCGCCGCGGTGAACAGTGCCTGTCTGGAGATACTGGAAAGGGAAACGACCAATTTCCTGCAATACCGTGAGATGCTGACACAGCAGCAGTGGCGGATACTGATCGCCGTAGCCAAAGAGGATGAGGTGGAAAAAATCACATCCGCGGAATTTTTGATGAAATACAAGATCGGCAGCGCGACCAATTCACGCCGGGCGATCGAATCGCTGATGAATAAGGAGCTGATTCTGGAGAATACCGGTCTGGAAAAAACGAGCTACCAGGTCTATAACGTCTTTTTCTCCCGCTGGCTGGCGAAACAGTATTGATTTTTCAATTGGTGATTGGAAAGTTTGGGGGAATGTTGTGTTGAGTAGTTGTTCGGAATTCCGAACAACTATTTTTTTCAGCGGGTTTTTATTCACCATCCAGGAGGTCGCGGGCCGGGCCGATGGATTTGCGGCCGAGGTTATGATGAAGGGTATCCACGGCAGAGGCCAGGCGTGCGCGGACTTCACGGCTGCCCGGAGCTTCGGAGAAAAGAGGGAGCTTGGGAGCGATCTGGCTGGAGTCGTAAATGTTGGAGAGTTTGACCCCGGCCATGCGGATGGGCAGGGTTTTCTGCCAGATGCGTTCCAGCAGGGGACGCAGCAGAGGGTAGATTTCCGTTTCCACGCAGGTGGGCTCGCTGATGCTTTCGGAGCCCTGTACGTCCTCCATCCCGGCATAACGGATGCGGAGGGTGACGGTGCGTGCCAGTTTGCCGTCGGCGCGTATCTTTTCCATCAGACGATCCAGCATTTGCTTGAGCTGGATCTCGATTTCGACGGGGTCGCTCAGATCTTTGGAAAAAGTTCTCTGCTTTCCGTAGGATTTGGCATCCTCATAGAAGGGAACGACCGGGCGGTCATCTATGCCGAAAGCGTATCGTTTCAGATCCGCCGCGTAGCTGCCGACCGCTTTGGCCAGGAGTTCCAGAGGCGCGTCGCGCAGATGGAATACTTTGAACAGTCCCAGCTTGTCCAGCAGACGGCCTGTTTTTTCGCCCACGCCCGGCATCCATCGGTTGGAAAGCGGATAGAGGAACATGGCTTCGGAACCGGGAGGCACCAGACAGAAGCTTTCGGGTTTGTTCATCTTGGCGGCGATCTGTGTGATCAGTTTGCTGGTACCCATGCCGATGCTCACGGGGATGCAAAGAGTGGAACGGATCTCGTCGCGGATGGTTTTGGTCAGAGTTTCGATCGGTTCGCGGCGGCCGGTCAGGTCGAAATATCCCTCATCAATGGAGCATTGTTCCACGACCGGTGTGTATTGACGGATGATGTCGAACATCTTGTTGGAAAAACGCTCATAGAGGGAATAGCGTCCCGGAACCAGTATCAGTTCCGGGCAGACCTTCCGGGCCTGAGCCGTGGGCATGGGAGTATAGACACCGCGCTGACGTGCCGGGTACGAGGCCGAGGCAATGATCCCGCGCTGTCGTCCGCCGACCGCGATGGCTTTGCCGCGCAATTCGGGATTCATAGCCTGTTCCACGGAGGCAAAAAAAGCATCCGCGTCCAAATGGACGATCTTGCGCACACGCTCGGTTGACGGAGACTTTTTGATAGGACGGATCTATTCGGGAAAGACTTTCAGGAAAGTGCTGTCCAGTCCCTGCGGAGTGACCTTTATCACCCAAAGCGTGGAGGGACAGATGAATTTGGAGCACTGCGCGAAAGGCGGCAGTGAATCATAATTCAGACGGTTCAGCGGGAAAGGCAGCAAAGCATTGCCGCCGGTCTCGCTTGTCAGACGGTCCCAGAGGAGCCGGGTCTTTTCCAGAGTGTTTTCCTCACGGAAAAAGACGAGAGGAGCTTCTGTCTTTTGGGCAGGTTCGGTCACCTCCAGCCGCGCGATCTTTTGGGAAAGGGATGGGGCTGTCGCGGCGACCAGATATTGCGAATTGGCGTTGACGAAGTAGGAAGGCGCATTCGTGGCAGCTTCCGTTTTTTCGTCATTCGGGAAGCGGAAAGGCAGAGTAAAGCCGATCGCCTTGAAGCTGTTCGCGTTCAGCGCGGCGAGCGTATCCAGCAGAGTCGGCGCGTTCCCGGCAGAGATGAGGTAAGCCCATTGTGTGGGATCCTGTTTGTTCCCGGATGGGAATTCGCAGAACAGCAGATCGTTGCCCAGACGGCTGACGACATTGGTGGAGAAATTGACATCGGGATTGGTCTTGCGGAAGCCTTGCTCGAATCCCAGGAAAATGAGTTTCTTGAGCGGATAGGCATCATCGCTGACAGAGTCCAGGATCTGGATCGCTTTGGGCAGATCGAGCCTCAGCCGTGCGCAGGAAAGAGCATTGCCGGGCATCCACGCAGGAGTGCGGCAGTCATCTGTCCGGGCGGCGTTCAGCAGCTGTGTGATCCCGGCGCGTTTGGAGGCCGGACAGCTGATGTGGACGCGTGTGCTCAGACCGCCGGAAGCTGTCTCCGTGACGATGCCGATGGAAGTGATACTGTCCAGAGCCAGAGCCCGAAACAGCTGGGATGGATTGGGAAAGAAGGGGTTGAGCTTTTTGCCTTCGGCTTCCGTCTGATCCTCCAGGATAGTCATGGAACGATCCAGAACCTCCTGAAGTGCGTTGATGACGGGCGGCGGCTGGATCCAGATATGTCCGATGGGATGGGAATCGCGGCCGCTCTTTTTGAAATGGGGGCGCTGTTCCACATAAGCCGGCAGGGATTTGAGGCGTTCGGCTTTTCCGTCCAGAGAAAAGAGAGTCTTTTGCGCCACGGAAAGATCACCCAGCGAAATGATCAGGATCCGGTTCCGGATGCCCATCCAGAGATCCAGCGAGGGGAGTGTTTCTTTGGGAGCGAACATGCTTTCTTCCGGCGCGCCCAGCTGCTGAAGAAAGGCGTTCAGCGTTTCACGTGTGACACGAAAACGGCGGAAATCCACCTGAGCAATGTTGGTGCGGGGCACTTCCAGTCCGTCCTTTTCCCAGGCGGCGGTCATGGTCTGGAGGAAATCTTCCAGCTTTTGCGCGTCCTGCCGTGTCTCGGCCAGGATCAGACAGGAATCATTGAGGATGACATTGGGATTGTTGGAAGGGATCAGCGCGGTGATCATGGGACCGTCAAAAAGAGCGGCATAGTCCGCGAACTGCACACGGAGTTCTTTTTGCAGCGGGGCGATGATCTTGCGGTCGAACTTGGCCAGACTGTCCCGCCAGAACGGAGCAAACTCCTCGGACTCGATCATCTTTCCCCAGGGGGTCGTTTTGAAAAAACTCAGGGCATCTTCCACGCTGTCCACGGACAGATAGCCATACGTATCCGAGGGCAGATTTTCCGGGGAAAGCTCCGTGCGGTGTGAGTCGGCCTGAGTGATGCCGACACAGAGCGCGAGGGCCAGAATGAATAAAAAGCGATAAAACATCAGTTGGCTTTTTTCAGCGACCGGATGCCGCGGCGGATATCCCAGTCGTTCGCCTCCAGAGCGGCCTGAGCCTCCTCGCGTGAGCAGTCAGCCAGCTGGCAGAAGATGCGGATGGCGCGGTCGCGCAGTTTCACGTTCGTCGCGCGGACATCTATCATCAGGTTGCTCATGACTTTGCCGATCCGGACCATGCTCAGTGTGGTGATGATATTGAGGATCACCTTGGTGGCCGTGCCGGATTTGAGGCGTGTGGAACCGGTGAGGATCTCCGGGCCGGTTGGGACCGCCAGCACCATATCCGGTTCATTTTCGGGATAGGGTTTGCGGTTCGGATTGAAACAGAGCAGCGTTGTGAACGCACCTATTCGTTTGGAACGGGAAAGGACTCCCTGCACAAAAGGCGTTGTGCCGCTGGCAGCGATGCCGATGACGACATCCCGTTTTGTGATGCCGCGGCTGATGGCGGCGCCTTCACCGTTCAGAGGGCTGTCTTCAGCGCCTTCACTGGCACGCCACAGCGCTTCGTAACCGCCGGCGATAATGCCCTGCACCATTTCCGGACTGACCCCGAAGGTGGGAGGACATTCGCTGGCATCCAGCACACCCAGACGGCCGCTGGTGCCGGCACCGGCATAGAACAGACGGCCTCCGTTCTTGAAGGCGTTCGAGACGACTTCCACCAGACGGACGATCGCCTCTTTCTGGGTCTGTATGGCCTGGGTGATATATTGTTCCTCGTCGATCATCAGCTGTACCGCGTCGGTCACGCTCAGCTCGCTCAGGTGCATAGAGCGCGGGTTGCGTTGTTCCGTGACCGAGCTGGCAGCCGGTGAAGGCTGGATGACGTTATTATCAGAAAAAGTATCTTGCAGATGGACGGATTCGCCCAGCAGAGACAGTGCCTTTTTCACGGCACCCTGGACGCTTTCGGTCTCAAGAGGGGTGATTTTGGCCTGAGGGATCTCGCGGGTGATCTCCTCGGAGACGAGCCGCTGATAAATCTCGCTCTTTTTCAGCAGTCCGCCGGAAAGGAGAAAGACGGGAGAGACTTCCTTGTTTTCCTTCCGATAGTTTCTGCAGCAGGCGAGAGCGTCCGCTGCCAGTTCCGCGGCGCAGCCTTTCAAAATTTTCAGAGAGACCGGACAGCCGTTCGCGGCGCATTCGCCGGTGATTTGTGACAGCCTGGCGATGTCGCTTTTGGCGGCTTTCAGTGACCAGTTGATCCAGTCTTCGGGTGAGTTCAGCAGTTGGAAAGAGAGAATTTTTTGTCCCAGCAGAGGGAGTTCTCCTGTCGTGTCCAGCAGGGTCAGGCAAGTTCGCAGAGAACGGATCCCGATTTGGTACGCACTGCCGCGGTCACCCAGCAGATGACCCCATCCGCCGGATTTGTAGGTATGGAGACCATCGGGAGATTCTGTGTAACAGCAGCTGCCTGTGCCGCTCAGCACGAGGACGGGAAAACTGCCTTCGGGGATCTCCGCCGCGTAAAGAGGTGTTTGCAGATCGCTGCAGACCGCCGTGTAAACAGTGCCGAAAACAGAGAGGATGGCTTTTTTTACACGTTCTTTGTCAGCGTCATTGACAGCACCGGCCATTCCGGCGCAGATGCTGTGGACAGGGATGGTGAGCTTGTGCCCCGATTCCCGGATCTGAGTCAGCAGGCTGATCAGTTCTTTATCATTGAGCAGGCGGACATTGCCGCATCCAAATTCTTTGCGTTGTATTTCCCGGCCGCTGGGATCCACCCACACGGCGACGGTATGGGTTCCGCCCCCTTCGATCCCCAGGGCGATATAGTTTTTACCGATTACATTTATTTTGCTGCTCATGCGTTCAAAAAACAGACACTGTTCAGCCGTATCTGCTTGTAACAGTGGCCTGCATTCTATTTGAAACATCACTCGCAAACAAGCTCAAAGATGTCTGAAAACAGGTGATTTTATATTTACTTCCGGCTGTTTTGGGTGTACTTTGAGGGCAGGTGTTGAGGTTATTGTGGCTAAAACAGAATTTAAAGGAAAATTGATAGCGGTGGAAGGCGTGGACGGTTCCGGGAAAAGTACCCAGATCCAGCTTCTGCGCCGTTGGTTGGAGTCCCAGAGACTGAAGGTCTTTTTCAGTCAATGGAACTCTTCGGAGCTGGTCAAGAGCGCCACTTCCAAAGGTAAAAAGAAGGAGCTGCTCACTCCCACGACTTTCAGTCTGATCCACGCGACGGACTTTGCCGATCGCTATGACCGCCAGCTGGCTCCCATGCTCAAGGCCGGTTATATCGTTCTGTGCGACAGGTATGTGTTTACCGCTTATGTGCGCGACACCGTCCGCGGCTGCGACCCGGACTGGGTGCATGAGCTCTACAGTTTTGCCGTCAAACCGGATCTGACGTTCCTGTTCAAGGCGGATCTGGAGGTTTCTCTGGGACGCATCCTTTCCGGACGGCCGGAGCTGAAGTTCTTCGAGGCCGGGATGGATCTGCATCTGGCACCGACACGTGAGGAGAGCTTTAAGATCTTCCAAGGCAGGATGCTGGAGAAGTATGTCGAGATGAAAGATGAGTTCGGCTTCACCGTGATAGACGCGAACGGCTCTATCGAAAAACAACAGTCAGAAGTGAGAAAACTGGTTGCCAGTCAGCTGGATCTGAGCCGGTTTGCATTACCAAAATAGGAGACGCTGAGATGAAGACACGGAAGAAATCAGTGAAGAAATTGATCGGGAAACGAAGTCTGACCCGTAAAGTGGTCGGGGAAAAGCTTTCCAGAGATCGGGAGAAGTATGCCAGCTACACCAACATCCAGCTGCTGACCGAGACCGAACGGAAGTTCTACGGTGCCGGCATCCCCGGAGTGGATGTGAACACCTTGAAAGGCAAGCTGATCGTTGTGGAAGGCGCTGATGGTTCGGGCCGTTCCACTCAGATCGCCAAGCTGGTGGACTGGCTGGAAGGCAGCGGTCATGCCACGGTGCAGGTGGGTTTGAAGCGCTCCACGCTGGTCAGCGAGGAACTGCAGCTGGCCAAGAATAGCAACCGTCTCAGCCACAGAACGATGAGTCTTTTCTACGCGACCGACTTCGCCGACCAGCTGGAGAATGTCATTCTGCCGGCTTTGCGCGCGGGTCGCATGGTCCTGGCCGATCGTTATATTTACACTTTGATGGCGCGCGATCTGGTTCGCGGCATGAATCCTGAATGGGTCAAGAACCTCTACGGGATCGCTTTGGAACCTGATGCCGTTTTTTATTTGAATGTCTCCGCTGAAAAGCTGATCGAGCGCAATTTCCTCAAGAGTCATTCGCTGGATTACTGGGAAAGCGGTATGGACTTGGGTCTCAGCCAGGACTGGTTCGAGAGTTTTTCCAAGTTCCAGCAGCTGATGATGGAGAAGTACCGTGAGCTGCAGAAGGTCTATCATTTCACCATTGTGGACGCGAATCACAGTGTGGAAGTGGTTCACGCCATTCTCAAGAAAGAGGTCCAGAAGCTGCTTTCCAACAAGAAAACAACCCATAACTGATCATGCGGAAGTATTACCTGGGGATCGATCTGGGAGGATCCAAGATACTGGCCGGGCTGTTTGACGAGGAACTGAACCTGGTCGGACGCAATAAAATGCGCACAAAACCCGAACGCGGCTTTGCTTCGGTGGTCGAGAGGATCGCCCGCTGTGCCACGGATCTGGTGGATGATTTCGATATTGAGAAAAAGTCTATTGTCAGTTTGGGGATAGGGTCTCCGGGCTCGATCGATGCCAATGGCAATGTTATCTTTGCCGGGAATCTGGACTGGGAAAATGTTCCCCTCAAAAAACAGCTGGAAAAGATCATGCAGATCCCTGTGTCTGTGGAGAATGACTGCAATGTGGCTACTCTGGGCATCTATCACCATGAATTGAAAGCCAAACCGGTGAACATGGTCGGCATCTTCCTGGGAACGGGAGTTGGTGCCGGTCTGATCCTGAATCGTCAGCTTTACCGCGGAACGAATCTGATCGCCGGAGAGATCGGTCATACGGTGCTGGATGTGAACGGGGAGCAGTGCAACTGCGGCAATCGCGGCTGTTTCGAGCTGTTTGCCAGCCGAAGCTCCATTTTCCGCAAGATCGGCGAGGCCATCAAAAAAGGTGAAGAAACTCAGCTGGCGGATAAGAAGCTGGAAAATCTGCGCAGTGGCGATCTGGAAAAGGCGATCCGCCGCGGGGATAAGTGTGTGGCGCGGCTCGTTGACGAGGCGGCCCATTATACCGGGATCGCTGTGGCCAATGTGGTCAACCTGCTCAATCCGGATGTCGTCGTTCTGGGCGGCGGTGTCATCGATGCTTTGGAAGATCAGATGATGCCCGTCATCGACAAAGTGGCTCATGAATACGCGTTTCCGGGGATACCGCCGACATTCCAGGTGATCGCCACCAAACTAGGCGACAATGCCGGCATCACCGGCGCGGCCGTTCTGGCCAAAGGAATTTAGTGATTTGCTGACAGGGGAACGGACTGCCGGGTGTTTCCCTGAAGAATGCCCAGGACGATCAGCGCGTAAAAAGTGTATTCCAGGTCAGAGCGTTTATCCACGATATGACCGCAGAAGCCGCCGTCTCCGCTCCAGAGTGATCCGATGAAGTCCAGCGTATTCTGCCGCCATTCTTCGCTGTAGCCCAGTCCCAGCAGATCCATCGCCATCAGTGCGGTCGTCGTGGAGGTCAGATCCGGTATGACGGAAAGCTCGTTGACTTTCAGACCGCCTTTTTCGTGCATCTGTTTCAGTATCCACTGACCGGCCTCCTGAGCCTGGTCGTTCAGTCCGTAGCGGTGGAGCAGGGTGATGACCGCCGCGGTCACGGAGGTGACACCGATCCGCAGTCCCCGATGGTTGGCGTAACCGCCCCAGCGAGTCTTCATTTCCTGAATGATGAAAGTGACATCTTCTTGAGGAGGCAGTTTACATCCGTGTTCATCCAGTGCCATCACGGCCAGAAAGGTTTCAAAGATAGTGCCGCGCTGGCGGCCGATGCCCTTATTGAATCCGCCTTCTTCTGCCAGAAAGGGTTCCAGTATTTTTTCCAGCACGGGACCGGGGAAGGGGTCTTTCACTGTGCCGCCTGTAACGAATTCCAGCATTTTCCAGCAGCGCACCAGACAGAGCAGATGCACCAGATCCAGTTCTTCCCCCTCTTCATAGCGGGCCAGAAAATCGCGTGTCTGCTCCCAGTCCGCGGGGATCTTCAATGCGGTGGCACAGTACAGACCGAAGGTGGTGTAGTACAGATCGGCGCTGCTGCCGTGACCCCGGAAACCGCCGTAAGGATGGAGTGACTTGGTGATGAACCGGCGGATCTCATCCAGGCTTTCATCAGGAAGACTTTTGATGCCGGCCAGCAGGTAGGCGGAAAGACGGTTGTTGAAAAGTTTCTTTGGATCCATATCGTTTGAAAGTATTAGATTTTGCCGGAGAGGATGACTCTGCGGATCCAGTCCAGCGCGAATTGCGAGACAGCCATTTTAAAGGCTTCCCGGTCATAGTTGTAAACCTGTTTTCGGGCTTCGGTCTTTTGCGCGGTGGATAGTCCGATATAGACCGTGCCCACCGGTTTTTCGGGCGTTCCTCCGCCGGGGCCGGCGATGCCTGTGGCTGAGACCGCGTAATCCGTTCCCATGCGCCGGCGCAGACCTTCTGCCATCTCGCGGGCAGTCTGTTCGCTGACGGCTCCGTACTGCCGGAGCGTTTCGGGATTGACTCCCAGCAGGTTTATTTTCGCTTCGTTGGAATAAGTCACACAGCTGCCCATAAAGATTTCAGATGCGCCGGGGACATTTGTGACCCGATGCGCGATAAAGCCGCCGGTGCAGCTCTCCGCGGTGCTCAGTGTCTGATGCCGTTCGCTCAAGAGGCGCACGACGGTCTGTTCCAGTTTGTCGCTGCCGGTGCCGAAGATGATCTCTCCCAGTGTGGCGCGTGAGATCGTTTCGGCCTGATCCACGATCTTCCGTGCCTGGCTGCCGCGGGCGCTCAGGCGCAGTTCCACCTCGCCCACACGGGCGCAGTAACCGATCTCCAGTCCCTGATGGACCAGTTCTTCCAGCGCGGGAGCCACTTGCCGTTCGATGGTGGACTCGCCGGTGCAGGCGGTCTTCAGGGTCAGGCTGACATAATCCTCAGCCGGAGGCATTTTCTCGTGCAGCAGCGGGATCACCCGTTCCGTGAACATGGGATGGAGTTCCCGCGGCGGTCCCGGCAGCAGGATCAGGACGGCTTTTCCCGTCTCTGAACGGAAAGGATTCTGTTCCAGTTCAATCAGCAGTCCCGGCGCGGTGCCGTAGTCATTGGGGATAACGAGAGCGCCTTCCGGGTACTGAGCCTGGACCTCGCAGTGGAAGGGGACAGCCGTGCCCCGTTTGGCGAAAAATGCCTGGATGCGTTCCAGTGTGCTGTCATCCGTCAGCAGACGGCGGCCGAACAGCTTCGCTATCAGCGGACGGGTCAGGTCATCCGCGGTTGGCCCCAGACCGCCGGTCACGATCACCGTATCCGAGCGGCTCAGAGCGTCTTTGACCGCGTTGACGATCGAGGGGCCGTCATCATTGACGGTCACCTGACGCGAAACGGTATAACCCAGAGAATCCAGCTGCGCGCAAAGCCATTGCGAATGGGTATTCAATACCCGTCCGATCATGAGCTCGCTGCCTGTGTTGATGATTTCAATTCCCATGACAAAACGATCCGGTCTGAAGAAAGGTGTTTACAGACACGCCCGTGGAAACGGCGTGCGCCTCAAGTGTATAACACTTTGGCGCGAATGTACAGACCAGGAGGAGAAAAATGGAAACAGCGTGGAAAATGAGGAAAACAGAATGAGAGATGGAGACAAAAAAACCGGGCTCCTTAGATCAGAGGATGACCCAGGCGCCCGGGGAATTTACGAATTAAACACACTCTTGTAGATCTCCGATGGGAACCCCCCAGACCGTTGTGTGCCCCGACCCAGGGAAATTATAAAAGAACATCCGCACATCAATCAGCATTGCTGAATGATTGTTAGCCGTGCGGCTCTCAATCTGGGAAAAAGTGTATCATTTTTAGGAATGAATGCAATATTTTTTTTAAATTTTTTTAAAATATTTTTTAGAGATATTTATAATAGATTGATAATAAATAAGTTTTATATGTAAAAAATTTTTAAATTTTTTTGAAAAAATATCTTTCTTTGTTCAAGTTTGTTTCTTCAGAAGATCATAATTCCGCATAATTCAGGTACTCCACTTCGTTGACTATGGTGTTTGTGCCTGCGTAAACCACTGTTTTTTTGCCAATTTCTCCTTTGAGAGAATTTTCGATTGCTCTTAGATTCCTGGCCATCTCGTCATGGAAAGTAGCTCCTGCCTTGATCTCATACAAATCCAGCTTTCCATTTACTTCTTCTACCAGATCTACTTCCACACCGTGGTTCGTGCGCATGAAATACAAATCTCCATCGTTTCCCGCGTTGAGCCGTTTCTTGAAGACATCCATGATCACCATATTTTCAAACAGATTTCCTA
>Ga0265298_10004654_pt1 | contig 17428 bp, 10 predicted proteins | sample AusTroGonzalo_MG_3_FD_193486 | JGI IMG/M metagenome (GOLD analysis project Ga0265298, IMG submission 193486) | Bovine rumen microbial communities from tropical cattle in Woodstock, Queensland, Australia - Gonzalo_01 | ecosystem: Host-associated > Mammals > Digestive system > Stomach > Rumen ... | reverse complement strand
CAGGCGATTGACAGGCGTTCGGGGTATGTGGTGGAATCCCATCTTCAAATCTTCTTCTACACCTCTACACTTCTACACGGCAAAAAATGTACTGCCGGTGCGCCCCTGCCGATGAGTGACCGAATACTTCGAGGAATGTTTGGGGATTGACACGGAGCGGATCAATCGTTATACTTTATGCGTTCTGAAACAAAAGGAGTTCACACATGAACAGACGCTCATTCATTCGCGATGCTTTCGCAGTCGCGTGCGTGGCAGGCACAGGTTCGGTCTGGGCGGACATGCCGCCTGGCCCTCGGCCGCCTCATCCCCATCCGCATTCGATAGAATGTCCGTACTGCCACGGCACTGGCCGTGTGCGTCGCAACTGGCTTGGCTTCACGAAGCCTTGCCCCGAATGCAACGGTTTCGGGCGCAAGCCGCTGCCCCCTCCGCCTCCGAAGCCCGTGCCGAAGCCTATGCCGAAGCCTATGCCGAAGCCTATGCCGAAGCCCGTGCCGAAGCCTACGCCGAAGCCAATGCCGAAGCCTGCGCCTTTTCCGCATTGACATGGTGGGCCTCATGGCGGCCCCGGTGGAAAGCCCGGTGCGCCTGGTCATCACTGATGTCTGCCGGGGGAACGGCAATTAGACATCTTGTTTTTGCTGCCGCCTTTCCCCAGGCGGCAAGTCTTTGCTTTTCTGGATCAGACAAGTGCAACAAGGTGCTTGGATGTTGATTTCGCTCTCACTCTAATAATAAAGGAATTGAAAATGAGAATTCTCCCTCTGTTCATTGTTCTGGCGGCCGCGGCAGTGCAGGCCGACATCCTTTCCATCACACCCGCCCCGCAGGGTGGTTCCGACACCAACAACTGGTGTTGGAAGCGCTTCCGCGAGAAGCAGCAGCTCGTCAAGGCCGGTGGATCCGAGGTCGTCTTCATGGGCGACTCCATCACGCACGGCTGGGAAGGGGCCGGCAAGGTGCAGTGGGAGCGTTACTTCGCCGGGGCGCCGTACAAGGCGCTCAACCTCGGTTACGGCGGCGCGCGCACCGAACACCTTCTCTGGAACATCGCCAACGGCGAGCTCGACGGCTACAAGGCCAAGGCGATCATTTTGATGATAGGCACCAACAACACCGGCCATCGTCCATTCGACAAGGAGCCGCCGGCCGATACCATCATCGGAATCAAAGCCGTTATTGACGCCATACGCGCCAAGCAGCCAGAGGCCAAGCTCATCCTTCTGCCGATCTTCCCGCGCGGCGCCACGGCCAACGACCCGCTTCGCCGCCGCAACGCCACGGTGAACAAGGAGATATGCAAGTTCGCCGACGGCAAGGACATACTGTGGTGCGACTTCACCGCGCAGTATCTCGCCCCCGACGGCTTCATGCCCGCCGAGATCATGCCCGACCGTCTCCACCCCAGAGCCTATGGCTACGAGATCTGGGCCTCCGCCGTGATACCGTTCATTAATGCCGCCCTCCGCGGCGAGGCCGCCCCGCAGCGCTTCTCGCCGTTCGCCGATCCGTCCGCATTCATGCGCGAACGCGGCGACATCACCACCTGCCCCGCCACGCGCATAATGGAGAACCACCCGTCGCGCGGCAGGGACTGGTGGCTCACGCGCCTCCGCGAGAAGCGCAACCAGATCGCCGCCTCCAACGGCGAGATCGACATCGTGTTCTTCGGCGATTCTATCACGCACTTCTGGGAGAACCGCTCCGGCGAGATATACGGCGAGCTGTGCAAGCGCTACTCGATCCTCAACATCGGCTACGGCGGTGACCGCACCCAGCATCTCGTCTGGCGCGGCAAGAATGGCGAGCTCGACGGCTACAAGACGAAGTGCGTGATGCTGATGATCGGCACGAACAACTCGCATCACGACCAGCCCGTGGACGTCGCGAAGGGCATCCGCAAGGTGCTGGACATAATCGCCGCCAAGCAGCCGCAGGCCACGACGCTCCTCCTGCCGATCTTCCCGCGCGGTGCCACCGTGAAGGACAAGCTTCGCGTGAAGAACGAGCAGGTGAACGCCATCATCAAGGGCTACGCCGACGGCAAGAAGGTGGTGTGGTGCGACTTCAACGCGAAGTTCCTCGACGCCGATGGGAAACTCCCCAAGTCGATTATGCCCGATCTTCTCCATCCCAACCGCGAAGGCTACATCATCTGGCGTGACGCCGTCCTGCCGCACTTCCAGACCATCTGCGGCAAGTGATCCCCTGTTCAGGAGATAGACCATGAAAAGGACTCTATTCTTGCTTGCCGCCGCGGCCGTGTTCGTCGCCTCCGCAGAGGTGAAGCCGTGGCACACCAAGAGCGAAACCACGCCCAATCTGCGCGCGCTCGTTCCGGCCGTGCCGGACGCGTCGTGGACCACCAACTGGTGGATGGGCCGCCACGAAGCCAAGATGAAGGAGGTTCGCGCCGGCGGCGCCCCCATCGTTTTCCTCGGCGACTCCATCACGCACTTTTGGGAGAACAGCGGCCGCGCCGTGTGGGACCGCTACTTCGCCTCCGGCCGCTACCGCGCCATCAACCTCGGCTTCTCAGGCGACCGCACCGAGCATGTCCTCTGGCGAATCGCCCACGGCGAACTCGACGGCTATCAGGCGAAGGCCGTGGTACTCATGCTCGGCACGAACAACTCGGGGCACTTCCCGCTCGATAAGGAGACTCCCGAGGACACGATCGTGGGTATGAAGGCCGTAATCATGGCCATCCGCGAGAAGCAGCCGCAGGCAAAGATAGTACTCTGCGCCATCTTCCCGCGTGGACGCGACTCGAACGACGCCTGCCGCCGTCGCAATGCCGCCGTGAACAAGGAGCTGATCAAGTTCATCGACGGCCGCAACGTCTTCTGGGTGGACTTCACCGACCGATTCCTTACGCCCGACGGTTTCCTGCCCGCAGGTGTGATGCCCGATCGGCTCCATCCCGGAGCGTACGGATACGAAGTATGGGCCTCCGAGGTGCTGCCGTACCTCGACTGGGCGCTCGACCCCGCCCCGAAGGGCCTCATGCCGAACCGCTTCCCGGCGTTCATCGACAAGGCGAACTTCGCGGCGGAGGGACCTGATACCGTCATCCCAGTGTCCGCCTTCCCCAACGGCAACTGGTGGGGGACGCGCTGCGCCGAGAAGTGCGCCGAGATCGCCGCCCACACCAACGGTTTCTACGATATGGTGTTCGTGGGCGACTCCATCACCCATCGCTGGGAACGCCCCGGCGGCGGCGGCGAGAAGGTGTGGGCAGAGCTGCTGAAGACGTACTCGATCCTCAACCTGGGCTACGGCGGCGACCGCACGGAGCATGTCCTCTGGCGCCTTGAGAACGGCGAGCTGGAAGGGTATAAGACGAAGCTCTTCATGCTGATGATCGGCACAAACAACGGTGGCAAGGCTGAGCCGGTCGCGGAGGGTGTGAAACGCTGCGTGGCGACGCTCCGCCGCAAGCATCCAGAGGCGAAGGTGCTTCTTCTGCCGATCTTCCCGCGCGGGGCCACCGCCAAGGACCACATGCGCCAGCGCAACGACGCGGTGAACAAGATCATCAAGGGCTGCGCCGACGGCAAAGACGTCCTATGGCTTGATTTCAACGACCGATTCCTCGACAAGGACGGCAACATGCTTCCGGGTCTGATGTTCAAGGACAATCTGCATCCCGACCACGCCGGCTATCTAGTCTGGCGCGACGCCGTGCTGCCTGTCTTCCGCCAGATCGTCGGCAAGTGAGATTGTCTGCAACGCGTCAGTTGAATCACGTAGGGGATGTCTCTTTTCAAGGGAACGGCCTCTGCCGCGGCGTCAGACGTTGAGCTTTGAAAGCAACAAGAAAAACCGGAAAGTCAATTCGACTTTCCGGTTTTCGTCTTTGCGACTTTGCAGTCGTTCTCGTCAGACCTTCTTGTAGCCGTACACCGCCTTGGCGCCGAGCTCCTCTTCGATGCGGAGAAGCTGGTTGTACTTGGCGATGCGGTCGGTGCGGCTCATCGAGCCGGTCTTGATCTGCCCGGAGTTCGTCGCGACGGCGATGTCGGCGATCGTCGCGTCCTCGGTCTCGCCGGAGCGGTGGGAGGTGACGGACGTGTAGCCGGCGCGGTGGGCCATCTCGATGGCGTCTAGCGTCTCGGAGAGGGAGCCGATCTGGTTGACCTTGATGAGGATCGAGTTGGCGGCGCCGAGCTTGATTCCCTTTTCAAGGTACTTGACGTTCGTGACGAAGAGGTCGTCGCCGACGAGCTGGCACTTGTCGCCGATCGCCTTGGTGAGGGCCACCCAGCCGTCCCAGTCACCTTCGGCCATGCCGTCTTCGATGGAGTCGATCGGATACTTCTTCACGAGGCCCTCGAGGTAGGCCACCTGCTCGGCGGGAGTACGCTTGGCGCCTTTCTTGCCTTCCTTCCAGGTGTAGTCGTACTTGCCGTTCTTGAAGAACTCGGAGGAGGCGCAGTCGAGGGCGATCGTCACGTCCTTGCCGGGCTTGTAGCCGGCGGCCTTGATGGCCTTGATGATGCACTCGAGGGCGTCCTCGATGGAGTCGAGCGCCGGGGCGAAGCCGCCCTCGTCACCGACGGCCGTGGAGAGGCCGCGGGCCTTGAGCACCTTCTTGAGGTTGTGGAACGTCTCCGCGCCCATCCTGAGGCCCTCTTTGAAGGACTTGGCGCCGACGGGACGGATCATGAACTCCTGGAACGCGATGGGCGCGTCGGAGTGGGCGCCGCCGTTGATGATGTTCATCATCGGGACGGGAAGGGTGTAGGTGTTGGTGCCGCCGATGTAGCGGTAGAGCGGCAGACCGAAGGACGCGGCGGCGGCCTTCGCCACGGCGAGGGACACGCCGAGGATGGCGTTCGCGCCGAGCTTGGACTTGGTGGGCGTGCCGTCGAGCTTGAGCATCAGATTGTCGATGCCGCGCTGGTCGCAGGCACAGAGGCCGACGAGCTTGGGCGCGATTACCTTGTTGACGTTGGCGACGGCCTTGGTGACGCCCTTGCCGAGATAGCGCTTGGGATCGCCGTCGCGAAGCTCGAGGGCCTCGTTCACTCCGGTGGACGCGCCGGAGGGGACCGCCGCGCGCCCGAGGGTGCCGTCCTCGAGGACGACGTCCACTTCAACCGTGGGATTGCCGCGGGAATCGATGATCTCCCGCGCCGTGACTTTCTTGATGGTTCTGTTCATTCGTTTTTTCCTTGCTGTTTTTCCGCTGTTTACAAGAGGAAATTTGGCGAAAAGTGTATCATTTCCGCGCCCGAAAGTCAATAGCGGTAGTTGCTTCGCAGAGATTCCGCAAAGAGCGCAGAGGCGGAATTGGCTACAAACAGCCCCATTAGTGGATTTCAGGTTTACCCCCTTGCGCGAAGCGCGGTGAAATGATAAAATATCCGCCGCGTTTTTCGAGGGAACGGCGTTTCCTCATGGAAAATGCGGTACTACACAAGAAAGAGACTAGAAATGGAAGCATACGCAGTACTCGAAACCGGCGGCAAGCAGCTGCTCGTCCGCGCCGGCGACAAGATCGAGATTGAAAAGCTCTCGGTCAACGAGGGCGAAGAGGTCGTCCTCGACACCGTCTGCGCCGTCTCCGACGGCACGACGCTCAAGGTGGGGACGCCCTATGTCGAAGGGGCGAAGGTGACGCTTTCGATCGTCGCCCCCAACAAGAAGGGCCCCAAGGTGATCAACTTCAAGATGAAGCGCCGGAAAGGCGCCCGCCGCCTCGTCGGCCACCGCCAGCAGTACACGGTCGCGACGGTCAAGGCCATCGCCTAAGGAAGAAAGGAGAAACAGAAAATGGCATCTTCAGCTTCCGCACGCAACGGCCGCGACTCCAACCCGAAGTTCCTCGGTGTGAAGGCATACGACGGCCAGCTGCTCAAGGCCGGCTCCATCATCGTCCGCCAGCGCGGCACGAAAATCCACCCCGGCGCCAACGTGGGCCAGGGCCGCGACTTCACGCTTTTCGCCCTCAAGGATGGCAAGGTGAAGTTCATCAAGGACGGCAAAGTGGTCACCATCGTTCCCGTGGCCTGATGCCGCAGGACGCAAGGCCGCAACCGTAGCCAGACCGCCGAAGCGCAGACGCGCTTCGGCGGTTTTGTCTCTTAAGGCCTGTGGCGGACATGGAATGCAAATGAGGGCAAGTTCGCCTCTCGGAGGGAAATCACGTCGAATGTGAATCCCATGGCGATTTATGTTTCTAGTTCTCAGCGACAAGTGATTGTGGGTTCAATTCACCCACGGCGATCCAAGTATGTGGTATAATATCGGTCTGCGGAAATGCCGTGCCGTCGGTGCAGGGAGCGCAATGGACCAGGCGCGGCAGCATTTAAGGAGAAAACATGAAGACGATGATCATCGCACTTGCCGCCGCGATCGCGTGCGGCGCCTCGGCGGCGGACGGCGGACGCGCGGAATGGATGCGCGGAAGCTTCGGCCTCAGCGTGCACTGGACTGCGCAGTGCGCGCTTGAAGACGGGACGCAGCTCTCGTTCGAGGAGGCCGTGGACCGCTTCGACGTGGAGCGCTTCGCCGACGCTCTCGAGTCCGTCGGCGCCCGCCACTGCATCTTCACGGTCGCGCACGCCCTGCAGAAGCTACCGTGCCCCAACGCCGCGCTCGACGCCATCGACCCCGGCCGCACCACGAAGCGCGACCTCGTGGGAGAGCTGATCGCCGCCCTCGGGAAGCGAGGCATACGCTTCATCGCCTACTACAACCATTCCTGCAACGGCGGGTCTGCGCCTGTGAAGGAGTGGAAGCGGAAGTGCGCCTATCCGTGCGACGACGACGGTACCGGCTCCATGGAGACGTTCGCCTCCAACTACTGCGCCATAGTCTCAGATCTCTCCCGCCGCTACGGGAAGGGCATCTCGGCCTGGTGGTTCGACAGCCCATACTCCGTCGACACGGGCGGTCCGCACTGCTATTGCAAGGGCACGTGGCGCTTTCCGTGGGCGTCGCTTATAGCCGCCGCGAGAAGCGGCAACTCGTCCGCCGCCGTTGCGATCAACGCCGGCATCGGCCAGCACTTCCTCTACGCCCCCGGCACGGACTACCACGCGGGCGAGTCCCGCGACAAGGACCAGGCGTTCACTCCTGCCGACCCCGATCTCGTGGATCACCGCTGGATGTGCATCGATTCGCCTGACTGGGTCTTCTCCGGCGGGCTCGCGAAGAAGAACGGCGGATTCGCGCCATTGAGGTACTCCCCCGAGACTCTGCGTGACTATGTGCGTGTCCACACCGCCGCCGGACGCATGGTGACGTTCAACGTGCTGGTCGACCAGCTCGGCAAGCTCAATCCCGCCATTTCCGAACTGTCGCGCCCAAGACGTATCGACGTGCCGCCTCAGAGCTTCAATGCGGGCGGATGGGCGTTGGATTCGCAGTTCATGGACACGATCGGCTCGCCGTGTCTGCTTGCGCACGGCCTTGGCGTGCGCGTCATTGACGCCAGAGCGCGCGTGAAGCTTTCCGTCCCCGGCAGATGGCGCGTATGGGTACGTGCCAGAAACTGGGCGGACGGCGATCCCGGCCGCTTCCGCGTGGCCGTGAACGGTACGCCCCTCGCAAAGGTTTTCGGTGCAGGTCCGCGCGAATGGGCCTGGGAAGACGGCGGCGAAGTGGAGCTGCCGGCCGGCGAGGCGGTGATCTCACTCCAGGACCTGACGGGCTTCGACGGCCGCTGCGCCGGTGTGGCGCTCGTCGCCCCCGACGCGCCGCCGCCGGTGGGCGCGATCTCCCCCGAACTGCTCCCCGCCGCCGAGACGCATGACTTCGACTTCGTGGTGGTGGGCGGCGGGCTTCCTGGTGTCGCCGCCGCCGTCGCCGCCGCGCGTGCCGGCGTCAAGACGGCGCTCGTCCAGGATCGTCCGGTACTGGGTGGCAACGCCTCCGCCGAGATACGCGTATGGTGCGGCGGCGAGGCCCGCCACCCACTCGTCCGCGAGCTGCGCGGCAGATTCATGAACCGCAACGGCATGGCCGCGCTCTCCGACCGCGCCCGCGCGCGCATCTGCGCCGACGAGACGAATCTTGTGGTGTTTCTCTCCCATCGCGCGTTCGGCGTGGAGAAGGCCAAGGACGGCTCGATTGCCGCCGTCAAGGCGCTTGACCTTGGGCGCAACGCTGCAGTCCGCTTCCGCGCGCCCGTCTTCTGCGACGCCACGGGAGACGGCTGGGTGGGCTTCTGGGCCGGCGCCGACTTCCGCATGGGCCGCGAGGCGAAAAGTGAACACGACGAGTCAATGGCACCGGAAAAGGCCGACGGCGACACTCTCGGCGCGTCGCTGATGTGGACGAGCACGGAGGCGAACACCGACATGCCTTTCTCCGCCCCCTGGGCCGAGCCGCACGCGCAGGGCATCGTCGCCGTGAACGGCGAATGGAACTGGGAGTACGGCATCCACCGCGACATCGTACGCGAAGGCGAGGAGATTCGCGACCGTCTGCTCCTCGCCATCTACGGCGCCTTCTCGCTCGCGAAGCGCAATCCCGAGAACTCTCGCCGCGTGTTTTCCTTCTGTCCGTATCTGCTCGGCAAGCGCGAAAGCCGCCGACTCATGGGCGACTGGGTCCTGTCCGAGAAGGACGTCACCGGCAAAAATCCGTTCCCCGACGCGGTGGCCACCGGCTCGTGGTCGGTGGATCTGCACTACGACGACTACACAAACGGCGTCGACTTCCTCACCACGTGCCGGCAGCCGCATTTCGGACGCTACTGGATACCGTACCGTTCGCTCTACTCCCGCAATGTGCCGAATCTCTTCATGGCGGGAAGGTGCCTCAGCGCGACTCACGTGGGCCTGGGCTCGCCGCGCGTCATCAACACGCTTGCGCAGACGGGCGTGGCCGTGGGCGAGGCTGCGGTGCTCTGCAAGAAGTACTCCTGCCGCCCGCGCGCCGTCTGGGAAGGGGGGCGTGTGCGCGAGCTGCAGCGCAGGATAGGCGGCGACTGGCCCGGCAACCCCGATCCCGCAAAGGCCGACTGGCGGTATGTGGACGACGAGACCGACGGTGTCTCGTTCGGCCCCGGCTGGTGGCAGAGCTTCTGCAACAACGGCGACCAGGTGGGCGACAAGGCCCACTACGGATCGCAGAAGTCCGGGGCCGCCGTGTATCCGCTGCCAGTCGAGAAAGCCGGGCGGTATCGCGTATGTTTCAACGTGCCGTACCATTGGAACTCGAAGCATCCGATGCGCACGGCATACGAAGTGCTGTCGGGCGGCGTGGTTGCGGAGGCGTCGGCGGATCCCATTGTGCGCATGGGAGAGTGGAATGAACTGGGCGTGTTCGAACTCGAACCCGGTGCGGTGCTGAGGATCGTTCCCTCGAAGTCCGTCGGCCGCGTGATTGCGGACGGTTTCGCCGTCGTGCCCGTCCGTTAGTTTGGAATTCGTCGGACGAGGCCTGCCATAGAATGGTTCTAGGCAAAACACGACGGTTCTCCGATCGCTTAAAATGACAATTTCGTAATCGGTCACTGAAATGCAGGTGGTGATTTTGCCGTGTAGAAGTATAGAAAATGGAGATGATTGGAAACTGGGGCTCTGACACAGACCCCGAAAGCAGGCCAATCACAGGCGATTGACAGGCGTTCGGGGCATGTGGTGGAATCCCTTCTTCAAATCTTCTTCTACACATCTACACTTCTACACGGCAAAAAATGTACTGACGGCGCGCCCCTGCCGATGAGTGACCGAATACACAATTTCACGCTTTCGGGTTGCGGAAAACCTCTAAACTATGATATGATATCCACATGGCATAATGCAAGGTAGGCGCGCCGTTCGGCGCGTGCCGAAAAAAGGGAGCGCATAGATGAAGAAAACAGCAGGCTCCGTGTCTTGGAGAATCGCGATTGCCGCAGCAGCGACGCTGGCGGCGGTGGCCGCGCACGCCGTGGAGCGCACGTATGTGGGCACCGACGGCAAGTGGTCCACAGCCGCGAACTGGTCGCCGACCGGAGTGCCGGAGGCGGGCGACACCGCGAAGTTCACCGCGTCCACGACGATCTCCGAGAGCTTCACGCTCCCGGCGGGCGTGATTACGATCTACAACACGGTCGATACACTCACCTTCAGCGGAGTCATCTCCGGTGAAGGTGCGGTGGTGGTCCATCAGGGCAAGACGCTCGTCCTCGGGAGCGCCAACACGTTCACCGGCGCCTTCACGAACCTGTCCGGCAACGTGACGGCGCCAAAGCTCGCGAACGGCGGCGCTGCGTCGTCCTTCGGCGCGGGATACGGGCCGATATGCTTCCGGGACGGGCAGATCACGGTGTCGAACACGTGCAGCACCGACAGGCACATACACTACTTTGAGGGCAAAAGTTGGAGTCAGTTCAATGTCCAGAGCGGGAAGACCCTCACGCTCACCGGCGGCTTCCACGGGTACATGTGGCAGCGCGGCGGCGGCACGATCAAGTTCGACTGCCATCTCGACACCACCGTCGAATCCATCGGCCGCACCGATGGTGGCGCATTCTACTTCAACGACCCGACGAACACCTTCGCGGTGATGCCGACTCTTTCGAACGGCTCGTTCTACTACTGTTCGCTCTCGAACAAGAACGTCGCCTGCTCACTCGGCGCAGGCACGGCGCTGCAGGCCGGCCAAGGGTCGTGGACGACGCCCGGCTACTTCTACTACACTGGAAGCGTTGACGTCTTCTGCGACCGCGACATCAGAATCTATTCGAATGCCGCCTCAACCTACGGTAATTACGACGGCCCCTGCTTCTCCACGCAGAATGCTGGCGTGAAGCAGACGTTCACCGGTCCCATCACTCTTCTGAACGCCGGTGCCGGCGCGCCTTTCATCAAGTTCGCCGGTGTGGGCGACGGCGAGATCACTGCGTCGATCCCGCACAGGTTCCACGTGTACAAGGGTGGTTCGGGCACATGGACGCTTTCGGGGCAGAACGCGGCCACGGGAAGGCTGGAGATGGCCGCTGGGCGGATTGACATCAACGGCTCATACGCCGCGGGCGCGACGATCACAGTCGCGAACGGCGCTACGCTCGGCGGCACGGGCGTGGTGCACAGCGCGGCGACTTTCTCTTCGGGCGCGATTCTCGCGCCCGGCACGGCCGGGGGATGCGGCGCGCTCGCGTTCGACGGTGTCGCGCCTACATTCAACAACGATTCCAAGATCAACATAAAGGTCGGCTCTGGCACGAACGACGTGGTCTCCTTCGCGAATGCGCCCGTCGTGAACGGTAGCGTCTTGATCACGCTCTCGGCGCTTGATGGCGGAGCAGTGCCCGAAGGGCGCTACACGATCATGACATACGGCGCGCGGCCGACTTCGTCGTTCCGGCTTTCGAACGGCAACGGCGTGATCACGCTCGGGGACAACGCCATGGTCGTCACAATCGGCATGCCCGCGCTAGTCTGGCGTGGCGACGGCGTGGCCAACGTCTGGGACGAGTCCACGGTCAATTGGGCGGACGGCGCGATCTACTCCGACGGCGACGAGGTCTTGTTCGATGACACCGGCAGCGACTCTCCCGCAGTGCAGATCGCCGCCGGCGGCGTGCGCCCTGGCATGGTGCTCGTAAGCGCCGCCACCAAGAACTACGCCTTTGACGGCGGCCCCTTGGCCGGCACAATGACGGTGTCGAAGACCGGCGCCGCCGACCTTACGATCTCGAACGAATGGACGTTCTCGGGCGTGTATTCCTCCACAGCCGGCAAGACCACCCTCGCGGGGCGCTTCAACGGGCCGTCTCTGTTCCTGACCGGAGCCGCCGCGTTCGAGCAGACGCCCACCTCCAGGATATCCGGCGAGGACATCGAAGTTTACCTCGGCCATGGCGCGACCACGATCGCCGGCACGAACGACTTCACCGGCACGGTCACATTGGATACGAGCGCCCATCCTACGGCGGCGGCCTCGTTCACATACGGCATCTACAATTCGCGCTCCTTCGGCTACGCAACCAACGTCACGATGATGCCAAAACCCATTAGCGGCGAGAATTACAACTATCTGAAGTTTATGAAGTCCTTCGAGATGGACAAGTCCATGACGCTCTCCGTGCGCCGCAGCGGCGATATGCGCTGGCCAGCGTTGATTCTCGACAACGCCGCGACACTGGGTGGCTGGCGCGGCGACATCCGCGCCGTCGGGGCGGGGACGAACCCGGGCTTCGCGTTCTACTGTTACTATTACAGCTCCAGTGTGTTTAACGTGGGGACGCTCGACGAGACGGTCATGTCGGGGTTCGCGGAGATACGCTGCCGCGGCAATGGAACGCTTAACATCTACAGCAGACTTGAATGCGGCGAGAACGGCAGTCTGGGGCCGAACGACGGCACGGTTGTCAACTTCTACGCCACCAACAACCTCCTAAAGACGCTGAATATATCGTATGGACGGATCTACACGCGCAAGAACGGCACGTTCATGCCGTCCATAGACGTCAAAATGGGCAAGGATTCGGTCCAGTGGGGGGCGAACCACTGGTCTGAGTTAAACCTGAACGGCACCACGCAGACCGTCGCCTCTGTGACCGAGGTTAGTGTGGGCAGGGGCGGCTGGCGGCGCATCACGAGCACGCTGCCGGCGATGCTTGTCGTGAGCGGGGCGGTGGATTGTGCGTTCGGCTCGGCCTCGGCATACGGCAACGGATACATCATGGGCGCGGTGTCGCTCGTGAAGGACGGAACGTCCACCTGGACGTTGAACGGCACGAACTCCTTCACCGGCACGGTGACGGTGAAGGGCGGCACGCTGGCGGTGAACAGCGCAAAGGCTCTTCCGGAGACGACGACTCTGACGATCGGCGCGGCCGACGGCTCTGCGGGCGTCTTGAAGCTCGACAAGGACCAGACGGTGAACTATCTCTGGATCGGGGACAAGTGCAAGGTGAAGGGAGTGTACGGCGGGCCGGAGTCCAGCGCGCCGCGCAAGCTCTCCTGCTTCTCCGGCACGGCCACGCTCACCATCCTGCACGACAAAAGCGGCACGATGATGATCTTAAAGTAGCACGGGGCGGGGCCTCGCGTGAAGTGCAGGTGCGTCCGATTTCCGGCGTTCGGCGGCTCGGCGGAGGGCGCGCGTTGCGTCTTGCGTCGCGGGGGTTCGGCAATCGCGAGATTGCCGTCACCCCCGGCCGCTTCGCCGTCCGCGCGCCCTGCGCCGGCCGCCTCGCTTGTTTCCGGAAATCGGCCGCGTTCCACGGGCGGGCCCTCGGTCGTCGTCTCGGGAGGGCTCGCTTCGGCACCGGCGGGAGGGCGCTTCTCGCCGCGGTCCGTCCGGAGGGGCGTCTGCGGCGCGTAGGCGGCGCGATGCTGTCGTCTCGCGCCGCCCCGCATCCGCATCCGCCGCCCCGTCCGGGTCGCGGCGGCGCCCACCCGCCTTGCCGGCGTTCGCCTCCCGTTCCTCCTCCCTCAGACTGCGGCCCACAAGTGATTTATGGTTTCTGGCTTCTGGTTTCTGGTGGGATGTGTAGTTGATTTTTGGTGATCGAGGACGAGTAGGAGGATAAGACGAGTAGGACAATAAGTAGGAGAGGAGAGCGCATCAAGGCGTGATCGGCCGTAAGATGTTCTAAGCAGGGCGGTGAGCCCCAAACAGCCTCAGGGCGTTCTTGGTAGGGTGGCGAGCCCCCCACTACCATTTTTTAACTCGAGTGGGCCGAAGATCGAGGGCGGAGGGGCGGGAGACGAGAGCTGGCTAGGCGGAGAACGCCGCCGTGGGACGCGTGGCGAGGCGGGTGCGGATGCGGGGCGGCGCGAGACGACAGCATCGCGCCGCATCCGCGCCGCAGACGCCCGCCACGCGTACCACGGCGATTAGCGCTCTCCGCCGGTGCCGGCGCGAGACGACCGCTCCGACAACCGAGGGCCCGCCGTGAAGCGCGACCGATTTCCGGAAAGAAGCGAGAGGGCCGGGCGAAAACGCGCGGACGGCGCAGCGGCAAGGGGTGACGGCAATCTCGTGATTGCCGAACCCCCGTGACGCAAGCCGCAACGCGCGTTTTCGCACGAGCCCTTGAGCGCCGGAAATCGGACGCACATGCACTGCACATGAGGCGTGTCTAGAACTTGGAACTTGGAACTTGGAGCTTAGAGCTTGGAGCTTGGAGCTTGGAGCTTAGAGCTTGGAGCTTAGAGCTTGGAGCTTGGAGCTTGGAGCTTGGAGCTTGGAGCTTAGAGCTTTGTGGAGAGATAGAGAAGTTTTGGAGGGGCGTATTGGGGCTTGATTTCGGGCGTGGTTTATGGGACAATGTGCGCATGAAAAAATTGCTAGCATTGTCGTTGTCGATTGTGGCCGCTTCCGCCGCCTTCGCCGAAATCAAGATTGTCGAGCCCGCGCCCGGCGCGGTCGTGCCTCTGCTCACGGACGCGCAGAAGGCGTATGTCTCGATGGACAGGCAGGCCCGGCGCGAGAAATTCGCCGATCAAAAGTTCAGAAGCAAGGAGATGGGCCTCCCTGCAGAGCTTGTCCCCGGCGAGAAGACGTCCCGCGAAGCATATTGGCCTAAGACTGTCCGCCTCGCATGGGAGGCGAAGAGCGGCGTCGAGTACCGCGTGAGGGTGCGCGACGCGGCGAAGGGTATCGTCGTCATCGACGAGAAGACTATAGGCTGCGAACTGCGCATCGACAACCTCGAAATCGCCGCGTCCTACGAGTGGACAGTGGAGGGTGGTGGCGACTCCGGCAAGGGGATGTTCAAGACAGAGGACAAGGCGCCGCGCCTCGTCCGTTTCCCGGGCGTCCCGAACGTCCGCGACTTCGGCGGCTACATCGGGCTCGGCGGCCGCAGGGCGAGGCAGGGGATGATATTCCGCTCCGCCGGGTTGAACAACAATGCGCGCACCGTGTACTACACCGTCGAGGAACTCAAGCAGATGGGGAAGGTCGAAGAGCTGAAGGCCGCGGCGGACGAGGCGCAGAAGCGTCTCGACCAGCTGCTCGCATGGCAGGCCGATCCCAAGACCATGGATCGCAAGGACGCCGAATACAAGGACTGGTGCGGACGCCATCCGGGCGAGCCCGTGGCGAAATTCCTCTCTTCCCGAATCCTCAAGGCCAAGGCGGCTGTGAAGAAGGGTGGAGACCCCAAGGTGAAGAAGGGAATGGAGAAGGGCAAGAGCCGCGTAAAAGGGGAGAATGGCGCTTACATCCTCGCCAGATTCGGGATCAAGAGCGACATCGACCTCCGTTCCAACGGCGAATGCCACGGCATGACGGGTTCGCCTCTCGGCGACGCGGTGACGTGGTTCCACTACTCGTCGAGCGCCTACGGCGGCATGCAGACCGATTCCGGGAAGGCCGCCTTCAAGAAGGTGTTCAAGGTGTTTCTCGACGAGAAGAACTATCCGATCGACTTCCACTGCATTGCGGGCCAGGACCGCACAGGCGCCGTCGCGTTCATTCTCGGGGCTCTGCTTGGCTACGACGAGGATGTCCTGTATTTAGACTGGGAGCTTACGGGATTCTGGAACCGCAGCGCAGGCTTCAACCACAAGGCGCGGTTCGACAAGCTGGTCAAAGGCTTCAAGGAGAAACACCCCGCCGCCACGATCCACGAGTCCGTCGTGAAATATGTGCATGAGCTCGGGTTCAACGACGACGACATCGCGAAGTTCCGCTCAATAATGCTCCCGGAACGCGTCTCGCCGTGACGGGTGGTTCCATGGTCTTCGACGATTCGAGGAAGCGTGGAATCTGCTTGCGGGCATGTGCCGAGTATGATATCATATCATCGCATTTCATCAACCAACAAGGAGAAAAAATGGATTCATCCGTAAGCCGTAGAGATTTCGTGAAGATAGGCGCGGCGGCGGCGGCGCTGCCGGCCATCCTCAAGGCAGGTCAGGCCCCTGCCGTGGCCGCAGGCCCGTACTACCGCGCCAACGAGACGGTGCGCGTCGCGTGCGTGGGCTATTCTGACCGCTTCAAGAGTTCGCTCTTGCCGTGCTTCCTGCACCACAACAAAGAGCTCAACTTCGACATGGTGGCCGTGGCCGACCTCTGGAAGAAGCGCCTTGTCGAGGACGCCGTGCCTGGCATCGAGAAGAAGATCGGCCACAAGGTCGCCTCCTACCAGAGCGACGTGGCCCTCTACGAGAACGCCAAGGATGTGGACGCCGTCATCATCTCCACGGCAGACTTCCAGCACGCGCAGCATGCGCAGCACGCGGTCGTGGCCGGGAAGGACGCCTACTGCGAGAAGCCCCTCGCCGAGGACATGTATTCCGCCAACCTGCTCAAGGACGCCGTGGACGCCAAGCGCAACGCCGGTTTCGCCCCGGGCGCGGTCCTGCAGATCGGCTCCCAGCGCCGCTCCGGCAAGAAGTACATGGCCGCGAAGGAGTTCATCAACTCCGGAGCGTTTGGCGACGTCTCCTACGTTGACCTCCGCTGGAACGTGAACCAGCCCACGCGTTGGCGCCGTCCGCAGAAGCTCATCGACTCCCTCAAGAAGGAGGACATCGACTGGAACCTCTGGCTTCTCGATCGCGATCCGGCCTCCTATCCCTTTGATCCGCGCAAGTACCTCGAGTTCCGCCTCTTCTGGCCGTTCTCAAGCGGTACGCCCGGACAGTGGATGTGCCATCAGATCGACACCGTCTCCTGGTTCATGGGCTACGACTATCCCGCGAGCGCCGTCTCCTCGGGCGGGCTTTACCAGTGGGTCGACGGCCGCGTGAGCTTCGACACGTTCACCACCATCCTCGAGTACGGCCAGAGCGGCGTGAAGGGGAAGGGCTTCCAGTGCGTCTTCCAGAGCCACCAGCACAACGCGGGCGGCGGGTCCAAGCTCAACGGCGAAGGGCCGGTGGAGAAGTACTTCGGCCCGAACGGCTGCGTGGACATGGGCAAGGGCATGGTCACGAACGAGGGCGTCGAGCGCGTGAAGTGGGAGGAGAAGCCCCTGCCCGCGCCGAAGGAGGAGGTCGTGACGAGCGCCAACACTGGCGGCGACCAGCTCACCTCCGCGCACATGCGCAACTGGATGGAGTGCGTGCGCGCCCGCAAGAATCCGAACGCCTGCATCGAGGCCGGTTACTCGCACGCGATCGCGCTGATCATGGCGAACGCCGCCGCGCGCACCGGCATGAAGGCCACCTTCTGCCCGACGTCCCGCCAGGTGATGGTGGGCGGCAAGCCGTTCGTCGGATACGATTCGACGGCCACCGGCGGATTCTGGTCGAAGCTCTTCGGCTGAGGCGATACGACCGCAATTCGCGCCACATGGGCTCGGGGGCCATTTGGCCGCCGGGCCCTCGTCCTTTCATCGAAAAAAAAGGGCGCATCTGCGAGATTCTCCACGTACCATTCCTGTTCAAGACGGAATCAAACTGGTATACTTTTAGCCGGGCGTTCGTTGGTAAGTCGGGCGGGGGCTCTCAAAAGCCCCGCAAGCCCGACTTATCAACAACGAACGGCTAAAATGAAAAAGAAAGAAAACTTCCTCAGATTC
>Ga0265298_10004653_pt1 | contig 17431 bp, 10 predicted proteins | sample AusTroGonzalo_MG_3_FD_193486 | JGI IMG/M metagenome (GOLD analysis project Ga0265298, IMG submission 193486) | Bovine rumen microbial communities from tropical cattle in Woodstock, Queensland, Australia - Gonzalo_01 | ecosystem: Host-associated > Mammals > Digestive system > Stomach > Rumen ... | reverse complement strand
TGAATAACGTGTGTGTAATCATCACGACTACATTGCAAAGGTATAAATAATTTTACAGAACAAGTGTACTACAAACGCTTTCGTTTGCGCAAACATAGCATATTCTTGATTTATATCAAGTTGTTGCGTGTAAAAATGCGCTTTTAATATACCTATACGGCCATCATCACGCCTACCACGACGCCAAATAGCACCATGATAATCATCACAACTATTGAGATAATAGCAAATGAAGCGACGAGGCCAAAAATAGTACGAAGATACGAATAACCGCTTAACTGCTTGAGTGCAATGATACTCAATAACGGAGGAAGGAGTCCTATAATGACCAAATCCACACAAAAGAAACTAAATATCGTCGATACGATATTCATCAAATTGGTAATATAAACCATCGCCACAAAGAACTCTGTATAAAAGAGGTCTGGGATAGCCGGACATTTTCTAAAAAGCACATAAAGAGGCAAGGAGAGCACCAACAGCCAAACTAGTTCAATAATTGTCTGATGGTCGATAAGGAATCTGAAAAAAGCACGGGCACTACCATTAATCCTATCCTGAAGTTCTACATCTGCTTTACCTTCACCTGACTCCACAGCAGCATTCTCTTCAGCAGGAATGGTCTGTATATTCATATCGAAACTCCGCTCGTACGTCTGCACAGCCTGCTCCAACTGATTTTCACCCCTTATATTAAGACCACTATTAACCAAGATTGACAATGTAGCCAAGAGGAAGAACATCTTAAATGGCGGGAAGTAAGCCATCTGCATTCCACCTAGATAATCACGAATCATATAGCCTGGACGCAACAACAAGTCACGGATACTACGAAACATACCACGATTACCCAGTCCCCAGACATCGAGAAACAACAGGAAAGCCGTCTTCAACGAATAGCGACCGATACGTGACGACTGTCCGCATCGTGGACAATAATTACCTTGATAACTGGTGCCGCAGGTAGCACAGGTATGTTTTTCCTGTGAGAGTGGTGCCACCTGATAAGGTCGCAACTGCCACTCTTTAAACTCACGGTATTTCTCTTTCAGATTCATTGTTTCTAATGGTTAGTAAAAAAAACAGGCATCTGCACTATTTCGTGTAGACGCCTGTTTATCGTTATGTCTTAGGACCTAAAGCTTAGAGCTTAGGACCAGCAGCTACGAGAGCCTTACCAGCCTCGTTGCCCTCATACTTCTTGAAGTTCTTGATGAAGCGAGCAGCCAGATCCTTAGCCTTCTCCTCCCACTCTGCAGCGTTTGCATAAGTGTCGCGGGGATCCAGGATATTGGTGTCTACGCCCTCAAGCTGTGTGGGAACCTCGAAATCGAAGAAAGGAATCTTCTTAGTAGGAGCGTTCAGAATAGCACCACCCAGGATAGCATCGATGATACCACGAGTATCGCGGATAGAGATACGCTTACCAGTACCGTTCCAACCAGTGTTTACGAGATATGCCTTAGCACCGCTCTTCTCCATCTTCTTAACCAGCTCCTCAGCGTACTTTGTGGGGTGCAACTCGAGGAATGCCTGACCGAAGCAAGCAGAGAATGTTGGAGTAGGCTCTGTGATACCACGCTCTGTACCAGCCAGCTTAGCTGTGAAACCAGACAGGAAATAGTACTTTGTCTGCTCAGGAGTCAGAATAGATACTGGGGGCAGTACGCCGAATGCGTCAGCTGACAGGAAGATAACGTTCTTAGCGTCAGGACCAGCACTCTTACCATTTACCTTCTTAACAACCTTCTCGATGTGGTCGATAGGATATGATACACGAGTATTCTCAGTTACGCTCTTATCAGCGAAATCGATCTTACCAGCCTCGTCAACAGTTACGTTCTCGAGCAGAGCATTGCGACGGATAGCGTTGTAGATATCGGGCTCAGACTCCTTGTCGAGGTTGATAACCTTAGCGTAGCAACCACCTTCGAGGTTGAATACACCCTCGTCGTCCCATCCGTGCTCGTCGTCACCAATCAGCAGACGCTTAGGATCGGTTGACAGAGTGGTCTTACCTGTACCTGACAGACCAAAGAAGATTGCGGTGTTCTTACCCTCCATGTCGGTGTTAGCAGAGCAGTGCATTGAAGCGATACCCTGAAGAGGCAGGTAGTAGTTCTGCATAGAGAACATACCCTTCTTCATCTCACCACCATACCATGTGTTGATGATAACCTGCTCGCGGCTTGTGGTATTGAAAGCAACACAAGTCTCAGAGTTCAGGCCCAGCTCCTTGAAGTTCTCAACCTTAGCCTTAGAAGCGTTATAGATTACGAAGTTAGGTTCGAACTTCTCCAGTTCCTCAGCAGTAGGCTGGATGAACATATTGGTAACGAAGTGAGCCTGCCATGCAACCTCAACGATGAAGCGAACAGCCAGACGAGTACCCTCGTTAGCGCCACAGAAAGCGTCAACAACATACAGATCCTTGTTGCAGAGCTCCTTAACAGCGATTTCCTTAACCTTAGCCCATACGTCTTCACTCATGGGGTGGTTATCGTTCTTGTACTCCTCAGAAGTCCACCAAACCTTATCCTGACTCTGTGCATCCTTTACGATGTACTTGTCCTTAGGTGAACGACCAGTGTAGATACCTGTCATCACGTTTACAGCGTTCAGCTCGGTGTTCTGACCTTTGTCGAAACCAGTCAGACCAGCCTTTGTCTCCTCTGCGAAGAGAGTCTCATACGAAGGATTGTGAGCAATCACGGTAGAACCTGTGATGCCATACTGTGTCAAATCTAACTTTGCCATTTGTTTTTGATTTATATTAAAAGTTATACTTTCTCTAATTTAACGGGTGCAAAGGTACGAAGAATTTGATAATTAAGGATGAAGATTTGAGAGTTTTTTGTGCGCACACAACCGTTTTTTGGTTAAAGTATCTGAAAATAAGCGGTGTATCAATGGTTTTGCAACCCGCAGTTAGCAATTATCAAGCAAAAATAATTATCTTTGCAAGCAAAAATCTACACTTATGAAAGTCATTAATTTTTCAGAACAAAATTCGGTCATAAATCATTTCATGGCCGAAATCCGCGACAAGAATTATCAGAAAAACCGCCTGTTGTTCCGCAACAACATAGAGCGCATTGGCGAAATGATGGCCTACGAGATTTCGAAGGCCCTTACCTATAAGCCAAAGACGGTGACGACCCCTTTGGGCACCTTGGATATTCCGCTAATCAAAGATGAAATCCTGCTCGCCACTGTATTACGTGCCGGACTGCCTTTCCACGAGGGCTTTTTGCATGTATTCGATCATGCTGAGAATGGTTTCGTATCAGCATTCCGCATGTACACCAACCGTGAGCATACAGAGGTGGGCATCCATACAGAATACATGGCGTCACCCAGCGTGAAAGGCAAGACCCTTATCATCGTTGACCCCATGTTGGCTACAGGAGGTTCGATGGTAGCTGCCTACGAGGCACTTTTGAAAACTGGCAAGCCTCATCAGGTACATATCGCCAGTGTAATAGGCACACCTGAAGGGGTTGAAATGTTACAGAAGAGTGTACCCGACGATGTTACGCTATGGTGCGCAGCTATTGACCCCGGCATGAACGAGCATAAGTATATCGTGCCTGGTTTCGGCGACTGCGGTGACCTCTGCTTTGGCGAAAAACTCTAAATACCCCCCCCTCCGTTTGTAGGGGCTTTATTATTCTACTGGGATACTTATTTTCTTGGTCAGTTTACGCTGTTTGTCCTTGACAGTAAGCGTGAGCTGACCTTTTTCTTTGCCTGCCTGACAAACCACAACCAACTGTCCTGCGAAGAGTTTCATCGTGGGTTCTGTGAACACCTCTAGGCTCGTTGCATCACCATTGCAGACAGCACGGAACGTTCCTGCACCACTTACTTCAAATGAGAGTTGGTCAGTAGCATCAGGAACCAAAGTACCATTCTTATCCACCAGACTAACAGTCACATAAGCCAAATCCTGACCATCGGACTTAAGCGAACCCTTAGTATTTTGCGTCCAAACTTCTGTATTGAGTTTTGCTGGCTTGCCTGCCGTCTTCATCACCTTCTCGCCAGCAGGATTACCATTGGCGTCATAAACCACTACCTTCACCTTACCTGGCTCGTATTTTACATTATTCCAGCGCAGACGATAACGATCCAAGCGCTCCTTAGGATTCTTTTTAATACGTCCCTGACTCTTACCATTCACAAAGAGTTCGGCCTCATCATAATCGGTATAGCAATAAACGGGCGTCACCTCGCCTACCCTATCCTTACCCCACGTCCAATGAGGCAAGAGATGAATGGTATGCTCTTTTTTGTTCCAATGTGAACGATAGAGATAATAACGATCTTTGGGCAGTCCAGCTAAGTCACAGATTCCAAAATAACTGCTACGTGAAGGCCAGTATTCATCGTATGGCGTTGGCTCACCAAGATAGTCGAAGCCCGTCCATACAAATTCACCTATCACCCAGTCCTTATCATCCTGCCACTGCCAGTCATCATCAGGCAGATTGCTCCACGGACACCACTCTACATCATACCCCGAACACTGACCATCAGGGTGAATACCCTTATCTGTTGGTGTTACAGGGAAATAATATGTACCACGCGACGATACCGTAGAGGCCGTCTCTGAACCCAACAGAAAGCCGTGCGTCAACGTATCGTAGGATTTCTGGTATTTATTCAATCGATAATTCAGCCCAGGAATATCCATTGCCTGAGCGAAACCACTTGCCAACGCATTATCAACGCGATCCATACCCTGAGTAACTGGGCGTGTTGCATCAAGAGAATGCACCAATCCCTGCAAGCGAATGGCCATCTGACGCCCCTCCTCGCTCCATTGCTCAGGAATCTCATTACCAATACTCCACATGACAATGCTCGGGTGGTTACGGTTAGCTTTTACCAGATTGGTAATATCCTTTTCGGCCCACTCTTCAAAGAATTGGGCATAGCCATTCTTGCACTTGGGATAAATCCACATATCAAAACTCTCGGCCATCACCATCATACCCAGCGAATCACAAATATCCATCTGCCATTGACTCGGCATATTGTGGGCTGTACGGATGGCATCACATCCCATATCCTTCATGATTTTTATCTGGCGTATCAAGGCAGCCTTGTTGACTGCTGCACCAAGTGGACCTAAGTCGTGATGCAAGCAGACACCCTTTAGTTTACGCGTCACGCCATTGAGTTGGAAGCCCTTTTCTTTAGACACTCTCACGGTGCGCAGGCCTACTGTGAAGATTTTTTCATCTATCACCTTACCAAAATCATCGTAAACCTTTTTATCTCCATTACCATCATAAAGAGTCGCAAGCACTTTATATAAATATGGCGTCTCTGGTGTCCACAGTTTAGCATCGGGAATACTAATCCTACCAATAGCCTTACCACCCTTCATAGGCACAGGATATATGCTAGCCATATTTTTGCCATCAGGACCTATCATCCTTAATGCCATAACTTCACCTCCTATGGCATGAACTATAGGTACCTCTATGGTGAATTCAGTAATATCAGCACCTTTCTTTGTCTTGCCTTTGTGCAACACCGTCGTCGAGGTAACACCCCAGTCGTCAATACGAGTCTCATTTGGGGTAAGAATCAGTGTTACAGGACGGTAGATGCCTGCGCCTGGATACCAGCGCGAACTTTCCTCTTGGTTTTTTAAGCTCACCTCCAACAAGTTATCGCCTTCTTTAGTAAAAGGCGTGATGTCTATGCGGAAAGTGTTATAACCATAGGCCCAAAAGCCAGCTTTCTGACCATTTATAATGACGGTTGGTTGTGACATAGCACCGTCGAACACCAGTTCTGCTATGCCCTTAAAACCTGCAGGAAGATTGAATGTACGTTTGTAATAGCCATCACCAATCCATGGCAGAGCACCTGAGCGGCCACTCTTTTCTGTGGCTTGCGTTTCACCATTCTGAGTGATGGCTACCGTCTGCAAATCCCACTTCTTATCAAAGGGACCGCTGATAGCCCAATCGTGAGGTACACTCACCGTTTGCCACGTCATCTGGTCACGCGAAAATTGCCAGTCGTTTTGTAAACTTATTTCCTGTCTTGGCTGTGCCTGTGCAGCCAGTGTAAGAGAAAATGCAAATGCAAGGAATAATTGTAACTTCATATCGTTTTAGCAGCAGTTTAATCAGAGATTTGACTAAAAGTTATTATTGTCGGCTACAAAATTACATATAATTTTTAGATTTCTTGATGTAATCGTTTGTAATTTCATGTTTTTTGATTAATTTTGTGGCCAAATTAAATCTAAACAAATATTTATTCATTAATTTCAATCATTTATGTGGTTATTTAATTCATCAATTGGTAGAAAAGTGGTGATGTCTGTTACTGGCATCTCGCTGATTCTGTTTTTGACGTTCCACTGCTGCATGAATCTGGTTGCACTGTTCTCTGGCGATGCTTACAACATGATTTGCGCATTGCTCGGTGCTAACTGGTATGCTGTAGTAGCAACGGTGGGTCTGGCCGGACTGGCTGTAGCTCACATCGTGTATGCTTTCATCCTGACGGCTCAAAACCGCAAGGCACGTGGCGAGAATCGCTATGCAGTGTCTACAAAGGTTAACGCTGGTAAGGTTGAGACTGCGTCACAGAACATGATGGTGCTGGGTATCATCATCGTACTGGGTCTTTTGCTCCACCTGTTCAATTTCTGGTACAACATGATGTTTGCCGAGATTGTTGGTATGCCCGTAGCTCACGATCCCGCTGACGGTTTTGCTTTCATGCAGGACACATTCAGCAATCCAGTCTTTGCTGGTCTTTACATCATCTGGCTGGTTGCTATCTGGTGCCACCTGACTCACGGTTTCTGGAGTTCTCTGCAGACCCTCGGTCTCAGCGGTAAGACATGGTTCTGCCGTTGGAAGCTCATTGGTTACATCTACGTTACTCTGCTTATGCTGGGCTTCATCGCTGTAGTAGTAGCCTTCTATTTCGGTTGCGCTCCTTCACTGTGTAACGGAGCAAGCTGCCCTCTCTGCTAATTATAATGAATTAAGAATTAAGCATTAGAAAAGATTATGGCAAAAGTATTAGATTCAAAGATTCCTGCAGGACCAGTGCCTGAGAAATGGAAGGAATATAAAGCTCACCAGCGTCTGGTGAACCCCAAGAACAAGCTAAAGCTCGACGTTATTGTGGTAGGTACCGGTCTGGCTGGTGCTTCTGCAGCTGCTTCACTCGGTGAGATGGGTTTCAACGTAATTAACCTGTGCATTCAGGACTCTCCCCGTCGCGCTCACTCTATCGCCGCTCAGGGTGGTATCAACGCCGCTAAGTGCTATCAGAACGATGGTGACTCTATCTACCGTTTGTTCTACGATACCGTAAAGGGTGGTGACTATCGTGCTCGCGAAGCTAACGTTTATCGTTTGGCAGAGGTTTCAAACAATATTATTGACCAGTGCGTAGCTCAGGGTGTTCCTTTCGCTCGTGAGTACGGTGGTATGCTGGCTAACCGTTCGTTCGGTGGTGCTCAGGTAAGCCGTACCTTCTACGCTAAGGGTCAGACTGGTCAGCAGCTGCTGCTGGGTGCCTATAGCTCACTGAGCTGTCAGGTAAATGCCGGCAAAGTTAAGCTGTACACCCGCTATGAGATGGAGGATGTGGTAATTGTTGATGGTCACGCTCGTGGTATCATCGCCAAGAACCTCACCACAGGTAAACTGGAGCGCTTCAGCGCTAACGCCGTAGTTATCGCTACTGGTGGTTATGGTAACACTTACTTCCTCTCTACCAACGCAATGGGATGTAACTGTACCGCAGCCGTTCAGTGCTATCGTAAGGGTGCTTACTTTGCAAACCCCTCTTACGTTCAGATTCACCCCACTTGTATCCCCGTACACGGTGACAAGCAGTCTAAGCTGACGCTGATGTCTGAGTCACTGCGTAACGATGGTCGTATCTGGGTACCAAAGAACATTGAGGATGCTAAGAAACTGCAGAAGGGCGAGATCAATCCTTGGGACATTGCTGAGGAAAATCGTGACTACTATCTGGAGCGCCGCTATCCTGCCTTCGGTAACCTCGTTCCCCGTGACGTGGCTTCACGTGCCGCCAAGGAGCGCTGCGACAAGGGCTTCGGCGTGAACAACACCGGTCTGGCTGTTTACCTTGACTTCTCTGAGTCTATCAACCGTCTGGGTATTGATGTTATCATGCAGCGTTACGGCAACCTCTTCGAGATGTACGAGGAGATTACCGACGTATTCCCCGGCGAGTTTGCTAAGGAAATCAATGGCGTGAAGTACTACAAGCCCATGATGATCTTCCCCGCTGTTCACTATACCATGGGTGGTATCTGGGTTGACTACGAGTTGCAGACCACTATCCCGGGCCTGTTTGCTATCGGTGAGTGTAACTTCTCTGACCACGGTGCTAACCGTCTGGGTGCTTCTGCTCTGATGCAAGGTCTGGCTGATGGTTACTTCGTACTGCCTTACACAATTCAGAACTATCTGGCTGACCAGAGCCTCTGGGCTAAGGTGGGCACTGATCGTCCTGAGTTCGACGAGGCTGAGAAGGCTGTAAACGCTGAAATCGATCGTCTGATGAACATTAAGGGTAAGCGTTCTGTTGACTCTATCCATAAGGAACTCGGCCACATTATGTGGGAGTATGTTGGTATGGGTCGTACCGCTGAGGGCTTGAAGACAGGTCTGAAGAAGATGCACGAGCTCGAGAAGGAGTTCGACACCAACCTCTTCGTTCCTGGAACTAAGGAAGGTCTTAACGTAGAGCTCGACAAGGCTATCCACCTGCGTGACTTCTTCACCATGGGTCAGCTTGTTGCATTCGACGCTCTCTCTCGTAACGAGTCTTGCGGTGGTCACTTCCGTGAGGAGTATCAGACCGAGGAAGGCGAGGCTAAGCGCGACGACGAGAACTACTTCTACGTAGGTTGCTGGGAGTACAAAGGCAAGGGCAATGAGCCCGAGCTCGTTAAGGAGCCACTGGAGTACGAGGCAATTAAGGTACAGACACGTAACTATAAGAATTAATTAGGTATGGCAAAGAATATTTCATTTACAATAAAGTTCTGGCGCCAGAATGGCCCCAAGGACCAGGGACATTTCGACACCCACGAGATGCACGATATTCCCGACGATACCTCGTTCCTCGAGATGCTTGACATCCTGAACGAGGAGCTCATCAACGAAGGCAAGGAGCCTTTCGTGTTCGACCACGACTGCCGCGAGGGTATCTGCGGTATGTGCTCACTCTACATCAACGGTACACCTCACGGTCTTACCGAGCGTGGTGCTACAACCTGTCAGCTCTACATGCGTCGTTTCAACGATGGTGATGTTATCACCGTTGAGCCTTGGCGTTCAGCTGCCTTCCCTGTAATCAAGGACTGTATGGTTGACCGCAGCGCTTTCGATAAGATCATCCAGGCAGGTGGCTACACCACCATCCGTACCGGTCAGGCTCAGGACGCTAACGCTATCCTTATTCCTAAGGAGGATGCTGACGAGGCAATGGACTGCGCTACATGTATCGGTTGCGGTGCCTGCGTAGCAGCTTGTAAGAACGGCTCTGCAATGCTGTTCGTTAGCTCTAAGGTATCACAGCTCGCCCTGCTTCCTCAGGGCCGTGTAGAGGCTGCACGTCGCGTTAAGAACATGGTTGCTAAGATGGACGAGCTCGGCTTTGGTAACTGCACCAACACTCGCGCCTGCGAGGCTGTATGTCCTAAGAACGAGACAATCGCTAATATCGCTCGTCTGAACCGCGAGATGATTAAAGCAAAACTTGCAGACTAAACAATAATCATCTAATAGAAAGCGTCGCAGCAAGATTCTGCGACGCTTTTTTTATGCTTTAATTTCTTATATCTACTTTTTTTGTTGTAATTTTGCAGACGGAAGTGTGATTAATCAATCTTTAAACCAAACCAAATAAAAATGAAAACTGGATTTATGACGAGTTTTTGGACAGCAGCAATGCTATCCGCAACACTGCAGTTTGCCTTTACTACACAGACAGCAAACGCACAAACTGAGTTTAAAACATGGAATGGGGCAGATGAGAAAGCGTTTATAACGACGGGGCTTGACAACGGAACTGGAACATCAGGTTACTGGTATGTCGAGACCGACGATGTTGACGGCGGCGAATCTCAGATTATTTTTGATGCTCCATCCTGGGACTCAGATGGACATCTGCCAGATGCTCACATAGAGAAGTATGGATGCATTAGCGGTACAATAATACTCAATAAAGGAATGTCAATGCTTCAACCCTATGTAAAACTCTGCTTTAATGTTGTCGGAAAGGAGAATGGTGTGTATGGGCTACAAGCAGGAGACGCTACATCATGGGGCGGTCTTCTCTTTAACTATGAATGTGACACCGCCCCTACCATTGAACTTGGTTTAGGAGATATGGATGCTGCTATTGGCTACGCCAATCCTAGTATCAGTCTTCCTAAAGCCGACAAGGGAAGTTGGATAGAGTTCATTCCATGGAGTAATTTTGCACAGCCTTCATGGTATCGGGGAAACCAGAAGATATCTGGACCTGAAGCTGCGCAGCAACTTGCCAGTGTCCGCATTATGATTCAGGCAGAGCCTGGTTCATACCGTTTCAAAATATATGCTATCGGTCCTTATACGGGTAGTGTAATCAATAATGTGGCCACCACTAGTGCAGGAAGCGAATACTGGTCAAGCTACTATAATGGTTGCACCAACATGAAGGCTGACAAGAACACGATGGTATATAAAGCAAGCCTGGACGGTACGACAGTAACACTGACTGAGATTCCCGACAAGGTGATTAACGCAGGCCAAGGTGTTCTCCTGAAGAGGACAACAGCCGATGCCGTTAAATTAACGTCTCAGAATGATCCTAGTACTGCCGACTATTCAGATAATGTCCTCGAGGGTTCTACCATCAAAACAGAAAAGTCAGCAGAATACAATTACTATGTGTTGAACTACGAGAACTCCAAACTGGCATTCTATAAGTATGCAGATGAAGAACTAGATGACCATAAGGCATTCATTAAACAACCAAATATAAGTAACTGTGAGTTCCTTAACATAGCAGGCGGGGCAACGGGAATCAACAGCTTCAAGACAAATACAAGCAAGGGAAGCGATTGCTTATACGATTTACAGGGACACCGTGTGGTTAAACCCACCAATGGCTTGTATATAGTAAATGGTAAGATTATAAAATGGTAAACAATAAAGTTTAGCAATCTCTAACATAACTCTAAGAGTTATTTTTGTAAGTCTAAGAGTTATTTTCGTAAGTCTAAGAGATAAATTCATAACTCTTAGAGTTATTCTCAAGAAAAAGGCTGTGTCTTATAATGACACAGCCTCTTCTATTTTCTCTTAAAGAGAGGTATCTACTATTCATAGAGACCTATCTTACCCTTCCATCTCAGGAACCAATTGCTTTCCCTATCCTTAAAAGGATTAGGATTCTTAACAACCAATGACTCAATTGTATTAGTGTTCGCTGCACCACGACGAGACTCTATAATCTTCTTCATGACAGCAGCAGGATTCTTCTGATGCATCGCATAGCGCATGATGTCATAGTAACGGGTTCCTTCGAAAGCGAACTCCAGAGCAGACTCGTTAAGAATCAGACTGTCAACAGCAATCTGCTGCTCAGCAATTAGCTTAGCGCGCTTTGTTGCATCATACTCCACTGTGTCGTGAGGCAACACATAGGTGGTGTCCATTGGTGTGAAACCAGAACCACGCTGGTGAATACCAATCTGATTGTGGTTTGTACCTACAGTAGCATTTCTCTTGAAGTCAAGGATGTCGCAAACGGCATAACGGTTGTCTGAGAAGTCGAACTTAGCCAGGAAAGTTGAGTCGGGAACGGAGACAACGGTTGTGTCGTTGTAATAACGAGAGATCACATTCTTCTGGATAGCCTCGTTGCTCAAGCCCTCAGACAGGATCTGGAAGGCCATCTTTGGATAGCCAGCCATATTCAGAGCCTCAGCCATACGCAGGTAAACCATGGTGCGACGATAAATATGCACATTACGTGAAGAATATTTCTCGATATCCTGTGTCTCAATACGCTTGTTAGTAACACGGTCAATCGTGTAAGACTCTGACCAAACCATTGGCAGACGGAGGTCGCCGGAATAATGGTAATCCAATCCCTTAGGAGCATAGAACACATTGGTTCCATCTGCAGATACAACAACATTAGACTGAGCCTCAGAAATCTCAAACAAACGTGTAGAAGGCTTTACGCTTACCTTATAGTCATTTTCCTCACGTGAAATGAAGACGTTACGCAGCTCACTATAGTTACCCTCAGCACGGATAGAGTCTCCGGCAATCATCGTGATGAGTTCTGCGGTATTGCTGACAGACTCAGAAGGATAGATAACCTCTGAATAACCAGAGATACTACGCCATGACGACTCACCTGGAGTCCAGTAAATACGTGCAAGGGTTGTAGGATAAGCCGAATAGGTTCCATTGCGCTGATTGATATACGTATAGTAATGCAAAGCAGCGTCACGATAGTCAGCCTGACTGCCCGTTACTGAAGCACGCCACAAATAGAGATCACCACGGACAATACTCAATGGGAAGAACAGCAACTTAGACTCAACACCACGAATCTGGCGATAGCCTGGATATTCCGTGTTGTAACGCTCGGGCAGGTTAGCCAAATCATTGATGAAGAAGGTACAGATATCTTCCAAATCAGCAATTGTGCCAGTCTCGGCAGCCTCTGCCTGCTCCTTACTCAGAAGAGGTTCGGTGAAGAAAGGCACCTGACCGTAATTAAGCACCAACTGTAGATAAGTCCATGCACGAATAGCCTTAATAGCGCAGTACTCCTTCATAAAGATATACTCGTTTCGGTTATCGCGCAAAGCCGTATCAGCATGAGCAATGAAATAGTTACAGTTATTAATAACAGCATAATAGTCGCTAGGGTTATTATACTTATTATCATCACTCACATTGAATTCATAAATTTCACGCAGATCATTACTTGCATCATTGGTAAGCTCAACCAAGTCACCACGCAACTCACCCAGCAGGACTGTACGGTCTGCCAGAGCCTGTAACTTGTTCAAAATACCAGTGACAGAATAGATAGAGTCTTCTGCTACGTTCAGATGATCCTGATCGGCATAGAGCACATCATCGCTCTCCTGAGTGAAGAAATCCTCACAAGAAGTAAGCACAGGAAGAGCCATCATGGCTGCGGCAATGCCGCAAACCACTGATCCAGCTCCTTTACGATATATATTTTTGATATTCATAATCCTTTGAATTTTCAATTTCCAATTTTCAATTTTCAATTCATTACAGGTTGATCTTCACACCAGCCACGATGCTACGGCTCTGACCGAGCTGACCAAGATCAAAGCCCTGTCCGATAACACTTGAAGTGGCTGTCATCTCAGGATCACTACCTAAGTACTTAGTGAAAGTAAGCAGGTTGTTACCCTGAATCCAAAACTGGAATCCCTGCAAATACTCAGACTTAACTGGCAGATCATAAGAGAGGGTCACAGTCTTCAGGCGCAGGTAAGAGCCATCCTCAATCCAGCGATCACTAAAGCGTGAGTTACCCAGAGGATCCTGGAAAGTGATACGAGGAACATCCGTCTGCTGACCTTCTACCTGCCAACGACGCAGCATAGCTGTGGTCTGATTCATAAAGCGTGAACCACCTTCCAACTGTGAACGCATGTAGTTGTACACGTCATTACCCAGTGAGTAATTGAAGCATACATCCAACTTAAAGCGCTTATAAGCTAATGAGGTGAAGATGTTACCATAGATATCAGGATTTGGATCACCGATAATAGTACGGTCGGCATCAGTAATCATACCATCATTGTTCAGGTCAGCGAAGTGAACATCACCTGCCTCGAAGTAGACACGGTCTACACCATTCTCATCAATGAAGTAAAGACCATTCGGATCGGTTGTACCGGCAGCCTGTGCCTCAGAAGTACTGCTGAATACACCCAGAGTCTTGTATCCATAGAAAGCATTGGCAACATTACCAACCTGCGTGCGGACAGTAGCTCCATAGATTTCGTTATCAATGTACTGCTTGCCGTCAGGCAACTCCGTAATCTCATTCTTGTAGTGACCTGCGCTAGCACCAATCTGCCACTGCCAATCTTTCAAGTTCAGCACCTTAGCCATGAAGTTCACATCAAAGCCCTCGTTCTTCAGCTTACCGCCATTAGACCAGTTCTGATTCAGACCACTAAGATAACCCAGTTCCTGAAGAGTCAGCAGGTTATCAGTCTTTGAACGGAAGTAGTTTAGACCTAAGCTCAAGCGGTTGTTGATGAAGCTACCCTCAAGACCAATGTTCATACGACGTGTGGTCTCCCACTGTATCTTGGTATTTCCGATACCTTCGAAAGCAAGACCAGAGATAGCATGGAGGAACTGAGAAGCACGGAAGTAACTGCGCGCTGCATAATAGTTAATATCGTCATTACCACTAATGTCATAGCCAGCAGAGAGACGCAGGTAGTCAAGACCCTTAATCTCTGACAGCCAAGGCTCGTTAGTTAGCACCCAAGAAGCCTGAATGCCAGGGAATACACCCCATGCAGCCTTGAACAGACGGAAGTCGCCACCATCCTGACCGAAACGTGAAGAACCATCGATGGCCAGATTAGCCTGCAGGAAGTAACGTCCTAAGTAGTTATAGTCAGCCTGTGCATACCAAGAGAGACTGGTCCAGTTCTCACTGATACCAACTACATCCTTATCGCGGAGCGAACCGGTGATAAACGGTGTCTTATCACTACCTGTGTTATAACCTACCTGAGCTGTGCTGGTAAAACCTTCCCAGTTGATGCGCGCACCACCGAAGAGGTGGAGGTAATGTGCATCAAAGCGATGCTTCCAGTCTATACGTGTATCGCTCATCACTGAGTTCTGCTTTGAAGCCAGTGAACGCACCTCATTCTCACGATAGCCACCCAGACTAGCAACATAATAATCAGGTGTACCGTTGATGGGGATATAATACTTCTCGTTAGTGTTCACCAAGTTATAGCTGAAATGCTCGCTAACCGAGAGGTCACGTGTTATATTATACTTTGGTGTAACCGTCAGGTTAAGCATTGAAGTCTCAAAACGGTTCTTAGTCTCCAGCTCTCCATACTCATTAATAGCAGCAGGGTTACCTAGGCGCCAGTTGTAGTTGTTGTAGTTTGCCAAAGCCTCGTTCAGATATGACTCTTTGTCAATATCATAGTGAGATTCTGAGAAACGACCACTACCCGTTTCGTCATGTCCATAGCTATAAGCACTCATAAAAGGACTCTTTACATAAGCCAGGAAAGAAGGAGCTGTTGGCGTACCTTCATCATAACCTTCAGGAGCTCCATCATTACGAATGTCACGCGTCTGGTTTGCAAACGAAGCGTCAAAACGTACAGACAACTTATTGCTCAGAGAGATGTCGGTATTGAAACGGATGTTCAAACGATCCATATCATTGTACTTCAAGGTGCTCTGTGCACTAGTATAGCCTACAGAGAGGTTATAGTTAGCCACTTCATCACCACCCTCAACGTTAATACCGTAGTTCTGAGTCATTGCTGTATGATATACATAGTCCTTCCAATCAGTATTCTGATGATACTGGTCATAGTAGTAATACTTGTTACCCTTCTGGTCGAACTCTGACTTCAGGAACTTGAAATCACGAAGCGTAGTATTCGTAGATTTCAACATCTCAGAAGCATAGCTACGATATTGATCGGCATTCATTACAGAAATGTACTTAGGCTCAAACACCACGCCGGCAGATACATTGGCTGTGATACGAGTTGCCATCGACTTATTACGACGGGTCTGAATCAGGATAACGCCATTGGCACCTTTTGAACCATAAAGGGCTGTACCGTTGCGCATCACCGTTACCTTCTCAATATCTGCAGGATTCAGGTTTGACAGCACGTCGTTATAGAAACCGTCGTGTAGCAACGTACGACTGTACTGCTGATCAATAATTACATCATCAATAACGATGAGCGGCTGAGCATTCACATTAAGTGAGTTCAAACCTTGGATAAACATCACACTACCAACGCCTGGTGTACCATTACGAGTGATGGTATAGACTTGTCCACCCATTTGTCTCTGAATCTCATCCTTGATATTGATGGCATTGGTGTACTTAAAGTCTGTTGCCTCAAAGTCGCTTCGCACATTGGCTTGCTGTGTATACTCTGCCTTAAAGGTAGAGGGATAGAGAAGAACACTCTTCTGCTCCTCGTCTTTCGACAAACCAATTTTCACCGCATTATGGTCTGGTGAAGACACATAGATAGCTGAAGCGAACACCGGCAACTTAAGTGAATAACTACCGTCATCCTCTGTCAGCACACTATAACCATCAATCTCTGTAGCACGTACGATAGCACCTGATACAGGCTGCTGAGTAGCAGCATCAAAGACATGGCCCCTGATGGTGCGAGTCTCATAGTTCTTCTGAACTTTTACAACACGCTTTACCTGAACAACCTCCTCTTCGTCATCTGTGTCTTCATCTTGAGCAACAACACTCAAAGGGAAAGCCATCAGCAGCGTAATTCCAAATAAGATATATCGTTTCATATCGTTGTTTCTTTTTTAGTCATGTAAACACTATCGTAGCATGTACCATGCCTTATAGTCCCTATCATCATACTTGCCGTGAGGATACAACAAGACGCCCTGTTTTCCCTGTGCATAGCCAGGAATCTCGGTCTTCTTGTTACCTGTGCCAACGGAAGCAGGCAAAGCATCCGTCAACTCCAGACTTCCATGAGGTACCAACAGAATACAGTTGATACAGAATTCACGTGTATGGGTTCCTTTTCGCGTATCAACGTTCGACACGTTGGTTTCAACCTGCAAGTAAGCCTGCAGTTTCTCATCGCCAACACCCCATGTACATTTGGGGAACTCGAAGTTCTCTGCCACCTTTAGATAGCACACACTATCCTTTACAGTCAGATAAGACTTGCTACTAGAGACATAATAAGGATCAGAGGTGTTGTTAAGTGCTACACCCTTAGAACCCAGTCCAGGAGCGAACATGGTGAAACGAAGTTTTGTAGGCAGACGCTGATCATCAGTAGCCGTTGTGTCAACAGCCACAATAGGAGCTACGACAACATAGACATCATATCCGATATTCGAGAGCACATCATATAATGTATAGGTTGCAGAATGGTTTACCGATGTAACGGCAGGCATAAAGTGCAAGCAACCATTGAACCACAACTTGTTGTAGTATGCTGTATTATTAGGATCTACCGTTTTTGAATAAACATCTACAGTCTCCACGGTATCCTGTACAGATTTGTCATACATTTTACTTACCTCTTTCAGGTAACCAGCACCAGCGGACTGGACAAACTGATGGAAAGTCATCT
>Ga0265298_10004652_pt1 | contig 17431 bp, 14 predicted proteins | sample AusTroGonzalo_MG_3_FD_193486 | JGI IMG/M metagenome (GOLD analysis project Ga0265298, IMG submission 193486) | Bovine rumen microbial communities from tropical cattle in Woodstock, Queensland, Australia - Gonzalo_01 | ecosystem: Host-associated > Mammals > Digestive system > Stomach > Rumen ... | reverse complement strand
ACGAAAAAGATCCGCATTCCGGCTGGGGCCTGGGTGAATTCACCATTCAGGGATTCAGCGAGATGACGGAGGAAGCGGACGGAACGCCCGTGTTCCTGATGAAGGAAGGCGACGAGATTACACTGCATTTCCGGCTGAAACAGGACATTGATGCGCTGAACGGAGACAGCAATCTGCGGATCAACGAGGACAAGAACGGATACGACACTGCCTTTGACGTCAAGGATATCAATTTCGGCAGAGGCTGTCTGATCCTGCAGAAAACGGACAGCGACGGCCACGTGAACGAGCCGGCGGTGATTCCTGACTTCCTTACCCAAGCGGCGGAGAACTCCGACGCAGTGACGATCGGTCCGCTGGAGAAAGGAAGTTACAACGGGCAGCTGGACTACGAGATGCGGTATAAACGGACTTTGGGGATTTCCGGATACCACGATTACAAGATTCCGCTGAGTTTCAAAATTAAAAATGAAGAGGAATACAATCAATCCGTCATCGAACCGGTTGGAATCAGCTTGTCGGTAACTCCCGACGCAGATTCGGGCACTACCGATGCGGCAGCCGGTACCACCGGTGCGGCAGCGGACACTGCAGGCACCACCACAACCATGAGCACCACCGGTACAGCCACGGGTACAACTGCCGCGGCAACGGGTACTTCTGCCTCACAGAGCAAGGCGGTACTTCCGATCATTCTCGGGGCGCTGGTTTTCGTACTGATTGTCGTTTCCATCATCCTACACAAAAAAGAGAAGAAAGAGCGCGGGAACGGAGAGGAATCGGGAGCAAAGAAAACAGGACTGCTCCGGAAAATATGTACCATCGTGGCACTGCTGCTGGTTGTGGTTCTGTGCATTGTATGGCTGAGACCGATCTTATCCAGCGCGGACACCTATCGGCATTCGATTACCTTCCTGGAGGAACGGCTGGAGTACGCGAACAAACTGGTGGCCGGATCTGCGAGCGCTTCGTTTATCATCAGCATGTTCCCGGACGATACGGGAACGCCCATCGCCAACCAGCTGGCGAAGATTTCCAGTTGCCTGCTGGTGGTTGATTCCGCGATCCTGCTGGAAAAATACATGATGACCGCAATGGGCCTTGTGGCCAGCATCGTGATCTTCCCGCTGGCCTGTCTGCTGGGGATCGGAGCGGTGCTGATTCAGACGGACTACCGGAAGAAACTGGCGGAATACGCCGTGCGGGTTGCGATCTTCGGTATCTGCATTATGCTGGTGATGCCCCTGGGCTGCATCGGCGGGCGGGCTGTTGAGGACCTGAACAGGGATTCCATCAACCGCGCCATGACCAACGCGAGGGAAGCCAACAGCATTGTGGATCAGATTCCGGAAGGTGAGAAACAGAACATATTCGGAAAGGTCGGGGAGTTTTTCACGAACATCTGGAACAGTGCCAACCAGGCCTACGACTGGGCGAAAACAGTTTTGGCCAACTATCTGTCTTCGGTGGCTGTGATGCTTGTGACAACGATCGCGGTGCCGATTATTCTGCTGCTGGCATTTATATGGACGGTGAAATATCTGACCAGGAAGGATTTTGCCGCACTGATCCTCAGCAGCATCGGCGCGGGGGAAGATGACAAGCCGGAAGAGACGGCATCATGATCAACCAATCAAGGAGGAACAACAGGATGAAAAAGGTTATTGCGATTCTGACGGTACTGGTTCTCATTCTGAGCTGCGGCTTCTGCTTTGCGGAGGCTGACGGTACGCAGGCGGAGGCGACAGAAGCGAAGCCATATACCCTTGAGCAGGTTGTGATTCTGAGCCGGCACAACCTGCGGGCACCGCTTTCGAGCAACGGATCGGTTCCCAACGATTTGACGCCCCATTCCTGGATTCAATGGACCGGCAAATCCAGCGAACTGACCCTGAAGGGCGGGATGGAAGAAACAAGCATGGGCCAGTACTTCAGAAAATGGCTGGACGCGGAAGGACTGATTCCGGAAAACAGCATTCCGGAGGAAGGAGAGGTTCGTTTTAATGCCCGCGACAAGCAGCGCTGCCGGGCAACGGCGAAATACTTCGCCGTTGGGATGCTCCCGCTGGCGGATATTGAGGTCGAGCATCCCGGAGACGATCGCGGCACGGAAGACTTCATGAAGCCTGCCATTCATTTTTGGACCGAGGGCTATGCCGCGGACGCAACAGCCCAGGTGGCTGCTATGGGCGGGGAAGCAGGCTTTGAAGGCCTTGCCGAACAGACACGGGACGCGATTAAACTGATCATGGATACGGTCGACATGCAGGACAGCGAAATCTATCAGAGCGGCCAATACGGCGATCTGCTTACCGACGCATCCGGATACAAGATCGAAGAAGCCAAGGAACCGGACGTTACCGGAGCGATCAAGACAGCCAGTCAGGTTGCCGACGCGCTGATTCTGCAGTATTACGAGGATCCCGACGCAACGGAGGCAGCCTTCGGACATACGCTGACCGAAGAAGACTGGGCAGCTATCGGGCAGCTTCAGACGACCTTCCTGGAGATGCGACACGGTGCGCCGATTGTGGCTTTGAACATTACGCATCCCCTGATTCAGGAACTTGAGAAAGAACTGAAGAACGAAAAACGCAAGTTCAGCTTTTTCTGCGCTCACGACGTGACTGTTCTCGGCACCTGCACCGCCCTGGGAGTCAATCCTGTTACACTGCCGAACAGCATCGAGACCAAGACGCCGATCGGAGTGAAACTGATGTTTGAACGCCTGCGGGATGCGGAAGGTAAGGCCTGGTACCGGGTGAGCCTGGTTTACCGCAGCACGGAGCAGATTCGCAGCGGCGAAATGCTGACACTGGACAATCCGCCCATGAAATACGAACTGAGTTTTGAGGGCGTTGAAGCGAACGGGGACGGACTGATTTCCGAAGCGGATCTCTTCGGACTGTTTGACCGTGTGATTGAAGCCTACGACGCACTGGAAGAGTTCTACGCGCCGGCTGATGCGGCGTAAGGGAGAGAACGTACGTTTTACGATAAAGCGGCGGCGTTTATATGCTCACGAGGGGCTCTCATGATGTTCCAGCACAGGGCAGCGCCTTCGAAATCGTGAGCTTTTACAGCGTTCAGAGATTCTGATATATACCCGGCATCCGTCTTTACGATTTCTTTATCGTAATTGATTTCGATGCCGGGATATTTTTCACACGGCAAATTTTCAATGACATCCAGCTGTGTGTGGAGAAACGCAGCGTCCGTATCCAAACGAATCTTTCCGACAGCATCCGGCACAGCCTTTTCAAACAGAGAAAGTTCGTAACCGACGCCGGCAGGCGCTTCGGTTCTTCGGTACAGCATGGGTTTAATGAAATCCGCATTTCGGGTGATCAGCGCATAATTCTGGCCGACCAGACGGCTGACGACGGGCGCAAACAGATCCAGACCGACAATCAAACCACGGCACCTGAAGTATTCCGCGATTTCACAGACCGAATCGGCGATGATCTGTTCTTTCACCTCAATAAAACGCTGAGCCAACGGATCTTTCAGGACTAAGGCCCCGTTCATCGGCCAGGATGCAATATCGAAGAAATGATCTTTCCTGGATTCGTACAGTTTCCGTACTTCATCCGGATTTACGCCTTTACGGAGAAAAAGACTTCTGCAATGTGCACAGGCACAGCTCAGAATTCCGGAAACGCCGGAAACAAAGGACTGGGTTCTGATTCTGTCGAGAAAAACGCCATCAAAACCGCAGGAGGAGAAAAACTTTTCATATCGTTCCCTGACAATCTGTATGTTTAGGGGAGACGAGGGACAGACAAAATGAAAAGTTTCACTGTCATCGACATAGGGCACGGGAAGCGGGTTCCCGAAAATGTCTATTGCAGGATCCGGAAGGAAAACATCCGGAATTCCGGAAAAAACAGGGAGCCAAAGCAGCATTTTGATTCCGTGCCGGTGGAGATCATCTCCGACCTTCCGATATACTGATGGCTCAGTGTTCCAGCCGATGATGATTTTATCCACTTCCATCCGGGAAGAGCATTCGGCAATTCTCCGGATAATATCTTCCGGCGAATCTTCAGATTTACGACCGAAACCGGTAAAGACCTGCAGCATTTTTTTCATGCGTTCGGACCTCGAAAACGTTTTTGTCGGATATACGATATAAGCAGAGTATATCGGTATGAAGCTTCCGTGTCAATCAGGAAGACAGACCAACGGAACAAAAAAGAGAAGACGAAAGAGCAAGGAAATGCTCCCTGTACGATGGTTACAAGTTGTAAAGTTCCTCTTGCATATAAGCAACTATATTTGCTATAATAAGTTCATCCATATAAGAAGTCTGGCTGCCGGCTGCGATTTGGCGCTGTACAATCAGACACTATATCATTTATAAGGTTTTGAAAGGAGAGCAAACAAATGGCAAGCAAAAAGAACCCGGCGAAAGATTTCTTCTCTGCCATGCCGTTCTGGGGATGGGACGAAGAGGAAGCAAAGGATCAGTGGAAAGATTTCAAATCCAGCGTAGAGAAACTCTGGAAACAGTACGAGGATATGCAGAAGGCGGCCAAGAAAGCCTGGCAGGAGCAGTGGGACACCTTCTTCACTCAGCTGATGGATATTCAGCAGACCGTTGCAGATACGCTGCCGGATGAAAAAGCTTCTCTGCCCGGCATGCCTGCCACCTCTCCCAAAGAGATCGTTGAAAAGGCGAAGGAATTCCAGCAGAAGGCCAATGCGCGTGCTGTGGAGCAGGCCGACAACATGTTTAAATTCCAGATGGACCAGCAGAAGCAGGTTAAGGAAATCGTTACGGATGCCGTGCAGAACGTAGAAGACAACCTGAACGATGATGAAGAAAAACCTGTGGTTGAAGAACCTGTAGTTGAAGAACCTGTGGTCGAGAAGCCGGCCAAGAAGGCTGCTGCAAAACAGACCAAGAAGGCTGCTGAAAAACCGGCCGCAAAGACGGCTGAGAAACCCGCCGCGAAGCAGACCAAGAAGGCTGCCGAGAAGCCGGCCGCAAAGACGGCTGAGAAACCCGCCGCGAAGCAGACCAAGAAGGCTGCCGAGAAGCCGGCCGCGAAGACAGCTGAGAAACCCGCCGCGAAGCAGACCAAGAAGACTGCTGAGAAACCCGCCGCGAAGACAGCTGAGAAACCCGCCGCGAAGCAGACCAAGAAGGCTGCTGAGAAACCCGCCGCGAAGCAGACCAAGAAGCCCGCTGATCAGCCTGCCAAGAAACCGGGCCGGAAACCGGCAGAAAAACCGGCAGAAAAAGCTGCTGAAAAACCGGCGGAAGTGAAGGTTGAAGCACCGGCTGAGAAACCGGCAGAGGGCTGATTTCCGAGAAGCTGTGAAGAAACGGCCGAACATTTTAATACCAAAGAACGGCGTCCCGTGAAGGGGCGCCGTTTTCAGCAGTTGTTTTATTCGATCAAATACACCATTCCGTGCTCGCGGCCTGCAGCTGTGCCATGCGGCTGAACATGCTGCCTTCTCTGGCAAACAGTTCGGCCGGGCTGCCTTCTTCAGCAATCGTTCCGTCAGACAACACGACAATCTTGTCCGCGCCGCTGACTGTCCGCATCCGATGGGCAATGACCACCACAGTCTTGTTTTGAATCAGCCGGGAGAGCGCTTCCTGAATAGCGGTTTCATTTTCCACATCCAGGCTGGCGCTGGCTTCGTCGAGCAGGATGATCGGTGCGTCCTTCAGGAAGGCCCGGGCAATGGAAATGCGCTGGCGCTCGCCGCCGGACAGCTCGCTGCCGTTTTCGCCGATTTCCGTCTGATATTCTTTCGGCAGTTTCAGGGCAAATTCATCGCAATTGGCCAGCCGGGCCGCGGCCAGTACTTCCTCGTCTGTGGCATCCTTTTTCCCGACGCGGATATTCTCCAGGATGCTGTTATTGAACAGCGTGACATCCTGGAAAACAATGGAATAAACACTCATCAGGGTCTCCGGATCAATGCGGGAGATGTCCTGCCCTCCGACGGTGATCCGGCCTTTGCTGATATCCCAGAAGCGCGCCGCAAGGCGGGAAACAGTGGTTTTTCCGCCGCCGGAAGGGCCTACAAGGGCCGTCACTTCGCCCTGCTTTGCGGTGAAGCTTACATCCTTCAGGACGGTTTTTCCCTGATCATAGGAGAACCCGACGTGTTCAAAACAGATATCATATCCGTCCGGACAGAAAGAAGTTTCTCCTGTCTGGGCGGGACAGTCGGCGATCTCGTTCATCCGTTCCACAGGAACCGTCAGCAGGTTCAGCATACCGAGATTGATCAGATTGCCGCTCATGGGCTCATACAGGCGGGAAGCCACCAACAGGAAGGAGAAGAATTCCATTACATTCAGCCGGCCCTGCAAAAGCAGTGCACTGCCGACGACGGCCACCGTGCCGATACCGATCTTCAGAATCAGCTGCGCGGAAACAATGAAAGCGGCCTGGCCGAGTTCCGCACCGATGGCTTTTTTCTCCACATCATCGATTCTGTCGTCCAGCTCTGCCAGATAGCTGTCCTCTGCGTTGCAGCTCTTCAGATCCCGCGAGGTTTCGATGAATTCCTGCACGGCGTCGTTCAGCTTCACTTTGGAGGCTGATTGCCGACGAATGAAATGCGCCTGCACTTTTCGGGACGCGGCCACAATGAAGATGGCAACCGGAACGGGCCACACTGCCGCGAGGGCCATTTCCCACTTGTAGAAGAACAGGCCGACACAGATCAGCAATGTGGAAATCAGGCTCCCGTAAAACTGCGGAATCTGATGGGAAGAAGCGTGTTCCAGCGTTTCGGCATCCGCCATGATCGTGTTTGTCAGATCTGCCAGGTCTTTTTTGCCGAAGAACGACAACGGCAGTTTTCGGAGCTTTTCGGCCAGCGAAATCCGCCGCTTTCCGGATTCCACATAGGTTGAGAAGAAAGTCGCGTTATATTGCCAGTAATTCGGCAGAAAAATCAGCACCAGACAGACTGCGGCAAAAAGCAGGTAATATGCCCACCGTCCGGCGGCCGTTCCGTTCAGGTAATCTCCCGTAAACACGAACAGCAGCCAGACCGGGGTCATCAGTGCAATGTTTGAAAGGGTCACCGCCGCGATGGCCTTCAGCATATCCGCGGCGCCTTTTTCTGTCAGGGCAAACCGTTTCATCATATAACGCTTCATACTGCTTCACCCACCTTCCAGTTCACGGAATTTTGGTATTCCGTCCACATGGCTGCATACAGTCCGTTCTTTTCCATCAGTTCATCATGTTTTCCCTGTTCTTCCAACTGTCCGTCTTTCAGCACATAAATCCGATCGGCATTCCGGATCGTGGAAAGGCGATGCGCGATCATGATGACGGTGCGGCCTTTGGCCATCTCCCTGAAGGCCAGCTGCACCTGCGCTTCACATTCCGGATCGGCAAAAGCGCTGGCTTCATCCAGAATGACCACATCCGCATTTTTCAGCATGGTGCGCGCAATGGCAATGCGCTGCTGTTCGCCGCCGGAAAGATATGTCCCCCGGCTGCCCAGCACGGTGTTGATTCCTTCCGGTAAACGGTCAATAATATCCATGCACTGTGCCTTTTTGAGCGCATCCATCATTTCGCTTTCTGTCGCGTCCGGTTTTGCAATGCGCAGGTTGTCGGCAATGGAACGCTTGAGCAGGCGGCTGTCCTGGAACACATAGGCCACATGCCGCATCAGGGATTCCTTGCTGATCTGCCGCACATCTTTGCCGCCGATGAGCACCCGGCCTTCCTGCGGATCGAAGAATCGGGAGATCAGGCCGGCCACCGTGGTTTTGCCGCTGCCGGATGGGCCGACAATGGCCACGATTTCATTTTGTTCCGCTTTCAGTGACAGATGGGATACCGCCGCAGGAGCATCCGGCGCATACCGGTACGTTACGTTCTTCAGTTCCACGGAGGTTCCGTCCGGTTCCTGACTGTGATCCGCCTCCGGCAAAGGCTGCAGGCTGAGGATGGAGTCCATTCTTGCCACCGCGTCCTGTGCTTTCATGTTGTTTTCGCTCATGAACATGACTTTGCTCATGGTCGTGGCGATGGCCGGCGTGAAGATGACGTAAAAGAGGAAATTCAGAAGGATATCCATGCCGTAGTTTTCCCCGCGGATCAGAAACAGCGTCAGACCGAGGATGAAAACAAAGGCGCTGTTGATCAGCACAATATATCCGAGCATGGACTTGCGCATCAGTCGGGTGTAGTGCATACAGAATTCGCAGTAATCGTCGATGGATGCCTTGAACCGGTGGAAAGAAAACACGGTCTGACCGAATGTTTTCACGACTGGTATCCCCCGCACATACTCGACGGCTTCATTGCTCATGCGCTCCAGCGAATTCTGATACAGCCGCATGTCCTCCTGCATGGCCGGACCCGCCATGCGCATCATGGCCGCAAAGCTCAGCGCCACCGGAATGAGGCAGGCAATACCATATCTCCAGTCATACAGGAACAGCATCACAACCATGCAAACCGGCATGATCATCGCGCCGGCCATATCCGGAAGATTGTGGGCCAGCAGTGTTTCAGTGGAGGCAGTAACCTCTGTCACGGTCCGGCGTACCTTGCCGGATCCCATTTCATCCGCGAATCCGATGGGAAGCCGGGCAATATGGCGCATCAGCGTTTTTTTCATGTTGGCGGCCGTTCGAAAGGCGCTGCCATGGGAACAGACCAGCGCGCCGACATAGACGATCCACGCCAGCACGGCAAACAGTACGGCCATCCATCCGTTATGAACAATGCCGGTTGCCTGTGAAAAGTCGGCCCGCGTTTCCAGCACCTCCCGGATGATGCGCCAGATAAACACAAAAGGCATCAGCGCCATGACACTGCTCGCGGCAGACAGGAGCATCGACAGGTAGGTCAGAATCCGGAACAGGCCGGCATATTCCATCAGGCGTCCGAATGCGGAGGGTGACTTGCTTTCTTTTTTCTTTTTCAACGGTATCCCTCTCTTTCCTTCAGTTAACGCTCTTGCGTTAGCGTTAACTAACCACTATTTATGACGATCGCCTGTCCCCGGAAGGGAACAGGCGGTATCACCACGTTACAATCATTTCAGAAACCAAGCAGGGATTTCCATCCCGGCAGGAAGAAAGCCTCAACGGTTTCCAGGCAGCGGGCCGCTTCATCCGGCGGATAGCGATGGATCACGGGTTCGAACAGCGCCGTCACATAAGCGCTGAAAAGCAGGTGCAGATCGGTCGGGCTGATTTCCCGAATTTTCAGCCCCTTCTTCCTTAAAATCGGAAGAAACTGCAGCATCTGATCCTGGGCGGTCTGCGTCAGGTCGTGCAGAAAGCTTTCGTATTTCGTCCCGGAGGAACAGGTCAGGAGCAGGCGATAATCGTCCGCACAGGGATAGACCACCTCGCGCATCATATCAATCCATGAATCCCGCCATTGAAAATCGCCCTCATTCCGCACGGCATCCAGATACCTCGCCAGATGGGTGTCCATCCAGGAGTGCAGCTTCCCGAGCGCGGGAGCAACCAGCTGATCAAACAGATCCTCTTTATCCCGGCAATGGCGGTACAGCCCCGCAGCCGTTAACCCACTGCGTTCTCCGATCCGCCGCATGGAAGCGTTTTCAAAGCCGTATTCCAGGAATTCGTCTCTGGCTGCGGCCATGACCTTCACATGACTGGCTGTTTTATCCCTGGGCATAAACACCTCCAAAGCTTACGTCGTTAGCTAACGATGTACACTATAAAAGATTTCCTTTGTTATGTCAAGCCATACGAAAAGACAGATCCGCTTTTTGAAAAAGAAGTCGATATCAGACAAGCGGTTTGCTTGACAAGAACAGGCTGCTTGTCTATAAAGAAAAGGACAACCGGAAAGGTGCATAACGAACCCATGGCAGGGAAATGAAACGGATGATGAGGAGATTTGCATATGAAAAACGGATACTGGATCGCAGCCGCAGCCGCGTCGCTGCTGATGACGCCGCGTATACAACCGAGGAATCGGATGAAGCTGCCTTCATTTCACGGAATTGCCGAAGTCCGGGCGAGTATTCCCGGGCGCATTCGACTGTATATGCCCGCTGTAACAGCAAATCCTGAAGCTGCGGCACAAATGAAAAAACAGATGGAAGAAACCGGCGCTGTTCACGAGGTAAGCATCAACCCTGCCATCGGTACGGTGCTGTTTCTGTATGATGAAACACAGGTGGAAGCCTCTGTCGTGGAAGGCGCCGCGATCCGTCTGATGGGCCTGGATGAAGCGATTCAGCAGCAGCCTGTCAGCAAAATGGAAAAAAGTCTGCAAACGCTTTGGGACAGCATCAATCACGGTGTGATGGAAACGACGAGAGGCTGGATGGACGCGCGGATGCTGGCGGGAACAGCGCTCAGCGTTGCGGCGATTCGCAGCCTCATTACGAATGGAGCCGTGCTGCCGGGCGGAATCACCCTGCTCTGGTGGGCCTCCAATATTTTCAGCAGGAACCGCCATGATTAACATTCGTGAAAGTATTCTCAGATGCAACCTGAAGCCGCGGGTAGAAAGCGATCTGCCCGGACGGATGCGTATCCTTTTTCCGCGTTATGCGTTGCTTCCGAATTCCGCCAGGCCATACATCCACTATGTGGAAGATGTTCTGAAGCTCCTTCCCGGTGTCCATACAGTCAGGGTAAACGCCCGGATCGGCACAGTGCTGGTACTTTATGATCAAACCATGTGTACCGCCCGTCAGATTCTCCGCTGGGTGGATATCGTGGTGGATACGGGAATTGAAATCGCCCATGAAATGGAAGACGCCGGAATAAAGGACGAAACGGTCATTGCACCTGTGGTTCGTCAAAGGCTGATTCTTCGGCTGCCGCAGTGCTGAGGAACCAGGAAAACAAAGAGAAGGTCGAAAAAATGCTGAAAAAGGAATCCATCAGGGACTGGATGAAACCGCAGATCGCTCACAGCCTGCCGGGCCGTCTGCGTCTTGTCGTACCCGGATTGGAGTATATACAGGCGGAACGGCAGGAGCTGGCACGGGATCTGGCCGGGATCCCAGGTGTAAAGCGGGTGCGGATTACCCCGCCGACAAGCGGCGTCCTGCTGGAGTATCATCCCGGACGGATGGATGGATCCAACATGCTGGAACAGTCGAATATGGTCATTCAGAAATACGCGATGACGGTTTATCGCAGCCGTCATGCAGGCAGAAAGGAAGAAAGCGCGGAGCTGTCCATGCCGGTTCGCACGCTGGGGAAACGGCTGGCCGTGAATGTCGGCGCGCTGACACTTGGAAACTTCGTTTTTAAGAGGGCTCCGGCGGCTGGTATTCTTGGAAAACTGACATCACTGCAGGCGTTGACAAGTCTCGGATTATCGCTTCCGATTGCCCGAAGTGCCATGGACGGACTTCGGAAGGAAAAGCGCCCGAACGCGGATTTCCTGACGGTTACGTCCATTGTTGCCAGTCTGCTGCTGGGGAACGCCAATTCCGCACTGATGATCCTGGCGCTCTCTGATCTGGCGGAGATGATGACTGCCTATACCATTGAGAAGACGCGTTCTTCCATCAAGAAAATGCTTTCCGTGGAAGACGGAAACGTATGGAAGGTAAACAGCGACGGTAGCCTGACCCGCTGCCCGATCGCGCAGGCCCGGCCCGGAGATCTGATCGAAGTGCATACGGGAGAAAAGATCCTGGTGGACGGTATTGTATTTTCCGGCTCCGCGGTGGTCGATCAGAGCGCAATTACGGGTGAGTTTATTCCGGTGGAGCGCCATGAAAAGGACCGGGTGTTCGCGGGAACGGTTGTGAAGAACGGCAATATCCGGATTGAGGCGGTTAAAGTCGGAGATCAGACGGTCGTATCCAGGATCGTCGGCATGGTGGAAGAGAGCGAACTGAAAAAGGCTCCGATCCAGCGCTATGCGGATCGTTTCTCCAATTATCTGGTTCCGCTGAACTTCCTGCTGAGCCTGACGGTCGGTCTGGTCACGCGAAGCCCGCAAAAAGCGCTGAAAATGCTGGTGATTGACTATTCCTGCGGGATCAAGCTTTCGACAGCCACCGCGTTCTCTGCCGCCATTAACTCCGCGGTGAAGCAGGGTATCCTGATCAAGGGCGGCGCCTATATCGAGCAGATGAGTGAAGCCAACACGGTTCTGCTGGACAAGACCGGTACGATCACCGAAGGAAAACCCAAGGTCGTTTCCATGCAGATGCTGACAGACCGCATGGACGAGAAAACGGCCCTTGCCCTGGCGATGGCGGCAGAGGAAACCAGCAGCCATCCGCTGGCAGGAGCGATTCTTGCCTATGGAATGGCCAAAGGGATTGAAATTCCCGCTCATGATGAGGTCGTGACGGAAGTATCGCGGGGCAGCCGCACGGTGGCGGACGGAAAAACCATTCGCGTCGGCAACCTGAAATATATGCGGGAAAACGGCGTTCATGCGGAAATGCCGCTGCCTGATCCCGGAAGCGCAATCGCCAACTATATCGGCGTGGACCATGAAATCGTGAGTGTACTCTTTGCGATGGACAGCCCCAGGGACAATGTCCGTCGGATGGTTAACAGCCTCCGTTATGACGGCGTCGGCGATATCGAACTGCTGACCGGCGATATGGATTCTCAGGCAGGCCTGGTTGCGGAGCTGATCGGCGCGGACGGATATCAGGCGCAGCTTCTTCCTGAACAGAAGGCGGAGGCTGTGCTGAAGCTGCAAACCCGCGGGAACGGTGTGGTTATGGTGGGCGACGGGATCAACGACGCTCCCGCGCTGGCTTATGCGGACGTCGGAATCTCACTGGGAAGCAAATCGACGGATATTGCCATTGAAACCAGCGATGTGGTGATCAGCCGGGATGATCCGATGACGATCTTTGAAATGCGCCGGCTTTCCCGGGAAACCATGCGTATTGTCAAACAGAACTTCGCCATGGTGGTTGGCATCAATACGGTCGGACTGATTCTGGGTGCGTCGAGCAACATCTCCGTGATGATGAGTGCTCTGCTGCATAATATGTCTACGATCCTGGTGGTGGGAAATTCCCTGAGGCTGCTGTTTTTCCCGCCGCTTGATTCCTGAAAGATTGGAAGGTGATAGCTTTGAGAGATGAAAGGGGAGCCCTGCATTTTGAAATCCTGCATGCCCTGCCGGGACGGCTGCGGGTGCAGATCGAAAAGCCGATTGATTCAGAACAAATCTTCCGGAATGTGACGGGGGTGCTTCGGTGCAGCTATAACCCGAGGATTCAGACGCTGCTGATTAAGTATGATCCGGATGTTGTCAGCGAGGACAATCTCATTGTCCGGCTTGCGGCTGTTTATGCCTGTGAGAAGCAGACAAAGCTGCTTCATGTCAAGCATTCAGAGGAGAAAGGCTTTTCCATGGGTCCCACGGGCGGAATGGCACTGGCATTGATCGGACTGGACGGCCTGCTGAAACTGACAGGTGCGCAGCTTGCGGGCGTCAGCAGCTGGCTTTCAACCGGTGCGACACTGGCCGCGGTGGTGGAGCACGGGTATCAGGAACTGCAGACGAGGGGCAGCTTTGATCCGGAAGTGATGTCCATCATCTATCTGATCAACTCCATCGGGAAGACGAATACCTTCCATGCCAGTCTGCTGGCGTGGATCGTAACGTTCGGACGTCATCTGGTTCCCAAGGCGGCCCGTGAACAGGTTTACCTGGTTCATCCGGATGACTGCTCAGTCACGCTGATTCCTCTGAAGGAAAAAAGAAACAGCGCGGAGTTTGCCGGAAAGATGATTCGGCGCGGGAGCGAGATCCTGGCAAAATGAGGCCCTTTCAGCGGGGAAGAACGCTTGAAAAATATGACATTAAATAAGGAGGAACAAAAACATGGCAACGGGAAATGATCTGGTTAAGGGAATTCTGATCGGTGTGGGAGTCAGCGCGGTAGGGTTCTATCTGTACAAGAAAAACGAAGACAAGGTCGACAGTTTCCTGCGCGGCCGCGGAATGGACATTAAACCCCGCGGGTCGAATTACGAAACCATGTCCGTTGAAGAACTGATGCGGACCAAGGAAACGATTGAAGATCTGATTGCGGAAAAAGAAATGCAGGAGCAGAGCATCACTGTGGAAGCCGGAAATCCCGTAACCGCCGAAGGATAAGGAAAAAACATGTCCAGAAAAGATACGGAATACCAGCGGAAAACCATGAGCAAACTGTACCGCGGAACGCAGATTTTCAAACCGTTGAATACCGGCCGCATTGATGAGCATGTCAGCTGCATCCGGGAATGGATCGCCAATATCTTCTTTTATACCAAAGACGGCAAGACGATCATGATCGACGCCGGATATAATTATGAACGGCTGAAGGAAAAGATGAGCTGGCTGGACATCGATCCGTCTGCTATTCATCATATCCTGATTACGCATCAGGATACCGATCATGTCGGTGCGCTGGAAACGGACAGTGATCAGCTGTTTAAAGACGCTACAGTTTACCTCAGCGAGATTGAAAACCGGTATATCACCGGTGAAAAGCGCAGGAAAGTAATCCATGGGCTCTATAAACTTCCTATGGTCAAAATGAACAATGAGCGCAGGCTGCTGCAGGATCATCAGGTTTTGGATATTGAAGGAATCCGGGTGGAATGCATTCTTGTTCCGGGCCACACATGGGGTCATATGGTTTATCTGATTGATAACAAATATCTGTTCACCGGGGATACAATCTGGTTTGGGGCAGACGGCGGATACAGTTTTATCGCCATGCTGGCAGAAAGCAACAAAGTTGCCAAAGAAAGCTTGAGAAAGCTTGAAATCAATCTTCGGATGCGGAATCGTAAGATTGCGGTCATTACAGGTCATACCGGCTGGTCTGACAATCTGGATTTTGTGTTTGCTCACAGGGATAAGCTCTGTTCCAGGCTGCATAAGCGGGTTCCCGATCCGACCGCGCCGTACGACGGATATGATGAATCAGACGATACAGAGGAAAAAGCCAGAACGATTCCGCTGGCGAAGAAAAAGTAAGACGAGGAGCTTCACCGGGAGAAGTTTGTTCTGCTGTAAACGACAGGAGAAACAGATTGATTCATGAACATGCAAATGATTGAAGGAATCCTGATTCCGTTCCTGGGTACCAGTCTTGGGGCGGCGATGGTTTTCTTCCTGAAAAAACAGATTTCCGGTACAGTGCAAAAAGCACTGACCGGCTTTGCTGCGGGCGTGATGGTTGCGGCGTCCTTCTGGAGTTTGTTACAGCCGGCGCTGGAAAGCAGCTCTGCCATGGGAACGCTTTCCTTTCTGCCTGCGTCGATCGGATTTCTGATCGGTATCGGCTTTTTGCTGCTGCTGGACGTTGTGACGCCTCACATGCATATGGACAGGCAGAACGAGGGACCGCGGAGCGGGTTTAAACGTACGACAAAACTGATCCTGGCAGTAACGCTCCATAACATTCCGGAAGGTATGGCTGTCGGCGTCGTATATGCCGGGCTGCAGGCCGGCTCTTCGGGCATTACAGCGGCAGGCGCTCTCACACTGGCCATTGGAATTGCCATCCAGAATTTCCCGGAGGGTGCGATAGTATCCATGCCGCTTCTGGCCGAAGGAATGCCAAAGAACAGGACTTTCCTGATGGGTGTGCTTTCCGGTGTTGTTGAACCCATAGCCGCTGTTATCACAATCATCGCGGCCGGATTGGTTACGCCGGTCATGCCTTACTTCCTGGCATTTGCAGCAGGGGCCATGATGTATGTGGTTGTGGAAGAGCTGATTCCCGAAATGTCAGAGGGCAAACACTCCAATATCGGTACCATTGCTTTCTCGCTCGGCTTTGTTCTGATGATGATCCTGGATGTTACCCTGGGATAGCGTGATTCCATTCCCCAGGGAAAACACAGAGAGTAAACAAGCGTTAATTAGTTACACATAACAAAAACAATCTGAAAACAAAAAAACAGTTGACGTATGCTCAGAAGTATGCTAATATGCTCATGGTTAGTAAATGCTAACCAACGTGATGATATCAATCGGGTTTAAGCCATCCCGAGAGATATACCAACACCTTACCTCCAAAGAGACGGGATGCCTTTGCGTACTGGCATCCCGTTTTCTTAGGGACGATCGCGAATCATTGCATGAAGAGTCACAGAGACCGCTTGCAGATCACGGATATCGGAAAGGAGCTCGAGAAGATGGGAATCTACAGAAACTTTGTCAGCCAGACACGCAAACCGGAAGGTGCACTCGGTAAAATGATGCTAAACGGTATGAACTCCGGACATGCAAAAATGGCGGATTGGGGGTTTTCCCATCTGCCGGACATGTCGCCTGCAGAAATCACGGATCTCGGCTGCGGAGGAGGTCGTAACGCAGGGGAACTTCTCAGAAAGTATCCGAATGCGAAAGTGACCGCGGTTGATTATTCTGCGCTTTCAGTTGAAAAAGCAAAGGAATATAACAAAAACGAAATCGCGTCCGGACGGTGTACGGTCATGCAGGGCGATGTGTCTGACCTGAAGCTGCCGGCAGGCAAATATGATCTGGCCACAGCTTTTGAGACGGTCTATTTCTGGCCCGGACTGGAGAAATGCTTTGCACAGGTCTGCAGGGTTCTGAAACCAGGCGGATGGTTTATGATTTGTAACGAATCAGACGGAACCGATTCTGTCAGCCTGAAATACGAGAAAATCATCGAAGGCATGAAATGTCATACTGCCGAAGAACTTGAGCGGGCGCTGACTGCGGCCGGTTTTAGAGACATTCAAAAAGACCATCATCCCGACAAGCCGTGGATCACAGTCCTTGCAAGAAAGGCATGAAGGTATGACGGCCCCGATGGCGAAAAAAAGCCAATAACACGATCATGGGGTCATTGACAAAACTGGGATGTCGTGCTATGGTAATAACGTTAGCATTGACTAACCGATGAGCTGCGCATTTTCGGATGAACCTGACAAATGTGCAGCTATTTAAAAGAACAAAGGTTAGTTAAAACTAATTGATTTCGGATTAACAGGAGGCTGCCATGTCCAATGAGATGCTGATTCGCTGCTGCGCACCAACCATGGCCAGTCTGAAAACAGGAAATATGTTTAACTGTCCATTTGAAAGCAGGGAAGAGATGATCTGCGAACTGAGAAGACTGAACCAGATTCTTGGGCATAAGGGACTCCGTGTTCTTCCCCTGCGCTGGAGCGACGGACGCGCGCTGGTGTATTTATACCGGCCGAAAATGCTGGAAAAGGATCTGAGAAATGACCTGGCATCAAAACTTCTTTCCGAATGCGGATATACCTGCGGAAATCCGAACAGCTGCATCGCCCAGCTGATCGAACGGCTTCGGAACGATCAGGATTTTCCTCATGAGGTTGGACTGTTCCTGGGTTATCCGCCGGCGGATGTGGACGGATTTATGCATCAGAAACATGCCTGCAAGCTTTCCGGAATCTGGAAAGTTTATGACGATGTGGAAGGCGCTTCCCGGCAGTTCACACGCTGCAAACGCT
>Ga0265298_10004651_pt1 | contig 17433 bp, 20 predicted proteins | sample AusTroGonzalo_MG_3_FD_193486 | JGI IMG/M metagenome (GOLD analysis project Ga0265298, IMG submission 193486) | Bovine rumen microbial communities from tropical cattle in Woodstock, Queensland, Australia - Gonzalo_01 | ecosystem: Host-associated > Mammals > Digestive system > Stomach > Rumen ... | reverse complement strand
GAATATTTTACGCTTTTTTAAGGATCAATATGGCATACAAATAGCAAATCGTTTTAACCGTCGATTGTTTCAAAAATATGTGCAGATATGCTTGCAGAGACCTCATTTTGAGAAACGTACCATAGCACCTATATATTATTACGAAAAAATGTATGATGAATTACAAAGTTCAAAATCAATTACTAAGGGATTATATCATAGATTTATGAATATTTTCGGGACATCAATACAAAGGAGAATCAAACAAATAGTAAAGCAATTCAATCGATAAGATGGACAAGGTCACAATATCTGTCGCAATGGCAACATACAATGGTGCTCAATTCCTTGCTGAGCAATTGGACAGCATCCTTCATCAAACAATGAAGGTGGATGAGATTGTGGTCTCGGATGATGGAAGTAGCGATGAGACATGGTCTATTTTATCAAAGTATGTAGAACAGTATCCTCAAATACATATTTATAAGTCCAAGGAGAATGCATTAGGCCCCAATAAGAATTTTATAAAGGCATTCAGCCATTGCAGAGGGGAATATATTTTTCCCTGTGATCAAGATGATATCTGGTTCCCGAACAAAGTGGAAACCTTAATGAGTAGAATGGATAGGGGAATCGATTTAGTATATGCGCAAGATCAAATAATATGTACTACTGGAGAAACGAAGAATGATATATGGTATCTTCCGATCCCGGAGGAGGCGATATACAAGAATAGGCTAAAGGGGCATACGTGTGTATTCCGGAGAAGATTACTTGATCTTTATGGTCATTCCGGTTGTATGAGTTGGGATTTTGTTTTAAGTCTATACTGTGTTGTTACCGGAAGAGGGAAAGGCATATCAGATTATTTGATGTATTGGCGAAGACACGAAAATGCAGTTACGTATCAAGCATTGCCTGGGATAACTGTCATGAAGGATACTCAAAAGCCTTCTAAATGGGAAGCCTATAAACAAACACAAAAATGTTTAAGGAAAGGAGAAACATCATCCGAGGTTAGAGCCCATATGAATAGCAGAAGCCAATATATTATGTATTTGTTAACAAACTATCCATGCGACAGGAAACGATGGAAGCGCTTAGCTCATGTCCTAAAATATATAGCAGAACAAACTGTATTTTCAATGTATAAGGCGGGAATTGTAAGTGCTTACAATGCATATATAATAAAAATGGGAAGCGAAGAGAGTATTAAAGATAGAATAGCCAATTGCATGCATGGATTTAGAACACCGTATAATGAATGGTGGGCTGTTCACGCGGAAAAATATTTAGGGTGAGATGATATCGGTTGTAATACCATTATATAACAAGGAGAAGTCTATTCGAGCAACTCTTGAATCTGTCCGTGCTCAGTCTTATGCAGACTGGGAGTGCATCGTTGTCGATGACGGGAGCACGGATAATTCTCGCGAAGTTGCCGAACAATTTAAGATTTTAGATTTTAGATTTAAAATTTTAAGTAAACTTAATGGCGGCGTTTGTTCGGCGCGGAATAGGGGAATTGAAGAAGCGAAGGGAGAGTATATTGCATTACTGGATGGAGACGATCAATGGGATAAGGATTATCTGACAGAGCAGGTGAAGATGATACACGATTTTCCGGAAGCTGCTATGTGGGGTATTAATTTTGCTGAACTGAATAAAGGGAAGTTGATACGAAAGTTAGAGACAGACCTGCCGGATGGATATCGAGGATATGTAGAGCGATACTTTCAAAGACCCAAGCGAATATCGGATTTATTCTGCTCCAGTAGCGTAGTGATACGTAGAGAGGCGTTTGATAAGGTCGGAATGTTCGATGAACGTATTAAGTATTCAGAGGATAGTGATATGTGGTTCCGGATTATAGCGAACTATCCGGTGGCCTTCTACGATAAGTATATGGTGTGGTACTTATATGACGCTGAGAACCGAGCTATGAATAGGACACGATTGCTGAAATACTGGTTGCCGTACTATGTAGAGAAATACAAAGATCCGCTATTCAAGCACAATACTGCTTTTTACCGTTGGGTAATGCGTTGGGCAGGGGTGCGGATTAAACAGATTTATTTCAATGACCCATCGCAGCATAAAGATGCGAAAGTGGCGGCAAGGAAGTTAGATTATTCGCAGTTGCCAATAAAATATAGATTTGAATTGTTAACACCATTTTGTATTGGTAAATTAGTATACAAAATGCTGAAATAGATGATAGATTAACTCAATTGAAAATTGAATATTTAATGATATGATAAGTATTGTAATACCATTGTATAACAAGGCGCAGAGTATCGAGAATACGATACGATGCATACAAGCGCAGACGTACCAGGATTTTGAAATCGTGGTAGTAGATGGTTGGTCGAAAGACGGATCGTTGGGAATTATCAAGCGGTTGGCAGAGGAAGACAAGCGCATTCGTGTGCTGATGCAAGTCGATAAGCATGGCGTTACTCCGGCTCGTAACGAGAGCATCGCTGCGGCTAAGAGTGAGCGAATTGCGTTCATCGATGCGGACGACTATTGGGAGCCGACGTATCTGGAGACGTTGGTGAAACTGATGGATGATTATCCGGAGGCAGGACTGTGGGGATTAAACTATGGTACAATGACAGGCACGAATAAGTATCCCAATAAATCGCATTATGCCGGATATAGGGGCATCATCGAGAATCCATGGATAAAAGAATTGCCCTATTGGACCAGTGCTATAGGTATCAGTAAGAAAGCATTTGAGGCAGTGGGTGGTTTCGATAATCGGATTATCTATGGCGAGGATATAGATTTATGGTATCGATTGATGTTGGAGTACCCTTGCGCTTATGAAGATAAGGTATTGAGTTACTATCGTGTAGATGCCGAGAACCGTGCTTGTGAGCATACCTTCCCGCTGAAGATACATATCCCATATTATATCGATAAGTATGAGAAATATCGTAAGGAAAACAAAGATTTCCGTCGGTTCTTTGATCTGCAATGCCTCTACCGCTTATATCCGTATGCAGTTAGTGGGGAGTATAAGGAAGAGTTGAAGCAGAGTTTGAAACCGATAGATTGGTCACTCCAAAAGAAATCGATGCGTTTTCGATTCCAATTTCCGAAGATATATAATCTCTATAGGAAATTTAGGGGACGGAGAGATAGAGAATTGGCACAATATGCAGGTGGAATGTTTGAAAATTAATAGATTATGAAAAACTATATAGAAGAAATTTCGAATTATTTCGAAAGAGAGAAGCGAGTGTTAGACTCGATTGATAAGGCATCCTTGTCGAAAGTAATGAACGTGCTGGAGCAAGCACGATTGGATGGACGCCAAATATTCATTATGGGTAATGGCGGAAGTGGAGCCACGGCCAGTCACTACTGTTGTGACTTCAATAAAGGCATCTCCATCCATAAGAATAAACGTTATCGGATGATTTGCCTGAATGACAATATTCCGACCATGATGGCATATGCCAACGATATCGCCTATGACGAGGTGTTTGTAGGTCCGCTGCAGAACTTCTACAATGAAGGAGATGTGGTGATAGGTATCAGCGGTAGCGGCAATAGCGGGAATGTCGTGGAAGCGATGGCGTGGGCAAAAGCTCATGGTGCTGTTACGATTGCTTTGACTGGTTATAACGGAGGTAAACTGAAACAGATCGCTGAGTATGGAGTACATGTGCCGGTGGACGATATGCAGATTACGGAAGATATGCACATGACGTTGGATCATTGTATGATGAAGATTCTATGTGGCAAGAATTAAATCGAAGATGACAGGTGTTAATATCCAAATAGGAACTCGCGATAGCAATATAGAACTACTGCGGATAGTATGTATGTTCCTAATTGTGTTTCAGCATTGTTTAGTACTATGCGCATTCCCTGAAATATGGGATGTAGAAACAATGTCTCCAGGTATCTGTGTAGCTGGTCTGCTTGCTGGACTAACAGATGTAGGAGTTAATTGCTTGTGCTTCATATCCGGATATTATAGAATTAAACTAAAGATACGCTCAATACTCAATTTCTATTTAGTATGTGCATTTTATTCATTGCTAGGATATCTAATTCATATATATGTGGATGATGCGCAAATTGGGATGGGATTAATACGTCACTCGCTTTTATGTATTTCGCAAGGAAATATGTGGTTTGTAAAATGTTATGCAGGACTTATGTTACTATCTCCTCTTTTGAATGCGTCGATTGAACATATGTCGCAAAAAACATATAATGGGGTATTACTATTGCTAACGATATTTAATGTGTATTTCGGATATATATGGCAAGATCCAATGTTCAATGCCAATGGGTATACTATAGCGAATTTTGTATATATTTACATGATAGGAGGATACATATCACGATATGCCAATATTGAATGGTTGAGCAAGCATCGAAAAAGTTGTTTAATAATCTATGTAATAGCCATGCTGCTATGGGGGGCAAGAATAGGATTCATCCATTATTTTTCGATACGCGAAGATAGGTGGATATGGGGTGGATATAACAACCCCTTTGTATTGGTTGGTTCGATTTGTTTCTTTCTTTATTTTTTATCTATTCCACGCTTTTACAATAAATGGATTAATTGGTTTGCGAGTGGAACCTTTGCGGTATATTTGCTCCATTTTGGAGATTATACCTCAAAATGGTTTGTAAAGTGTGTGGGGCAAATTGCAGAACTGTTACAAAAACAAGGAGTTTTATCGGCTACTATCGTTGGAATGGTTATCACAGCTATTGCTATAGAATTAGCAATATGCCTTATAGACAAGAAACGAGCTGTGATTACAAAGCCTATAGTAGATAAGGTTTGTGCTATATACTCACAAACGTGGCGAGAATAAGTCTTGACATAGAGCAATTTATATTATGTCCAATATATGCGTAAAATGAAGTGTAAACTATCGATAATAGTACCAATTTATAAGGTAGCGCAGTATCTTTGCAAATGCGTAGATAGTTTGCTGGCACAGGATATTCTTTCATCAGAGTACGAGATAATCCTAGTAGACGACGGGTCACCGGATGAATGTCCAAAAATATGCGATTCTTATGCAGACATCTATGATAATATCCGTGTCGTTCATCGTGAAAATGGGGGGTTGAGTGCTGCGCGGAATTCGGGTATAGAAATTGCACGAGGCGAATACGTCATGTTTGTTGATAGCGATGATTATATTGAGCCAAATGTGCTTGACGCGTTAATAGAGCGTATGGACGAGGATAATCTGGATGTGCTTCGTTATAATTACCAGAACGTCAACGAGCATTATGAGGTGTTTAATCCATATAGAGCACCGAAACGGGATGTGGATTACTCGGAGAAAGTAACGGATGGAGAAGACTTTCTTAATAATCGCCTAGGTCAGATGTGCTACGCGTGGGCGTTCATTATTAGAAGAGAGTTACTGAAAGATTGTATTTTCAAAGAAGGTATCTACTTTGAGGATACAGAATGGACTCCAAGGATGTTACTCAAAGCAAAACGTGTATCATCTACACCTACTATTGTGTATAGTTACTTATGGCGGGAAGGATCAATAACGTTGCCGGATAATCCAATAAAGAGGAAGAAAGTATTAGAAGACAAAATAGCGTTAATTCGCGGATTTGTGGAGCAGCGTAAGTTAGTAAAAGATCCAATTTGGTTTGAGTGGATGACATCGTTCATTACGATGACAATTTTAAATATGTTAGCAGCAATGCCGGATGTTAAATGCAAACCTTATTTAAAGGAATTAGAAGACTTGCAAATTTATCCTATTTCAATCAAGCGAGAAAAGGTGTTATCGCATAAAATTAAAACAATTATGGCGAATTTAAATCCGTCTTTGTATTGCATTATTATGCGAATTACCCAATCATTGTTCAGGAATGGGCTAAACTATAATTAAAAATGAAACTATTACAAAACATAAAGTACATTTTATCTCCGATATATCATAGCTTGATGTACCCGAAAAAAGCATTTCGGTATCGTAAGATAATGGAGAATCCTAAACAGTATGTAGGCAAGATATACTATGCGATGAATCAGCGGGATTTGAATTGGGAGCATCCATCGGATTTGAATGAGATTATTAATTGGTTGAAAATATACGGAGATACTGAGCAATGGCCTTTATATGCCGATAAATATCGAGTGCGGGAATATGTAAAAAGCAAAGGATTGGATAATATGTTAGTTCCAATGATAGGCGTATGGAAGCATGTGTGGAATATCCCTTGGAGTAAATTACCAAATCAATTTGTGATAAAACCGAATAATGGCAGCGCCAATGTGGTTATTTGTAAGGATAAGAGGACTTTAAACAAGGCGAAACTATATTCTTCTGGGTTGATACAGGAACACCGTAAATACGGTTATGCAAACTACGAACCGCATTATATGCAGATTAAACCGTATGTTATGGTTGAAAAATTGATGGATGCGACAAAGCAAGCCGTTCCGTCAACATCATTGATTGATTATAAAATATATTGTATCAATGGCGAACCGAAGTATGTGTGGGTTGTTACTAACAGAACGGTATCTTCGTGTGAAACAAGCATATACGATTTGGAATGGTGTTCGCATAATGAATATTTAAAAGAATCACCTCACTATCATATATCAAAGATAGAAGTACCTAAACCTCGAACACTGGATACTATGATAGATGCAGCAAAAAGATTGTCTGCAGGAATGCCGTTTGTTCGTGTTGACTTATATGAAGTTGATGGACATGCATATTTCGGAGAAATGACTATGACACCGGCAGGTGGATTTATAGATTTTCATACTAATGAATTCTTACAAGCATTGGGGAAGGAGGTAAGATTACAAAATGAACGAGATTAAAATATCCATAGTAGCACCAGTATATGGAGTGGAGAGATATATTCGCCAATGGCTGGATAGCGTGTTTGATCAAGATATACCTGAAACGGAGTATGAGGTGATATGCGTAAATGACTGTACACCGGATAAATCGGCAGAGATTATTCGTGAGTATCAGAAGGAGCATGCTAATCTTCGGCTGATTGAACATGAGGTGAATAAGAAAGATAATGCAGCGCGGAATACCGGATATCGTACGGCAGTAGGCAAATATATTTGGTTTAACGATCCTGATGATGTGATTGCGCCTAAATGTCTTGGGGCGATAATCCAGAAGATGGAGGAAAATAGATTGGATATGATGCATTGGTCCATCGTAACGACGAACGGAGTTGTGATGCGAACATTGAAGGATACGGAGGTGATGAGCGGAGTGGAACTGATGCATCATACAGCAAACACACCACAGTTTGATATTACTTTTACATGGAATAGGTGTTATAGAATGCAAATGCTTGTTGAGGCGGGGATAAGTTTTCGGGAAGAACGCGGATGCGATGTGTTGCAGACCTTACAAGGGATTTCGGCTGCAGAGCGGTGCATGGATGTGAAAGAATGTTATTATTTCTATCGTAATGATAATCCGACTAATTATACGCATACTGATATCGCTAAAGCATGGAGGATGATGGCGTATGTATTTCGCTTAGGAAAGTATGTGTATGAGTTACCTGTTAAGGAGGAATTCCAATTCGTGACAAAAGAAGCGGGTCCATGGCGTATAAATCACGTAAAAAAAGCGCTGTTGCGGATGCCATTCGAGGAGCAGCGGAAGTTGTATAAGATGTTGGACGAGGAACCGGATGTGAAGGCTTTTGCAATGCAGCATGCGAATAAAACGGTGCAATGGGAGTTGAGATGTCCGTGGTTGTTAATGGCGATTTCTCCATTCTACAAAATGGTGAGAATACTAAGAGGTAAGAGGTAAGAGTATGAATATAGTTCAAATAGGAAATTATCCAATATCCCCTGACTGCATTCATGGAGGAGTGGAGGCATCAGTTTATGGTTTGGTGCAAGAGTTAGCAAAGAACCATACGGTAGATGTCTTCGATATCCCTCGCCTCAATGAAAAGGATAGAGTAGAGCGCTACGGTAATCTGAATATTCACCGGTATGCCAATCCGGGAAAGTACAACAAAGATGCGGTGCTGAGGCTCAGAGAGATGGTGCGCGATATAGTAGCACTTGGTCCGGAGGTATGCCATGTGCACGGAACAGGTGCATTTAGTAAGGATATTTATTTTGCCTTGCAACTACATGACATCAAGATGATGCTGACGGTGCACGGAATATTACGTGAGGAGAAGAAACAGGCTTTGTTGAGGAAGCCATCATTAAAGGCGCTATATCAGTATGTTGTGCAGAGCCGCGATGAGCGTGCACTATTAGAGGCAGCTCCGAGGATGATAGTAGATACAGCGTATGTAAAAGATAAATTGGAAGCGTACGGCTTTAAGCATGTGCCGGAGATGCATGTGATTCCGCAGGGGATTGATGAGGTGTATTATAGTATTAAGTGCAATCCTAAGGGCAATGTAATCTTGTGCGTTGGCGCAATAGCACCACGCAAAGGACATATCTATACTGTAGAAATGTTCAATCGTCTGCGTGCCAAAGGCGTCAATGCTCAATTGCGGATTATTGGTTCGTTGGCAGACAAGACATATTGTGAGCAACTAAAGCAGATGATTGCGGATAGCGCATATCGTGCCGATATATCACTTGATGTCAATTTACCGCGAGAAGAATTGCTGAAGGCTTACGCTGAGGCTAAATTATTTGTGCTCCATAGCCGTGAGGAGAGCCAGGGTATCGTCTTTGCAGAGGCTATGGCTACAGGATTGCCAGTAGTGGCTACTAAGATAGGAGGAATACCGTATGTAGTAGCAGATGGCAAGAACGGATTGCTATGTCCGTATGGAGATGTGGAGGCTATGGTGCAGAATGCAGAACTAATACTAGCCGATGAGCAGATTTGGATGGAGTTCTCTTCGGCGGCTACAGAAATAGCTAAAGGGTATAATTGGATAGATATTACAGAAATGATAGTGCATTTGTATTAAACTATAGAATATGGAATTTTATTTACCGAATATTGCTTTTTATCTGATGGCATTGATGGTGTCTACCTTGTTGTTGTTTATCGTAGGTAGGACGATAGTGTGTATATTGCCGGAATGGAGAGAAGAAAAGAATGCATACAAAACTGTATTGAATAGTTTTCTATTGGGTTACGTGTCGGTCCTCCCGATTTTTGCGATTATCTGGAGTAGAGGAAATACTTTGTTTTGGCTGGTTATTATTTTATGGCTATTCTACCTAAAATGGTGGAGAACGCCGCGTAGGGCTGAATGGGTAATTGATTGGTGCTCGGAATTGAAATCGTTGGCAGTGGCTGCGGCTATTTTAACGGGATGTTTTGCGATACTTTATTATTTTTGTTTTGTTCGATCAGAAGGACAGATGTTTTCTGACCAAATCTATTTTTCAAATTTAGCGCAGTCTATATTGGATTATCATAACGAATCCCATTTTCGCACTGAAATATCTTTTGCACAAATGTACCATTGGGGCGATTCATGGACAACGGCATTATGGACCCTTTTATTTAATGCTAAAACTATATATGTCCTTTATTGCATTACATATCCGTTCTTGTTGGCAATGTGTATTTTGGGAGTGACCTCTATTAGCAAGGAGATGTCGAGCACATGGCCGATTATTCTATGTGTTGCATTAGGCATTTTATATTTCTTTATATGGAGACCATCTTCGTTATTAACACCATGGCATGATGGGGCATCTATATCCGGATTAAAGAATTATTTGATAAATGTCTTTGGCATATGGTCTGCGTCGTATTTTATCAAGAGAGGATATGCCCAGAGTTTTTTCATAATATTGATGTTAGTCGTGTACTACTCCACATGTGCAGCTGGAGTACTGACGGTGGTGTGCTTGATGTCACTCTTTATAGAGGATAACTCTAAATTCGGTATACGAACGATCTTTAACCCATATGTCATAGGAGCGGTAGTACTCGCATTATGTTACGGAGTTTTCTATATCCTGCAACCGGATGCGATGACAGATGGCGCACATATGAGACAGATAAATCACTCTAATATGTGGGTGTTAGGATTTATAGTAAAGCGATCAGTCCGTCCCATAGTAGCAATTCTTCCTATGGCAGCGATTGTAGGAGGGTATATCTATAGGTATAAAAGACAATATTTCAAGAGATATATTACAATACTTGCATGCGTTCTGACGAGCTGTGTCGTAGCGTATATTACAGCGGGAGTGGTTTCTAAAGGCGAGGTAGATGCATGGCAAATCGGAGCTAATTATGATAATCTTGTTGTTGGAGTTTTCGTGTATCTTTCTTGTGTATACTTGTTGTTAGAATTGGAGGCTAGATATAGAAGATTAGCGTATTCTTTGATTATCATAATAGGTGTGTTTTATCCGGGTTATTATATATATACAGGTGCTCGAAGTGTCATGTTTCCGATTGAGCCGCTGAGACCGGATGAAAAGGAAACTTATTTATCTCTAAAATCTATATTCGACGAAAATCCGGCCAAGGAATTAGGTTATTTCAGAAATTATACCTTACCGGAGAATCATAATAATCCAAAGACAGAGTATGATCTATATTTTCCAATGGATCGAATGGTTCATATTCTACCCAAAGGATATCACCCATATTGTTTATCGGTATATGACATACCATCAGATATAGACCCGGGATGGAATAATATGGCAGAAAGTGAATTGCGGCAATACGGGGTAAAACAAATCGAGGAGAATTCGGAATATCCCACCTCACTAATTATAGACTCTTTTATAGATCAAAGAAGTATTAATTATATTATAGTTGAGAAAGGTGCAGCGTTACCGGAATTTTTGGCGGATAAATTCGAAAAGGTTTTCGAGTGGGATGATAATGTGTTATACTATGCTGAATAATATCCAAACATATTACAGTAAACTTAATCCGAAGATACGGGAGTTTGCCCGCTTTTGTATAGTCGGCTGTATATCAATGGGATTGCATTATGTAATCTATTTGATGTTACTGCTGATAATGGGAATGGAATTGACCGCAGGGCGTGGAACGGATTGGCGAGCGACGATGGCATATACAATAGGCTATGTGGTTTCGTTCGTAGTAAATATGTGGTTAACCGCACGTTTTACATTCAAAGAAAAGTTGAACGTAAAACGCGGAGGAGGATTTATCCTAAGTCACGCGATAAATTATGTCATCGAGGTTGGATTACTTAATCTATTCCTATATCTACATTTAGCCGAATGGTTGTCACCATTGTTGGCATTGCTGATAGCGGTTCCGATAAACTTTATAATGGTGCGTACAGTATTCAAGCGGTTATAGAGGAATTCTTGATTGATTCGTCAACGTTTATCGTTTCCATTACGATATAGATAGGACGCTGCTTCACTTGGTCAAAGATCTTACCTATATACAAACCAAGAATACCTAGCATCGAAAGTATCATGCCAGTAGCAAACCATATGGAGAATATCGTCGTTGTGTATCCTCGCACAATCGCCATATCAAAGAAATAAGCGACGACGTTATAAACAGCTAACAAGAATGAAAGTGCAGAAATAGTAAAGCCCAATTGTATCGCCATTTTCAAAGGTTTATTGCTATCTGCAATGATGGAATGAAATGCGAGTTTTAACAACTTATGTGTTGTATAAGACGATCCTTCTTCATCTGCTCTTGCATCATGTTGTACTTCTATAGAGGTTACGCGGAATCCCAAGAAGTCAATCAGCATGTTGAAAGAACGAGAAACCTCGTGCAGTTTGTTATATTCAGCAATCACTTTAGCACTATATATACCAAATTCAGCAATTGCCTCATCCGATTTTCGTCCGCTCATCCAATCATATACGACATGGAATACATGCGACGACATCCGTTTCCAGAAACCGAATTGTTTATGCACTCGTCTTGCATGAACGATATCCCAACCCTCTTGTGTTTTAGCATATAATGCAGGAATATCTTCCGGACGGTTCTGCAGATCGCAGTCCATAACAACTACCCATTCGCCTTTGGCATACTTCAGTCCGGCTGAGATAGCGTAGTGTTCTCCGTAGTTTTTACTGAGATTGATCCCAACGATGCGTTTATCTTTTGTAGCATAGCGCTTGATTTCTTCCCATACATTATCGGGTGAACAATCATTCACCAAGATAACCTCATAATTCTCGGAGATAGGACATAAAGCTTTATCCAAACGATCCAATAACAAACCCAACATGGATGCGCCTTTGTACTCTGGTACAACCACAGATATTTTTATATCTTTCTTCATAGCTTCACTCCTTTAATTGTTAAAAAATTGCTATATTCACGGATGTAATCCGATTCCTCGTAGCCTTCGCTGGCTAAAACTAAGCACACGCTTCCTGAAGAGAACCCTTGTTCAGCAGCCCATATTCCGGGGGGTATATGTAATCCGCAGAATGGACGATTTAGCATCACAGTTCTTTTGTTTATGCCATCATCCAGTACCACCTCAAATGCACCACTTACTGCAATAAGGAACTGGTGACACAATTTGTGGGCATGTGCACCACGTGCTTCTCCTCCCGGGATGTCATATAGATAGAAAGCGCGCTTGATGTCAAATGGAACGTTTTTATTGCGTTGCACCCATGTAAGGTTACCTTCCTCGAACTCGTATTTTGGAAGATTAATAACAGAGCAATCATATACCGAAGGATGCTCAATGTGCCATTCTGCGGAATTATCAATCATCGAAAACTTAACACCTTCAGCGCCTTCCTTCTTCTCTCTCACAAATGCATCAAACTCCATGATATAGTCATCCTCGGCATACGGAGTGGAAGCTACCACCAACGCTACTGCGTTTGTAGAGAAGTTCCGCATTTCACGCCACATCATCTTCGGAACATACACACCATAATATGAGCGATTAAGGTGATGTACTTGCTCTTTCTCTCCGTCATGCAGTACTACATCAAAACTTCCGCTCAAAGCTACTACAAACTCTTCCGTCTCGCGGAAAGCGTGTCCTCCTCGAACCGAGTCTCCGGGGACGTCATATATCCAAAACGCACGCTCTATCTTAAAGGGCACTTGTTTCAACTGCTCTACTACACTTAAATTCCCTCTTCTATCCAGAATTTTTGGCAGATTTATTAAGGTGGGTGTTTTCATATCTATTCAAACATATTTACACAATTTACCACCCACTCCATCTGTTCTGGAGTCATGCAAGGACTGATAGGCAACGACAATTCCGCATCGGCAAGAAACTCTGTGATGGGAAGACTCAGTTGCGGTACGTTCCATGATTCACGAAAATAACACTCCTGCTTATGCGGCGCGATGGGATAATGGATAACGGTACCTATCCACTTTTCTGCCAGATAGTCGTGCAACGCATCACGTTTACCGTCCTTCACAAGAATTGGGAACAGATGATACACATTCTGCGCATCGTCGAGTCGTACCGGAAGTTCTATTAGCGGATTAGAGATGTGCTCATAGTAATATGCTGCTACCTCTTGACGACGTTTGATATCTTCGTCCAGGTACTTCAGTTTAACATCAAGGATAGCGGCTTGGATCTCATCGAGACGACTGTTGCGTCCGGCATATTTGAACACATATTTGCGCTGCGAGCCATAGTTCGCCAACGCACGTATAGCTACAGCCAGTTCCGGATCATTGGTCGTCACCGCTCCGGCATCGCCAAGCGCACCTAAGTTCTTACCCGGGTAAAAACTGTGTCCCGCAGCATCACCGATCGAACCGGTTCGCTTCCCGTTCCATCGGCATCCATGTGCTTGCGCATTATCCTCGATCAGCTTCAAGCCATGCTTTCGGCACAAGTCCGCAATCTGCTCCGTCATTGCACACCGTCCATACAGATGCACGATACAAATGGCTTTCGTTCGGCTCGTGATGCGCTGCTCGATCAGACTGTCATCTATCTCCAGCGTCTCGCGTCGAGGCTCCACCAGCACCGGTTTCAGACCATTCTCCGTGATGCCCAGGATCGTCGCGATATACGTGTTGGCCGGAACAATCACTTCGTCCCCCGGCTGCATCACGCCCAACTCGATGTACGCACGGAAGATCCAGATCAGTGCGTCCAAACCATTCGCACAACCGATGGCATACGGACTGCCTATATACTCGGCATAATGCTTCTCAAACGCCTCATTCTCTTTGCCTAGCAGATACCATCCGCTGTCGATCACTCGTCTTGCTGCCTCACGAATCTCCTCTCCGTGCATGGCAGTCACGCCTCTAAGCGATAAAAAATCTACTTTCATGTGTTATCAATAATTTGGGTGCAAAATTACAAAAAAAAAATTACATACGCAAGCGCACGCGCATTATTCCTTATTATTTTTTTTATTTTGCTTCCAATATTGCATTTTTATCATCATATTTCTTACAAAATATCATCATTTTTCATGTTTCGCTCCCTTTGATCGTTCATGCGGAAGACGAAGAATACGTATTCCATCCACTATTTTGCAGAAAGTTGGCGGGACGGAAACCGCAAACGCGGATGGCGAGATTGGACTATTACTCGTGAACTCATTAATGCCCTTGTTCAAATTAAGCGTTTATTAAAAGGCGAATAACAAAACAGCGCAGCCGAAGTTAATCGACTGCGCATGGCGTTAGAGATAGAGGAGGGAATTAGCCATTTTGATGGTTCGCATCATATGCGGCTAATTCGAGGCTCCAGAGGTAACTGGAAGTGCTACGTTTTAGAAGATAGTGTGTATGATGTAGCGAGAGATATTGAGACATGACAGAATAGAGTTGTGATTCCGAAAGGAGTTGCAACTCTATTTTCGTTTATATAGTAATCAAGATACGCTGGTGGTGTTGAGCCTTGGCGAATAGCCGAGGCGCTTTTTTTGTATATAAATGGTCTGAAATGATAGAGGAATGAAAAATAAGTGTTAACTTTGCGGTCCTTTGGCAATATTGCCGCAAAACGATTAAAAAAGTTAACATTTATGACAAATCACATTGATTTAGGTGCGGAGATTGTAGCATTCGTCCGCATGCGTATGACAGAGGTAATCGGAGAAGATCCGGAGAACCTCAAGCGAGTAGAAATGAATATGAAAGAGGTGAAGGAGCAGATCTTTCGCCTCTTTTATGATTATCAGGTGGTTCGCGGGTGGCCACATGTGGCGGACAGAACTGCTGAAATTCTCGGCATAGACAGGAAAACTGTCTATCGAAAAAGAGAAAAATGATGATCTAACATGGAATGTGGCATAATGTCACAAAAAGCAGCGAAAAAAGCAGTACTTTTGCAGCGGATTTCCATTTTTGGAATCCGTTGCATTTAGTACTAACCCGCGAAAGTTTTGAGGGGCTTGGATATCCGTAGAGTGCGCACTCACCATCAAAACCAAGCACAAAATTTTCGCAAAAATGAAAAGAATTTGTAAATCGCTCCGGACAAAGGAGCGGCAGCAGCGAAGCAAGCAGCGAGAACAAAGAAAGCCACAGCCCTTCTTGTGGTTCAAGTTCGACCCTGACGATAGTCGTCAGTTGATCCTCAGTAACGGCACACGCTTGCGCCAAGCGTATGACGGTGTCGGTCTCTTCCTCTCACAAGGAGGTAATGTGTATGCCCTTACGCAACTGGGGCTTCGCAACCGTCGAGTCAATTTCTGGAAGAAAAACACCTACTGCAAGCGTATTATGCATGGTCGCGGTCGCAGTCAAGGACAGTGTTACCCTTATATCCACTTCCATGGTCATACCTACCGTCTCCACCAACTCATGGCGCATGCGTGGTTGGGCGGCATCCCTGACGGTATGGTAACTGACCATATTAATGGTAACATTGATGACTTCCGCATGGCTAATCTACGTATTGTGAGTGTGGAAGAGAATGACCGGTGCGGCGGTATTCTAAAGCGGCTACGTAATGCAGCTATCAAACGTAATGAACCATCATTAGACCCGTTGAATTGGAGGATTGGTGACCTGGTGGAGTTATTCGAGCGATTGCGTGTTATGCAAGGGCTACCGCGGAGGCAAAAAGAAAAAGTGTTTCTGCGAGAGCTGGATTTGGAACAATTAACAAAATAATAACAAAACGAATATGAAAAATGAAAATTTGATTAAGTTACGCGAATTGCGTGACGAAGAAAAAGCACTGAAGAAAGTGATTAACATGACCAAAGAAGATGCTATTGAAGAGGCGTTCGGGTTCGTGCCGGATGGCGGTACCTTCGAGATCGAAGGAGTAGGTAAGTACACCCTCAAGTTGAACCCGACCATCGACCTATCGGAAGAGACCGGTAAGTTCGCGCGGACATGGCAGAGAAAGAATGCACAGAAGGAGGTGCTTCAGATGCAGATCGATTCGCTCAAAGCACAGCAGAACATCTTGGATGAGGAGATGGATAAGCTTGGCGAGAAGCATATCGCTGCTACTGCCGGGACGGAAAAGCCGTATGTTCCCAAGACGAAGCCCTCCATCTCGGTGCTGTAAAAGAAAAAGAACCAAAAAGAAAATTATAATCAGTGTTGGTGGTACAAAGAATATACATAGTACCACCAGCATCTTTGAGATTTATGGATGAGAAATTTGAAACAGTATGGGACGCATTGGTCGAGAATGGAACCAGCAAACGGAACCATGATGCCACGGAACGATTCTGGAATACCCTCACGCAGAAGCAGAAAGATTTGGTATACAAGAATATCCCATGGAAGGTGAAGGAAGGTAAATTCGTGCAGTACGACCCTATTCGCGCCATCAAGGAGAATAGTCGTACATACCGGTTGCCGGAACCGGAGAACTACAATGGCCGGACGCTGAAGCCCGGGGTGCAGTACGTGATCGCCAGCTATAATGGTTCGTTCGGAACCTATAGCCTGGAGGAAGCAAAGGAGTTCCGTATGGAGGTAAAGTCGATTATCTCCCGATAATGGTTCGATAATGGCTCGATAATGGTTCGGGAAAGGCTCGAGTTAAAGAGTTAAAGAATGAAGGAATATGGAAGTGAAATTGAAACAGGAGTATCGGATGATACACGAGCTCCATGGACGGGTAGGGAACTGGATATACCGTACCCGGAAATATGCGAACGGCGAGACGAAGATCTTCGCCAATTATAGTCCCAGAAAAGATCGAGATCCCGATCCGAAATGGGGAAAGTTATTTGAATGAAAGAATGAAAGAATGAAAGAGAAACGATATAGTAAGAACACGCTGCGTGCGACGCTGGAGCGGAATATGAAAACAACGGTAACAGCGAAGGAGTTTGCGCGTTGGTTTGGAATCTACTGCGACATGAAAGGCAAGCCGGATGAGATACGGAATGCAAAGGCGTTACCAAAAGTAGAAGTAGACGAACTGGCAGAGTGGATGGGGTATTCACTCCGCTGATTGGAGATTGAAAGGAGGGTGGGTGGGATTTTTTGCTGGAATTATATATCCAAATGAGCAAAAGTAAGAAAAAATCAAAAAAAAATGAAAGAAAAGTGTGGCAAAATTTGCATATAT
>Ga0265298_10004648_pt1 | contig 17436 bp, 10 predicted proteins | sample AusTroGonzalo_MG_3_FD_193486 | JGI IMG/M metagenome (GOLD analysis project Ga0265298, IMG submission 193486) | Bovine rumen microbial communities from tropical cattle in Woodstock, Queensland, Australia - Gonzalo_01 | ecosystem: Host-associated > Mammals > Digestive system > Stomach > Rumen ... | reverse complement strand
AGATCCTGCTCATCGACATGGATGCCCTGTACAGCGACAAGCCCGAGATGGCCAATGAGCTGCTGGACCACTTTGACCTTTCCGTGCTGCCGTTTGTGCTGCAACTGGACCGCAAAGGCATTGTCCAGCACCGCTATGTGCAACTCTTGAAATAAATCGTTATCTTTGTGACCGTCATGCCCCGCAAGAAAAAGAGCATACCCGGCGTAGATCCCGCCTACCTGGAGAAGCAGAAAGAAATGCTCCTCCGGAAAAACCGCTACATGCTCTATTTCAACGACAGCGAGCTGGCAGCCATTGACGAGTATTGTTCCCGTTTCAAAGTACACGCCAAGGCCACTCTCTTTCGAGAGGCTATAATGAATAAGGTTCTCTCCGAACTCGAAGAGAACCATCCTACATTATTTTAGTTTATGCCTTACAGCCTGGCCATGCCCTCCATTAGAGAGGCACCGCTGGTCTGGGCTCCCATGGACGCCGTTCCCTCCTTGAAGGTCGTACCCCAGAAATAGTCACAATACATACGTGGATACAGTTTACGGTCCAGATGCTTGTAAAGCGTCTTGGCATTAAGCGTTATCTTCTCCCGTAAGATTTGGGCAACACGGGTGTCAGCATCCTTATCCAGGACGTAATTCACGGCATACGGTATAAGTATAGCTTTGAACAAGCTCTGATCCATACTGGTTCCCTCGTGGCGAAGGATACCCGTAGAACTGTCCGTGCACCGGTTGCTTACAAACGCATACTGAAGAACTTTACCGGCTTTGTCCATATATGCTTTTTCTCCAGTCAAGTGGTAAAGCTCGCGGCAAGCCTCGCCGAAAGTTCCCTGCGTGTATGTAAGCGGCGGCTCTTCCAACCGCTCTTCATCGGGCATGTGATCAATGCAAGCCTTGTAAAGGGTTTTTGCCATGTCCAGATATCCTCCATCGGAATACCGCGTATGAAGTTTAGCGGCCACCAGGCAGGAGGGGGCATTGGTACATGCGTTGAAGTTGGAGGCATCCTCCGGACGGCTTGTCCAAGGAAGGGCCGTTCCGCCGGAATATGTCAATCTGCGCGGCCAGATATACTTGTCAAATACATCCTTGGCCGTTTCCAAGTACTTGGTCTGGCCCGACACTTCCGTGATACGGATAAGAGTCAGACATATCCAGGCCATATCATCTGTCCATACGTTGAAGAAACCGCCATATGTTCCTTCCCCACGATGATCCCTGTTATAATTATTGGCATAGTGGGTGAACCATTTATCGGCATACTCCAGATAAGTATCCTTGAGTTGGGCATTGCGCTGGGCGGCATAAAGAAGGACATCCAGTGCATGGGCCTGCTGCCAGTAGATGTATTCTGACGAGCGCTCAATATCGTTAGGGGTAGACCAGAAGGTCCCCGTTGTCTTATCCAGGAAATTAGCGACCAGTACATTCGTACAGGAATCGGCCAGCTCGCTCCATTGGGTTTCCGGAGTTGTGCCCCCGGGGGGTTGGTTCCCGCCGGAAGATGACCCACCACTGGGAGGAACTACCGGCTCCATACCGTTGTTGTTACAAGCGCAACCCAGCAGGGATGCTACACAAAGAGAAATGAAAATTATTTTTTTCATGTTACTATCGGGATATGGGCGGGCGGGAAGCATTCCAGATATCGGAAGGCTCCGTTCCCATTGTTAATTCAAGCTTTCCACCGGCAAAGATGTCTCTCCGATACAGCCAGTTCTGATCCAGCGGTTTACCATTGAAACGGGCCGATTGCACATAATAGGACTCAGGACCATTTCCCTTCACGGAAATGACAAACTCTTTCCCGCTTGCGTTGAACGGACTCAGATGGATGACAATCTTGTCAAAAGCCGGGCTACCCAGTTGAAAGGTAGGTTGTTCGGGGGCTCCACCCTGGACATCGAAGAGGCCCATAGTGGAAAGAACATACCAGGCACCCAACTGCCCCTGGTCTTCATCCTGACCATACCCGTAACCATGCTCACCATCGGTTCCGTAGAACTCGTCGCAAATGAGACGGACCCATTTCTGGGTAAGGCTGGGCTCGCCGGAGAAATTGAACAACCAGGGCTCGTGAAGACAGGGCTGGTTCCCATGGTTATAGGGACTGTTGATGCCTGAGAAGGCATAAGTAGTCTTTCCTCCACCAAAGATGCTCTTCCGGGCTTCGGTGAAAATACCATCCAGACGTTCGTTAAATACATCGGCTCCCAGGCGGGCGATGAGGGAATCCGGATTCTGGGGGACGAAGAAGGTATACTGAACGGCATTTCCCTCCTGGAAACCCCGCCAAGACTCGAGCGGATCAAAATGGTCTATGAAGGCCCCGCCCGGAACGCGCGGGCGAACCAGTTTGAGTTCATCGTCAAATACCTTGGCCCAACCATCAGACAAGTCCATGAGCTGCCTGTAATCAGCCTCATAGCCCAACTGCTTGGCCATTTGAGCGGTGGCGTAAGCACTGAAACCATACTCAAGTGTATGGGACACCGAGAAGGTGGCGCCACGGCTATGGGCCACATAACCGGGATCATCCACATAAGGGACATACCCGTTTTTCACAAATTGCTCCACATCCATTTTACCAGCCCCTTCAATTCGTCCCTCCCACTCCAGGTTGTCCTTTCTGGCCGCCTGGTACATGGTCTCAATGTCATAATTCCGGATACCGCTGTTATAGGCTCCTGCAAAGGCGACGGGGACCATGTTGGTTCCTACGCCAGAAACATACTTGCTGCAGGCAATACCATCTCCCAGCCATCCGGCGTCTTTGTACACCAGCAGTTGGCTGGCCACCCAGTCATTGTAATACTCCGGGTATGCCAGAGCCCAAAGCGGGGTCAGGTTCCAATATCCGCCCCATATAGCGTCGGTATTGTAATGGTTATGCAAGGGTTTTCCGTTAGCATCCAGTTCAATCTGTCCTATGCCGCCGTCATTGCGGGGATAAGCACCGTTGACATCACTGGCCAGGCCACGGCCCAGCAGAGCGTGATACAATCCTGTGTAGAATTTGATGCGGTCCGCATCCTTCCCACCAAAGACCTCCAAGCGGCCCAGCGCCTTGCGCCATTGATCGGCGGTCTGCCTACAGACGGTATCAAAAGAAAGATCGGCGGCTTCTGCAGCCAGATTGGCCTTGGCATTCTCGATGGAAGTAAAAGAGAGCCCCAATTTCACGACCACTTCCCCGGGCTCATCATAATCCAGGGAAAGGACGGCACCCGGGCCCTTCACTTCAGAAGCGGTTTCACGGGGATTACCTACATGGAAGGCCGATACGCCCGAGGGGACCTTGGACAATTCTCCAAAGAAATACATACATACCGTTGCACCGGCCTGGTACTTCTTGACATACTCGGGTTCCGTTACAATATAACCTTCCAGGATGTTTCCTTCGGCCTTTGCATAGGCATCACGGATGCTACCGCTTTCTCCCATGCGAGTGCCCACATTGATGAGAATATGTCCCTCACCGGATTCAGTAAAGGTAAAACGCTGGAAGCCAACCCTTTCCGTTGCAGTCAGTTCTGCCTTTACACCATAGTCTTTCAGGACTACAGAATAATAACCGGGACGTGCATGTTCTTCGGCTTTGTCAAAAGTGGAGCGCCAGCCGGCAGACGGATCTTCCAACCTGCCGGGAACGGTCAGGGGTTCACCCAATACGGGCATGAGGGCCAATCCACCAACCTGGAATTCGTGGAAACAGGGGAAGCCGTCAATGGATGTATGACTATCTTCGTAACCAACTGCTTCCCATCCTTGATTGTTTCCATAGGTACCATTGGTTGAAGCTCCCAGTTTGGCCATTCCAAAAGGCGTGGCAGCGGGGGTATACACAAACCAGCGGCTGTGAACCGTTCCGATATTGGGATTCACATAATCCAGCACATCCTGTCTGGGAGAACAGGCAGCCAAACATAAGAGAAGTATTGCAAGCTGTTTTTTCATCCTTCTATTTGTGCTCTTTGTTATACATTGCCATGGCACCCAGAGACTCCAGGGCCGCATCCTGCATCAGCAGGGACTTATCACGCTCCGGATTCACGTTCTTTCCGCTCCAGTCCTCATAGAACAGACCATTCTGTGCACGGCCGTGTTTCCAAGCATAATCCAAATTGGAGGCAAAGACTTTGATATACTCTTTGCAGGTTGCAAAGTCCGGTTCCAGTTCCATGTAGGCCCGGATGAGCTTAATGGTAAACCAGGGGTCATTGAGCGGATAAGACAGACCTATCCCGTCCCGGGTCTTCACGAAGTAGCTGTAAGCACCTTTGGCTGTGGCAATAGCCTCGTCCAGATAGTGTTTCTCATTTGTAATATGGTACAGGCGCACACCGGCGGCAATCATGGCACCGGAATTATAAGTCCACTTGGTCTTATTGATGGAGCCGTCTGCGTTCCTGTCATTCCAATATACCTGATCCGAGGTATCCAGCAGGTTATCCCGCTCCCAGGCATACAGTCGTTTGGCGAAAGCCAGGACATCGGCCTTCTCCGACTCCGGACAAACTTCATAATAGCTTAAAAGGAACCACTGGGCATATCCATTGGCACAGGCAGGCTTGTTGGAATCGCTCTGGCCCGGCTTGTTCTTCTGACCTTCGCACCACCAGAGGGCGCCACCCAGCACATTATCCTCACCGGAAAGGAGGAACTGGACAATCTGCTTGCAGCGGTCCAGGTATTTGGTATCCTTAAGTTGCCGGTATGCTTCTACCAGATTGAGGCCGATAATGGAATTATCATCATAGTATCGTTCTCCTCCTCCGGTCTGTCCGTTGGTCTGGGAGCCATAACCTCCCACGGACATATTACGGTAGTACGCCTGGTAACGATCAACCTTATCGGCATATTCCACGGAATAACCCAGGCCGTTGAGAAGGGCAACCCCACTCATAAGGCCGTCATAGGGCCAGAGGAAGGAAGCACTCAAATCTCCACTTCCTTTGGGATAGTTCTCGTTAAAGAAACCAGCCGTAGCACCGGTTTTAATACCGTACAGCTTCTCCATAACCAGATAGGTGTCATAGGCCCGCTGGTGCCAGACTATGGTTTCCGTATCCGGTTTCCCGCTATCGGAGCCACCACCGCCCGGTATATACTTCTCCTTGGAGGAATCCGTACAGGCCGTTGGTGTGCAGGAGCACAAAACGCAAACCAATAGTAGAATCTGTTGTCTGATTTTCATTTTTCAAAGATAATGAAAAAACTGTCCCGGATTCGAACACCGGACCCGGGACAGTCCCACCTATAAATTAACCAACACTATTTTGTGATGCTGTGATAAATCACGCCATCTTGATTAGTATTAACCGTAACGGTCACCACCTGGCCGTTCATTTCCGTCGCCATCTTCCAAAGGTGATCCCACTGGCCACCACGGTCAAATTCACCACATTCGTAGAATTTGGGATTCTGGTCCCATCTCGAGTCATCGGGACGGTACTCGCCATCCACATCATCCCATCGGCCCCAACAGGTAGAGGCGTTTTCTTCCCCATCCATCGAGACCAGGAAGCGATAGCGCTCCTCTTCCCAGGTGAGCCAGGTGGCACGGTTGAACTGCGGATCACCGGGCTCGATGAACTCGATGGTGCCAGTTCCGGTCCATACGCCGTTGGCTTGATAGGCCATGGCAAAAGGAGAACATTCGTTGCAACCCCAGACAATTTCTACTTTGTCAACGGAACGGACGCTCACCGTCAAAGTCTTGAAGTTAACCTCAATACGGGAAGCCTCACCAGTTGAAGCAGCTACATCAGAATCACCCTCGCCCTGCATCAGGCTTTCTGCGCCCATGAAATAGGTCTTTCCGTCACCCTTGAAGTACATCTTGCCTTCGGACAGTTTTGCATAGAGGACAAAGACTCCATCTTCCACTTTGCGGAAAGCACTGCCTTCGGTTTCTGCACCGCTTCCGTAAATGCTAAGCGCTGAAGGAGCTGTCGTGGGCGGGAACGGATCTTCGGTCTGCTTGACAAAGCTGTGCTTGATGTGACCATTGTCATTGGTGTTGATGGTAACCGAAGCCATGCTGTCATCAAAGATGGAACCCATCTTCCACAGATGATCCCACTGAGACCATTCAAACTCACCAATATCATAGTAGGTCGGAGAGACATTGTCTCCATCGGGACGGCTTTCGGGATCTTCTCCATCCAGACGGCCCCAGCACCATTCCGTACCGTTAATATTCACAATGAAGTAGTAACGTTCCTCGGTCCAAGAGAGCCAGCCCGGAGGATTGGTCTCAGGACGGTTCGGATCTACGAAGAGAACTTTTCCTTCACCGGCAAACTTACCCTGTCCCTGATAGGTCAGGTTAATGACGGTTTCGTAATTGCATCCCCAAATCATCCGGATATCGGTTCCGATTTCATCGAAAGAAACCTTGTTGGTTCCAAAGTCTACGGTGATACGGGTCACACCGGTAGAAGCGGTAACATCATATGTACGCTTGCCAATGTAGAGGTCATTCTCACCCTGGATGAAGTACTTGACTTCATTCTCATCCACGAAGGACAGAGCTCCGGCATTGAGCTTGGTGTAGATGACGAATTTGTCACCATCCTTGCGGAATGCCTGGCCTTCCACTTCCGCTGCAGAGCCACTTAAGTACAGTGCCTCAGGCGTAACGGTGGGCTGCTCATAAGTAATCTCGCCGGCCAGCTCAATCATATGGGTAAACTGATTATCCTTATTGGTATAGACGGTGGCACGGACCAGTTTCAGATCCAGGGCATGATCCATCTTCCACAGACCATCCCAGTCTGCTATAGGAGCTTCCTTAATATAATAGAAACTGTCTTCGCCAGTAGGCGTGAAGGCATTGCCCCCTTCGAAAGAGCCCCAACGGACGTTGTTGCCGTCAATGCTCACAATGAAGGAATAGCGCTCTTCCACCCAGGAGCACCAATCGGGAGTCCCGTCTCGGCCGGGGCCGTAGAAGACAGCCTCACCGTCTCCGGAGAACTCACCGTTGCCCTGATATTCCAGGACGGCGAAATCCACATGGGTAGCTTCCCACTGAGCATGGATCTGGGTATCGATGGACTCCATCTTCAAACCCAGAGTATTGAAGTTCACCGTAATGCGGGCCAGGCCGGTAAGAGGTGCATTCTCCACCTCGTAGTCACCTTCACCTTCCACCAGTTTTCCGGCAGCAGTGGCATAGAAGACCGAGCCGCCTCCCTTTTCGGAAGTAAAACGCAGTTTTCCGGCTTTCAGACGGGTAACAATCACATAGACACCCTCTTCGGCCACTCGGAATTCCTGTCCCGCTTCGGGAGCAGCAGCTCCGGCGACGAACAGATGGCTTGGCATATTGTCAATGCCCTCACCACGGGTTACGCGAATAGTGCCTGAGTTATTCATTTCCCGGACAAAACCGCCTTTGGAGGCACGAACGGTCCAAATGATGGATCCGGATTCGTTGGGTTTGATACCAGCCTTGCGGGCAATGGAGTTGAGTTCGGCATGAGAAAGGGTCAATTGGGGCATAGCACCCTGGTCGCTCTTACGAACGTCCACGGGATCAGAGAAAGAGCCACCCTCTTTGTCAAACAGCACCTCATAGAGGACCAGACCGCCGTCGGCAGCCTTTCCGCCCTCCCAAGAGAATACGACCGTCTGTGAAGAAGTGACATCGAGAATCACATTAGCCGGCGAACTCAAGGAAGTCGGTAGTGTGAAGTCCGTGTTGAACTCATAAGTCTTCTTACAGCCTGTAAGGGCTAGCAGAAGGGTCAATATAGGAATTATTTTTTTCATGATGGACTACCAATTGGGATTCTGTTCCAGATTGTTGTTGGTCAGGTCGCGTTCCTTTTGAGGAATGGGCCAGAGATAATGCTTGGAAGGATCAAACTGACGCTCTTCCACACGCACAAAGCCGTTGTCTGTACCCACGGTTTCACCTGTGTACATGCCATGGCACCAGCCATTGAGAACCGTTTCGGCGGTACGCCAGCGAATGATATCATTGCGGCGGGTTCCTTCAAACGCCAATTCACTGCGGCGCTCATTGCGGACAATAGCTTTCAGATTACCCTGTGACGGGAAATCCAAGGCTGCGCTCTCAGTAAAACCGGCACGCTCACGGATGGCGCGGATAGTTGCATTCCACACTGTGGCATCCAGGGTGCCCAGTTCTGCATGGGCTTCAGCATTCATCAGAAGGACATCGGCATAGCGGATGATGATGGCGTTGAGGGCCGACTGGAGGGTGAGACGATAGGTAGGATCCCACCACTTGCGGATATAGTATCCGGTGGGCGTTACGTCTGAAGTGGAGTTGAAAGCATCGCGTCCGTTCCAATCGGGTTCGATAACTCCTCCGTTGACAGGATAACTGTTGCCGGGATACATCACGGTTGCAGCCAGGCGAGGGTCGCGGTTGTCCCAGGGATGACTCTCATCATATCCGGATCCAGTCTCAGTGATGGCTTTACCATTGAGCATGATATAACTATCTACCAACGACTTAAGAGGAGCCAAGTTGGAATAGCCACCCATGGACGGAGGAATGGTATTATACATGATGTTCTGCTCACGGGAGATGGGCATATACTGAGTAGAAAGCATAATCTCGCTGCATTCCTCAGCAGCCACGGAGAAGAGGCCGGAATACGAAGGATAAAGCGTAATATTGCTATTATTCATAATATTGGCCGTCAGGTCACGAACCCGGGCAAATTCACCGTCAAACAGACAGGTGCGGGCCAGCAGGGCATAGACCGTCCACTTGGTCACGCGACCTTGGTCGGCACCGGAATAGGATTCGGGAAGGACATTCCCGTCAATCACGTCCTGCAGTTCGGCCTTGATCTTAGAAGCTAGACTGGTAGCCGTTTCACGGGTGGCTTCGCGAGCTTCCTGGATGGAAACGGGCTTGTCCAGATAAGGCACTCCGCCAAAGCGGACATACAGTTCATAATAGTTCCAGGCACGGAGTGTGCGGGCCTCAGCTATGTAACGAGCCTTGAGGGCGGGATCCAGATTGGGGACACGGTCGATATTGGTCAGCAGCTCGTTGCAGGCACGGATACCGGCATAGTGGCTGTTCCAGACATCGTACACATAGCCTTCGGATGTTCCATATTTGCCATTGCCAATGGCCTGGTTCTGGCCACCTTTCACGTAGGCATTGTCGGTCATTCCGTCACTGTACACCAGTTCGTACATGCCGGTCAGGTAAGTATAGCAGGTATTGAGGGCGCTCAAAGCGGAATTCGAGTCCTCTTCCCAAAACGTCAGGTCGGTTTCGCGGTCATAAGGAGGCGTATCCAAAGGAACGCAAGCGGCGAAAACAAGGGCGGAAAGGGCTAGGGTATAGAATAACTTTTTCATGACTTTCTGCTCCATTAGAATTGAACATTAAGACCGACAGAATAGACGCGGGCCACCGGATAGGCACGGCCGCTACCATCGGCATTGTACTCAGGATCCCAGCCACCACGCATAGCAGACAGGGTAAGGGCATTTTCCACGCTCAGATAGGCCCTCAGACCCGTCAAGTGTATGGCTTTCATCCAGTTGCCCTGGAAGTTGTAGCCCATCTGGACATTCTTGAGACGCAAGTAAGCTGCATTCTGAATCCAGAAGTCAGACTTGGTAGCATTGTTGGTGGACTCGCTGCCCATAGTAAGGCGAGGGTAAGAGGCATTGGGGTTCGCAGGAGTCCAGCGGTCCACGTGGAAGTCCAGTACCGGGCCCTCGTTGTTGTTGTGGAAAGCCTCAACGGCCTCACCGCGCATCCAACGGCTGCGCATACCTACACCCTGAATGAAAGCAGAGAAGAAGAATCCCTTCCACTGCAGATTATAAGAGAAGCCGTACGTATAACGGGGGAAGTCATTACCCACCACAAAGCGGTCATCGTCATTGATGACACCGTCCGTATTTCCGTTGGCGTCAGGTTTGTCAATGTAACGGATATCACCGGCGCGGGGAACGATTCCCTCCAGATGAGGACTGGAGGCAGCCTCCTCATCACTCTGGAATAATCCGTTGCTGCGCAGGGCATAATAGGAATACAACGGATAGCCTTCCTTGATTACAGACACAACATCATAGCCATAGTAAAGCGTCTCTCCCTTGGTATCTACCACCTTATTCCAGCTATCGGCCACATTGGCGGCGATATTGTGATTCACCTGACCCGTGCGGAAATGATAATTCAAGGAGAACTCCCAACCATAGCTATCCACAGTTGCAGCATTGGAAGTGGGGGCTCCGTTACCAAACATACCGGGAACCGGCAGACTCACCAGGATGTCGCGGGTACGGTTGTTAAAGAAGTCAAAGGAAAGGTTAAGGTCGTTTTTCAGAAGACCGAGATCCAGGCCGATATTAGCCATTCGCGTAGTTTCCCACTTGATGTTGGGATCCACGGAAGAGAAGTAGGCAGTAGGAGCCAGCGTATTTCCAAAATTATAGTTCTGGGTAACGGTAACGGTTTGCATATAGCGGTAAGCGCCTATACGGTTGTTACCTACAAGACCCCAGCTTCCACGCAGCTTCAAAGACGGAATCACCGGGCGGATATTCTCCCACCAAGGCTCCTGCGAGATACGCCAGCCCACAGAGACGGACGGGAACAGACCAGAGCGGTTGCCTTTGGCGAAATAAGAGGAATAGTCATTACGGATATTGAATTCCAAGAGGTAGCGCTCATCGTAGTTGTACATCAAACGGGCGAAACCGGAATACAGGGACCAGTCGGAAGCACTACCACTATTGGAAACATCGTCACCGGAAAGACCGCCTACAAAGATATCATACTTGGAATCGTCGGTCAGACGCTGGGTACTGAAACTCTTGGCCCGCTCACCTTCATAAGCATAACCCAAGAGGGCAGCCACATTGTGCTTGCCGGCAAAGGTCTTTTCAAAATTGAGCGTTACGGTAGAGGTGAGCTTGGTTGCCCGATAGGAAGACTCGGAGATATGGTTCTCCTTGTCACCAGAGGCGGCGGCCAGGGAGGCCATGCGCTTCTCGTGCGTACCGTTGTTCAGAGAACGGCCACCAACAGTAGCATTCAGGCTGAGCCAGTCTGCAATGCGGAACTGGGCCGATAAGGTGCCGCTGATGTCCTCGTTGAAACTCTGGCGATAACCGCCTGCCTCCAAGCGCTCCAAAGAATTGGAGTTAGAGCCGGAAGGATAGGTATAAGTACCGTCAGGGTTCTTAATCTCATAGATAGCCGGCATACGGTTGCACTGCTCAATGATCCACTCCGTCCAATAGGCGTGGTCCTTGATGACATTGCGGGTATACTGGGCGGTGGCACTTACCGTCAGACGATCCATCACTTTGTGACTCAGATTCAGACGTCCATTGTAGCGGTTGTAACCATAGTTGGGACCCTTGAAAAGGCTATTTTGGTCCACAAAGCCCAAGGAAGCCATATAAGAGAGGTTCTTGGTACCGCCAGTCACTGAAAGGTTGTGATTCTGCTGAGAAGCAGTAGGTTTATACAACTCATTGATCCACTTGACATTGGTTCCACCATTGCGATAACCGGCAATATCCTCGGCGCTGAACTTAATGCTTCGGCCGGAGTTCACGGCAGCTTCGTTGTACAGTTCGGCATAAATCCAGGAATCAACGACGGTAGGAAGTGCGGTAGCCTGCTGCAGGCCATAAGTCATGTCGTAATTCACATGTACCTCACCTTCCCTGCCCTTCTTGGTAGTAACCAGGATGACACCGTTGGAAGCACGGGATCCGTAGATGGCCGTGGAAGAAGCGTCCTTGAGTACTGAAATCTGCTCAATATCATTGGGATTCAGATTGGACAAGTCTCCTTCAATGCCATCGATAATAACCAGAGGATTATTGTCGTTCATGGTGTTATAACCACGGATATTCATAGACGGAGCGGCACCCGGGGTGGATGAGCCCTGCTGAATTACCAATCCGGGGGTAGTACCTTGAAGGCCCTCCAATACATTGTTGATGGGTTTGCCTTCCAGTTCCTTGGTGGACACAGAAGCAACGGCGCCCGTAAGGTTCACTTTTTTCTGGACACCATAACCCACTACCACGGCATCGTCAAGCAATGTGGTTGATTCTTCCATGGTCACGTTCACGGTACTGCGATTGGCCACGTTGACTTCAACTGTCTCATAGCCGATGGCAGAGAAAACCAACACCGCGTTGGGTGCTGTCTGAATGCTGTAGAACCCATCAACGTCCGTCACAGCTCCCTGCGACGTCCCCTTGATCATGACAGAGGCGCCAATGACAGATTCTCCGTTAGAAACAACCGTTCCGGTTACCCGGTGGCTGTTTTGCGCCGCAACTTGAATAGTTGCCGATGCGCCGATGAATAATGCAAGCGTAAGCACGCTCCGTCCAAAGACGGAGGTGATCTTCCTGCAAGATTCACAGAACTGGAATAGTTTCATCTGTAACAATTGTTTTGAGTTAATTATGTGAATGATCTATTTGTTTCAGTGCATAAGCGTATGCCCCAATGGAAACGGCTTTGCTGGTTCCCAGGGTGGAAACCGTTATCCCCGTTTTCTTTTCTTTGCGGTAGCGGACCATACGGCTGCTTCCCAGAATGGGAACTAGGACGGAAGTATCTTCCAGAAAACCTCGCATTCCCTCTTCGGTAGTGAGGTCCAGCACCTGCATCTGCACCCAGGGCTTGATGGCCTTGACAAGGGAAGGGATGATGAATTCTGCCGCTCCGGAGAGCCCGCCACCCACGACCACCAGGCCGTCGACAATATCCAGGGCATGAGCCAGGGCGTCGGCCATAGCCTCTCCCATTTTGGCAAAGGCGGCACGGGCGGCCTCCTTGTTCCCGGGCTTTTGCCCGCAAGCAATCTCATAAATGTCTTTGGGAGACAGTAAATCCTTTACACCCGATCCTTCCCTGTACTCACGTTGAATGGCCCGGATGCTTACACTCTCTTCCACAATCTGTTGAGGATAATGGACATTCCTCATGAGCCAGACGTCTCCACCGCATCCGTTGTCTCCGTTTAACAAGACTCCATCCAAAACAACTCCGGCTCCAAAACCGGTACCTAAGGTTAAACCTATCAAATTCTTATAACGTTGGGTGCTTCCAGCTTTCTCCAAGCAGGCATTCATCTGCGGAAGTGCACCTGCAAGGGCCTCTCCGTAAGCAAAGAGATTGCCATCGTTGTTGATGTATACAGGCAGGCCGAAGACATCGGCCAAGAAAGGTCCCATGGCCACTCCTCCCCGAAAACAGGGAAAATTGGGAAGGTCGCCAATTACTCCGGCCTCGTAGTGGGCCGGACCGGGAAAGGCAAAACTGATGGCAACCGGTTTTTCCGGCAGAGCCCGCTGAACCTGACGGAATCCCTCTACCAGGACTTCTAGACAATGTTCTACATTGTCAGTTACCGCATCCAGACGAATGGGCGAAACTACCTCATTACAACCACGTATGGCAGAAAAAACGAAATTGGTTCCTCCTGCATCCAGTGTCATGACGGTTCTGGGATCGTTCTCGTACATGATTATTAGGCTTTAAAACGGATAAATGCCCTTACGAACATACAGGTCTTTCCTTCAGAACGGCCATAAGGGCGGATGGTGTAACGACCTACTCCAGCCGGCACTATCACGGTCTCTGCATAATGAACCGGGAATGGTTCAAAACGGCCATCGGGACTTTCTACCAAGGCTTCTTCTCCCTCTACCAGGTTAAATACATGAACGCTGTCGCCCATTTCCACCAAATAAGGAACACTGAAAGCAGCACGTCGGGTTTCAATAAATTCGTAAGGATGCAGGCCTGTTTTGATTTCTTCCCATCCTTCGCCCTTAGCCACCGGCTCAAAATGATTGGCCAACTGAGACTTTACAAATTGCGTAGTCCGCTCCCACTGAATTACCTTGCTTCCACGCTCCACATTGATAGGGCGCGGCTTTCCATCCAGTCCCAAACGCTGCCAATCCCATAGTTTAAAGGTGAACAGATTGGGAGTTGCGCTAATCTCGAGAGTGAGACAACCTGCTCCGGAACAGTGAATGGTTCCTCCGGGAATCAGATAATGATCGTGCTTTTTCGCCGGTAATCTGTTTACATACTTTTCTGCATCAAACACCAATTCTCCCCTCTGGGCAGCTCTCAAATCGGCCAGCATGGCGTCCTTGTCCACACCGTCCCGTACACCTAGATAGACACAGGCATCGGGAGCGGCATCCAGGATATAGTAACTCTCGTCTTGTGTATAGGGCATACCAAATTTTTCCCGGATGAACTGGGCCGTGGGGTGCACTTGCAAGCTCAGATTACCTCCACCCATGGTATCCAGGAAATCAAAACGGATAGGGAAATCTTTGCCGAAACGGGCCTGAACAGGACCACCCAGTAACTCACGGCTATGCAGCAACACCAAATCCTGGGACGGCAGTTCAAAGCGTACTCCTTCCACTTCCAAGAGAAGACTGTTTTCTTCCGGGACGCAGTCAAAGCACCAGCCATAGTTGGGAACATCGGGATCCAAACCGCACACTTCCTTCATCCACTGACCACCCCAGGGAGCGGGATCAAAAAACGGGACAACGCGGAAAGGTCCTTTAACCGTATTCTGGAGCCCCTGAAGGAAAGTATCACCCGAAATGAGTTTAGGATCTTCTGCCGTATTGGTATCCAACCACCAGTCTACACGGGTCAACAAGCGGTCCTTATACTTATCCAGCACGCGCCAGTCAATGAAATAACCTCGCTTATATTGAATCGATACCGGGTCTTCGGCATTGTGCACGCCCAGTCCGTCAATCAGATGACGGCGGAAGCGTTGCTGTATTTCCCAGCGGGCCATGTCTGCATATACCAGCGTGGCAGCAGGTGCAATAAGGGCGGCCCCAGGGCCGATGACGAGGGTCTCAGGACCGGCTTTGCTTACGCACGCGCGCGCCTGTTCCAATAAGTTTTCATCAAAGAAGTCTTCTATGTCGAACGGCGCTACATAACCGAAAAGGACATCCTCGGTCATATAAGGTTCCGTCATGGACATAATCTGACTAGACGGCTTCATGAAAGTTTGTGTACGTACAATCATGGAGAAATGTACAGACAACTCCTTTTCAATATCACGCTGGAATACTCCAACATAACAATCAATGGCAAGAGGGCCCTTGAGACCGTTTTTCAAGGTCTCAGCTATCTCTTTCCATCCCCGTGAAAGCATTCCATCTACAGGTGTAGCCGGAAATTTGTCATAGTTTTGTGCTCTCATTATGTATGAACATATATTAGTTTGTGCAAATATATGCATTTCATTTTTATATCCCAAATTTTTTTTCTAGTTTTGTATATATTTAAATTACTGCCGTATGCAATTGGACCCTCATAGCAGCATTCCCCTTCACAAACAGGCTCAAGACCTCCTGCGAGAACTCATCGAAAGCGACGATTACAAAAACGGGAAAATGCTTCCAAACGAGGTAGATCTAGCCCAACAACTGCACATTTCCCGCAATACCCTGCGTCAGGCCATCAACCAACTCGTGTTTGAGGGGCTGCTCATCCGCAAAAAAGGCGTAGGAACCAAAGTGGCCCGCAAGGGTATCACCGGCGGTGTAAAGAACTGGCTCAGCTTCTCCCAGGAAATGAAGATGCTGGGGGTCGAAGTCAAGAACTATGAACTTCACATCAGCTTCAAGAAACCCAATCAGGAAATTGCCCAATTCTTTGAAATAGACGAGTCTACACCCTGCGTGGTCATGGAACGCGTCCGTGGAAACACTGTTTTTCCCTTTGTCAGCTTCATCTCGTACTTCAACCCCAAACTGCCCATAACCGGAGAAGAAAATTACAACATCCCTCTCTACGAAATGCTGGAAAGCAATTACGGCATCGTGGTCAAAGTTTCTAGGGAAGAAGTTTCGGCCAGGCTAGCTGGAGACAGCGTTGCCGAGAAATTGGAGATTCAGCCCAATGACGCCATCCTCATCCGCAAACGATTCGTTTACGATGAAAATGGCGTCCCGGTAGAATTCAATATAGGCTATTACAGGGCCGACAGCTTCACTTACACGTTGGAAGCTTCGCGCTGACGACGTCCGGCCGCAAAAGCGCAAAAGACAAGATAAAGCAGGCAAAGGGAAATCACGGCCAAAGAACCCGTCTGGTTTCCTATCCATTGGGTGGCCACACCCATAAGAGGAGGTATGACAGCACCTCCACATACTCCGGTAATCATAAAACCAGATATTAGGTTGGCCTTCTCAGGACGTGCCTTCAAAGCCTGGGAGAACAAAACGGAGAAAACGCTTGAGCAGAAGAATCCGATACAGCCTATCCCCACCAAAATACCCAAAGATTCTTTTGCGAAAAAGAGGTATGCCATTGCAGCCACTGCCAGGAAAAGATTAATCTTCAGATAACGGATATCGTCCATACGGGCCAGAAGGAATGTACCCAAGAAAGCACCGACGGTACGACATATAAAATAAACACTGGCTCCCATAGAAGCCTTTTCCACCGGCATTTCACAGCGCTCAATAAGCAATTTGGCCGATACCGTATTGGTACCCACATCTACACCAACCACAAAGAAAATACCCAAGAAGAACAAAAGGATGGCGGGATCCTTCAGCAGCCCAAAAGCCTTGGCAAAAGATGTTCCATCCTGCGTTTTTTCCTCTGCAGGAATGAAGGTCATTTCCAGAAGCAGCCAAGAAAGAAGAGTCACCGCAGCATAGATAGTAAAAAGATACTTCCAGTTGCCAAAAGCACTGGTGGCCAGCAGGGCCAGGAAAGGCGCACAGAAGGAGGATACTGCCTTCACTACCTGTCCGCCTGTCAGGCATGAGGATAACCGGTTGCCGCTGACTACATTGGTGAGCAAAGGGTTCAAGGACACCTGCAGAAGGGTGTTTCCGATTCCCAAAAGAATAAAGGCCACCATACATGAAACAAAGCTATACCAGAAAAAAGGTATAAGCATCCCTACAAACGTAATAACATTGCTCAATTGAACCATGGTTTTACGGCCCACACGGTTCATCATAAGGGCAGCTGGAACTGAAAGGAACAGAAACCAGATGAACACCATGGAAGGGATAAAACCTGCAGTGGCCTCACTGAGGGAGAAATCCTGTTTCAGGTAACTGGTTGCAATGCCCACGACATCGCAGAAGCCCATTACAAAGAAAGTAGCAAGAACCGGAATAAAATTGTAGCTGCGGATAATTGGTTTCATAAGTTGACTATTTGCCACAAAGATAGCAAATATTCCAACATTCATAACTATGTTCAGACAAATTATCGCTTTTGCCCCCTAAAGATAGCGGCGGCCAGCAGCAGGAGGAAGAGGAAGACGGAGACGCGTCCCACCATGTCTCCGTAGCGAACAAAGAAGGTTTGTTCCGTGGAGAGGCCCACGCGGCCCTCCAGGAGGGCGGGTTGCCACCACCCAGTGCGGTCTAC
>Ga0265298_10004647_pt1 | contig 17437 bp, 7 predicted proteins | sample AusTroGonzalo_MG_3_FD_193486 | JGI IMG/M metagenome (GOLD analysis project Ga0265298, IMG submission 193486) | Bovine rumen microbial communities from tropical cattle in Woodstock, Queensland, Australia - Gonzalo_01 | ecosystem: Host-associated > Mammals > Digestive system > Stomach > Rumen ... | reverse complement strand
AAATAATAAAAGAAATACTATTTTTTATTATTCAAAATATCCCTACGTTGTTTGATTTTGTCCGTATTTACGGGGTATGCAACAAAAAGGCATGCACATGAAACGTTTTTCGTAGGATTCCGTACATAGAGAAAAGCCCTTCGGACGTGGCGAAAAGTTTCTTTCACATATATTATGTAATTTTGCGTTGTTTATTGCACTAACCGCATATCTTTAAAAGCAAAATAAAAACCAAAAACAAAAAACAAATGAAAACCAAGAAACCGTTAGACCTAAAATGGTCACTTGCTAAGCAAGATTTCTGGAGACGGAGTCGCTGTCAACTGATGACTGTCGGCTTGGTGCTCGCTGGTATGGGTGGGTTTGTTTCTTGTTCGGAGTACGACTTGGATGAAGAGACCCCAGCAGGATGGGATCGAAGCATCTATAGTTGGCTAGATGAACAAGGTGACTTTACCAACATGGTGAAGTTGATTGACGACCTGAACTATCGTGAGGTGTTGGCAAAAACAGGTTCGAAAACATTGTTTGCTGCTGATGATGCCGCTTTTGCCCGTTTCTTCCAGAACAACAGCTGGGGAGTGAAATCGTATGATGACCTAACAATCGCGCAGAAGCGTAAACTGCTTTTCGGCGCAATGATCAACAACAGTTATCAGGTGCAGGCTTTGTCAAGTACGCCCAATACCAGTGGCGCGCCTGTTGAAGGTGATGCTATGCGACGTAATTCAGCCCTTGAGCCTTTTGACAACGCTCAATTGATGACAAAGGCTAACATGCCCAATGCTGATTATTGGCACATGTATCAAGGACGTGACTCACTGGTGGTGCTTCATGATGCTACTGCTATACCAATGATTCATTTCATAGAGAGTCATATGACCAACAAGAAGATTACCAATGATGACTATGACTTCTTGTATAATTATACGACCCATCGTAAGAGTGGTGACGCTTCTATCAATGGCGCACAGATTGTAGATCAGAATATCCGTTGTCTGAATGGTTTCGTAAACCGTATGAGCGAGGTTGTGACGCCATTGCCCAATATGGCAGATATTATCATGTCGAAGCCCAATACCACACAGTTTGCTCACCTGTTGAACCGCTATTCTGTGCTCGAATGGTTGGGCGACGATATGAAGGATTCATATAATGCTTCTCAGGGCACTAATATTGACTCTCTTTATGAGTTGCGTTATTTCTCTGAACGATCACAGGAGGGCAGGTCGTTTACTAGTTCTTATGAGCAGGTAAGTGAAGCAAATGGTGAGTTGCCTTTCGATCCAGGATGGAACGGTTATTTTATTCCCACAAACACCACGGGCGGTACTGCTATGCAGCAGGATATGGCCGTGATGCTGGTGCCTAGCGATGAAGCCCTGAACGAGTATTGGCAGAACGGTGCTGGTGCTGCTCTGAGAAAGAGTTTTGGCTCATGGGATAATGTGCCTTATAGCACGTTGACTGAATTTATGAGTGCCAATATGTTGCCCTCACTTGTAAGTAGTGTGCCCAGCAAATTCCAGTTTATCTTGAATGATGCAGCCGATCCTTTGGGTATTACGAAAGAGCATGTGGACTCTGTTTGGTTGGCATGTAATGGTGCCGTTTATCTGACTAACCACGTGTTTACACCAACTTCATTTGTCAGTGTGATGTATCCTACGGTAGTGGATCCCAGCATGTCTATCATGCTTTGGGCCATCAAAAAACTGAACTATCAGGCTTTCTTGAACTCACTGAACTCACGCTATAGCTTCTTCCTGCCATCAAACAATGCATTGCTGGAATATGTTGATCCTTGCTCTTATGGCAAACCACAGCGTCAGTTGCTGCGTTTCCATTATAACCCCGACTTGAAGGGTACGGAGGTATATGCAAGTATCCATAATATCGACCCAGAAACAGGTGTTGCAGGCGACTCTATCGGCGTGTATAAGTCTTCAAGCGGTACACCGAGACTGAATACCGATGCTGTGCTGAACAGACTGTATGACATTTTGGACGACCACGTGGTGATTGGTGACGTTGAGGACGGTCACGAATATTATCGTACTAAGGGTGGTTCTATCCTGCGTGTGCGTAATGTAAGTGAAGGTGCTAATGGAATGCTGGTTGAGGGTACTCGCCAGATTAATGGTGAGTCACCGTCAGTACATATTAGCTATATCTATAATCAGACTGAAGGCGGTAACGGTAAGAGCTATATCTTGGAAGAGAGTCCTATATTGGGCGCTCGACAGACCGTATTTAATATATTGGGTCAGCATTCTGAGTTCAGCCGCTTCCGTGAATTGCTTCACGGCAGTGACCTGCTGGAGACTAAGCACGATACAAAATATGCTTGCAGTGATACCTGTATCAGTACATTCAATAATTTCCACTATACAGTCTATGTGCCTACCAATGAGAGTATTGATCAGCTTATCGCAGCAGGCAAACTGCATACATGGGACGATGTGGCAATGGCTTCACCTACGGACTCGGCTGCGTACACAGCAGAGATTGATGCTTTCCTGCGCTACCATATTCAGGATAATGCTGTCATGATTAACGGTGATAACACCACGGGTATGGACGACTTTGACGGAAGTGGTAATTTCGTGACGCCTTATGAGACTGCTTATCTGGCAACAGAGGGCGACTCAAAGGTATTCAAGAAACTGAATGTAAAGACCGACAAACAGGGTAGTCAGATTAATATTACCGATGAGGCTGGTAACACCCGTAGGGTGATGACCGAGAAGACAGGGCTTTTCAACCTCATGGCCCGTGAATATACTTATGAGCAAAGCGAGAAGAGTTCGGCTACGCATATCCACAACTCCTCGTCGGCTGTAATTCACTTGATCGACGGCCCTCTGTTGATTAAAAACTGATAATTGAAAATTGAAAATTATGATGAGTAAAAGAGTAATAAAGACACTGGGACTGATAATTATCAATTGTCAATTGTCAATTGTCGCTTCCTATGCCCAAAAGGCGGGCGATATTATCAGTGGTACAGTGACCGATGCTTTCGGACCAGTGATGCAGGCTAACGTCATAGAGATTGACGCAGCCAACCGTATCGTTTCCGCAGCATCAACTGATTTGAATGGTAACTTCTCTTTCAAGCTGAAAAATCCAAAGAACAAGCTGAAGGTGTCTTATGTGGGCTGCAAAACGCAGATTCTGCCTTTTAACAAAACCCATTATTCAATCCGTCTGCAGGACCAGACCACGCTGACAGGCGTTGAAGTGGTTGCCAAGAAGAAAGCAGGCGGTTCTGGTCTGCAGATTCCTGTCAAAGAAATCTCGTCTGCCCGTCAGAGCATCGATATGAAAGAGTTCGAGGGTCTGTCTGTGACCACCGTAGATGAGGCCCTTCAGGGACGTATCGCCGGTCTGGATATCGTGGCCAACTCTGGTAACCTGGGTAGTGGTACTTCGATGCGTCTGCGTGGTGTGTCGAGTATTAATAGCTCTAGTGAGCCTCTGATTGTGGTCGATGGTAATGTGCTGCAGGGTGGTGCACCATCTGACTTCGACTTCCAGTCGGCCAATGATGAGAAATTTGCTGAGTTGCTGAATATCAACCCAGAGGATATTGAGAGTATCTCCGTATTGAAGGACGCTGCTGCAACGGCTATTTGGGGTTCACAAGGTGGTAATGGTGTTATCGAGATTAAGACCAAACGTGGTGCCCGTGGAAACACACGTGTTACTTATAGCTTCCGTCTAACAGGAACCTATCAGCCTAATGGTATGAAACTGCTGAATGGTGATGAGTACACCATGTTGCTGAAGGAGGAATATTTTAATCCTCACATGGACCCCAATGCTAGTGATGATATTGATGAGATAAACTATGTCTCTGGTGGTAAGTTCTCTGAATACCAGATGTATAACAACAATACGGACTGGGTTGATGCTGTGAAGAAGACCGGTTGGCGTCAGAACCACTACGTGTCATTGACAGGTGGTGGTGAAAAAGCTAATTTCCGTATCGCAGCAGGTTATGACCATGAGACGGGTTCTATCATCAAGCAGGAATTAGACCGTTTTACAACGCGTGTGGCTTTGGACTATTTCGTTTCTGATCGTATCAAGATTGCGACGGATGTGTCTTTGACCTATACTGATAACCATAAGAACTATGCCGACTTGCTCTCCGTGGCCTATCGCCGTATGCCAAACCTGAGTATCTATGAGATGGATAAGAATGGTAATTCGCTGGGAGAGTTCTACAACATGTTGCCCTCTTCAAACAAGGTTTTTGAAGACAACCAGTTTAAGGACTATAACCCCATTGCCTTGGCCTATGTTGCTCAAAGTGAGGAGACTAGTTATAATATCCAGCCAGAGTTTAGACTGAATTATGAGTTGTTGGGTATAGAGGACGAAAAGACCAGATTGACCTATGAGGGTAAGATTGTCTTTAATATCTCAAACCGCTATAATGACATGTTCCGCCCTGTGGAACTGAGTACTGGAGGTTGGACGAGTAGTGATGCTAACTTGGCTACCAATAATGCCAATAAGAGCTTAGGTGTTACCACGACGCATACGCTGACCTTCGTTCCCCAATTCCGTAATAAGGATCACTCGTTGATGATGCTGCTCCGCGGACAGTTGACGAAGGGTACCAGTACGAGCCAGAATACCAGTGAATACGGTCTGCCTTCGGGTACTATCCGTTCTGCTAGTGCACCTGGTATCATCTCAACCTTCAACGCTTCACCTGGTCAGTGGCGTAGTCTGTATTTTACCTATTCAGCCCACTATGCTTATAAAGGCCGTTACGTAGCCGATTTCTCTGTTCGCCGCGACGGTACGACTAAGTTCGGTGACGACAAGCGTTGGGGTAACTTCCCTGCTCTGTCAGGAAAGTGGATTGTCAGCGATGAGCCTTGGTTTAAGAAAGGACTTCCCTTCGTGTCTATGTTTGCTGCACGTTTTGGTTGGGGTATCGTAGGTAACCCTCCAGGTGGAGAAGGCCTCTACTATAGTAAATATACTGGTGGTAAGGGCTATCTGGATTATGGCTCTGTATATCAGAAGAATATTCAGTTGAAGAAACTGAAGTGGGAGCAGAAGGAAACGGTTAACTTCGGTGTTGACTTCGGCTTCTGGAATGAATTGATTAGCGGTAATGTGGAAGTTTATCGCCAGAAGACTACCGACCTGCTGATGGGTAACCGTGCGTTGCCTTCAAGTTCTGGTTTCTCTTCACTGGACTATCAGAACGTTGGTGCCATGGAGAACGTGGGATGGGAGTTCAACCTGAATGGTAACCGTATTATTAAGGCTGGAAAATTCTCTGTTGACTTCAATATCACTTTTGCAAATAACCGCAACAAGTTGACCGAGATGGATGAAACAGTACTGGCTTCGCTCAATAACGACTTCGACAAGAAAAATGGCAGCTATTTGTCACGCGTAGAGTTGAACCGTCCTTTGGGTGGTATCTACGGCTTCCGTTACAAGGGTGTTTACCAGTATAGTAAATATTCTGAAGTTGAGGTTCCTGGTGTGAGTGGTCCTAATGCTCCTGTGGTACGTGATAAGGATGGCAATGTCATCGTAGATAATTATGGACGTACGAAACCCATGAGATTCTGCTATACAGGTATCGAGGAAGACGAGAAAGAGTTCAAAGGTGGTGATGCCATCTATGAAGATGTGAACCACGACGGACAGATTAACGAGTTGGATATTGTCTATCTGGGCTCTTCTCTACCAAAGTTCACCGGTGGTTTCGGTTTCAAGCTCCACTTCGGACGTCTGACGCTGAACAACCAGTTCAACTTCCGTTATGGTAACAAGATTATCAACAAGGCACGTATGAATGCAGAGAATATGTATTCGAACAACAACCAGAGTCGTGCCGTGCTGTGGCGCTGGCGTGTAGAGGGTGATGAGGCCCCCATCCCGCGCGCGTTATATAATTATGGTTATAACTGGTTGGGTAGCGACCGTTTCGTGGAAGATGGTTCGTTCATCCGTCTGAACTATACACAGCTCAGTTATGCTGTGCCTCAGAAAGCACTCAAGAAGTTTGGCTTGCAGCAGCTCAGCCTGTATGTTTCGGCCAACAACTTGTTCGTGTTGACTAAATACTCGGGTGCTGACCCAGAGGTTGGCTACGGAGGCTATGGTGTTGTGACCGATAATGCACAGACACCGCGTGCCAAGTCATTCACGGGTGGTGTTACTATTTCTTTCTAAGTTGAGAATTGAAAATTGATTATTATGATTACTAAAAACATAAAACATAACTTGGCCGTACTTGCAATGGGCTGTGGCGCAGTCTTCTCTACAACCAGTTGCAACGATTTCCTCGATGTGTTGCCTCTGAATGATGTGGTGCTCGAGAATTATTGGACCAAAGAGAGCGACGTGACCAGCGTGCTCATGGGCTGCTACGAAAGTATGCAGTCGGGCGACTGTGTAACACGAATGGGACTCTGGGGCGAGGTTCGTTCTGATAACATCAGAATGGGAAACTCGTCAGCACAAGACCTGGAGCAGATGCTTAAGGAAAATATCCTGCCTACTAATGGCTATTGCAACTGGACGGCCTTTTATCAGACCATTAACCGTTGTAATATCCTGATTCACTATGCCCCCGAGGTACAGGAGCTGGATCCTAACTATACGGTATCGGAGATGAAGGCAAACATTGCTGAAGCAACCTTCCTGCGTTCGCTCAGCTATTTCTATCTGATTCGCACCTTCCGCGATGTGCCCTTCACACGTGAGCCCAGTATTGACGATACGAAGGAATACCGTATTCCTGCTGATTCGTTCAATGTGGTGCTCAATAATCTGATTGCTGATATGGAGGCTGTGAAGGATGATGTACCTATGTATTTCCGTAAACCAAATCCTGACAGAGAAGAAACATCAGAGCGCAACAACACGGCTCGTGTCACACGTCCCGCCATGTATGCACTGCTGGCTGATCTCTATTTGTGGCAGGGTAATTGGACAAAGTGCGTGGAGTGCTGTGACTATGTCATTAGCTTTAAGCAGGAAGAGTTTGAGAAACTGTTAAAGCGTCGCTTGCAGAACGATGTGCAGCTCTTTAACGATATTCCTCTCTACTTAGAGAAGATTGGTAGCATGTCGGGCAATGCCTATAATCAGATATTTGGTCAGGGCAACTCTTTTGAGAGCATCTTCGAGATTACCTACGATACAAAGAATTCAACTACGAACTCGTATGTCGGTTCATTCTATACTCACCTTAATAACAACGATCCTACCAGTGGTAATCTGGTGGCTATCGATGAGTTCTATGAGGGATTGCCTACGACAGATACCGAGCTCTTTAACAAGAAAGACTGTCGTGCGTATGAGTGTATCACTGAAAGAGGAAAGGCCTATTGGATTGCTAAGTATTCTTCACAGAGTACAGATCTGGATAATACAAAGACGAACTGGAAACCCAGTTACAGCTGGCGTGCAGAGAACTATGCCAACTGGATTGTCTATCGTCTTACCGACGTGATGCTTATGAAGGCAGAGGCACTGATAGAGCAGGGTAGTGATAAGTACGAGGATGCCTTTACGCTGATTAATGCGGTGAACAGACGAGCTGTCAACTCCTTGGTACCTGGATCGGGCGAAGTTCTTAAGTTCGACGATTTCAAGAATACCCTAGAGGATATGAGAAATCTGGTGATGGAAGAGCGTCATCGTGAGCTGATGTTCGAGGGCAAACGTTGGTTTGACCTGGTGCGTATGGCACGCCGTACGGGTAATACCAGAGAACTGGCAAAGACTGTTACGAAGAAACAGTATGCTAATATCAGTGGTATTCAGATTCGTCTGACTGATCCCAATGCGCTTTATATGCCATATAGTCGCTCGGAGCTGAAGGTGAATCCTTATTTGAAGCAGAATCCTGCCTATAACACTGGAGGTGATGCTGATCTGGAGAAGAATTGATAATGATAATTGAAAAATGGAAATTATGAAAAAGATAAATATTTTCAGAAACAAATGGCTGTTGGCTATGGGCTGTTGTCTGTTGACGATGGGCGCAGTATTTTCCTCCTGTAGCGATGACGACAGTGATGCTCCGTTGACATTCTATTCTTCGGTGCGACTCACAGCTGCCGATTTCATTGAAGCCGATGATGCCCGTTTTAGCGATTTTAAGGCTATTTTGGAGAAAGGTAATTATCTGGGTATGCTGAAAACTTACGGACACTATACTGTCTTTGCCCCCACTAATGAGGCTATCCAACAGTATCTTACTGAGAATGGTTATTCTTCATTAGATGATTTGACGAAAGAACTATGTGACACGCTCTCGCGTACGCATATTGTCAGCGATAAGGCTTATTTCACTACAGATATGGGTGGCGAGGTATCACCTGTCAATATGAATGATAACTATATCAACATGACCTCTGACAGTGATGTCGTCAATAACAATGCGGTGGTGTTCTATGTTAATGAAAACTCTCGTCTGATTCAGAGAGATGACTCGGTGACCAATGGCGTGGTACATGTGATTGACCATGTTATCAAGGCCAGCAATGACCTGTTGCCTGCCCTTCTGGAGAAGAATCCCAAACTCTCAATCTTCTATCAGGCGCTGAAACTCACAGGCTTGACTGACTCGCTGATGAAATACAAGGATGAGACCTATACTCTTGATCCAGACTCGGCAATGGGAGGTAATAAGAATATCCAGGTCATCAACCGTACTGGTGGTGATGGAAAAGGCTTGACCACCAGAACATATTTCCCCTTGGAACATAAGTATATGTTTACGGCCTTCGTGGAAACTGACTCGGTCTATAAGGCTCATGGTATCAACGACTTGGATGCGCTGATAGAATATGCTAAGACCATCTATCACGAGGCATATCCTGAGGATGGTAGTCAGTATGATAATGACTATAAGGATCGTCGTAACCCTCTGAACCGTTTCATCAGTTACCACTTGATGCCTTGTAAAGGCGATCGTGAGTACTGGGTGAACTGCACGGGCGAGCTCTATACAAGTAAGTTCCTCGTTGAGGATTATGACCCAGAGGAGTATTTCGAAACATTGGCTCCTCATACGCTGATGCGTTTCTCTTGCCCCAAAGCAGACGAGGTGTATATCAACCAGAAGGAAGTCTATACCCGCAAGGAGAATACATCAACCGGAAAAACTACTTGGAAGAAGAGTATTGAGCAGCAGGGTATTCACTTATTGAAGGAAAAAGGCGGTGAATGTAGTAACGGTATCTATCATTATATTGATGATATCCTGGTTTACTCAAAGAATGTACGTAATAATGTGCTCAACCGTCGTATTCGCTATGACAGCAGCACGCTAAGTCCAGACTTCATTAATACACGTATTCGTTATTACTATATGAATAAGGATTTCATGATGTTTGGCTTCAAGCACGGCTATCTGGCAAACTTCAAGATGCACAACGAGAATACGTTTGTTGGCTGTGGTAACGAGCAAACAAGCTGGGTACACTATCAGGGTAGTGGCGTGTGTATCACTGGTGAGCGCTTTGATGCCTCAATAAAGATTCCACCTGTGCCACATGATGGTACGTACGAGGTGCGTATTGGCTATTCACAGGGTGATGACCGTGGAATTGCACAGGTCTATCTGAACAATGTAGCTTGTGGTATTCCTGTCAGTTTCCGAATAGTTGACAGTAATGCTGGATGGGAAGCTGATGGTGATGACGAAGAGGAAAATAGAGCCAATGACAAAGCCATGCGTAACCGTGGCTTCATGAAGGCTATGGCCAGCTATGGCACTAGAAATGGTACCAGCTTGCGTGACCAGAGCAACTGCGTGCGCCGTATCTTGGTGCGTCAGTTCTTACGTGCCGATCAGGATTACTGGTTGCGTTTCCGTCAGATCCTGCCTGGTAATCAGCTCTATATGTCACTCGACTATGTAGAGGTCTGCCCGAAGGAAGTCTATGATGACCCAGAAGGAGAGAATCCATTCTAATTGACAATTGATAATTGAAAATTGATAGTTATGACAACGAATAATATCAAACATCTTTTTATGGCATTCTGCGTAGGCTGCGGTACTGTGGCACTGACAGCGGCCTGTAGCGATTGGGACGACCATTATGAGGAGCCCCTTACGCAGGCCAGTGGTCAACAGACCTTGTTGCAGGCCATCCAGCAGAATAAGGACCTGAGCGACTTCTATGAGGTGCTTAGCAAGACGATGGTGATACGTCAGCATCGGAAGACCAACGTGAGTTATGCTGATTTACTCAATGGCGGACAGACGTTTACAGTCTTTGCCCCTGTTAATGGGTCTTTCAATAAGGACTCCGTGCTCGCTTTGTTGGAAACGGATAAGGGTGACTCTATGGTGGTGCGCTCGTTCGTTGGCAATCATCTGTCGTATAGCCTGACTAATAATACAGAAACGCCTACAGATTTCTTCCTGCTTAACAGTAAGCGGGCTACCGTAGGCAATGGCTCTGTGCTGGGTGTTGACCTTGCCGAAGCTAATGTGAAGGCAACAGGTGGTATCCTGCATGTATTAAAGGGCACGTTGCCTTATCGTCCCAACCTCTACGAGGTGATGCTTAACGACTCTCGCTATGAGAAGATTGGCGAACAGTTGAGCAGTTACGAGGAGGATGAGTTCAGTCCCAGTCTCTCAGTAGAGGGTGATATGGTCGATGGTGAGCAACTTTATGTTGACTCTGTGTTCATTGAGCGCAACAGGTTGCTGGAGCGTGTGGGCGGAATTGCCTATGAAGACTCGTCATATCTCATGGTAGTGCCAACGGCAGCAGAGTGGCAGCGTGTATGGCAAGAGGCCATGGATATGTATCGCTACGATGCTACCGTCCTTGGTGGCGATTCTTTGCAGCGCCTGTATGCTAATTCCGCCCTGCTGGGTGATGCAATCTTTAGCCGCACTATTCAGGCCAGCCAGAAAGATTCTGTTATTACCTATGATTATAACAAGAAATATCCGAAGTATCATGTGTTCTATAAGCCATTTGAGGAAGGCGGAATATTCTATGGTGCCACGGAAACACAGTATAGTAACGGAACGCTTTATACTACAGATGCTTGGCCTTTCACACCGCAGACCACCTATCAGCGTGAGATTCGTTGCGAGGGTGAGGCAAGGGGCGTGATTCTAGAGAATACACTCTCTACCTATAGCACACGTCAGCATATTGCCGATAGCGTTTCTGAGAATGAGTATCTGGTAATTATGCCTGAGAAGAATACCAGTAACTGGACGATGACATTCAAACTGACTAATACGCTGTCAGGTACCTATGATATCTGTGCCGTCATCTTGCCACAAACAGTTTATGATCCTAATAAGACGGACTTGTTGCCTTGTAAGTTCCAAGCAGAAATCAACTATGTTGACCTTGATGGTAAAGCGCAGGTGTTCGACTGTGGTAAGACGAAGTTTGAAACAGATCCAACAAAGGTGGATACTGTCGTAATAGCCGAGGATTTCAAGTTCCCCACCTGCAACTATGGTCAGACGAACACGAAGATTACGGTGAAATTGAAGTGTAGCATCTTGGCACGTGAAAGGGATTTCTCTCGTGAGATGTTGCTTGACTGCATCTATCTGCGTCCTAAGAAAGTGAAAAGTGAAGAGTGATAAGTGAAGAATTGAACGATTATGAAAACAGCAATCTATAATAAGATAAAAGGAGTCGTAAAAGGTCTTTTGCCTGTTTACCTCTTTACCTTTTTACCTTTGTCGGTAATGGCTCAAGATATGAAGACCGTGAGCGGTTATGTGATTGATGCTGCTACGGGAAAACCGTTGCCAGGTGTCATCGTTGAGGCTTACGGCAACCACCGTTACACAGCCATGACCGATGAATTGGGTGCTTATGAGTTGAAAGTACCTGAGTATGTAAGCAGTGTGAGTATGCGTGTGGAAGGTTATCAACTTCTGCAGAAGGCTATTCGTACTGATATCGATAAGACCAATGGTCAACTTTATCCAAACACGTTTAGTTCGATTTACGAGCGTACTACAGAGTCGTCCTCTAGCCGTCGTGCTGAGAAATTCGATAATACGGCACAGTTGAGTATCGACCCGTTGGTGGCTGAGCAGTTGGGTGCTGATATCCACTCAGTTGCCCGCAGTGGTCAGTTGGGCATTGGTAACACCATGTTTATGAATGGTCTGACCAGTCTTCAGACGAATGCCCAGCCGCTGATAGTCATTGATGGCGTTATCACTGATATGCAGAACGACCGTCAGATGTTGCACCAGGGTTATTATAACAATATCCTTGCCAATCTGAATGTCAACGATATTGAGAGCGTAACAGTTTTGAAGAATGGTACGGCCATCTATGGTGCTAAGGCTGCCGGTGGCGTCATCCTTATCAAAACCAAGCGCAATAAGTCGATGGCTACTAAGATCGACGTCAATATCAATGGTCAGTTCATGCTGCAGCCCACTCTGCCGAAGATGATGGGTGCAGAACAGTATCGTCTCTACGCTACCGAGATGTTGGGTGGTTTGACTGATAATGTGCAGACTATGGAGTTCGTGAATGCCGACCCCACCAATTTCTATTACAAGACCTATCACAATAATACCGACTGGACGAAAGAGGTCTATCACAATACTTTCGTTTCTAATTATGGTATTAATGTACAGGGTGGTGACGATGTTGCCAACTATAACCTCTCTGTAGGCTATTCATTTGGTGAGGCTACGCAGCGTGGCAATGACTTCTCACGCTTCAACATGCGATTGAACACCGATATCCATGTGTTCCGTGGACTTGATGTACGTTTTGATGCCGCCTATAGTGATGTGACTCGCGACCTTCGTGATGATGGCGCACCTGCCGATCTCACGACAGGAACAATAACCTCTCCAGGTTTCCTCTCGCTTGTTAAGTCTCCATTCCTAGCTCCCTATGCATATGATGTGAATGGTCTTCAGAGCCGTTATCTGTCAGAAGCTGACAACTATCTGGTAAAAGCTTTTGGTTACGGATCAGAGCTTCTTCAGAAGGATAACATTGACTATGTAAAGGGCGTAAGTCTGGCTAACCCCGTCGGTATTTTGAAACTGGGTGACGGCGAGAACCGTAATGAAGCAGGTAATCGTATGGTGGCATTCAGCATCACACCACGTTATCAGTTTAATGGTCACCTCTCTTTGCAGGAACACTTCAACTTTACACTCGTTAATACCAACGAGAACTACTATCTGCCACGTGAGGGTACACCGCCATTTATCCTGATTGCAAATAGTGATGATCAGGCTGAAAATATGGCACAGAGTATGGCTGCCCGCCAGAATGCAATCTTGAGTGACACCCGTCTGATGTGGAACAACCGTTATGGTGCTCATAAGATTGATATTTTCGGAGGCGTGCGCTATCAGACAAATAAGTATAAACTCACGGCACAGCGTGGTTACGATACTGGTAACGATAAATACCCCAGCACAGGTAATACTAATAGTAAATACCGTACCACCTGGGGCGCTGATGATAAGACCCGTGAACTGACATGGTATGCACAGGCTGACTACAACTGGGCCGAGAAGTATTATCTCGAGGCAGGTTTCTCTGCTGAGACAAGCTCTCGTTTCGGTGAAGATGCTGACGGTTTGAAACTCGGTGGCGTAGTATGGGGGCTCTTCCCCAGTGTCAATGCCGCATGGGTGCTTAGCAATGAGAAGTGGCTTGCCAATGTCAATGGTATCGACTATCTGCGCCTGAATGTTGGTTTCGATGTGACAGGTAACGATAATATTGACTATACAGCTTCGAAAACTTATTTCGTTGCTAACAACATGCTGAACCAGAAAGTTGACGGCAAGTCTATCGGCAATATCGGTAATACCTCGTTGAAATGGGAGACCACCAATCGTCTGACCGTTGGTTTGGAAGGAAACTTCATCAATAACCGTTTGAATGCCCACGTCAACTATTTCAAGGGATGGACCAAGAACCTGCTCACCCTGCGTCAGTTGGCATGGACCAGCGGCTTGGCTGAGAGTTGGAGTAATGACGGTAAACTCGAGAACGAAGGCTTTGAGGTTGGAGCTAGTATGAAAGTGCTTAACCTGAAGGACTTTACTTGGGAACTTGGTGCTACAGCCGGTCATTATGTGAATAAGATTACGGCATTACCTAATAACGATAAAGCTTTCGAAACTGAGGCCTATGGCGCAACTATCCTGTCTCAGGTAGGTACAGCCGCAGGCGTGTTCTATGGCTATAAGACCAATGGCGTATATGCTACTCAGGCCGAGGCAGATGCCGATGGCTATTATCAGGTGGATAGCCGCGACCAGAAAGAGTACTTCGGTGCAGGCGACATGCGTTTCGTAGATAAGGATAATAATGGCGTAATTGATGATAACGACCGTTTCATCATTGGTGACCCCAATCCTGATGTCTATGGAAATATTTATACCCACTTCAATTACAAGAACTGGTCTCTGAGTGCTGTCATGCGCTATTCTCTGGGTAATGATGTGTACAACTACCAGCGCTCACTGCTGGAGGGTGGCTCACGTTTCTACAACCAGACTACTGCAATGTTGAGTCGTTGGACCAGTGAGGGACAGCAGACCGATATGCCTCGCATCTGCTATGGCGATCCTATGGGCAATAGCCGTTTCAGCGATCGCTGGATTGAGGATGGCAGCTATCTGCGTCTGAGCAATGTCACCTTGAGTTATGCCATTCCCATTCGTAGCACATACCTGCAGGGTATCACATTGTGGGGTGGTGCATATAATCTCTTCACCATTACTCGCTATTTAGGAAGTGATCCTGATTGTGGCGTCAGCGGTGACACCCTGTTGCAGGGTATAGATCGCGGTCTGCAGGCTAACTCCCGTTCATTTGCACTTGGTGTAAAAGTGAACCTCTAATGTAAATCGTAAATTGAAAATTAAGAATTATGAATATCAAGATAAATAATAAGTGGATGATAGGTGTTGGTTGCTTGTTGATGGCTACCAGTGCTATGTTTACTTCCTGCTCTGATTTGATGGAGACCGATAGTGAATTGGTGGAGTATGAGAAGGACAATCATCTGGACTCACCCTCCGATACGGTTTATAGTGTGATGGGTATCATCTATAAGATGCAGGCAATAGCCGATCGTACTGTTTTGCTGGGTGAGTTGCGAGGCGATCTGAGTACGACGACAGCATCGGCATCTAAAGATCTGAAGAATATCGCCAATTTCGAGATTGATACCGAAAATGCCTACAATCGTATTAGCGACTACTATGCCATCATTAATAACTGCAACTATTACTTGAAGAATGTCAAGAAGGACTTGGTTCGCCATGACCGTACGGTGTTCGAGCATGAATATGCTGCTGTGAAGGCTTTCCGCGCTTGGACATATTTACAATTGGCGCAGGTTTATGGTGAGGTGCCTCTGGTTACAGAACCTCTGCTTACAGAGGAGGCTGCTCAGGCTGCCATGCAGCAGACACCAGAAGGAATAGTTGCTATCTGTAATTATTTCATTGATGACCTGAAACCTTATATTGATACGCCGTTGCCCAACTATGGTAATATCAACGAACAGCCGTCAAGGAGATTCTTTATTCCTGTTCGCCCCTTGTTAGGTGACCTCTGTCTTTGGGCTGGTCGCTATCAGGAAGCAGCACAGTATTATCATGACTATCTGGCTCTGCGTACTAATCCTGTGACTACAGGTATAGATCATGCCTATTGGAGGGATACCGATACGAAGGAATTCCGTAATGCAGATAATAATTTCTCTTTCAGTGGCAGTGAGCGCTTGTGTTATATCCCCATGGAAACAGGTAAGTTCTATGGCATCAAGAGTGAACTTAATGAGTTGTTCAATTCTACAACACTCAACAACTTCTATGCTCAGGTAACGCCAACAAAGCGTTTGGCTGACATGTCTTATGCTGCCGATTACTGCTATGTACAGAAAAATGTAGATGGCTCTCTTGACACGCTCTATGCTCCCAAGGATAATCTGTATGAGAGTGAATATGCTGGTGACTTGCGCTTTGGTACCATTTATTCTAAACGTGTTTATAGTGTAGATCGCTTCCAGCGTGAGTCTAATGTACTCCAGAACATCAATAAGTTCAGTAATAGTGGTGTCACCCTCTATCGCACCAATATGCTCTATCTGCGCTATGCTGAGGCGCTCAATCGCGCAGGCTGTCCCCAGTCGGCATTCGCTATCCTGAAATATGGTATCTATCCTGATATGGTAGCCAAGTATGTTGACAGTCTGGAGCAGGTGAAGGCTGGTTCTCTGATTGATTTTGATGTAATCATGTTTACGGCTGACAATACACAGGGTGTTCATTCACGTGGTTGTGGCAATGCCGAGTGTGATACGCTCTACCGATTGCCTATGCCTGCTCCTGGTGAAGCAGCCACTCGTCAGGACACTATCGACTATCAGATTCCTCTGCTTGAGGACATGATTATCAACGAGATGGCATTGGAAGGTGCGTTTGAAGGCTATCGCTACTATGATTTGATGCGTGTTGCCTTGCGTCGTAACAAACCAGAATACCTAGCAACCCCGATTTCTAGTCGTGACGGCTCAGAGAATGCTACATTAAAAGCACTATTAATGGATAAAAAGAACTGGTATTTACCTCGTCCATAAGGCATTTATATTCAAAATTGTTTCCAACGGTTGTCAAATAGTTGCATTCTGATAGTTTTTTGATGAAATGTTCAAAAACGTAAAGAAACGAAACATTTGATATAATGTATAATTATAAAAGTGCGTAACTTTGCATCGTCGATAAGACAAATGTATGTTTGAAAATAGTAATGATTCATTTTATAGTTATAGTTAGTAGTTGGATTTTAGTTTTGTAGTATATTAGTTATGGTAAAACTAATGCAAACGGTCACCTGTATGAGAATATCGGTGACCGTTTTGTTTTGTTGTATTTTATCGAATTATTGTTTTAAAAGGATGTATCATTGTCCGTGAAACAAAAACAAAAGTAAAATAAACTTAATAAAAAGTATTGTTTTATTTTCTTTTTTGTATCTTTGCATCGCTATAATAAGTTATTTTACCATAACGAACGTATGAAACGTGCCATTTTATTATTACTAACGTCAGTTCTCCTTTCTGGGTTGTCTTTTGCTCAGACGGGATATTTTATACCTTCCGACCGTTATTCCAGCAGTCTTATTTCAGATTTATGTCAAGATAGTCAAGGTTCTTTATGGATTGCAACCGATTATGGTTTGAACCGCTTTGATGGCTATCGCTTCCAGACATTCCTGCATAGCGAATCTGATCCCAATTCCATTGCCGTTAATGTAGTCGTATCACTATTTACAGATCGTGAAGGGCGCTTATGGGTGGGAACCAATCATGGTTTAAGTCGTTTTGATTCTGATACAGAGACATTTGTAAACTATAAATTCCCCACAAACATTACCCCACGAGTTTCCGA
>Ga0265298_10004646_pt1 | contig 17439 bp, 30 predicted proteins | sample AusTroGonzalo_MG_3_FD_193486 | JGI IMG/M metagenome (GOLD analysis project Ga0265298, IMG submission 193486) | Bovine rumen microbial communities from tropical cattle in Woodstock, Queensland, Australia - Gonzalo_01 | ecosystem: Host-associated > Mammals > Digestive system > Stomach > Rumen ... | reverse complement strand
GACGCCGAAGGCGCTTAAGGAAATAATCATGGAAAAAGAAGAAGAGATGAAGCAAGCCGACGCGGCCCAGCCCGTCGAGACGAAGGCCGAAGAGACGCCGGCGGAGCCCGTCGCTGAAGGGCCTAAAGATGAACCCGTCGCGGAGGAGCCGAAGGCCGAAGAGCCCAAGGCGGAAGAGCCCGCGGAGGAGACGGTGCCGAAGGCCGAATGCGAGAAGCGCGTCTCCGGCATGCAGTCCGCCATGGCGAAGCAGATGGACGCCATGAAGAAGGACTACGAGGCCAAGATACAGGATTTCCAGATTCAGATAAAGGCGAAAGACGAGGAACTGACCAAGGCGCAGGCCGAGGTCACCAGCCTCTCGGAACGCCTCGAAAAGTCCGAGAAGGAATTGTCGGAAACGGCATCAGCCTTGGCGGAGAAGGAAAACGCGCTTGCGGTTCTGAACGCCGGCGTAAACACGCCCAGGGAAAGCGTCGACTGGCGCAGCCTCAAGGGCAAGGAGTTCTTCGACTGGTATCGCAGGACTCACTGAATCAGCCAAGCGCTGATTTCAGGATATTGGCGATAACCGTCCTAGAGCATCCATAACACTCCGCAATTTTTCTATCAGACAGTCCTGACGCCGCAAGCTTCAGGATTTTGTCTTTATGTTTCCAGACGTCTTTCCTGATGCGCGCCGATTTCATGCCTGTCCTCTAGGCTGAGGCTTCGCCGATTTTCCGCTTGGCTTCTTCCGTGTGGTGATGGCCCTTGAAGTTCGACCATCCGGCGCAATGGTTGTTTCCCTTTGATTTCCGGCTTATCTTCGCGCGGCGTTCATCGGCGCCGGCGCAATGCCAAAAATGAAGGTCGAGGTGTTCGGACGGGAGGATGAATATCAAGTCCCTTGCCGGGACCTGCCAGTAATCGCCCTGTTCAATCAGCTGTTGCTTCGTGACAGTCGATTCCTTGCGGTGGTGACAGTGCCACATTACGGCGCCGTCAGCTATCGCCTTGTCGTAGTTTTCGATGAGGGTTATGTCCTCGTTGCAGTAGCGTCTCGCTTTTTCTATGTTTATCATGGCTATACAATACTTACTCAGAAAAAGCCAGTTTCTTCTTTCGCTGCGCTGTAATTATTTGCGATAGGAAAATGAGGAGAAATCCACAACCAAAATAAACGAAAGAAGAATCAACCATGTTTTCTGACCTTGCTCTCAAAGCAGCTTCCGAGTCCGCGGTGTTCGCGGCTCACAAGAACCTCGCCAAGCTCTCGCTTTTCGCGAAGAACTTCAGCGAGCTCCAGGGCGTTCCTGGCAAGTCCATCGCCGTCCCTGTCTATGACCTCAGCGCGGCCGCGGCTTTCGTCGCCGGCAGCAACGACTACGGCACGGGCAGCAACGAAATCAACGGCGAGCTCATCACCCTCGACCAGCACCTCGTGAAGTCGATTTCCATCACGGACGTCGAAGAGGCGGAGACCGGCATCCGCTGGGCTTCCGACTCGGCCTACGCCATCGCGGACATGCTGACGCGCGGAGTGAACAACTACGTGTTCGGGCTCATCAACGGCACGAACGTCGAGCTCTCGGCGACCACGCCGACCAGCAAGGCGACCGTCGCCGGCCTCTACGCCATCGCGGAAGAGAACGACATCCCGGTCGACCAGTGCATCGTCGCGCTCAAGCCCACGCAGTTCGCGGGCGTTCTGAGCTGCCTCGACTACACGGTCTACGGTTCCGACGACGCCATCAAGCTCGGCGTCATCCCCGGCCTGTACGGCTTCAAGGGATTCGTCTGCGCTCCGAACCTGCCTGACGGCGTGAACGGCGCCATCATCGCTGACACGGCCATCGGCGTCGCTTCCCGCTACCTGTTCCCGGGCACCGAGGGCGCCTACCCGCAGGCCTGGTCCGCGACCGACGAGTCGGGCTTCACGCTCGGCTTCCGCAGGTTCATGGACCTCGCGACGGGCTCGAACAAGTTCGCGGGCGACTGCCTTTTTGGCGCGAAGCTCATCCAGCCGACCAAGATTGTGCGCCTCGTCTAATCGCGGCGCCTTTCAAGGCGAAAACGAGAACGGGTCCCTGGATTCCAGGGGCCCTTCTTTTTAGGCTGTAAGTATAGGCGATGAAGAACCCATGGTATGATACAGACGCGGCATACGAGCCGATGTTCGACGAACACGCGTCGATAGAGACGCCGGACGGAAGGAAGAACACCTTTGAGGTCGCGGTATTCACGGACGGAACCGGAGACCCGCTGACCGACGGCATGCTCGATTCCGAGCGCGAAGACGTCATGTTCGTGTTCAAGAAATCCGACTGGCCTTTCGTCAAGGGACTGACCCGCGGCGCGACGCTGACGCGGCCTGAGAGGAACAAGACGTACGCCGTCTCGGAGGCCAAGTACGACAGCTGCTTCGGATGGGTGGTCACCGCGAGGGAAAAATGACATGGCTGAAATCACGATAACCTGCGCGGAAGGCCGTCCGATACAGGCGTTGAACCAGCTGATAGACGCCCGCAACAAATGGCTGAACGAGACGGCCGAGCAGGCGTGCACGGCGGCGCTCATAGACGTCCTCGTGTCGCTCCGCGCCCAGACGGTCGTCGCGTCTCCGCGCAAGTTCGAAGTCGACCTGAACCTGCATTTGACTGAATTCCAGCCGGGCTTCACCGGCGGCAAGGCGAACCCGAAGCTATGCCTCCGCGTCGGAAAGGCGCGGTACGCGTTGCAGCCGAAAGAAAGACTAGGCTCGGCGGCCGTCGACGACTTCAAGAACTGCCGCGTGTGGCGATGGATGGACGTCAGGGACCGCGAATGGCTCATCGTCGCGCATTCGAGGGCCGAGGCGATAAAATGGGCGTTCGACAAGATAAAGAAGCGCGCGGCGAAATACAAGGGCCTCGCGAAGATGGCGCTGACGCAGCTCATGATGAAAAGCGGCTCGGTCACGGCGCCGAGCACGGAGAACGCGAACGCCGTCGGGAAGTCCCAGGAGGTGACGAACGTCGTAAAGACGTCGAACGGGGACCAGTTCTCCGTGCAGGCCGACGACATGCTGAACTACGCGCGGTACGCGATGTGGGACGGGGACAATTCCATAAACGTCGCTGTCATGAAGGCGTCGAACAAAATCGCGTCGGTCATTAACCAGAAATGCAAGAACCTCCTCATGTTCGGCAAGATAGAGACGCCGTTCCCGGAGGTCAGGTCCAGAAGGTGACGGGAGAGAAGAATGATAGAGCAGAAAATAGAGGACGCTGTACTGGCGAAGGTGCAGGCGGCGCTTTCGGCGGTCGGCGTGGAAGCCCAGTACATGGGACAGCTCCGCGCGGTCGACGCGGTCAAGGCCGTCGAGAACGCGAAGAGCGACGTGTTCGTCGTCGCGAAGGCGTCTCCGCGCCAGTACGGGACGCCGACCATGCCGACGTGCCAGATTAACGTGCAGCTGAACGCGCTCGTGCGCGCGGACGTGGACTACTCCGGCGCCGACTACCTGGCGGTGACCGGCAAGATAATGGAAGTGCTACAGCGCTGGCAGCGGTGCTACGACGACACGCACGAGGACTTCACGGTCGAAGGCGAGTTCGACTGCACGGGCTTCCAGCTCGGCTCCGGCAGCTTCCAGCTCGACGCGTCCGGGAAGACATGGCAGTATTCCCACCAGATGACGGTGTTCGGCGTCGTCCTGGAATGAGAGGCCGAGAAGGCTGTAAGTAATATCGTAAACCAACTTAGCTAAGGAAAACAGAAAAATGGCTTTCAAGCAGAAGCATGATTTCTTCGGCCTCCAGGGCAACGGCCTTGTGCTGACCGAGACCAACGAGAACAAGTCCGCGTCGACGGCCTAGGGCCACAACGAGAAAGGCGACATCGTCGCGTACGAGGTGTTCGGCGAGACGATGAGCCCGAACTGCACGTACGTCCTCAGCGCCGACACGAGCTTGTCCGCGATGAAGTGCGGCACGGCAATCGCCGGCACGGGCGACTACTCCGGCAAGAAGTTCACGCTCGGCGGGGTGACGATAAACACGCAGGCAGGCCAGCCTCCGACGGTAGAGGCCACGGGCGAGGAGATTCCCGCCGGCGTGACGCACAGCGACTGCACGTACACGTTCCCGTCCGCGACGCTCAAGATGTGCCACCACGCGCAGGTCCTTTGGAACGCCTTCACGCTCGCCGGAGACGGATGCTACCTCCAGAGCGCGAGCTATCAGGCAGGCGGCACGATTTCCCGCGCCACGAAGAACGGCGAGACGATTTCGTACGACGTTACCGAGGGCCAGCTCACGGTCAACCTGACCATCCTACAGACCGGCAACACGGCGCCTACGGTGACGCCCGGTTCCGACTGGGTCATGACCTCGCCGCTGAACTGCTCGAACCCGGACGCGGACTATCCGTCCTGGACCTGCACCCTCAGCCGCTACCTGACGCACGACGCGCAGGCGGGCTCGTGACGGAGGCCGTCTAAAAAGGAGGCGCGCCATGGTTAGCAAGCTTGCGATGGAGGACATCGAAAGCCTGATGGAGGAGGGGTGCGTCGTGCGCCCCTCCGACGTAATAAGGCTGAACGCCCTCGGGCTGAAGCTCGAGAAGCGGCCGGACTTCAGGCTCGCGACGCTTCCGAGGGTCGCGCTTTGCGGCGGCGTGCTGTTCACGCAGCCGTCGATAGAGCAGGACATATTCCTCGACAACATGTTCCAGGTGTTCAGCCGCGACGAGGGCACGAGAATCGCCGTGGAGGCGTACGTCCTCGCGCATCCGGACGAAAACTGGTCGAAGCGTCCGATGTTTCCCAGGCTGTTCGGCGTCAAGTGCGCGGCCTGGATTAGGAAACACCTCGGGAAGGAGGTCGCGAGCAAGGTGCGCGCCGCCCTCGACTTCTGCAAGTACGGCATGGACCCCCTCGACGGGGAGTTCCCGGCGTACGCCGTCGACGAGACCTTCGACAAGTGGTACGACGAAGGAGGCCCGAAGTCCCCGGCGATGCGGAAATGGCTCGAGGCGTGCGCGCTCGGAATAGATTCGGCCGCCGCGCTGAAGGCGACGAGCCCGCAGCTCGCGGCTATGATAGAGCGCGCGTACCTGCTGAACGACCGCAAGATAGGCGACGACGAGAAGCAGCTGACGGCCGAGTATTTCGCGACGCTGAAGGAAATACAGGAACAGGCCAGGGCCGCGCGCGACGCGAAGAAGGGACCTGAAAATGGCTGACCAGAGAGTCAACATAAACATCGGAACGACGTACGACGGCAAGGGGATGAGCCTCGCCATCGGCGGCAACAACAAGCTCATAACGGCGACGACCAAGACGTCGATGGCAGTCGCGCGCCTCGGCGGCGCGTTCGGCCAGCTCGACAAGACCGCCGGCCTGACCATAGGAAGGATGTCGCGCCTTTTCGGCGCGCTCGCGTACGGCGGCCCAATCGGCGTCGCGGTCGCGGGCGTGACGCTTCTCGCGGAAGCCGTCAGCGGATGGTTCCAGGAACAGGAGAAGGCCCGGAAAGAGCTCGAGAAAACAGAGTTCGAGTCCGCGAAGCACAGCATAGACCAATACCAGGAAAGCGTCGAAAACCTCGCGACGTCTCTGGAAAAGGCCGCGAGGTTCTAGAAGGACTTCAACGCGACCCTCGGCAAAATCGAGAACATCGGCTCGTCGATAGACGAGACCCGGGCGCTGATGGAGGGCGAACAGGGCGGCACGGACGAATCGCGCGCCGCGGCGAAGGTAAAGGCCACGAAGATACACGGCGCGCAGAGCGTCAAGAACGCCGAGACCGCGAGGGAACAGGCCAGGAGAGACTGGCGGACCGCCGACACGCTGCACGACGCGCAGGTGAGGACAGTGGAAGGCCTCGAGAAATACGTCGAAAACGCGAGGCGGCACCTCTAGCAGGTCTCCTCGCCGGCGGAGCGGCAGAAGGCGCTGGACACGGAAAGATGGGCCGTTCCGTTCACGGAGGACGCGAACGCCGTAGAGAACTGGCAGGCGAAGGTCAACAACGCGGCGAAGGCGCTCGCCCACGCCGAGCAGAGGCTCGCGGAGGCGAAGGACAAGGAGCTGGAGCGGCGAAACTAGACGCTGGCGCAATACAACAAATACGTCGCGGCCGACAAGGCCGTCGAGGAGGCGAAGGAGAAGGCGAAGCTCGCTGACGCCCAGGCCGAGAACGCGCTCGCCGACGTGAAGAAGAAACAGGCCGAGAAGGAGGCCGCCGAGCAGAAGAAGGCCTCCGAGAAGGAACAGCGCGAGCAGGAACGCGCCCAGAAGAAGAAAGAGGCCGAGGAGAAAAAGGCGGCGGACAAGGCAAACAGGGACCGAATCAACGCCGAGAAGAGCAAAATCCGCAAGGACGCACAGGACCGGATACACGGACTGCGCCAGAGGTACAACGCCGACATGAAGCGCCTGGACAAGGAGATTACCCACGCGAAGGAACTGCTCCGCGACGCGATAAACAAGGAGCGCGACGCGTTCGACGCGGCCGATTCGATAGCCGACACCGGCGCATACAACCCCAACGGCGCCATGCCCGGCCGCCAGCGCGGCACAGTCGGGCCGGAGTCCAACAACACGGACAACGTCAACGGCGGCGCGTTCGCGCAGTCGAAGAGCTTTTTGCCGAACTGGATAAGGTCGCATCCGCAGCAGGCCGCGGCGCTGGGGATGGAGGCCGGGCTCAGTTCAAGGGAACAGCAGGAGCTGAACGCCCTCGACATGAAGGCGGCCGGCGGCCAGGAACTCAGCGACTCGCAGAAGAGGAGAAGGGCCTAGCTCGCGGAACGCGACCCGGAGCGCAAGAAGCTGCAAGCCGAGAAGGAACGCGAGAAGAAGGAGGCCGAGCTCGCGGCGAAGGAGGCCGAGAAGGAACGGAAACGGGAACAGCTGTATACCGACGTCAATTTCATAAAAAAGAACATGGAAGAGGCACTCGGCAAGGTCAATTGACAGGGCATACGATAAATGGCAGGAAACCTACAGAGCTCATACGGCGCGAACAACATCGAAATCACGCAGGACTACTCGTACAGCTTCAACCAGATTGACGTCGGAGAGCCTGTCGTGACGATGACGCGCGACCTGTCAGGCGAAACCGACGTGAAGTACGCCGCGTGGAAGCGGGCCGTCATGGTGGAGACCGCCGGGTGGAAGTACATCGGCATGGACTACGCGACGGCGAAGTCGTGCGCCAACGCGATGCGGAGCGCGCTCACGTTCACGACCTACCCCTGGGAATACGGCTACTACATGACGCCTCAGACGAGCGCCCTTCAGTTCGGATGGCACAAGTCTTCATACGTCCCGACGCTCGAGTCCGACGTGGCCGTCCGGCAGCGGAGCGGGTGCATGTACGACGTCGTCGTGAACGCCAGGGCCACGACGGAGAACTATTCCCTCGGCTCCGTCGCGCTTGACATCGGTTCGCGGCCGCTCGCGGACCAGCTTCAGAGCATAGCGGGGTGGAACAGCTCGGTGTCGCTGACCGGCGAGCATTTCGACGCGGCCGGCTCCGGCAACATACGCGTCGTCTCCGCCCCGACGAACAAGGTCAGCTTCGAGCTCGTGGGGCAGAAGCTGATTACGTCGAACCCGTCCTCGCCGACGGGGCTGTCGCTCGACGACTGGTACAGGGCGACGACCGACCAGTACGCGCAGGTCAGGTACGAGGGCATGACGAAATCAGCGTGCCGTTCCCTGTTCAGCTCGCTGAATTCGACGGGCGGCTGGTACCTGCAGTACCATCCGTGGGTGTACGACGTGACCTGGAACTAGTCGACGCGGAAGTTCGTCCTCGGCTGGCGCGAGGACACCAGCGCGACGGCGTACCAGTGCCTCAACCAGTTCAAGGCGACGCAGGACCCGAGCGGGATGTTCACGGCGGAGCTGACGCTTCACGCGCAGCGCCAGGAGATGACAAAGACGCCGAATTCGTACACGCTGCCGGGATATCCGGCCTTCTGGTCGAGCAAGATTCCGGGGCTAAGCCAATTTTTGTGAGGAGAAATAAGACATGGCGACAAGACCCGGCACGTTATGCCAGCTTGAAAAAGACAAGCTGATAAGCCTCCAGGAAGGGTTCGCGGACACGTTCAACTGGGCGGTGCAGTCCATCGCGAACCTCAAGGGCGGCGAGAACTGCGAGGTGTCGTGGCCTACGGACGACACTCCGACAATCGACTGCACCAGCCAGGAAACGGGAAAAGCCGTATACGACGTGCTTTCCGCCGTCGACGGAAACGACATAAGCGGACTGACCATCCAGTACGTAGACGACAGGGAGGAAAAGTTCATCCCGTTTCCGGCCCTGAGCGGAGGCGGACGCGGCGGCCTTCCGGGGCCGTTCGAGGTGACGCTTTCGTCGGGAGGCGCCGCGACGTTCACGAACTGCGTCTTGAGGATAGCGAGGGCGTATTTCTTCTTCCAGGACCAGATTCTGCTGGGCGTCGACGGAACGGACCAGATTATCTACGTGAGGGCGGAGCACACCGACCCGCCGACGATATCCGTCGGGTGCGGGGACTACGCGACGGTGTCGTACAACCTCGGGAACTCGTGGTCGAACTGCCTCTCCACGACCATAACCCCCCTCTACAGGACGCTTTCCGGGCAGGTCAAGTGCGACTACAGGTACATGATGAACATCCAGGCGTACGACGCGAGGAACTACTCGAACTCGATATGAGGGCGCCGCCGTGGTAACCGACACTTCTCAGTACAAGTTCTTCAAGGCCTCGTTCGACAACGTGTACAAGGAAAACGAGGCCGCGGGCCTCCTCAGCGGAAACCCCCCGTACATGCTGGAAGGCCTTGAGCTTCCGGACCGTTTCACCGACCCGACGGAGAACAGGTTCCTTCCCCTCGACTTCCAGGACTTCTGGATTTGCCAGGACGTCAACGAGTCGTTCAACTTCATGAGAAGGTACGCCTAGACCTCGTTCTACTACGAGGGGTTCTGCACGCCGTGGTTCCAGCGCCAGCCCCAGGTAAAGAACTACGAATACTTCTCGCCGTGGGGCGGGCACATCTACGAGATGTACTGCGGCTACCAGCTGAAGTACACGGCCGTCAGGCCGGTGCAGACGGCTTACGGCGGCATGGGCTTCTCCGTCATGACGCTGTGCGCGGAGAGCGGGGAGGCGCCGGGGCTCCTCGCGCAGATTACGTCCGAGAACCCGGTCTACATCGGAAGGTATTCCCAGTCCGGGTATTCCTATCCCGAGTGGCTGCTGTGGCAGGGCGTTTCCGCCGGGACGCTGTGCGGGGACTACGCGTTCTCCGACGTCGGACTGCCCGGCCACGACATAAGCGCGTACTGGGCGAACCAGGGGCCGTACTTCACGGAGGCCCTTTCGGCGTGGCTGGACGGAATTCCGAAAACGCAGCTCCAGATAGGAAACAAGTACATCAACTGCAACGTGCCGGAACAGGCCTCCGCGGACTGGGTGAACTTCGCGAGGGGGTACGAGGCGGACTACATGGCGTACTGGCTCAACGACGAAAGCCCGTACTGCATGTACTACAGGAAATACAGGTAGAGCCACCTCTCGGCGTGGGAGGAGGAGAAGACCGACTACGTGCACTCCGGGCCGACGCAGCAGGCGATACAGTGGGCCACGTCGAGGATTCCGAATTCGTCTCCTTCGACGTACAGGCAGTATTGCAGGGAAATGCGGGAGAACAGGATACCTTCGAACTATCCGGACAACCAGGAATTCAGGCTCATGATGCAGTCCCCAACGTACGACTTCTACGGAGACGCCACGGTGAGCGTGTACGTTCCGTATTACGTCAACACGTATCCGAACGACGGCGACAGCGGGTATTTGTTCTACGCGAAGCGGTTCGTGCTGGAAATGGAAAGGAGCCCGTACTGGTTCCACGCATACAGGAACGTGCGGAGGTACGTCATGCAGTCGAAGCGGAAACTCTCCTACTCCGAGCTTTTCGGGATGTGGGAGCCGTTCGACGAAAGCTCGGCCAGGACGGTTGGGCAGAACCTGAGGGCGCAGGCGGGGCTTTCCGCGTGGTCGTTCTCCGACGGGCCGATTCCGAGGGAGGACACGGGCGTCTACGCCAACAGCATGTACGTCTACACGGGACAGCCGTTCATCGTGTGGAAATGGAACCATCCGCTGACGTCCCCGGAGGGTACTCATTTCCCCAACCAGGACCCGCCGGAGCAGGCTTGATTCTGTAAATATATGCGAACCCACGCCGGGCAGGTCCGGCTATAACGGAGAAAGACATGATAGGAACCATAGACGTCGCGGTGGAGGCCAAAAGCCCGAACCTTCCCCTTTTCCCGATGAGGGCTTTCGTCGGAAGCCCCTCCTCGATACGCGTGCGCAACGTGCCGAAGCGCGTCGGGGACTGGAACATCAGCCGGGTCTACTTGACTGTCGTATACCCAGACGGGACGATAAAGCAGGCCGATTGCGTGCAGACCGGCGGCGTGTGGGTCGGGACCGTCGGGGGGACTTAGCTCGAAGGCGTGTCCGAGAACGGCTACACGGTCTTCGCGGACGGGACAGACGAGAACGGGAACGCCGTCTCGGGGTACGTCCTCGGCAAGGGCGACGTCGTGGTGCTCGACGCCAACGGGACCCTAAACCCCGGCTCGAGGCGCGACTACGTGAGGGTGCTTTCCGCGGAGGCGCAGACGCCGGTCGAAGGCGACCTCTGGCGCGGCGAGGACGGCGTATGGTACATCTGGCAGGGCGGAGAGGCCTGGCCGATTGACGACGAATCAGGCGCCGTCGGCGAGCTGTCCGCGGAGATGAGCGCGAAGGCCGATTTGTCCGCGCTCGGCGACTACGTTCCATTCACGGTCGACAAAAACGGCAGCAAGACAGCCGTGACAGTTGGTACAAGGGCAATTAGTTCTAGCGTCGGGCAATACAGCTTTGCGTGCGGAGTATCAAATACAGCAGGCAACTTAAATACTGTAGCGCTTGGGTATAGCAACGTTGCGACAGGATAGGACGCAGTTGCAATTGGCTCTACCAACACGGCGGCCGGAAGCACATCTCTAGCAGTAGGCAGTACAAACACAGTCCTAACTGCTTATAGTATTGCATTGGGATAGAACAACACATTAAGCGGTGGTTCCAATACAACAGCCATTGGAACGATGAACACCGCAAACGGGAAATACGGTGTTGCGATGGGCGGCAGGGCGAATGCCGACGACAGCGGGAGCTTTGTCTGGAATGGCGGTGACAAGGCAAGCGTCTTTTTGTTTCCATTATATCACTCACACGGCAAAGGCACGTTCAACATAAATCCCGTCAGCGGAGCGGCTGGTTTCTACATTGGAGAAGAAAGCCTTACCGATATTCTGTCCGCAAAAGCTGATTTGTCCGCGGTCCAGATGAAACGCGACTGGCTTGACAACAAGGTGTACGTCGACCCGCTCGCCGACGTCAGCGCGACGACGTTCACTGTCGCGGTCGCGTTCTCTGGCTCGCCCGACCAACCTCTATTCACTATCCAGCTGACGCATACAGGCGGGGAGGACGTGCAATGGGCGTGGGCCGCGGGAGGCCAGAGGTGCAACATAAGCTACTACGGCGGGCAGTACACGCTCAGCTACTACGACTTCCAGGACGGCGGCGGCAATCTCCACAGCGGGTCCATGACGATTCCGCTCGCGGCGCCGTTCTGGACGGGCTCGACCGAAGACCAGTATTTCAACTTCAGCGCGACGTCGCAGAAGACGGTTCTCGCGACGCAGGAATGGGTGCTCGCGCAGCTGGCCGCGCTCGAGGCGAGGCTGGCCGGCTCGTAAGGAGGAGACGACCGATGACGGAAGACGAGAGATACGACAAGCTCGACCAGAAGCTCGACAAAATCCTCGAGAAGCTTTCCGAGAAGCTCGAGGACATGGGCAAGACCCTCCAGAACCACGAGGTGAGGATAGTCGTGCTCGAGCGCCAGCCGCCGCCGGCGGCCGAAGCCAAGGACGCGAAGGACTGGAAGGCCGAGGCGATTTCCATGCTCATAAAGGCGCTCATCATCGGCGGCACGGTCGTCGCGTCGGTCCTCGGCATAAAGACGTTCTGACATGCTCGCGAACGTGGACAAGATAGACCCGTATGAGCGGCAGATGCTCCTCGTGTTCAAGCAGGCCGTGGAAAACAGCCCATGGCTGAACGAGACGAAGAAGCGCGTCATCGAGCGGCTGCTTCAGCAGGTCGTGGACGTGTGGACAAACGAAGACTTCGTGTAAAAAAGTAGAAAGTAGGTAGTACCATGAACTGTTTCCTGAAGGGCTTCATCGCCAAGAAATTGAACAAGCTCCTCGACGGCGGGGAGGACGGCGTGCAGAAGGCGCGCGAGAACGTCTTGCTGTGGACGGGACGGACCGAGGCCGTATGCGGGGCGCTGAAAAACCTCGCGGCCAAGCTCGACGACAACAAGCTGACCGAGGCCGAGCTCGAAGAGGCCGTCGCCGAGGTCAAGGCCCTCATAGACGGCTGGAAATGAAGAAGCTGTTTTTGGCGGCGCTGCTCCTCCTCGCCGGGTGCGCGGGGCAGAAGCGCTACATAGAGGGGACGCACTTCGTCCTCGGCGCGTACGTCCCCTTCGAGGACGGGCTCTACGGCGTGGAGCTTGTGCAATACACCAGCGGCGCGTACTTTACGTCTTCGACCAATACCCCGTGCAGGTTCGAGCGGTCGTACGCCGCGACTAACGAATACTTCTGGGGCATGGCCCGGACCGTGGAAAGTTCGAGGACCAGACTTGAAGTAGAGAAAAAAGACTAAGGCCCAGCTGGCGAAAGAGGCCAAGCACGCGAGGATGAAGGCCTGGAAGGAGCTTAGCGCGAAGATAAGAGCGGACGTCGGGAAGTGCGAGGTCTGCGGCGCGACCGAACGCCTCAACGTTCATCATTGCCTTTCCAGGAAAACGCACCCCGCGCTCGTGTTCGAACGCGACAACCTGATTTGCTTGTGCGCCAGGCATCATTTCCTCCTCCACCACGGCCACGAATGGGAGTTCGCGGCGTGGCTTCAGGCCAACAAGCTCGAGCAATGGGCGTGGATTTTCGACCAGGCGCGAAAAAACGGGTTCTGAACCGGTCGCGCAAGATACGCGGGCCTAGTCCGAAGCCTTGCGAAAATTAGTCTCGGTAAAACATACCATATTCCACCAAACCCTGCAAATAAAGGGCTTTGCGCAATGCCAATTTGCGATTCCGTTCTAGAAAAACCCTAGAAATTGAGTTTTGAACCCATTAACGCTCCCAGGCCCTTGTTTTGCTATAATTTTCGCTTTCCGGTCCGATTTCGGCGTTTTTCGGAAAATACCGGGGCCAAAAGTATTCGAAAAATACGCGCTCGCGACTTGACTTGAACTTCGTATAATATAGTCGTTAGTGGAAAAAAGGAGTATAGAAGATGGCTAGAAGCAAAGGAGCGGGAACGCTCATCAAGAGAGGCCGGTACTGGCAATGCAAGATTGTCGTGGACGGCAAGCCGCGCTACAAGGCGACGGGCACGTCCTCGAAGGTCAAGGCGAGGGAAATCCTCGAGGAGTTCGCGAGGCCGTTCCTCGACTCGGACGACGCGAGGCGGCTCGCCGCGATAGAGGCCGAGATACGGGCCAAGGAGGACGGCGCGGCCGAGGCCGACGGATACGCCTCCGCGAAGGTCTCCGACCTCGTGGAGAAATACTTCTCGACGGCCAACGCGCCCGACGTGACCCAGGGCACGCGGGACAACTACGAACGCCAGCTCGCGAAGCTCGTGTCGTGGCTCGAAGAGAACGAGCCCGCCGTGAAGACGGCCAGGGACGTGACGCGCCAGGTCGCGGAGCGTTTCCTCGAATGGCTCAAGCCTTCCGTCTCCGCGAGCTGGTTCAACGGCACGCTCGCGACGCTCCGCAAAATCTGGAAGGAGTTCGGACGGCTTTCGAGGCACCGTTGCTTCCGCGAGAACCCTTGGGACGGGTACCGCTACAAGTCCGCCGACGTCTCGACGAAACGCGCGCTCACGCCCGACGAGGTCGCGAGGCTCTTCAAGGCGTGCGGTACGCCCGACGAGACCACGCTCTTCACGACGGCCCTCTACACGGGCCTCCGCCTCGGGGACTGCGCCACGCTCAAATGGGAGAACCTCGACTTCGAGCGTCGCGTGCTCCGCGCGACGCCCATCAAGACGAAGAGGCACGGCGTGACCGTGACCATCCCCATGCACCCCGCCCTGTTCGCGGACCTCGACAAGAGGCGCAAGTCAATCGGCGAAGGTTCCGAGTACGTGCTCCCCGAATACGCCGAAGGCTACCTCGCCACCAAGAAGTGCAACGCGGCCGTGAACGTGTTCCGCCGCGCTGGTCTCGGCTCGGGCGTCTCGTTCCATTCGCTCCGCCATACGTTCGTGAGCGCGGCCGCGAGCGCGGGAGTGCCCCTTGACGTCGTGCGCCACATCGTCGGACACGCCTCCGCCAAGATGACGGACCACTACGCGCACCTGTCCGACGAGGCCCTGTCCAAGGCCGTGAACGCGCTCCCGTCCGTCGGGCAGGCCTCCGCGCGCAAGGCCCTGGTCGAGGTTGACGTGAAGGTCCTGAAGGAGCTCGAGGCCCTCGGGCTCGGCGTGGAGGAGGCATTGCGCGAGCTCATACACCACCGCGTCAATACGGTGACGGTAGAGACCGCCGCCTGACGTTATTTCCCCGCGCGGCGCTTCGCCCTGGCCGCCTTGCCTTTCTCTATCGCCCGCTTGTGGGCCGTTTCGAGCTCCTCCGCCGTGATGGGGTTCTCGTCGAAGAAGCCGGTCTCCCAGAGGTGCTTGAACGTCCTGAAGTCCCGCGTGTCGTTCACGAAGGACCAGTCGAGGAACACGCCGAGGACGTCGTCCGGGAGTCCGAGCGAGGAGCTTGCCGTTATTTTGCTTGCCATTGCCTTTATCCTTTCGTTGGTTGGGCGGACAGTATAGCAAAAGTCCCGCCGCCTGTCAGCAGCGGTTTCTATTCGCCGTTCGCGACGCGCTTGATTATGTATCGCCCGACGTTGTCGTCTATGATTTGCTCCAGCGGCGGGTTTTCAGCAAAGTCCGACCTGTCGCGCTCCTTGCCGTCCTGTTCCGTCCAGCTCTGTTCGTCTCTGAACCATTCCTCGCAGTCCGGGCTGTAGACCGCTCTGCTGAACAGGCCGTCGATGTCGTTGAAAAGCAGTCTTTCCACCGCGCACCTGAACTTCATGATGACCCGGCCGAAGCCATCCTTCCAGCAGCTCTTGCCTTCACGGATAGCCCAGAGTGCCACGCTCGTATCCTTCCACAGACTTACGTTCTCGTCCGTTATCACTATCGTGTAGCACACGGCCCTCCTCCCGCCAGGCGTCGTCTTCTCCTCGACGTTCGCGCCGTTCAAAACGCCTGCCAGAAACAGATGCAAGCGGACGTCATTGCTCACGAGGCTGGCCAGTCGCGTGAGCACGCCTGGACGGCGAGTGAATCTCTTCAGCTCGGCCTTCTGGCCGTCCAGCCCGTTTCCTATTTCGGGCATGTCGATGAACGCCAGCCTGATTATGTAGTCTTCGGTATACTGCATCGCCGTTTTTCCTTCGGCGGACAGTATATCAAATCGCCTTCGGCCCTGTCAGCAACTTCTGGAAAAAAGGGGGCTCGCGATTGTAAGTATATTCGTACAATATAACAAGAGGACAAAATCATGGAACATTGGAAACCCATAAAATAGACGTCAGGCAAAAAAGCAACTCAATACTGGATTTCAGACCTCGGACGAGTGAAATCAGTCTATCTCAAATCGGGCAAGTTCAGAATCAGGTTGGGCAGCGAAACACGGCTTGGATATAGGCATTGCGCCATAGGCTGGATTCATAGGCTTGTCGCGGAGGCGTTCGTCCCTAATCCGCAAGGCCTACCTGAAATAGACCACATAGACGGCAATCCATCAAACAACGCGGCGAGCAATTTGCGCTGGTGCACCCATCAGCAGAACATGAGAAATCCTGTCACTCTGGGCAAAATGAGGAAACGCAGCTTGACGGTCCTGAAGAAAGTCGTTCAGCAATTCACGCCAGACGGCCATCTTGTCAAAGAGTGGAAATCCGGTAATGAAGTAGCAAGGGCTTTCGGCGTTTCTAGCCGCCGTTTCGCAACAGTAATGGAAAAAGAGAACCCTGCATGGCGCGGGTTTATATGGAAACGCGTCATTAAGGAAATTCCGCGATTCAATTTCTGAACTTATGCCGTTGTTAGTATCTTCTTGTGTTTTCCCCGCTCCCTTTCTTGACTAAAAAGCGCATAATACGAGCCGACGACGCGGATGGTCCGCGCCGCTGACAAAAAAAGGAAACAAAAAATGAAGACCGACAAGAAGACCGACAAGAAGACGAACGCCAAGAAGGCCGCCAAGACGCCCGAGGCCAAGAAGCCCTACGGAATCAAGGCCTACGGCAAGTGGACGCGCTTCGCGACCCGCGACGAGTACGAGCACTACCTCAACGAGTGGATTGCGGGCACGGACGGACACGAGCAGGACCGCGCCATCAAGGCCCTGTCCGACTTGCTCGTCGGCAAGAAGACCACGGACACGGACAAGATGCCCGAGGCCGTGCCCGTCCCGAAGCCCGAGCCCAAGACCGAAGCCAAGCCCCTCACGGACGAGGAGAAGCGCGCGAAGCGCAACGAGTACGCCCGCGAATACTACAAGGCCCACCGCGAAGTCCTGAAGGAACGTTCGCGCCTCTGCCACGCGAAACGCCGCGCGGCCCTGAAGGCCGCCGAACAGGCCGCCAAGCTCGAGGCCGAGAAGAAAGCCAAGAAGCCTTCCAAGAAGGCCACGAAGAAAGGGGCCAAGTAATGACGGGACGCGCCGACAAGGACCTGTTCGTCTGCTCCTATCCCGAATGGCAGGAGAACCGCGTGAGCTCCACGTTTTGGGATGACTTCACGATAGCGGACGCGTACGGCCCCAAGGCCGTTCAGGACACGTTCAACCGCGCGTTCCGCGAGTGGAAGTCTAACTACCGCATGCTCACGGAGCTCGTCATGGCGTTGAACCACAAAATCTGGCGTTGGCACGACGTCGACGAGGACATGGCCAAGCTCTACGACGGGCTATGGCGCGAGGCGGACCAATGGGCGATGGACCACTTGACGGGTCCCGAGCTCGAGCACTTCACGTCAGTCACGGACTAACGGCCTAAAAGAGCCCAAAAACAAGCGCCTGGGAGCTTCGGTTCCCAGGCGTATTCTTTTACCCTGAAAAGGTTCGGACGCGATACGGGCCGTTTAACGAGCCTCCGGGCGCGTCTAGGCTCGTTTTTTTCAAAAACCCGGCCAGACGGAACCTTTCCGCGTCCTCCGACGTCTGGAGGTCGTCCAGCAATACCAGGTCCGGGCGCCGGGTGTGGAACTTAAGGCCGCGTATGCCGGACGACACGCCGCGCGTCGCCATGACGCACCCGGTCTTGGGCA
>Ga0265298_10004643_pt1 | contig 17448 bp, 11 predicted proteins | sample AusTroGonzalo_MG_3_FD_193486 | JGI IMG/M metagenome (GOLD analysis project Ga0265298, IMG submission 193486) | Bovine rumen microbial communities from tropical cattle in Woodstock, Queensland, Australia - Gonzalo_01 | ecosystem: Host-associated > Mammals > Digestive system > Stomach > Rumen ... | reverse complement strand
CATTGGTAAGGGCGAAACGCTTGACCAGGTGCTTGCTGGCATGAAGATGATTGCTGAAGGTGTTCCGACTTGCCGCAGCACGCGCGCTCTCGCCAAGAAGCTTGGCGTTGAAATGCCGATTGTCGAAGCAGTCTATCAGATGTTGTTCGAAAACCGCAAGGTTGAAGACGTGGTCAAGGAAATCTGGGGCCGCGAACTCAAAGCCGAAAATTGGGCTTAGTTTAAATAAACTAATTTTGTCTTGCTGCCCCGGTTTCATGCCGGGGTATTTTTATTGACAAAACATTTGGGAAAATTTCAAAAAAAAACGCAAGGAAAAAGAAAAAGGCTAAAAAGCAGCCTTGTAAAGTAAATTTTACAAAGCTGCTTTCGTTTGCGTTTTCGTTATTTTGTACTGCCTTGATAAGAATGAAAAAATGCTCAAATCTTAAAAATTTCGCCAAATACTGCAAAAAGTTTACGTAGAAACAATGTATTATTTTTGTAAGAAAATGGACGTAAAAATGAAACGTTATTCCAAGTTGGGATAAATTTTTGTAAGTGTTTTTTAACATTTTCGAAAAAATTAATGTAAACTTTGATTTGTGAAAGTTTTTCACAAAGATTGGAGAAAATTAACAAGGGAGCATATTATGCAAAACAAATTCCTCGGAGTTGCGGGCTGTGCCGCACTCATGCTTGGACTCGCCGCTTGTTCCGGTGAAGACGGAGTCAACGGTGTTAACGGCCTTAATGGCAAAAATGGCGCCCCGGGCACTAGCTGCGAAGTGGACGCTCTCAAAAATAATACGGGATATAAGATTCTTTGCGGAGGGGACTCTGTAGGTGTCTTGTTGAATGGTAAGTCGGGTGCCACGGGTAAGCAGGGTATTGCTGGTCCTCAGGGTGCCGATGGTAAAACCGGTAAGACAGGCGAAAGCTGTACCGTTGAAGCCATTACGGATGGTTACAAGGTTCTTTGTGGGGGCAAAGAAAAGGGTATCCTGAAAAATGGCGAACCGGGAGCTTCTTGTAAGACATCTTCTGCAGATGACGGTATCGTGATTAATTGTGGTGGCGATATTACCAAAATTACCAATGGTAAGGATGGTAAGACTTGCTCTGCAAAGACCGTCAAAAAGGATGGCCGAAACGGTATCGAAATGTCTTGCGATGGCGAGGTCGTTGGAACCGTTTGGGATGGCCAGGACGCCTCTGTAAGCGGAGCTTGCACTAGCACGGATAAAGGTAACGGTATCTATGAACTCACTTGCGGTGGTTCGCAGACGATGACTATGTACAAGGCCGTTTGCGGTGTTGATCCGTATGACCCTGTAGATAAGTTCTGCGTGCTTGGCAAGATTTACGACAAGTGCGGACCTGATAAGGTTGCCTATAAGGTGAATACCGAATTCTGCGAAAATGGCGAAGTTGTACCGGCATGTATTTATGTTAAGTCGGGTATTGATCCTTATACTGAACAATTTAAAGTTGAAGTTAAGGGCATGAGGGCTCCGACATCTGATGAATTCTGCTTGAATGGATTCATTATGCCAAAGTGCAATGGTAAGGAATATGGTGTAGACCAGTTCTGCGGCAAAACGGCTGATAAGACTAAAGACTCTCTTATTACCTATTGCGAAAGAAAGTCTACCCTTGAATATGATGCCGAAGAATGGCTTAAGTTCAAGGATGAAAAGGAACGGGAAACCGTTGAAACTGCTACAATCGAGCAGGATCCTAGCCCGTTTGGAAATCTCATTGGTCGTTCGTTACTTAATATAAACGAAAGTGGAAACCAAGAGCTGACTCCAAGCGAAAACGCTGTAGTAGACTATATCAAAACCTACTTTACTGCTTTGAATAAAAAGAAGTTGAAAGGTGACGAATTCTGCGAAAATTATGAAATTGTCGCAAAATGCGGTTCTGAAACCTATAAGACTGACAAGCAATTCTGCGATAAGCGTGATAGTAGAATTTATGGTAAGATTGCTGTCGATGGCGTGGTTTGGATGAAGGAAAACCTTGCGTTTGAATACAAGCTGCCGATTGTAATTTCTGAAGGTAAGGCTTCTGTGGGTGCCGATATCAACTATGCGGATACCACTTATCAGAACTACACGAGCAAAATTGCTACCGCAGGTCGCTATTACTCTTGGTACTCTGCAAAGGGTATTGATGACGTGAGATACAATAGTGTAACAGCTCTTCCGGATGATTGGTATGGTGAAGAGTCTGACAAGCTCTATAAGACCAAGGCGGGTGCATGCCCTGATGGATGGAGATTGCCGACTAAGACTGAACTTGATGCTGTGATTAGAAAAGCGGCTAAAGAATCTTATTACGCTAAAGAACTCAACTTTACTCAGTCTGGTTACTTTAACATTACGTTTAGTCCTGTGACTAATGATGATCTTGAGGTAATTGACTATACGATGAATAGCAAGTTCACAAGCTCTACGAAGGTATTCCTTTGGACTGCTGATGAATACGACGCTGAAAAGGCTAAGGGCTTAGTAGATATTTCTACGTATAAGTTCGAAACCTATGACAAGAACATGGCCCTCCCAGTCCGTTGCGTTGAAGGCGTTGAAGATAACGGCGAAGGCGGCGAAGGCGGCGATGGCGGCGAAGGCGGCGATGGCGGCGAAGGCGGCGATGGCGGCGAAGGCGGTGAAGGCGGCGATGGTGACGGCGACGGCGACTATTGTGGTGGTGACTGCGATCCGTAACATTCATCTAATAAATCTCACATAATACAACTCCAAGGCACCTGGCTCTCCACCAGGTGCCTTTTTACGTATTCAGTTCTGTTTCTATACAAAATCTTATCCATTTCGCAAGCTTGTTGATCAGCGCTCTGCTTAACACTTTGCGTAACACCTTTCATCTTGATCCTGGTGAGGTAATCCTGTTCTCTTGAACTGTTTGGACTAAATTTTTTCTGTAAATAAAAGAAAAACGGCCCGCATTTGCGGACCGTTTTAGTGAATTATAGAAATAAACTTTACTTCTTGATGACGCGCTGGACGTTGGCCTTGGTCTTCAAAATGTAGGCGCCCTGGCGGATGCTCGGCTTGAGCGTGCCGTTTTCGTTGAGAGCTTCGCTCTTGAGGCCCTTCCAAACGAGGTTACCGTTCATGTCAAAGATGTATGCCTGCATCTTGGAGTCGTTGATAGTGGAGCGGCGGGTCATCTTGATGGAAGAACCGGTGCCCGTGCAGCCCGTGGCGACAATCTTTGCGATGTAGATGCCTGCGGATTCGCTGTTGAAGGTGAGGGCGGTAGAACCGTTTTCGCCTTCTTTCTTGAGGGAGACCTTGGTTTCGCTCCACTTGGAACCTGCGGCGAGCTTGCCGTATTCGTAATCGACCCAGCTGCTGCCTGCAGCGCCGCCCACGTTCACGTAAGCATCAGAAGTGCCCTGGCTGCGCATGGTAATGACGAGGCTTGCGCAAGAGGCGAGTGCCTTGGCGCCTTCGGCGCTGATGTTCAAAAGCTGGTTCTGGTAACCGCAAGATTCTTCGGACTGGTCGCAGCCGGCGAGCGGAACGCTAGCGTAACCGGTGATGCCGTCAATGGCGGTCGTGCCGTAGGTGACTGCGGAGAGCTTGTCGCTAATAGCCTGCCAGGTTGTAACGTCGGTAGAAGTCGTGTAGTCGACAATCACGACGTCGTCAGTCGGGACGATAACCGGTTCAACGTAGCTGGAGTCGCTTGTTTCGTCCTTGCAGGTTGTGACTGCGGATGCTGCTGCGCCCTTCTTGTAAACGAGCGTCGTGATGGAGCGGGCTGGGAGAACGGTGCAAGCTGCAACAGTGATGTTCTTGCTCTTGAGGCCGTTTTCCTTGGACTGCACTGCAGTAACGAGTCCGTAACCTGCGATGGCTGGATTGTCGAGCTGGATGGCGGTGCTACCCGTATTGATAAGGATGGTCGAGATGGAATCACCGTTTGCGCTGAGGAAGGCGACTGTCTTGAGGTTTGCTTCGGCAGTTGAGGAGGCAATAACGCTTGCACCCGGATTTATGAACTTGGAATAGTGGCGCATGGCGTGGTATTCCGGGAAAATCTTGAAACCTGCATCGTCACAGACGTACTTGCCGCTGCCATCGAGGTCCCAACCGGCACCCGGGCAAACGCCGATCATCTGGGAGTGGTAACCCCAGAAAAGCTGCCAGGCGATGTAGCCGGAGAGGCGGCCGTCGGTAAAGCCAATTTGCATGATCTGGGCGAGGCCGAGCATGTCCTTTTCGCGTGGTTCGTCAAGCATCGGGCAGAATTCAGTCATGATGATTGGCTTGTCGCCCTTGCCGTACACGTCGGCGATGGCCTTCATCGGTGCGCGGAAACTTTCCTGTTCGAGGTAGTTGTTGCCGGGGGTGCTTCCGTCACCGGCGTGGTAAAGGTGGTAGGAGTAGCCGTCAAGCTTGCTTGCATCGAGTTCCTTGGCGTACTTTTCAAAGTTGCTGTAGCCAATGCCGAGCGGTTCCGGGCCGATCAACTTGGTCTGTCCCTTCACGGCGTCATAGACGGCGTTCAAGGCTTCCTTGTAGCCTGCGATTTCGTCAGTTTCTTTCGGTTCGAAGAGCGTTTCTTCGTAATCGGCTTCCATGTCCGGTTCGTTCTGGAGAGAAATGTAGTCCGGAGAGATGCCTGCGGCCTTGTAGGCTTCGAGGCTCTTCTTCCACCAGTTGGCGAAATCGCTGTAGACGTATTTGCCATACGGGTCGCTGTTCGAGGTCTTGAGCGTGTTCTGGCTCTTGATCTTTTGACCGTTTACTTTACCGTTCAAGTTTCCGCTCGGCTTGAGCTTTGCCGGAGCAGACCAGCTGGACATCTGGATTTTCATGTGGTCGCCGAGGCGAGTCTTTGCTGCCTTGACGATGTCGATGTCGTCTTGCAATTTAGACGCATCTTCATCCTGGTACCAGTTGCCCACTCGGAGCAAGGATATGTTAAGACCTGTGAATGCAGTATCGAAAAGGGCTTCTTGATCTGCTGCGGGGAGGTTCTTGATCCAGCTTTGGTAGTAAACGCTTGCACCACCGAAACCCGTAATTTTCTGGGCTGCTGTGCTCGGATCGACCGTTACGCTTGCGGCATAGGCGCTAGCAGCGAGTAATGCCGTTAAAGACAAATATTTTTTCATTTTACACTCCTAAATTACACCGGATATATCCCTACACCGGTTACCATACACCGAGGGTGAAAGATACTAAAAGTCGCAAGGAGTTTCAAGAATTTTAGAACTTTAGAAGTTACTAGTTCTGAGTTAGTAGGGCCACTTTGTGTCCGTAGAGAGTTTTAAGTTACTAGCTACTGGGGGTGCTTTGCAACAGTTCTAAGTTCCGAGTTGCAAGTTACTAGAGAATTTCATATTAAGAATTCTAGTAACTATTAACTAGTACCTAGTAATTTAACAAGTAACTATTAACTAGTAACCGCCAACTAGCCCGTAGGCGCTAGTAAGCGCCGTCTCCTTTGAACACGACCTTGAATGTCTTGAGGATGAGCTTGAAGTCGTCGCCAATTTTGCCATCGCGGCGAATGTAATCGTTGTCGAGGCGCATTTGCCCTTCGAATGGGATGTTGCTTCGGCCGCTGACTTGCCAAATGCAGGTGAGTCCCGGCGTCACAGAAAGGCGCATGCGGTGCCATGGTTCGTATTCTGCCACTTCGGACGGAATCGGCGGGCGAGGGCCAACGATGGACATTTCGCCTTTGAGAATGTTTATGAGCTGTGGCAGTTCGTCGAGGCTGAATTTACGAAGTACATGCCCAAATGGATAAATTCGTGGGTCGTTCTTCATCTTGAAGGTCTTGCCGCCAGTCTCGTTTTGCGCAAGCAATTCCTTTTTGCGTTCTTCGGCATCGGCGTACATGCTGCGGAACTTGTACATGGTAAACAAGGCGCCGTTTTTGCCAACGCGGGTTTGCTTGAAAATAATCGGGCCCTTCGGATCGCTAATCTTTACGGAAAGGGCGCAGAACAAGAGAAGTGGTGAAAGAATGATTAAAGCCGCAGATGTGAACGTGATATCGAAGGTTCTCTTGATGATATGCCTGAAGCGGATCTTGTGCGGGTGCACCCAGATGTCCGAAAGGTTCAGCCTGTTGAGCGTGAAGAAACTTCCGTTGGTGCTGTTGAATTCCTTCAGCTTGTCGTCCATTTCGAGGTTGTCTTTTTCCTGATAACCGGTGTAAAGGTATGCCTGGAAAATCGGGGCTTTCGGCTTGTGTCGGAGTGCCTGGATGAGGCCTGCGTCGTTGAGCTTATGGAGGATTTCCTTGCGGATCCCCTCGAGTGTACTCATGTCGGAATTCAGAAGGATAATGCCAATACCGCTGTTGTCGGAGAGGTAGCCAAGAACATCGATAAAGCGCAAGTGTGAAAACATCGTGAGAACGCTGATTTTCCACGTATTCTCGACAATCTTCGATGGACGGCCCCAGCCGAGGACGTCGAACTGGTGCGAATAAATCTTGATGAAAAGGAACGGCTTGCGGGTGCGGTTCGCGCGCAGAAACTCCTCGTTCAACCTGGCTTTGAAGAGTCTGGCCGGATACACGATGTTCTTAAGCTTTTGTTCGTTAAGAATTGAACCAATTGCTGGATTTACGGCTTCCTGTTCCATGTCCATAAATATAAAAAAATGGGGACTGCTTTCAATAAGTGCTTTTTTTTAGGCGTTGTAAATCAATGTTTGCAAAATGATATATTTTTATTATTTTTCTTTTATAGAAGGAAAGAAAATGCTAGTTAGATTTTTTGGGGTGTTTGTTTTTGCTGTTTTTTTAGGGGGGTGCCATTCGGATGGGGGGAGTTCTCCAGCCGAAGTTGTTCCGTATTCGGGAATTCAGAAGCAAATGCTGTTTGTCGAGGGGTCTAGGGATACCGTTATATTGGGGACGAATAAGAAGGGCGCCAAATTTGATGAAACCCCGGAAATGAGGGCCTTGCTAAATTATGATTTTTGGATGGACGTTCGTGGTGTGACTTGTGGAGACTTTAAGTCGGTCATGAAATCGTCAACTCTCGCTAAAAATTTGGACTGCGGCAAGGATGAAGACCCTGTTGTCGATGTTACCTTTTTTGATGCCGTTCTCTACGCCAATGAAAAAAGCAAAAAAGAGAATCTGGATACTGTTTACGAGTATTCTGAAAAATCTTTTGACAAGGATGGGCATTGCGTTAATCTAGAAGGCTTTTCATTTCATTTGGGCAAGGATGGTTTTAGGCTTCCGACCGAGGCTGAATGGGTCAAGGTCGCCTCAAAAGCCGATGGAAAAAACATCATCTTTTCGGAAAATGTAAAGGAGTTTGTCAATGATTTCAAGGGGCTATTTAATAATTCGATAGTTGAAAATTTCGCCGGTGCGTCCAATACGAACGAAGCCGATGAGCGGATTATCAAGGGCGGTTACGATTTTGACTTGTCTGCGATAAACCTTTATTCTAGAAGCGACATTTATGTAGTCACTCCGTCTACGTTTACCGACTATGTCGGATTTCGTCTGGCGTTGGGCGCGATTCCTAATGCGACATTTTTGGACCAGAGCGGAAAGAAAACCACCACTTCGGTTCAAAAGATCCTGTCGGCGCTAGACTTATGGAATTATACTCGAACATCCAATGTGAAACTTGTTTTTAGAAACGATGTTACGGGTCATCTTAATTATGTGGATTATACCCGTGAGCACACGTTGGTCAAAATTGAGGACTCTATTTCCGCTTACCATCCGGATATTTCGCCGGATGGGGAACGTGTGGCTTTTTGTTCGGGACTTGAAGGCGTTAACAAGAAGTCAAATGTCTATGTCCGGAATTTGGACGCGAAGGGGTCGGGGCTTGTGAAGTTGGATGTCGAAAGCGCTGCGATTCCTCGTTGGAGAGTCCTTGAAAATGGCGATACGGTCATTATTTATGTCTCGAATGCGGGCGACAATTCCAATGAAAATACTTTCAAGGGATATAGCACGTGGCAAGTTCCCTTTGCTAAAGGAAAATTTGGGACTCCGACCAAGTTGTTTAACGGCTCGTATCATGGGGGCATTAGTGAGGATGGATCGCTTGCTGTCACGGGATCCAAGCGTTTGCGTGTACGCTCCCGTAAAAAGGAAAGCGTCTGGTATAATGGGGAACAGGCGTGCAATGTATCGCTTGCGAAGGACTTGTCCAAACGTACGTCATTCCTCGATTTTGGAAGCAAGACGGGAGAGGACTTTGTCGGAAAGTCATACCGGGCTCACGAATACCTGCTTGTCGCGGATAGCGCTGGAAAACTGGTCCAAAGCGTTGGGGCGCCTGCGGGTTATGCCTTTGATCATACTGAATGGGCTACAGGACGCGTGAACCAGAATCTTGTCGCGACTTTGACGAATGTGGATGGCGCCCATACGAAAATCGTTCTTGTCCATTTGCAGGATAGCTCTGTCTCGACTCTTGTTGAAGGCGAAGAACTATGGCATCCAAACCTCTGGATTCGCGACAAGGCGGATAAGCGTACTAGCGTAAGTTCAAGTTCTAGCTTTGCTGTCAGCAGCTCGTCGGTTCGCAGGGCTTTGGTTTCAAGCTCCAGTTCTATTGTCAGTAGTTCTTCGGTTTTGAGTTCTAGTTCTGTTGCCAGCAGTTCTTCATTGAAAAGTTCAAGTTCTATTGATAAACTAATAGAAAATTTTGAACTTGATGAGGATAGTGCTGGTTTTTATGCAAAAAACAATGAATTTCAGGAAGCGCATTGGAGTTACAAAATGGAACTCGTCTGGACATACAAAGATCAGGCCGATGTAGCTGTCTTGGGATCCTCGAGAGCGCATCACGGTGTTATCCCGGCTTTGTTTAGCGACAAGTTCTTCGTGGTGAATTTTGCCAGCGCGCATGGGAACCTTCACAGTTCCCATTACATGGCTGTAAATTATATCTTGCCCCATTATAAAAAATTAAAGTATCTCATTGTCGGTATTAGTTTTGATAGGCTCTGGCTTGGCAAAGTGAATAGCTTCTTCTATCTCTTTAGTCCAAGTATCAAGGGGTATGTTTACGACGCCAATCACGATTTCTGGAAGTCGGGTGTCCCTGACGGCATGCTTGAATTGACCCGGGAGGTTCCCAAGGTCTCGTCCTATGCGGCAAATTTGACCGAACGTGGTTATATGCCGTTGACGGGATGCAGTGACTGGAGGGATGGCCCTCGCCCGGAAAAGGATAAAAATTGGCTGGATACGGGACGGACTCGTCTTGAAGAAACAATGGGATACCTCACTGACATTATAGAACTTGCCCGTCAAAAGAACGTTAAGGTGGTCGGGGTGGAATTCCCGCAAAATCCCAATTACAAGAATGTCGATGCCTATGGAAAGTACGGGCTGCGCAATAGCGATGCTCCTGAAATTATTGAACGTTTGAATGCGCTTTCACAGAAATATGGTAATTTCATCTTCTTTGACCAGCATAAAATGGGGGAACATGATTACCTTGAGCACATGAATTACGATGATGACCATCTTTGCCGTACCGGGGCAGAGCAAATGACCCATCGTCTGGACTCGCTGTTGAAAACGCTGGACTGACTTTTTACTACATTATAGCGCGTAAAAATTTAAAATGGAGACGCTATATGTTGCGTATTGGTTTAATTGGCACGGGTACCGTTGGTGGTGGTGTCATTCAGATTCTTGAACAGAAGATTGAAGAATATAAGGAAAAGCTTGGTGTCGAACTACAGCTTGCTTGCATCTGCGCCAAGTCCGAAGAAGAAGTGGCCCCGTACAAGGCTAAGGGCTACAAGGTCTCGACCAATGCCGACGAAATGATTGCTGGCGACGATATCGACGTTCTCGTGGAACTCGCCGGTGGTTACAACATGCCGCGCAAGTGGATCCTCGCTGCTCTTGAAAGCGGCAAGCACGTGGTGACGGCTAACAAGGCTCTCCTCGCCAAGTACGGTCACGAAATTTTCCCGCTCGCAGCAAAGAAGGGCTTGCATGTCCTGTTCGAAGCTGCTGTTGGCGGTGGCATTCCTATCATCCGCAGTGTCCAGGAAGGCTTCGTTGGCTCTACGGTTGAAAGCTTGAGCTGCATTATCAACGGTACTTGCAACTACATCTTGAGCCGCATGGCCGAAGAAGGTCTTGACTTTGACGTCGTCTTGAAGGACGCACAGAAGCTTGGCTTTGCCGAAGCTGACCCGACTTTCGATATCGAAGGTATTGACTCCGCCCACAAGACGGCCCTCCTTGCTAGCCTTTGCAGCGGCAAGCGCGTGGACTTCGAAAAGATTCATGTCACTGGTATTTCCAAGATTACCGCTCAGGATATCGCATTTGCCAAGGAACTTGGCTGCTGCGTGAAGCTTCTCGGCATCTACCACCGCGATGGCGACCGCGTGGACGCCCGTGTCCATCCGTGCTTCGTCCCGAACACGAACTTGCTCTCTAACGTGAACGGTGTCATCAACGCTGTTTACCTCAAGTGCGACAACCTCGGCGAAACGGTTCAGACTGGTGCCGGTGCAGGCCGCCTCCCGACCGCATCCGCTGTCGTGGCTGACCTCGTGTCCCTCGCTCGTTCTACCGACCAGGGCAGCCGCAAGGCGCTCCCGATGGGCTGGTTCAACGTCGAAAACTCTGCAACGCTCGTTCCTATCTCTGAAACTAGCGCCCGCTACTACCTCCGCTTCACGTCCCGTGACGCTTGCGGTGTGCTCGCAAAGATTACGAAGATCCTTGCAGATAACAACATCTCTATCGAAACGATTATCCAGAAGAACGTGAACGACCCGGGTAAGGTGTCCATCGTCGTCATTACGGAAAAGACTCTCGATAGCAAGCTTTCCAAGGCTGTCGATGCTGTGAACTCTCTCTCCGAAATCGTTGAGAAGAGCCAGGTTATCCGCTTCCTCGCTTAATTAAAGGTCGTATATGATTCGCGCAACTACAATGGAACGAATTCTCTTAATCCTCTCGGATTTTGCAGCTTTGTCGATTTGCTTCGCCTTGGCGTTCTGGGTTCAGTTCCATAGTGGTTGGATTGTAGATAAGTTTGACCCGACCAAGACGTTCGAAAGCTATTGGCAGTTCGGACTTGTCTTGAATATCGGGTGGCTTACTCTATTTACTTTTGCCGGATTGTATCGTTCCTGGTTATTGCTTTCAAGAACGCATCAAGTCTTGCGCGTCCTCAGGGCCGTCGTGATTGGAGTGGTCTTGATTATTGTTTGCCTTTTTGGCGCCGAGTTCATGGGCAAGGTCTTTACGAACCAACCGCTCAATCAAGGTTATCTGTATGGATCTCGTTTCCCATGGATATTTATTTATGGCGGTCTTGCCATTCTGCTTGTTGGCTTGTTCCGCATGCTCATTTATATCTTTTTGCGGGCGATGCTTCGTAAAGGCTATGGTGCAAACAACATTCTCGTTCTAGGTGCAACTGAGGCGGGAAAAAAGATTGCCCGTGATCTGGCGAAGACTCCGGCACGTGGTCAGCGCGTTGTTGGCTTTGTCGATGAACGCTTTCAGGTCTTGCCGAAAAAGTTTGCGAAGGTCCCTGTTCTCGGAAAGTATTCCGACTTGCCAGCTCTTGTCAAGAAGTATAAGGTGAGCGGCATTATCATTGCGCACGAAAGCAATTCTCCGCAAGAGATTATGCGCGTGCTTGTCTGGATTTGTGAACTCCCGCTCCATATTTACATTGTTCCTGAACTCTATAGCGTTGTGAATGGACGCTTCAAGGCGAACCTCGTTTACGGTTTTGAATTGCAGGAACTGTTTGCGTTTACGATGCCGCCTTGGCAGGTGCGTGTCAAGCGCATTATCGATATAGCTTTTGGTATGTTCCTTGGGCTTTTGTCGCTGCCGGTTTGTTTGTTTGCGGCGATTGCAATCAAGCTAGATGACCATGGCCCGATTTTCTATTCGCAGGAACGCATTGGTCTTTATGGCAAGCCGTTCACGGTCTACAAGTTCCGCACGATGCGTACCGATGCAGAAAAATTCGGTGCCCAGTGGGCGACAAAGAGGGACCCTCGTATTACGAGAATTGGTCGCTTTTTGCGCAAGACCCGCATTGATGAACTTCCGCAGATTCTTTGTGTTTTGAAGGGCGACATGAGCATGGTGGGCCCACGTCCGGAGCGTGCCGTGTTTATCGGAAAGCTCCGCGAACAGATCCCGTTCTACATCAGCCGCCTCAAGATGAAACCGGGCCTTACAGGCTGGGCTCAGGTTTGCCACCACTACGATACAAGCATCGAAGATGTGCAGATCAAGCTCCAGTACGATATGTATTACTACGAGAACATGAGCCTGCTCTTGGATTTCCAGATTCTTGTACGAACAGTGTATGTCGTTCTGACAGGCAAGGGAGCGCAATGATAAGTTAATAGTTCTGAGTTACTAGTTACTAGATAGTCTTAATATAAATGTCTCTAGTATCTAATAACTAAGTTCTAGTAACTTTTAATAACGAATAATGCGGCGAAGCCGCTCTAGTAACTATCAACTATTAACTAGTAACTAAACTATGTACGGCGATAATTCTACTCCAGTATTCCCAACCGAAGATGCTTTGACCATGATCCGCCTTGCTTTGGCGGAAGACGTTCGCACGGGCGACGTGACCAGCGAATGGACCATCCCCGCGGATCAGAAACAGCATGCGCGCCTCATCGCCAAAGAAGATGGTGTGCTCGCCGGCCTCCCGATTATTGAACTTGTGTTCCAGGAACTCAAGGCCAATGCCAAGGTCACGCTCCACAAGAAAGATGGCGATGTGGTGAAGAAGGGCGATCTGATTGCCGAACTTGACGGAACGACGCACGAACTTTTGACGGGCGAACGTACGCTTTTGAACTTCATCCAGCAGCTCTCCGGTGTGGCTACTGTTGCTCATACGTTCCAGGAAGCCTTGAAGGGCGGTAAGACCAAGGTGCTTGACACCCGCAAGACGATTCCGGGTTTCCGTACGTTGCAAAAGTATGCCGTTCGCGTCGGTGGCGGTTCCAACCACCGCATGGGTCTCTTTGACATGGTGCTCGTGAAGGACAACCATATTGCTGCCGCCGGTGGCGTGCTCGAAGCCCTTGAAGTCGTCAAGAAAAACAACAAGCAGGGCTTGATGGTCGAAATGGAAGTCGAAAACTTTGATCAGCTTCGTGCGCTTTTGAACAAGGGTGTAGACGTCATCATGCTTGACAACATGAGCAACGAAATGATGGCCGAAGCTTTGAAAATCATCAAGGAAAGCGGTGACAAGTGCCTTGTGGAAGGTTCTGGCAACATGACGCTTGAACGCGCCAAGCAAATTGCGACGCTCGGTCTCGACTTCATCTCCGTCGGAGCCCTCACGCACAGTGTCAAGGCCCTTGACATCTCGATGCGTATTTAGATGGAGTTAAGAGTTCCAAGTTACTAGTTGCTAGAAATGTTTTTAAGAATCTCTAGTAACTAGCCCATAGGGCGAAGTAACTATTAACTAGTAACTAAGTTCTAATAACTGCGGCGAAGCCGCTCCTTTACTATATTTCCACTATCTTGACACTTTATGGGAGTTTTTATGCGTTGTTTAGTTACAGGTGGTGCAGGATTCTTAGGAAGTCATCTTTGCGAAAGACTTTTAAATGATGGTCATGAAGTCATTTGCCTGGACAATTACTTTACAGGCCGAATGGCAAATGTTGCCCACTTGCGCGACAGCCGCAATTTTGAACTCATCCGTCACGATGTGACCGAGCCGATACTCCTTGAAGTGGATCGCATTTTCAATTTGGCTTGCCCGGCAAGTCCGATCCATTACCAGTTCAATCCGGTAAAGACCATCAAGACAAGCGTCATGGGCGCAATCAACATGCTTGGTCTTGCAAAGCGTGTAAAGGCTCGCATATTGCAGGCTTCTACCAGTGAAGTCTACGGCGATCCGGCAGTGCATCCGCAGACCGAAGACTACTGGGGAAACGTGAACCCCATTGGCATCCGCAGCTGCTATGACGAAGGCAAGCGCGTCGCCGAAACGCTCTTCATGGATTACCACCGCCAAAACAAGGTCGATATCCGCATCGTCCGCATTTTCAATACGTATGGTCCGCGCATGCTCCCGAATGACGGTCGTGTCGTTTCGAACTTTATCGTCCAGGCGCTCAATGGCGAAGACATAACCATCTATGGTGACGGCAGCCAGACCCGCAGTTTCTGCTACGTGGACGACCTCATCGAAGGCTTTGTCCGCATGATGAATCAGGACAAGATTATCGGACCGGTGAACATCGGCAATCCTGGCGAATTCACGATGCTCGAACTTGCAAAGGAAGTGCTTGAACTCACGGGTTCCAAGAGCAAGATTGTCTACAAGCCGCTTCCGGGGGATGACCCGAAGATGCGCCGTCCTGACATCACGCTTGCTAAAAAGGCGCTCAACTGGGAACCGACGATTCCGCTTCGTCAGGGCCTTGAAAAGACAATTGTCTATTTTGACAATTTATTGAAGACTAAGTAACCATTCATCTTAGAAATTTGTCTTTCATTCTCTAATTTTTGGGAGTCGTCAAGACTCCTCTTTAATTTTGGGCATAAAGTTTTAGCTTTATCCATGAAAAAAGAAGAGGGTGAAATGTTTCGTACATTATTGTCATCGTTAATGTTTTTGACCGTAACTACATTGGCTGCGGAATTTCCCAATGTTCAAACCACAGAACTTGTAAATTCCGTTCCATTTGGTGTATTGCCTTTGTTTTCCGTCCAGTCTCAAACGCTGCCCGAAGATTCTATTGATATCGGGTATTCGATAACGAATACGACTTTTGAGGACACTCTTGAAATAGATGTTTTGAACAATCCCAAGGAAGTTTCTCCGTTTATAGTTCTTGGCGAAGTGCTTGGCTTTAATGGCTTTATTTGGGCGTGGGATCGCTACGTCCTTGACAAGAATTATGCGCGCACGGGACCGAGCTATTGGAAACGCAATTTTAAAGAAGGGTGGGAGTGGGATCACAATCATTGGGCGATTAACTTTTACGGACATCCTTACCAGGGCGCAACTTATTATAACTTTGCTCGTGGCGCCGGTTACGGATTTTATGGAAGCTTGTTGTTTACGGCGCTTGGAAGCTACACGTGGGAAATGTTTGCCGAGACGGAATACCCGTCCATTAACGACTTGCTTGCTACATCAATTGGTGGTGCCGTGTACGGCGAAGTTCTTTACAGGCTTTCGCGAAAATTCTACGGCGTAGATGAATCCTCTTGGTACAAACAAGTTGCCGCGTTTGGTTTTGCCCATTCGGCTTACTTGCAAAGAAAAATATTCGGCAATCGCGATGGCATTACGGGGAATACGCCCGTGGACATGTCCATCTTTTTAGGAACGGGTTCGCACTTTGGAAACATTTACCGCTATGGTGGACGCAATGAAGATGACTTGGATCAACGTTGGGACGATAAGCACATCATGTATGGCGCCGAAATTGAATATGGCAAACCGTTTAGAAAGGTGAAACGTCCATTTGATTATTTTACTTTGTATACGCGTGGAGAAGTCGGCCCTGACGGAACGCTTTTTCAACTGGATGTGACGGGAAAACTCGCAAATGCAGGCGTCCATGGTCGCGGACACTGGGTTGACTTTGCGACATACCTTGATTATAGTACGTTCTACGGGGACTTTGCGACTGTTGGTACGATTTCTCTTGGAACGGGGATTGATTTTTCGCTTTGGCTTTTGCCTAAGTTGCGATTCCGCATGTACCACCAGATTTATTTTATTCTACTTGGCACGACGGACATGGGCTATGACGACTTGATTCGGACTGTGCATCCAGAATACGAATCGGACATGGATAATTATCAGTACAATATGGGTGCAAAATATGTGTTGGGCTTGGAACTTATGGTTGGAGAGCGCTTTCGCGTAAAGATGAAAACTGTAGTCGATGCTTTGCATACCATTCCGGGATCGCTTCCGCATTATGGTGCCGATGGCTGGGACATGTTGTTGAAAAACTATATTACGGCGGAATACGATTTGACGGATAAGATTTCTATGGGAGGACGTCTGGATACTTATGCCAAGGTTGCCGCTTATTCTTCCGAATTCTTTGAACCGATGAGCCGAGGCGTCTTCGCGTACACCCTGTACTTCAGTTACAAACTGTTTTAGTAAAGTTTTTAGTCATTAGTCCTTAGTTATTAGGAGTGCCCTTCTCAACTCTGTCCTCCCCGGATAATGACCATTGACTAGACACTTGCTTCGCTATTGTCCCAACCATTCGGCTCGGCCATGCCCAACTTTGTTGGTCAAGTCGCTCGCCTGGCATGGTTGTCGTCTAAGGAATTGACGTTTCCTCAACATTTTACTAAGATATCAGTATAATGAATAACATCCCTTTACATAAGAATGCGAATATACGCACTGCAGATTTTTCAATGTTGAATTATCTGCAACAAGTCAATGTATTGCCTGACAAAATTGCCATGATTAGTAACCTCAAGGAATTCGGGCTAGAAAACTATGTAAAAGTTCAGGCTGCGGTACTTCTTCTTGTCAAACGTGGTTCTGTGGATGTTGAATTGGATCTTAAGACTTATCATCTTGAAGCGGGAGCCTTGTTTGTTGTATTCCCAGATCAGGTCTTACGAGCCAAAAAAGCTTCTGCTGATTTTGATCCGATCTGCATTGCGTGTTCCAAAAACATGATCGATGAATTGATCATTCGTTTTGACGATAATACGCGGCTCATTTTGCGGTATCGTGAAAATCCTTTACAGCAACTTGATAGAGTTAAGTTTGATCAACTGAATGCAAGCTTTGAATTCTTGAAGAAAAAGTTTGAAACGACGGAATCGAACTCTTGTCGCTTGCAAGTCCTCAAGAATCATTTGATTGCGCTTTTGTATGAGTGCATTGGAATTGTAGATGAGCCTATTGCTACGGATGTGGTCAAGAGTCGTGGACAGGTGCTATTTGCGCAGTTTATCGACCTCGTTGTCGAAAAACATCGCGAACAGCATTCCGTGAAGTACTATGCCGATGAACTCGGGATTACGCCGAAGTACCTCTCTGCTGTTGCCGAAGAACAGACCGGTAAGAATGCCAAGCGCTGGATTGACGAACATATTGCGCTCGATGCAAAGGTGCTGTTGCGTTCGTCCTCCCGAGACATCCAGAAGGTCTCCAAGATTCTGAACTTCCCAGACGTCTCGTTCTTTGGAAAGTTCTTCAAGCGCCTCGTCGGTGTTTCGCCCAAAGCCTACCGCAAAACAACGGATTAATTTGTTACGCTGTCATTCCCGCCACCGAGCGGGAATCTCCTTTTTATTAAACTTTCATCGCATCGACTTGATTGACGATTGTGGTCACGGCTTCAATGTACTTGTTGATGTTTGAAACAAGTACGCCGTTGTCCTTAGTCATATTAGGGATGCGCACGCCCGGGAACATCTCGTAAACTTGTTCGTGATTCTCGGGGCAATTGCCGG
>Ga0265298_10004642_pt1 | contig 17451 bp, 16 predicted proteins | sample AusTroGonzalo_MG_3_FD_193486 | JGI IMG/M metagenome (GOLD analysis project Ga0265298, IMG submission 193486) | Bovine rumen microbial communities from tropical cattle in Woodstock, Queensland, Australia - Gonzalo_01 | ecosystem: Host-associated > Mammals > Digestive system > Stomach > Rumen ... | reverse complement strand
ATGAAGAAATCTATCATTATATGGTGCTTGTTGTGGTTTTCGGTTTCGGTCTTTGCCCAAGAATCCAACAAAATGCGCCTCTCCGTGCAAGACTGCATTGAAATGGCCTTGGAGAACAATATCGAACTGAAAAACAGCCAGTTGGAGATTGACAAAGCCCGCGCGACAAAAAAAGAAGCCCAAACAGCCTACTTTCCCACCGTATCGGCGCAAGCGGTCGCTTTCGATGCATTGAATCCGATGATTACCTTCGGCATCGACGACATTGACAACGCCCAACTGCGGCAGATTCTCTATACGCTTTATGCCGAATACGGTGCCAACATGGGCTTGGACAAGGAGTATTCCTTCGTGCAAAACGGCGTGATACTCAACGCCATGGTCACGGAGCCGATTTATGCCGGAGGCCGTATCCGCAACGGCAACAAACTCGCCCAATTAGGCATCGAAGCCGCCGAATACCAATCAAAAGTGAAGGAAGACGAGGTGCGCCTGCAAACGGAATGCCTCTATTGGCAAATCGTCGCCTTAGAAGAGAAAAACGCCACTTTGGACCAGCTCGACCGTCTGCTGGACACCCTAGACAAGGACTTGTTGGGGGCCATAGAAGCAGGTTTGGCCATGCCCACCGACCAATACAAGCTTCGAGTGAAGCAAAACGAAAGCCAACTCAACCGCAAGAAATTGAACAACAGCATCACCTTACTGAAGATGGCTTTGGCGCAATACATCGGTGCGGATTGGCAGGCCATGACCCTCACCGACACGCTTGGTCTTGAAACGGAGCCTTCGGCCTATTATCACATCGCAGAAGAAGCCGTTGCAGCACGTAATGAAAGCCACCTGCTCAATCTTTCGCTGCAAGCCTCGGATTTGCAAAAGAAGATGACCCTTGGTGAGGCATTGCCATCCTTGATAGTGGGAGGCAGCGCGAACTATCACACGGTTTTGGACAACTCCAAACCCAACGCGATGGTCTTCGCCATGCTTCAGGTGCCCATCACCGACTGGCACAAGACCTCGTTCAAGCTGAAAAAGCACGACCTCGATGCCGAGATGGCTGAAAACACCCGCCGCGACCTCACCGAAAAGATGCAACTGCAAACCAACCAAGCCTGGTTTAACCTTGAACAAAGTTGGTTGCGTATCAGCATGGCTGAAACCGCCTTGCACGATGCCGAAGCCAACCTGAAAATCACGGAGGACTACTATGATGCCGGATTGGTTGCTCTCACGGATGTCCTCGAAGCCCAAACCCTGCTCAAGCAAAGCCGTGACGAACTGACCGACAGCCGTGTGGAATATCGGATTAATTTAGTGACTTATATGCAGTTGACAAAAAATGGCATATAACTCCTTTTTTGCTTTCCATTTTTCTTTCATCGGATATATCAACCATAAAACAGGTGGTTTGGACATACATTTAGGGAGAGGCTATAAGTTTAAAACTAATTCGAAGAAAGATTTGGGGTACGTAATTTTTTCCGCAAAAAAAATTGCCTTAAAAGATAATTGTTTCAAAATATTGTTGTATTTTTGCATCGATAAAACATAGAACCGATGACAAAAGCGACAATACTATCAGTAGAACAGACAGAGAAAGCAGGATTGTTCACCATTATCTTTGAGGGTGAAGGAATGTCGGAGTTCGACAATTTCTACACCAAGTTCATCAACGATGCAGAACGTAGCACCGACCTTCAGCAAATCCTTAACCAAATTGATTTGATGATGAATGTACGAGGTTTTACGGAGCGGAATTTCCGCTATGAGGGCAAGGCCGGCGACAATGTGGTGGCACTGCCTGTCTATAAGAATTCATTGCGCCTCTATTGCCTTCGTTTGTCTGACAGCGTGTTGATTGTCGGCAATGGTGGCGTAAAAACCACACGCACCCATGAAGAAGATGACACACTTAACGGTTATGTCATCAGCCTTCAAAAACTTGACGCATTGCTCAAAGCGGACATCAAAAAGGGCATTGTGCGCATTGAAAAAACAGAAATAATTGGTGTTGACGATAAAGAGTACGATCTATGAAACAAGATGTATCAGGGGCAAAACATTTCCATGAGGCATTAGCGGCCACCCCAAAGGATTTAAGGCAGCAAATGGAATGGTCTTTCCACATTGCCGATGAGATTGACGATGCACTGAAAGCCAAAGGCATGACGCAGAAAGAACTTGCTGAACGTCTCGGCACCTCTGCCGCTGCCGTATCGCGCTGGCTTGGAGGCGGTCACAACTTTACGCTATCCACATTGGCAAGAATTTCTGTAGTGTTAGATGTGCCGCTGATTTCGGTTCCGAATTAAGGCTTTGGGTTGTGGATTGTTTTTTTCTTCCCATTTAGAAAAACACAGCTAATTCCTCGCACCTTTGAAAAATTGTGTACTTTTGCAACGATAAAAACACGAATAGTAACCCATAAAACGAAACGAACATGTAAGAAAAGCGCAGATTTGCGTGAAATGAAACGACATAAATAACAGCATTAAAACTGATTTCTTCTCCTTTGAAATTTGCCGATTTTACAGGAAGATACATTAGGATTTAGTCAAGATGCTCGCGTCATAGCGTGAGACTGACTTATTTCTTGAATGTATCGGGTTACGGCAAATACCCAAAGGAGCGGGAAACGAGAAAGTTTCACGCTTTTTTTGTGCTTGTTTGGAAATAAAAACAAGTTAATCAAACAAGTAATAACAACTAAAATCACAGAAAAAATGAAAACGTTCATGAAGGCAGCAGCAGCCTTAATGCTGATGACAGCAATGATGGCCACTGGATGTACGAAAGACCCGAACAACGGGGGCAGCGACAGTGGTGGAAATGGTGGAGGTTCTTCTCCGACAACTGAAGGTATCTATCTTGGTATCATCGGTTTTAACAGAAACCTTTACACAAAAGAAATCAAGTTGTTGAATAGTTCTTCGGAGTCTGAATTTACGAGTTTTATAGAAAACCTAAGTGCGGACAACTTGACGGGGCTTTACTATGCAGATTACCAAGGTCTCAAAAAACTCAATGCGTATCCACAACCGCCCAAACTTAAAAATGTGGCTCTGGTTACATTCACCGATGGATTGGACAATTATTCATTGAGCGATTCGGAAACCAATCCAGAAAACTATGGAAGCAAACTTGCCTACCGCACAGCCCTGCACAATAAGATCGTGAATGAGTTAATACATGGCAAGAGTGTTGCTGCTTACACGATAGGTTTGAAAGGAAATGACGTTGATGATGAAGTGGAATTTCAAGACAACTTAAATAAACTGGCAAGTAGCAACAGCAATGCATTCCAAGTATCAAATATGAACGAAGTTACGCAAAAATTCAAGCAGATTGCCGATAGTCTGTATTCCACTTCAACTTCTGTGAACGTTAAACTGGACGTTCCACCTGGATATGATGAAGGCACACAAATCCGCTTTACGTTTGACATTACAGCCTCGGGAAATCCACAGCATTCGAGCCGTTACATATCGGCTACATATAAGCGCACTTCCAACAGCCGCATTTTGGATAATATCACTTATGGAGGACTTACACCTGGACGTACCTCTATAGAGTCTTTCGACAAACAAAACGGATTTTACAGGTTCCCATTTGAGGATTTAAAAGACTTACAGGGCAATCCTATTTCACAATCAAACCTGAACAGAGTGTTGCTTTGGCGTAAGTCAAGTAATGGAGTATGGGAAAGAGAAACCGAGTTCGTTCCTGCAAATTCCATAGTTACAGAGGAAGATAGGAATAGTGCTTTGATTATGTTGGTGCTTGACTGCACGACTTCATTGGGTAATGATTTCTCAAGAATGCAAACTGCGGCAAAGCAATTTGTGCACACTTTGGCATCATCTAATAATAAGTAATTGAAAACACTTTTTCGATATGAAAACAGACTTGAAAACTTTGAATCTCATAGGTCTTGCAGCTTTAATGGTATGCTTTGTCGCCTGCAAGAAAAGCACTCCGCCTACAGTAAAAATCTATGACAACGCTATATCTGTATCTTACACTTCCGCTAATGTGACAGGTGAAGTAACAGACGAAGGCAGTTCACCTGTAATCGATAGAGGTTTTGTGTATGGAAAGCAAGGTGAAGCAAGACAAGATACGATGTATTGTGGCAATGGCGCAGGAGAGTTTCCGACAAGGTTGACCAACCTTGAGCCCAATACTACTTATAACTGTATGGCCTTTGCCCGAAATGATGCATGCATAGCTTATAGTGGCAAGGTGACATTTACCACGCTTCCCATGGCGCAATCTGATATAACGACTAGTGAGCCTACAGACATTGGTCACACACATGCCACATGTGGCGGTTACGTGAATAGCGACGGAGGCTCGGAAGTGACGGAAAGAGGTGTTTGCTGGGCTACCACCTTGAATCCTACCACTATTGATTCTCATTTAAACAACGGAACGGGTACAGGTGAGTTTTCAATCAATATCACAGGATTAACCGCTAACACAACCTATCATGTACGTGCATACGCAGTGAATAGTAAGGGTACATCCTATGGCGATGATGTGACATTTAAAACATTGGACTACACAACTCCTACAGTTATTACAGGGGAAGTGATAGAAACCACAAATACAACTGCTATTTGCGGCGGCAAAGTATCCTCGGACGGTGGTTTAACGGTTACGGCAAGAGGTGTCTGCTGGTCAAGGACCAATGAAAACCCAACGATAAACGACAACCATACTACAGATGGGACTGGCACTGGTGATTTCACAAGCAATATCACAGGGCTTACAGCCAATAATACATATTATGTCCGTGCCTATGCAACAAATAGCAAAGGAACTTCGTATGGCGAAAAGAAAACATTTGTAGCTCAAGATGCACCTCTTGGTGGTATTAATAGCAAGTATTCAGTTGGCGGTACAAAAAAGGTTTGGTTTTCAAAAGGCAACTTACAATATAATGCTTCAACTGACAAATGGCGTTTTGCAGAAAGCCAACTTGATTACATTGGTGGCAGCAATAGTTATATATCTTCTACATATAGCGGCTGGATAGACCTTTTTGGATGGGGTACGGGCAACAACCCAACAAATAGTTCGACATCCTATAGTCAGTATAGTACATTCACTGACTGGGGAAGCAAGCCTATAACCAATGGTGGCAATGTGGCGAATAGGTGGCGCACGTTGACAGATGATGAGTGGAGTTTCCTGCTGTTTAATCGCATTACATCATCAGGCATTCGTTTTGCTAAGGCTAAGGTAAATGGAGTGCGTGGAGTTATCATACTCCCAGATAATTGGAATAGCTCGTACTACTCATTGACTAGCACAAATAATACTAGCGCAGATTTTAGCAATATTATCTTGATGTTGGATTGGACAAGTAAGTTTGAAGCGAATGGTGCGGTATTCCTGCCTGCTGCAGGCTTCCGCCACGGAACTTCGGTCTCTTCTGTCGAATCCAATGGCTACTATTGGTCGAGTTCATACCCTTATGCGGAACAAGCATATGACTTGAGTTTCGATGATGAATACATGGGTACGGGTTACGGGGGTATCGGCCGTTATGGCCGTTGTGATGGTCTATCTGTACGTTTGGTCTGCCCCTCTGAGAATTAATCCTTTGCTTTAGCATAGGAAAAAAGCAACAGTTGTGCGATGTTTATTTACTTTAATGGCTTCGTCTAATAGGCGAAGCCTTTTTTCTATGATTGTTGACAAGATTCTACCGTCGTCGCTGATTACATTGAACAAGTAATTCGTGTAAAACAATCCGCAATTCAAGCTGGTCTGCTGGTCTTGTATTGCGGTTTTTTTCCTATTTTTGCGACACATGTCTTTCTTGCTTTGTTGTTGTAAATCAAAGATTTCATACTCCTCCGTTTCAACAGGTCTTGTGTAATGGATTTCTTGTATAGTCATATATGCATTTCATTTAGATTGATGGTGCAAAGATAGTAAAAGCCTATGCCAAATCATGGCACAAGCTCGAAATATTTTAAAAATAGAATGGTTTTACCTATGTCATTTTTTACCTTTAAGGTGATTATGTGAAACCATCTGACTACGGCTTTTTCTATGCTTTGGCGAACGATTGTAAAATGGTATATAACTCCTTTTTTGCTTTCCATTTTTCTTTCATCGGATATATCAACCATAAAACAGGTGGTTTGGACACAGCTTTTCTGCCCCAATGCATCTACTTTTGCACAACACAAGCAGAAAAACTATGAAAGTTGGACTTTTCATCGACACATGGTACCCCATGGTGGATGGGGTAATCAAAGTGGTGGACAATTATGCCCGCCGACTGGTTCAATATTGTGATGTGATTGTATTCTGCCCGAAGGCGAGGAATGGCGAGCAGGAGGAAGATGCGAAACTGCCGTACAAGGTCGTGCGGTGCACATCGCTGCCGCTCATCACGAGCGATTATGACCTTCCCACGCCCGCCTTGGACCCACGGTTCGAGGCACAGCTTATCACGAGCGGCATTGACATAGTCCATATCCATTCTCCCTTTGCAGTTGGTATGGCGGGAGTCCTGTACGCCAAAATTCACAAGCTTGCCGTGGTCGCCACCCTGCATTCGCAGTACAAGCAGGATTTCGAGAAATCGCTCAAGCTCAAGCTGACCATGGACATAGCGATGGACACTATCATGCGTGTGTTCAACGCCTGCGACGAATGTTGGGCTGTGAATGGGGGCATCAAGGACCTTTATATCCATGAGTACGGCTTGACCGCTCCCTGCAAGGTGCGCCTCAACGCTACTGACCATCATCCTGTGCCTGATCCTGTTGCTGCTGCCCAAGTTGTCAACGAGACCTATGGCATTCCTGCCGACGCCACAGTCTTCCTCTTCGTCGGACGAATCAATTTCATCAAGAACATCGACTTCACCGTTCGCGCCTTAGCGAAAGCCAAGGCAATGGGCTTGAAGAACTTCCGGATGTTGTTCGCCGGCAAGGGACAGGATGAGGAAAAACTCGCCGCCCTCGTACAAGAACAAGGTCTGACCGAAGAAGTGGTCATGTGCGGCCTGACAGACAAAAAGATGCTGGAAAACCTCTATTCCCGCGCTAAGCTTTTCCTGTTCCCATCACTCTACGACGCCAACTCGTTAGTGCAGATTGAAGCGGCTTGTCAGGGTACGCCCACCGTATTTTTGGAAGGTGCCCGCACAGCTGCCACTGTCACGCCCGGTGTCAACGGCTATGTTTGCACACCAGACGAGGACAGTTATGCGAAGATGATCATGGACATCATGGACGACTCAAAGGCTTATAGACGCATCTCCGCTGCCGTCCGCCGCGACCTTTATCTCAACTGGGACGATGTCGTGCGAGACGTTTACGAAAGCTACTGCACTTTCGTTGAAGCAAAGCCTCAATCGATTCAAACAACCACGTCCAGGTTAATTAACATTTACCATAATGCTTTTGAGCCTCGCAATTGAGAATAAGTTTGGCTATGTGGTCAAAAGATGAAAGCGTTGATGGAGGAACTGTTGAAGCAGATACAAGAATAGTACATAACTCCTTTTTTGCTTTTCATATTCCTTTTTTCGGATATATAAACCATAAAAAAGGAGATTTGGACACAATATTTCTGCCCCAATACGTTTATTTTTGCACAACCCAAACAAACGAATACACAAATATGAACAACTATTTTGAAGACATGCTGCCTGCCGATGAACTTGCGCAGGTAAAGTACATCCCGACGATTCCTGAATTTGTCAATTGGATTGAGAGCAAATGGAGCGACCTGCCGGCGCTTTCCGATACCGTCAACACTTACACATACGCACAGATGTGTGACGCCATTGCACGCAAACGCGCGCTGCTCAACGCCTTGGGACTTGCCAAAGGCGACAAGGTGGCCATTCTCGACAACACCACTGTGGATGCGGTAGAGATGTTTCTTGCCGTCACCTCTGCGGGTTATGTGGCCATCAACTTGCCGTCGCAGCTTCCCGTTCCCGCCGTGGCTGGATGCTGCATGAAGTTTGGCGTGAAGGTACTTGCCGCCGGTTCCGATTTCATGGAGACCGCCAAATCCGCCCCATGCACGGTGATTGCCATCACTGATACGGTGGAACAGAAGGCCCCTGTTGCCGTTGTGGACAAGAACGACCCCGCCGCCATCTTCTTTACAGGTGGCACAACGGGTGCTCCAAAGGGCGCCATCCTGCCTCACAGAGCCTTGATGCGGGGTGCGCTGAACGGCGTTTACGCTCCAGGTCATCAATTGGGTTGCCAACGTTATGCGAGCGTGTTGCCGCTCAGCCATGTGTTTGGCCTGATTCGCGGCACTTTGTCGGTACTGTATGAAGGTGGCGCATGGTTTGCCGCTGCCAACACCAAGGAGACCATCTCCAAGTTCCCGATGATCAAGCCGACCTGCCTCGTGGCCGTCCCGGGCATCTGCGAAATCCTGTTGGGACTTGTCAAGATGTATGGCAAGCCTTTCCTCGGTGGCAACCTCAAATTCATCATCTCGGGTGCCGCCAACGTGCCTCCGAAATTGATCGGCGAGTTTGACGAATTGGGTATCAGCCTATTTGCCGGCTATGGCATGACCGAAGGCGCCAACCTCACCACGGGCAACATTGACGTCAAGGAAAAGCCCACATCGGTCGGAAAGCTCTATCCCGGACAGGAGGCCAAGGTGGTCGATGGCGAGCTGTGGTTCCGTGGCGACAATGTTTTCCTCGGCTATTATGGCGACCCCAAAAAGACTGCTGAAACCCTGACTCCCGATGGCTGGATCAAAACCGGTGACCTCGTGCGCTTCGACGACGAAGGCTATATGTACATCGTTGGACGCATCAAGAACCTCATCATTCTGTCCAATGGTGAAAATGTAAGCCCCGAAAGCATCGAGGAGCCGTTCTACAAATGCAGCAAGCTCCGCGACTGTCTGGTCAAGGAAGACGATTTGGATGGCAAACGGGTGATCGCCATTGAAATATATCCTCGTTTGGAAGAGTTCGGCAACACGCCTTGGGAAGAGGTGGAGAAGTACTTTAAGAAGTTGGTTGACGAGATCAACGCAACGCTGCCGACGACCCATCGTATCAGCAAACTGACCGTGCGCAAGGAAGACTTCAAACGGACCGGTGCCATGAAAGTTTCACGTAATTAATCAAGTATCATGAATAGACAAGAGATTTTGGAAGGCCTCAAGGAAATCCTTCAACTCCTCAAGCCATCGCTCGACCTTTCGAAGGTCAATGAGGACTCCCAGCTCATTAGTGACATAGGCCTCGATTCACTTACCATAATGCTTTTAAGCCTTGCCATCGAGAACAAGTTCAAATTCAAGTTTGAAGGAGCTTTGCAGTTCAACACAGTGGGAGATGTCATCGACTATATTTCACATGCAATAGCATGAAGATGACAACACGCATTGTGGAAGGGCTGCGACTTTCGTAAATCTATTTCGTTATAAACGGAAACTTCATATTGATGTTATCGGCGAGGAACTGCGCTACGAGGTCGGTGGGGAACTGGGTGACGTTGAACACGAAATCGTAGTTGCGGGCATCGTAACGCGACACGCCTGCGATAGTCTTTGTATAAGTATCGCGGGCGTCGTCGATTTTATCGATGCGCATACTGGCAGCGTCCTCGTCCAAGGCATACTTCTCCATGACACGTTTCACGCGGGCTTTCCTATCGGCAATGAAAAAAATTCTCATGGCGTAAGGATGATTCCTGAAGATATGGAATCCGGTGCGCCCGATGATGACGCACGACTCCTGCGCGGCCAATTCTTGGAGGATTTGCGACTCGGCAAGATAAATTTGTTGCGATGTCACCTTTTGGTCTTCCTGCGGTGTGTAGCCACCCCGTCCAGCGGCGCCAAACTGTTGGTAGAACCGGCAGAAGTCGTTCCACCAGTTGGGTTTGGTGGCTTTGATGCGCCGCATTTCCTCAACGGTCAGGTTGAATTTGGAGGTCAAGGTGTCGAGAATGGCCTTGTCGTAAACATTGACACCAAGCAGCTCGCCGAGCTTGTAGGCGATTTCCCTGCCACCCGAGCCGAATTCACGGTTGATGGCGATGACGAATTTCGGTTTTTCCATCGTTGTTTGTATTGATGGGGACAAAAGTACAAAAATGAATTGAAACCCGACAGCGTTTTTCTGTATTTTTGAGGCCGCAGGTCTTAATTTGAACTAAATCAACAGGAAATCAGCTCTTCCTCTTTGATTAGATTGTTCAGCAAGGCATAGACGGTGAGGCCTGAAACCGACTTGATACCCGTTTTTCGAGTGATGTTCTTGCGGTGGGAAATGACCGTGTGGATGGAGATGTTCATCTGGTCGGCGATTTCCTTGTTCATCATGCCTTTGGCGACTGCCACCAGCACATCAATCTCGCGTTTCGAAAGCTCCACATCCTCGTTCTTCTTCGGGCTGTCATTCTGCGCAAATTCATTCATCTTGGCGATGATTTTCGCACGGTTGTCGTTGATTTCGATGACCCCGCTGTAGGGCAAAAGGCACGAATGGTCGAGGCAGGTCGTCACCAATGCGACGACAGCAAGCCTCGGATGTTCCTTGTTGAGGTGTGAGATGAAGTCCTTGTATTGGAAGCCCAACAGCGCCGGGTCAATAATCAGCAGGTTGGCATCGGTGGACAGGATTTTCTCGGAGAGATGCTCGGGACTGTCGAGGCGCAACACCACATCGAACTGCGCCATGCTGTCAATAATCTCGGCCAGCCCGATGGCGACAATTTCCGAGGCCTCGCAGATGATGACACGGTTTCTCATGGCTGTGCGTTTTCAAGCAATTCAACGTATGGGATGAGGATGCGCTCCTCGATGAGCGAATGGCGGTTCAGGTCGTCGCTCAGCTCCATGATATCCAGCGAAATCTCAATGCGTTCCTTGGGGAGGATGTCGCCTGGCAGGTATTTGAGCAGGATGTTCATCATGTCGTCGAGTACATCTTGAATATTGGTATGGTTATGCTCGAACTCGTCAATCTTGTAGGAATCGGTGCGCTGTCCTTTGAGTAAAGCCTCGATGTAGGGGAAAACCACTTCTTCCTCGTAGTATTGGATATGCCGCATCACCTCCCGTTTGTACTCGTCGTAAAAATGGCTCAGCATCGGGCCGAATTTCTGTCCACAAGCCTCGATGATGTGTTGCAGATGCTCCTCAATGTGCGGAAAACGCTCATCAAGATAATACTGGTGGGAGGCTTTCAGATAAGAAAGGAGATTGCCCATGTCGATATGCCGCAGTTCACTTTGTCCGGGCTTGAAACTGCTGTCGGAGTAGATTTCGCAAATCATGAGGAAAAGGCTGGTGCTGACATGGTTCATTTCGCACACCTGTTCCACGCTACGGTCGCCAAAGCCCAATCCGATGCCGAAACGGGGCAACAGTTGCAACAGCCGACGGTCATCCGTCATCAGTTCGGAGAGCTTGGTGTCTTTTGAGAATGGAGTTTTCTTTTTGGGCATAGAATTACTTTTTGATGGGGCAAAAATAGGAAAAAAGCCCTTAGGTGGTCATCCTCATTTGTGACTATTCAGCTTTTCAAAAACCCCAACAATTGGTGATGAGACGGCAAAAACGAAATCCTCACTTTTGCAAACGAATATGAACAAATTGTATCCAACCATGAAACTGAAAACGATTGCAACATGCACCGCATTGAGTCTGGCACTGAGCGTCAGCACCTTGCAGGCCCAAGATTCCATCGCGCCCAAATCGCGATTGACCATCGGCGGATACGGCGAGGCCGTCTATACCCGTAACTTCTACAACAACCATTTCAACCGCTACAAGTTCCCGGCCCAATACAAGGACGGCAACCGCCAAGGAAGAGTCGATTTGCCCCATGTGGTCGTCAACCTCGGCTATGACTTCGGCAAGGGCTGGAGTATGGGCAGCGAGATTGAGTTTGAGCATGGCGGCAACGAAGTGGCCATCGAACTTGAGGACGACGAAGCCGGCGAATACGAACACGAAATCGAGCGCGGCGGCGAGGTGGCCTTGGAGCAATTCTGGATTCAGAAGTCGTTTGGCAAGGGCTTCAACATCCGCTTGGGCCACATCATCGTGCCCGTCGGACAGACCAACAATGCCCACCTGCCCACACAGTTCTTCACCTGCTACCGTCCTGAAGGCGAGATGACCATCATGCCCTGCACTTGGCACGAGACCGGCATCAGCCTTTGGGGACGATTAGGCAACTGGCGCTATGAAGCCGTGGTGGTGCCTGCCTTGAATTCCGACATGTTCACCAACAGCGGCTGGGTCCACAACGGGTCGGCTTCGGCTTATGAGTTCAAGGTGGCCAACAATCTGGCGGCGGCCTTGCGTATCGACAACTACTCCATCAAGAATTTCCACTGGGCCTTGAGCGGTTATGTGGGTAACAGCTTCAACAACGACATCGAAACCTACGTCACCGACGAAGCGCATTACACCAACAGCCAAGGCGACACCGTGCAATACAAGTATTACGGCGTGAAAGGTACCGTCGCCATCGGCACGGCCGAATTCGACTACAAGGGTCACGGCCTCGTGGTCAGGGGCAATCTCGATTATGGCTACCTCAGCGATGCCAACAAGATTTCGATGCACAACAAAAGCCAATACAACAGCTCGCAATCGCCGTTCCCACACAGCCTCGTCGCCGATGCAGCCTTAGCCACCGGATTAGAGGTTGGCTACGACCTTTTTCATCCTCTGAAAAAACAAGGTGAGCAGAAGCTTTACCTGTTTGGACGCTACGACTACTATGACAGTTACATCCTTTATCACGAGGCCACCGATTATGAATGGACCGACCGCCACGTGATTACCCTCGGCGTGAACTATTACCCCATCAAACAGGTAGTCATCAAGGCGGAATATGCCAAACGCTTCCTAAAGGCGCAATACAACGACGAGCCAATGTTCTCGTTGGGCGTGGCGTATAGCGGATTCTTCACGAAATAACAATTCTAAACACTAATAAAATGAAAAAACTAATCAAAAGCGCAGCCATAGTCGCTGCATCCCTTCTGTTGACAATGAGCGTCAGCTCATGCCACAAGACCAACGAAACCACCGATGAGGCGAACACCGAAACGAAGGATGCCATCATCAAGCAGTACCTCAACCACACCGTGTATCCCACCTACGGTAACTTGGCCGCCCATGCGGAAACCTTGGTGGACGACCTGCAAACCCTAAAAGCCAGCATGACCCAAGCCCATCTTGACAAGGCTTGCGCCACCTTCCTTGAAGCCCGCCATTGGTGGGAGATGAGCGAAGCTTTCCTCTTCGGGGCAGCTTCCGACTTTGGCATCGACCCGCACATCGATTCGTGGCCGTTGGACGAAGACGCCTTCAACAACCTAATGGCCAGTCCCAACATGATTACCATGCTCGACGCCGAGGACGGTGACGTGGTGGCAGGCGAGCAGCTTGGTAACGCACTGCTCGGCTTCCATGGCATTGAGTACATCCTTTTCCGCGACGGTGAAGCCCGTCCTGTAGCCGAAATCACCGACGACATGATGATTTATGCCGTAGCCGTGGCTGGCGACCTGCGCAACCGCTGCTGCCAACTCGAAGTGAGCTGGAACGGCGACGCTCCCCAAGCCCATCAAAACCTGATGGAAGACCTTGAGCTGAACACCACTGTCAATGGCAGCAACAACAGCTACGGCGAGAACATGACCCTTGCTGGTCAGGTCGGCAGCACCTACTCGACCCGCACCCAAGCCCTGCAAGCTATCCTCGACGGCTGCATTGACATCTCCGACGAAGTGGGCACCTCGAAAATCGGGAAACCCCACACCGGCGACGACCCGACCTATGTGGAATCGCCTTATAGCCAGAAATCCATCACGGACTTCTACGACAACATCACGAGCATCCAAAACGCCTACATGGGCGGCATTGAAGGACAGCGCGACAGCGACCTCTCCGTGCATCATTTCATCGTCGATTTTAACGCCGAATTAGACACCAAGGTCGTCAACGCCATCAACACCGCTTTAGAAAAAATCGACCACATGAAGGCACCTTTCGTGCTAAATTATCTGGACACCTCTGCAGGCGAAGCCATGGAAGCCTGCCAGATACTATCCGAAATCCTCGACGAAGCTAAGGCCGCATTGAATGAAAAATAAACAACTAACTCATTATCAACATGATTAACCACAAGAAATTAGGATTATTTTTTGCGGGAGGCCTTTTGGCAGCGACCATTACCTCCTGCAAGCCAGACGACCCCATTCCGGCCGTCGTCAGCGAGGAAACCTATGCCGGAGGCGAACTCGGCACCACCTTCAATCACTCGCATTCGGCCTATGAAGACCCCACACCTGCCACCGAACAAGCCGGATTGACCACACAATTCAGATACGGTGAGGCCTTCTTCGAGCGCACTTACACACAAAGCAACGAGCCTTTCAACGGCCTTGGGCCACTCTACATCCGCAGCTCCTGCATCGCCTGTCACCCGGGCTATGGCCACGGAATGCGCATGACACGTTACCGCGCCGACGACTGGGGCAACGGCTACCTGCTTGTCATCACCGACCGCAACGACACCTATCTGAGTTCCCTCACGGGTATGCCACAAACTAAAGCTGTCGCTCCCTTCAAGGCCCCCATCGACGAGACCCACATCCAAATCAACTGGCTCAGCTACACCGACGAATGGGGCAACCAATTCCCTGATGGTGAGCGTTATAGCCTTACCTATCCCGAAGTGTATATCCCTGAAGAGGCTTATTACGTCCCGCTGCAAGTGGGCGGTAACGAAATCCCCTACAGCGATGTGGTGGTGCGCCTTGAATCAACCATTGGCATCTACGGCACCGGCCTCATTGACGCCATCCCCGACGACTCGCTGAAGGCACAATACCAAAAAGAGTACGACGACAACTACATGCAGAACGGCCTCAATCCCGCGATGTGGGCGGGTTCCGACTGGGCACCGACAGGCTTGTACGGCAACACGACACACCCCAAAAAGTACACCTACGCCCTCACACGCGGCCCCTTGCAGGATGCTCCAGGCGCCAACGCCATCTGGAACATCACCAATGTGACACACCGCACCAAGATGGGCCATTACATGACCGCCGCATACGCACAAAAGGCATCCCAAGACCCTGATGTGCAGGCTGAGTTCTACAACTACTTCCCGCAGTACAACCTCACGGGCAACGTGGAGACCGACATCTACAATTATCTGATGATGAACGACCAAATCCCCACAGAGATGAAAGTACCCGAGATGAAGGACGAGGACTATGTCAACTTCATGGTGTGGCATCGCGGCTTGGCCGTTCCCGCTGCCCGCAACTTAGACGACCCCGACGTGCAACGCGGTAAGGAACTTTTCAAGGAAATGGGCTGTGCCTATTGCCACCGTCCCTCATGGCAGACCGGTGACGACAACTTCACTGACCCGACAGGCTTCTTCGCCGACAGTGACCCGCGCCTGCCCCGCTATCCTCACCAGAAGATTTGGCCCTACAGCGACTACATTCAGCATAAGCTCTACATGGAGAACGACATCCGCACGGGCTGGTGCCGTACCACTCCGCTTTGGGGTCGTGGCCTCTCGGCACGTTGCACTGGCCGCAGCGACCGCCTGCACGACTGCCGCGCACAGACCGTCATCGAGGCCATCATGTGGCACGGCAACGCCCAAAGCGACGCCCGACGCACTGTAGAGAAATTCCGCGAACTGCCCAAGAAAGACCGCGACGCTGTCGTGAAATTCATTGATGCGATTTGAAACTTTTGCGTCATTACGAGGAGAGACGACGAAGCAATCCAGGAATTAAGCTGGTTCTCTGGACTGCTTCGTTCCTCGCAGTGACATATACGAAAAAGCACTATTTTTGTATCCTGCATTACGCCTATGAAATATCTACGTCACATCGTCTCCGTCCTCATAATATTGCTGATTGCTGTCCTCGCGGCAGGCACCGTCGTCGAGAAGCTTCACGGCTCCGATTTTGCCCGAAACCAAGTTTATGGTGCTTGGTGGTTCGTCGCGTTGTGGGCTTTGGTGGCAGTGCTTATGGTCATTATGGCGGTGAAAGGCCGTTTGTGGAAACGGATGGCGGTCTGTATCCTGCATCTGTCCATCCTGTTCATCCTGCTGGGAGCCTTGCTCACCATGCTCACCGGTCAGCACGGCAAAATGAAACTTGAACCCAACCGACCCAACAGCCACTTCTTCATCAAGGATAAAGGCAAAATAACAAAGGAAGCTCTGCCGTTCAGCCTTGTTTTGGACCGCTTCGAAATTGAGACCTACCCCAATAGCAGCAAGCCGAAAGACTATTTGAGTTACCTGCAACTCAACGACGGCGAGACTCATCAGGCCGTCATCATCTCAATGAATCATATCCTGAAGCATAAACATTACCGTTTCTACCAAAGCGACTATGACGACAAAGGCAATTCCATTCTTGATGTCGCCCGCGACCCTTGGGGCATCGGCGTAACTTACGTGGGTTATGTCTTGCTTTTTGTTTCACTTGTGGCATTGGTGGGATGGCCGTCATTGCGAGGAACGAAGCAATCCACAAATCGAATGGTCACCATTTCGTGGCTATCCGTGCTTGTCATCTTAATAGTGGTGTTGCATATCCGAATGCTCACCCACATGCTCATGCCCGTACTGCGGTCGCCGCTGTTCAGCATCCACATCTCGACCATCGTGACGGCATACGCCCTGCTGCTCAGCATTTTGGTCGTCGGCATCATCGCCCTCATCCAACCAAAAGACTTGGCTCGTTTGGAGCGGTTGAAAAACATCAGCCTGACGATGCTTTACCCCGCAGTGGCCTTGCTCGCCGCTGGCATTTTCATCGGGGCAGTGTGGGCCAACGTCTCATGGGGCAACTACTGGTCGTGGGACCCGAAAGAGGTTTGGGCGCTCATCACCCTGCTCATCTATGCCGCTCCGCTGCATGGAAAGCTTTGGAAATCATTCAACAAGCCCCTATTTTTCCACATCTATGGCATCCTCGCCTTCCTGAGCGTGGTCATCACTTATTTTGGAGTGAATCTCATTTTGGGCGGCATCCACGCCTACAATTAAAACAAGAGGGTTCCATCGATGGAACCCTCTGTAAAACAACGAGTCAGGCGAATAAGCGGGATTCTGTTCCCCTTGCGGGGCGACTGTCATTTCTCTAGGCCTGCGGTCGCCCACAGGCTCAAGCGCCCTACCCTGAGACGACGGACGAGCAGCCCTCTCGCTCCCGAAGGAGCCTTGTCTCTATACTTGGACTTGCAGCCCATAAGGTTTACCTCATCGGAATGTCGCCACCCGACGCGTGAGCTCTTACCTCGCGTTTTCACCCTTACCCCTAAAGGCGGTATGTTTCTGTGGCACTTGCTGTTGCCCTTGCGGACACCTTCCTGTTAAGAAGTATGGTGCTCTGTGCTGTCCCGACTTTCCTCGCGCCGGCT
>Ga0265298_10004641_pt1 | contig 17454 bp, 13 predicted proteins | sample AusTroGonzalo_MG_3_FD_193486 | JGI IMG/M metagenome (GOLD analysis project Ga0265298, IMG submission 193486) | Bovine rumen microbial communities from tropical cattle in Woodstock, Queensland, Australia - Gonzalo_01 | ecosystem: Host-associated > Mammals > Digestive system > Stomach > Rumen ... | reverse complement strand
CGGATGCTCCAGATATTCGTACGGTATGTGCAATTCATCCAGCAGGTTATATAATCTCGGGTCTCCGTTCATAATATTTGGAATTTGGGCGGCAAAGATACGAAATCAATGCATAATGCACAATGCATAATGCATAATTATGGGGGTGTTGTGCATTAAAAATACAACCCTTTTTGCAGTGCAAAAACACACATTTCAACTAATCATTCTACCTGCTTGAATACTTTTTGTTCTTCGTATTCAACCTCATTTTCCCTCAACATCTGTTTATATTCATCCACCATGTCTTGTTGTTTGTGATGTTCCGCCTGGTTTTCGATATATCGGATAATGGTGGGTATTTCATCTTTTGAATATGAGAAAGCCCCATATCCTTCCTGCCAAGAGAACCAGCCGTTGGCGAGCCTGTTCTCGTTTATCCATTTCGACGAACACCCTTTGACCTGCTGCATCAAATCGGACAATGATTGCGACGGGCGCATTCCTATCAGAATGTGGACATGGTCCACCGTTCCGCCTATGGCCAGAACCTTATGACGGTTGTTTTGGATTATGGCAATCATGTATTTGTACAGACGTTCTCTCCATGTGTCGAGAATCAGGGAGCCTCTGTTTTGAACGGCAAAAACCATTTGGATATGGATTTGCGTGTAGGTGTTGTTTCTCATTGATCTCATAATGGTTTGTTTTTGTTTGTTAATTGTTTTTTTTCGTCTTTTGTTTCGTCCCTGAAGGGACGTTTACGGGGAACCGTGACATTTCTCGTTCTACCGAGCTTTCGTCCCTGCGGGACGATGGGACATCATCGACGGCTCCTATTCTACCGAGCTTCCGTCCCTGCGGGACGATGGGGAATCCGTGTCCATTTCCCCTACCGAGCTTTCGTCCCTGCGGGACGAGGGGAGAACGGTGGCGTCCATTCTACCGAGCTTTGGCCCCTGACGGGGCTATTCGCGACCGTTGCGGATTTGCACAGGCGTGTACAGCGAGGAGGCATGTTCCACCGATGCAACAGTTCCGTAAGGCGCAACAACCACGACGGATGCCTTGCCCCGACCGATACAATAGCTCGGTAAAAGGCCACCACCTCGACGGATGCCTTGTCCCGAAGGGACGGAAGCTCGGTAGAGAGGCAGTTCCGACCGACCCCACAACGCCCCTTTAGGGGCAAAACATGTCCCGAAGGGACAAAAGCTCGGTAGAAACGGCGTTCATGGACGGGTCACAAACGCCCCTTCAGGGGCAAAACCTCACCTCCTCCCCCAATTATCCCTATCCAAATTCCTAAAATTGATGGCCTCGCTCAAATGCCCGATTTCGATGTTCGGGCTGCCGTCGAGGTCGGCGATGGTGCGGGCCACCTTCAGGATGCGGTCGTAGGCGCGGGCGGAGAGACCGAGACGGTCCATCGCCTGCTTCAGGAGCAGCTGCCCCGCCTCGTCAATGCGACAATATTCACGCACCATGCGACTGCTCATCTGCGCGTTGGCGAACAATCCCGTACATCCCTCGAACCGCTGTTTCTGGATTTCCCGCGCCGCCACCACCCGCTTGCGGATGTCGGCACTGCGCTCCGACGGCTTGTCGGAGGCCAACTCTTCGTGGCTGACCGGAGTCACCTCCACGTGCAAGTCGATGCGGTCCATCAAAGGTCCGGATATCTTACTCAAATAGTTCTGTACCTCGAAGGGTTTGCAGGTGCAGGCAATCGTCGGGTGGTTGTAGTTGCCGCACGGACAGGGGTTCATCGCCGCGATGAACATAAACGAGGCGGGGAACTCCACCGAATATTTCGACCGTGAGATGGTCACCCGCCGTTCCTCCAACGGCTGCCGCATCACCTCCAAAACTTGGCGTTTGAACTCTGGGAGCTCATCAAGAAAGAGCACCCCATTGTGGGCAAGACTGATTTCCCCTGGTTGGGGATGGGTGCCTCCGCCTACCAAGGCAACGTCGCTGATGGTGTGGTGCGGGGAGCGGAACGGTCGTGTGGAGATAATGGAGGCATAACGGCTCATCTTGCCCGCCACCGAATGAATCTTGGTAGTCTCCAAAGCCTCCTCCAAGCAGAGCGGCGGCAAAATCGACGGCAATCGTTTGGCCAACATCGTTTTGCCGGAGCCCGGAGGACCGATGAGAATCACATTGTGTGAACCGGCGGCCGCTATCTCCATCGCTCGCTTGATGTTCTCCTGACCCTTTACGTCCGAGAAATCGTACTCGTAATGGTCCAAACTGTCACTGAAAGCGTTGGCCACGTCTATGCGGGTGGGTTCGATGGGGATGCCCTTGTCGAAAAAGTCGATGACCTGCTTGATGTTGGCAGCACCCAAGATGTCGATGCCCTGCACGATGGCGGCTTCCCGAGCGTTTTGAATCGGCAGAATCACCCCCTTCTTCTTGTGTTTGCGGGCTTCCAAGGCAATGGGCAATGCGCCACGTACGGGCTGCAGCGAACCATCCAACGACAGTTCCCCCATGATGTAATAATCTTCCAACTCGGATGCACCCGCAATCTGCTCCGAAGCGGCGAGGATGCCGATGGCCAGCGTCAGGTCATACGCCGAGCCCTCCTTGCGGATATCCGCCGGTGCCATGTTCACCACGATTTTGCGACCCGGAATTCTGTAATTGTAGACGTTCAGTGCGGTTTCGATCCGCTGCTGACTCTCTTTCACCGCGCTGTCGGGCAACCCGACCAGAAAGAAGCCGATGCCATTGTCCACATTGACTTCCACTACGATGGGTATCGCGGAAACCCCCATCAATGCACAATTGTTTGTTCTTATTAACATGATATTTGTAGTTTTTGTTTTCAGCGGCAAAGATAATATTTTTATCAATATAATAATAAAACGATAAAAATATTTTTAATTTTAACTATTATTAGTTAAAAATAGGCAACAGGGAAAAGGCAAAAGGCAATAAGGAAGTAAGCAGTTAATGGGGAAAAGTTATGGTCAAAGTCAAAGTTAATGGTCTGTAGAGACGCGATTAATCGCGTCTCTACATCCTTGCCAGGTGCTCCGTCGTTCCATCTCTTCCTCAACCTTCCGCACTAGCGCGTCGTGGCGCAACAGATGCCATGGGGAGACGGCGAGGTAGCGGGGTGGGACCTCGGCAGAGAAACGCTCGATGACGGTTTCCGGTGACATCTTCTCCAAATAATCGCACAGGAACTGCACGTAATCGTCGGCAGAAAGCGGGTGGAAACGTTCGGGATGGGCGTTGTATTCTGTTTCCATGGGGGTGTCCTTGAAAATCTGCAGTTGGTGGAATTTGACAAACCGTGGATGTAGATCGTTAAGCAGCTGCACATCCGAAAGCCACTGTTCGGGTTTTTCGTTCGGCAGACCGAAAATCAGATGAGCACCGGTGGAAATATTCCGCTGATGCAGTTTCCCAAACGCCTCGAAAGTGCATTCCACGTTGTGACCGCGATGGATATGCGCAAGCGTCTCATTGTGAAAGCTTTCCACACCCAACTCTACGGTCAGAAGTGTACGGCTGTTCAGCTCCGATAGGTAATCCAACACCTCTTCTGACAGACAGTCGGGACGAGTGGAAATAATAATCCCTTTGATGTCAGGAACTTGCAATGCGGATTCATATCGCTCGCGCAGGACCTGCAACGGGGCGTAGGTGTTGCTATAAGACTGGAAATAAGCAAAATAGCCCTTGTTGGTAGGGTATCTTCTTTGAAAGAATTGCTTCCCTTTCTCCAATTGGTTGGCAATGTCGTTATTATCAGTGAGATAGGAAGGCGAAAAGGCGTTGTTGGCGCAATAGGTGCAACCGCCGTGCGAACGACTTGCCCGGTTGGGACAGCTAAAACCCGCATCTACCGGCAGCTTCTGGATTCTGCCGCCGTAATGAACTTTACAATAATGGCTGTATGCGTGAAACCGTCGTTCGTTGCCCCAAGGAAACATCACTCTTCATCCTTATATAATAAATTGTCACCGAAAGGATCCAGTGTGTGCAGTGACTTCTTATCGGGATTGACCAAGAACATGAAATCCTGTTTTTTGCCGTCTTTTTGGAAGTCACCCGTCACCATGAAAAGCAATATGCCCTCGGTGAGGAGGTCGCCGTCGTCAATCAGATCATCGAGATCGGCTTTTGTGCGTTGTATCTCCTTCAGGTACAGACCAATGACTTCGCGGCGAGCGGTGTCGTCGGCATCGTCCCAGTACATCTGTTCATACGCCCCCTCCATGTCCCCGAGCAACTCAGAGGTCAGTTTGGCGTAACTGAATTCTGTCAGCGTATCAACACTGCTGATGGTCAGGTCTTTATAATCTGTTATCTGTTCTTGCTGCAGGTAAATCTTGGCCATCTTTTTCATCTGACGGTTCAGCTTGTGCTGCTGCATTTTCTGACAGCCGGTGAGACAAATCACGGCCATCAGAAGGAGGAGGGTTTTGGAGAGGTGGTTCATGTTTGAGGGTTAAAGGGTTACACGGTTACACAGTAGAGGTTGGGGGACTAAAATACGATGCCGATGGAGTTGATGTCCAAAGGATTGTTGGTGGAAGGATGTACAAGGAACAGGGAGCCCGCTTGATACATATTCACGATGCCGAAATCGTGGACCGTTTTGTCGTGGGTCATAGACACGTGCACCGGTTGTGGATGGCGCGTGATGAAATGGGTCAGCGGAAAATTCAAATCCCCAACGATGATTTTTTGATCATACATGCGGCGCAAATTCAGCATATATGCCTCTGAGGTGAGTCCTTTTGTCTGGTTGAACCCCTTGTTAATGTCGAAATAGAAAGCGGTCATCTGTTCCAGATTATCTTTAGGCGTTAGATAAAAAACATATTCAAAGGTATCAGCGATAGAGACACCCGTGAAGAGGCTCATATAGTTGTTCTCCCAATTCTTGAGTTCGGAAAGCATAATGGCCAAAGCCTCGCCGGTGTAGGGCGTTTCCTGCTCTCCTGCCACCAAATTGTATTGGTCTTTGCGGCTCTTCGCGATGGCGTCGGCAGCTTCGCGGGCTTTGCTCTCAAAGCTCTTGGAGACGGTTTTCGTGTGGCTGGCGGGCACTTGGGTCACCACGCCGTCAATGATTTTGGTCTCCACGAAGGCTTCCGACTGTTGGGTATAGGAGATGTCGGCATAGTTCTTAAAGAAATCGGGAAGTGATGCCGTATGCGATTGGTAAGTGGTCAGGTATTCATCAGGATAAGTGGTTCTTGGAGAGGCGGTTGCGTCGTTCATGGCTTCGGCAATCGCGGCGTTGGATGTGTAAGCGCGATAGCATTTGGACATGTCAGCCGTGGTCAAGGACTCGATATTCACAGCGTTGAGCGTATAATAGGTGCGGTTCTGTTGGATGATATTGGTCAGTCCGAGCAGATTTTCCGCATAATCGGCATAATAACCGCGCACATCCTGTACTTTGGAGACGGAAACCGTCACTTTCAGCGTGGTGGTGGGCAACGCGTAGGTGATGTACCCGGTATATTTAAGCCCTTTTTCAGGTAAGTTCAGATTATCCAAAGAATAGAGCTGCACCTGCGCGAACGCAGAGAGGGATAATACACTTACTATCAAAAATGTTGCTATCTTTTTCATTTTTTGTGATTTTTATTGTATGTAGAGACGCAAAATTTTGCGTCTCTACCAATTCTTAATTATGAATTAATCCCGTCTGTTTCCCATAAAAATGGAGATATAATATAATAATGTCGCCAGCGACGAGATGGCGGCGATGAGGTAGGTGCGGGCGGCCCACTTGAGGGCGTCCTTGGCCATGGCGGTCTCTTCGCCGGTGGTGATGGCGTGCTCGTCGAGCCATTCCACAGCCCGGTCGGAAGCATTGTACTCCACAGGCAGGGTGATGAGCGTGAAGAGAGTGGTCAATGCAAAAAGGACAATGCCGACCAACAACACCCATTGGCCCAGGTATTGGGTGAATCCCAGCAGAAGGATACCGGCCAGCAGAATCCATGTCGAGAACTGGGAGCCGAACTGCGTGACAGGCACCAGCTTGGAGCGCAGGGTGAGCCAACGGTAGGCGGTGGCGTGCTGCACGGCGTGTCCGCACTCGTGCGCGGCGACGGCGGCGGAAGCGATGCTGCGGCCTTCGTAAACGCCTTGGCTGAGGTTGACCGTCTTCTTGGTCGGGTCGTAGTGGTCGGTAAGGTAACCGCCGGTGCAGGTCACCTGCACGTCATAGATGCCGTTGTCATGCAGCATCTTCTCGGCCACTTGCTTGCCGGAGAGACCGCTGCTGAGCGGGACTTTGGAATATTTTTCCATGCGCGAGGTCAAGGTCTTTTGGATAATCATGCTCGCGACCATTAGGGCGATGAAAATGATAAAGTACATATTGGTTTGCGGTTTACGGTTTGCGGTTTATAGGCAATAGGCAATAGGCAATAGGGTAGAGACGATGTGCACATCGTCTCTACGGATTAATTCCCTTTCTTCGCGGCGATAGACAGCAAGAGTCCGAGGACGACACCGCAGAAGGCGGCGAAGAGCACTTGGAGATCCTGCGGCAGGCAGAAAGTGAGCGTGTGGGCGGGAATCCAGAACATCGGGATGGTCTTCTTGAAAACGAAGCCCCACTGCACGCCCCAGTCCATTTCGCAGATGTGGCGTTTGACATCCACGGGTTTGAAGAGGGCGGAGAAGGCGCCGCCGTGCTCGCTGATGTGCATGTCGGAGATTTTGTGGACGGTCATGAAGACGGGTGCGAAAGAGGTGTTCATCATCGTGCTGATGCAGAAGGCCCCGAGCAGTTTCATCCACGACATCGGGCCGGCCATGGCTGCGGAGATGCCGCTGAAGGCTGCGTAGCGCTCCATAAACGCTGGGATGCCGAGACGGAAGACACTCATTGCGAGGGCGATCCACATACCGAGGAGACCCCATACGACAAATTTCGGGGCGAGACCGAAGCCTTCGTGATAATATTTTCCAGTTTTCACGCGACAGCCGAGCATTTCGCCGAAAGTGGCCAAAATGCCGAACTTTAGGAAGGCCATCCATAACGGAAAACGTTGGTTTGCAGTGCAATAACCGTCATATACGGTGTCGAATAAAAAGAACGGGAGCAACACCATAATGATGATTGCGATGACTATGAAATCTGATTTCTTCATATTTTGCTAGATCCTAAATTTTGGGCGGCAAAGTTATAAAATATATTTCACAAAAAAATGCTATTTTCGCCGCGAAGAATTTTTTTGCATAGTGTGCAAAATAATCTGTAACAATTGGGTTCCGATTTCGTTTAGAAAGAAACTAGAAAAATTCATGGATATGAAAAAGATATGCTTATTGTTAACGGTTTGTGTCTCTTTGGTATGGAGTGTCAAGGCTCAGTACGCGCCTTGGGATCCTTCTCAGGGACCTCTTGACTTTATAACCTTGACGGCTCCGTACGTTAAATGCGCAACGGGATCCAGTCCAACCTCATACAACAGTTCCCCCGGTATCCACTCCTACGGCGGAAATGTCACCCACCAGATTATCACCAATCAGGCGGCGGACCCCTGCCGGTGCTTCCAGATTTCGGGCAATACCTATCAGCGGGATTCTGTCTTGCCACCTTCCTGGACGGGTACGCCGAATGAAAATCTGGAATCGGTCATCCGTATGGGATGTTCCAACTGTAACAGCGGCGCTAGTTCATGCGCTTGTTCCCGCAATTCAGAAATCGAGTATTGGTTTTATCCGCAGGAGGATGAGAGCACTTTGCTGGTGTATTTTACTTTCGCAGAGGATGATATCACTTATCACGCCTGCGATGTCAACCCCCGTTTCTATATCGAGGTGTTGGACGGACAGACCAACCAACTCCTCCAGTTAGGATATTATAAAAATCAGAATGGACAGATTCAGACCAATAAACCCTACAGCCGTTTCTGTGCAGTGCCCAGCGGCAGTAACGCTTCCAGCGACTTCAACGTGATTCTGCCTGAGAATCAGAGTTATGGTATCACCACGTACTATTGGGCTTTTTCGGAATCCACTCCCACTAACTTCGATTTCAGACAGTGCCCTCAAGCTCAGATCGGTTCACAAGCTGATGTGGATGGCAACTTCGTCAAGTGGTTTGAATACAAGCCTTTGGCTTTTGATTTGAGTAAGGAGGCTGAACAGGGACGTTCTGTCAAATTGCGTATCCGCGTCAGAAGCTGCGACTACAACACGCACTGGGCATATTGCATGTTTGCTGCCAAGATGATTCCCGGCAACATTGTGGTGGATGCTTGCGGAACTGAACCTGTCACGCTTTCCGTGCCGTGGGGTTTCGACGAACGTATTTATAACTGGTACTGCGGTTACGACTCCGCCAGTGCCGGTGTCTTGGACTTCGAGAGCACTCCTGGTATTTCGGGCGACTATAAAACGGTCATCATTGACCGTAACACTGTGCCTATTCTCTATCCTTATTACCGTTGCGAAATGCGTTCCTATACGGGTGTGCCTTTCATCTACGAAGCCCATATCCAGTCCTACTTCCTGGAACCCGATTTCGATTTCGAGCAGACGTTCAACAACTGCGATTTGACGGTTCAGTTCCATGACCAGAGCGAGATTATGGCCGTCACTCCGCCCACTGTCCCTGTTTCCCAGGGGGGTACGCCTGACACTACTTATCAGGAGAACCAGCACATCCAGTGGTTTGTGAAACGGTTCAACAACTTCATTCCCTTTGGAACGGTTGGTCAAACAGATCCTGTATATACGTTCGACTCTACCACGATATCCGCTGACGGGGTAGCCACCATCAGAATTGTCATCCAAGACGAAGAGCAGAAATGTATAGACACCCTCGAAAGGACGATTCAACTGGATCTTTCCGCGGTGGAGAAATCCATGGCGGTGGATACGGTGGTGACCTGCGAGGAAAAACTGCCATACGTGTTTGATCAGGCCTATTTTGGAGATACGCAAATGTGGTCTACCGAGGGCACTCGCCGTGTCAAATATGAGAATCTGGCTTGGAATGGTTGCGACAGCCTTGTGGATGTCACGCTGTTAGTGCGCAAACCCAAAGTGGAGGTCGTTTTCGATCTGGACTACTGCGATGAGTTCACGACCACGCTTTCTGCTTCCACAGAAGAGGAAGTGGCGGAATACAAGTGGAGCACTGGCGAGACCACGCCGAGCATCACCATTTCGGCTCCAGGCACCTATTCTTTGGATATTGTCAACGTTGACGGATGTTCGGCAACCAACAGCATCACCATTCCGGCTTGCAAACCTTATCTGAACCTGCCGAACACCATCACACCCAGCAATGTAGATGGCATTAACGATTACTTCTACATCCCACAGCGCAATCTGATCCAGTCGTTGGAGTTCACGGTTTTCAACCGTAATGGCGAAGTGGTTTATCACACCACCAATAAGGATTTCGAATGGAATGGTACTGAAAACGGCAGACTGATGGTCGGCGCTGTTTATTCTTATACGTTGCACATTGTGGATTATGAAGGTGTCGCTTCCAACCATAAAGGCTCGATTACGATATTATAAACAAACAGAAACCAATCTTTTGTCACAAAAAATAGCATTATGAGAAAGATTTTTATTACAATGATATGTCTGACGGGCATGTTGACCTTGTCGGCGCAGAATATCCTTACAAACGGAGACTTTGAACTTTGGTCATACGGTAAGCCGGTAGGTTGGACCGTCGGATTGCACGGCAATATCACATCTGTCGTCAATATCCCTATTGAGGTGAATTTTGGCACACAGTCCAACGTTGCCCATTCTGGCAATTCGGCTGTCAAGCTGGAGTCAGGCGATTTCACCATCCCCTACGTAGGTTATAGTTTCAATATTCCAGGCATCCTTCAGGCAGGAGAATCGGAGGGGTTTGAAATACCTATGGAAACGATCCTTGCGCTGATACAGATGTTTCAGGACACCACAAGTACCGATGGTTTTGATCCGGAAGACCTTGAGTCTCTGTCTTCGTTAGTCCAACTTCTTTCTAAGGGTGTTCCTTGTTCTGCCACACCTAACCAAGTCACCTTGTGGGCGAAATATGAGGCACAAGAGGACGACAATATGTTGGTGGCGGCCATCACCAAGCAAGGGGGTATGTATACCGACTATGCTTACGAGATTTTCAGCGATTTGAATCCTAATGAGTATGAACAGATTGCGGTCTCTTTTGAGAATCCCGGCGCTCCTTGTGATTCAATCATGATTATAGTGCTCTCCTCCACAGTTCTGAATAGTACCTCTGTGCTTTATGTGGACGATGTGAAGCTGCTTTACAGTGAGACGGGAATCCCTACGGTTGGCGATTTTAAGGGAAGTGTCTATCCCAATCCCGCCATGGATGTTCTGTACATTGATCCAGAGGAAGATACCGATTTTCATTGGATGCTGACGGATATGACTGGCAAACAGGTGCTGTCAGGCGAAGGTCAAGGAAGGACAACCATCCGCACGGGTGCTTTTGCTCCGGGCCTTTACCTGCTCAACGTCTCTGGCAACGGTACGTCCAGCACCAGTAAAATCATGATTCGCTAATGATGGCGAAGATTTGGTTGGCTCCGTTGCACGGGATTACCTCCCGCACATTTAGAAACACACTATGCCGTCATTTTGGCGGCATAGATTTTTTTATGGCCCCGTTTTTGCCGGCCCAACCTGCAGGAAAGTTTCGTTCCAAAGTTTGGCAAGATATTGATCCAGAAGGTAATACCGCCTTGCCGCTTACGCCGCAGCTCATGGGCAACCGACCGGAGCACTTTGTGGACACCATGACGATGCTGCACGAACAGTTCGGTTACGAAGATTTCAACATCAACATTGGGTGTCCCTCCTCCCCAGTGGTGCGGCACACGCGCGGTTGCGGTCTGATGCCCCATCCCGACACGGTGGAACGGATCGTTTCGGAAATCACTTCCAAAACACCGTTCAGACTCTCCTTGAAGATGCGCTTGGGGCTTCATAGCATTGAAGAGGGGCGCACCTTACTGGAGCGACTGAACGGCTTTCCACTCGACTATCTCGTCATCCATCCCCGATTGGGCGACGACCTTTATGAAGGAGAGCCCCGTTGGGACGTTTTCGAGGAATTTTATTTGTTGACGCAGCATAATATTGTCTATAGCGGGGATGTTTTTACCGTGGAAGATTATCAACGGCTGTCTGCAAGATTCCCGAAAGTGTCGGCATGGATGCTCGGTCGTGGACTCCTGCGAAACCCATTTTTGGCGGAAGAGATTAAAGGTCAGGATGTTGGAGATAAAAGCAAGCGTTTTCACGATTTCTATCAGAATCTTGTGGAAGCATTGCTCCCGATACGCGGGGAGGCGGGCACGTTGGCCAATTTGAAGGAATTGTGGCACTATTTCGCTGATTTCGCGCATCTGTCTGATGAAGAGTTGCAGCGGTTGTTGCGGATTTGCGATTTGAAAGAGTTTTTGACGTGTGACGTGAAATAACCTTTAGTTTCCTACACATTAAATCTATTTGCGAAATAAAAAGTGTATATTTGCACTTTCGAAAAAACGCTCATGAACAGTGTTAATTGTCAGAAATTCAATCAATTAAATATCAATATTATGAAAAAAAGTTTATTTAAGAAATCTTTAGTCCTGCTGATGATTATGATGGGCGGGATTTTTGGCCTGAGGGCTCAAACTGTTATCTTTTCCGAGGATTTCAGTGGATTTGTAGATTCCACCACAACGGATTTGTCCAACACATTGGATACTTACACTTCTGTTCCTGGTTGGACTGGCAACAAAGTCAATCAAAGCTACGGAAAAGTTAAAGTTGGTGCATCCAGTTCGAAAGGCTGGTTGCAGACCCCAACCATTGACTTGTCGGGTAACGGTGGATATTTCACCTTGGAGTTTGACGCCGAAGCTTGGTATCATGACTCTACCACCATTATTGTTTATGTGGGCACCACCAGTTATCAGGTCACGGGATTGGATAATAGCGGTAATTATGGCACTTACGGCCATTTTTCGCTTTCCCTGAGCGGCGGTACTAGCAATTCCTACATTAGATTTGAAGGCAAACAGGCTAGTAAAGCCCGTTTCTTCTTGGACAATGTTGTGATTTCTCAAAATAACGAAGAGCAAATCGCGGCACAACCCACATTTTCCGTTCCATCAGGAAATTATACGTCTCCGTTTTCTTTGACGATCACTTCCACTACCGACAATGCATCCATCTATTACACCACGGACGGTTCAACACCTTCTACCTCTTCCACGCTCTATACGTCACCTATCACCATCAACCAAACCACCACTGTGAAGGCTATTGCCATTGCTGAAGGTTATACCAACAGTTCTGTTGCCACCGCCACCTATACTTTCCCATTGACCAGTATTGCGGAGTTCAAAGCATTAACAGATATGTCTCAACCTTATCAAATTGGCAATGACGTGACTTTTGTCTTCCGTAGTGGCAATTATACTTACGTAAAAGACGCTACTGCTGGACTCTTATTGTACGGATCCAACAGTATTGCCAATGATTTCTCTGAAGGGGATCAAATCGCAAATCTAGTAGGTAAAAAGTATGTTCATAATAATCAAATTGAGATGACGAACTTCTCTTATGAGCATTCCACAGCACCCAATACAGGTGCAGTTGTTCCCACTTTGTTGACCATCAGTGAATTAAAAGCAAACTACAACAATTATGACGCACAGTTGATTACATTAGAGAATGTGACCTTCCCTAATGGATTCACTGGTAGCAACAGCACCATTATTACCCAAGGTTCTGATTCGCTGACTCTTTACAAACGTTTCAGTTTGGACACCACTATTACAGCCGGTAGCACCCTGAATCTTACGGGCTTTGCCGCTAAGTATAACAGTACTATCCAAATCTATCCGCGTTATAATCAAGACTTTGCTGCTCCGGTTTTGGTGCTTGACGCGCCGGTTATTACCGCCACGGGCGAAGAGGCTGAAGGAGATAATACTTTCTATTTTAACGCCACGATTACGATGACGGCGGATAGTAACGCAGCCATCTATTACACCACCGACGGTACTGGCCCTACGGAAACTTCCACGCTCTATACGACTCCGTTCCAGATTACGACTACTTCCACCATCAAGGCTATAGCCGTGATGGAGAACTATACGAACAGTGACGTTGCCACGTTGGATGTGACCATCACCGCTCCGACTGTGGAAGCTCCGGTTTTCACTCCTGAAGCGGGTACTTACCCCGACAGCGTGACTGTCAGCATGGCATGTGTGACAGAAGGTGCGGCTATTCGTTACACTATCGATGGTACGGAACCGACCGAGACCTCCACGCTGTACAGCACTCCGATGATGCTGGATACCACGACCACCATCAAGGCTAAGGCTTTCAAGGCGGATTGGTTTGCCAGCGAGACTGCCACGGCTCTCTACACGATTGTGTATGAACCCGTTATGACTGTTGATGTCACTGCGCTGAATTTCACGAGCACGCAGCTCACCCAAACATTCACTGTCAGCGGTGCGCATTTGACCGAGGCGATCACGATTACCTGTGACGATACGCATTTCACCCTTAATCCTACCACTATCACCAACCCGAACAACAACACGGTGGTAACGGTTGTGTTTGACGGTACGGAACCTGCTACCGGAACGGTTGCGGTTGCATGTGGTACGCACACCGCGCAGGTGGCCCTGACGGCCACGGCACAATTGACTGCTCCTGTGTTGACTCCTGCCACCGCAGAGGATACTTTGGTGACCGTTACCATGAGCTGCACGGTTGCGGATGCAGCTATCCACTATACCCTTGATGGCACTGAACCTACCGAACAATCCGCTGTTTACAGCACGCCGATCGTTCTCAATACGCCGGGCACCTACACAGTGAAAGCCATCGCAACGAAGACGGGTTGGGAGGCCAGCGCTGTCACCACGGGCAATTACATTATTAATGAGCCGCCCGCTCCGGATACGGTCAGCACTCCGGTTATTACTCCTGCCACCGATACTTACTATGCGCCTCAGACGGTGACTATCACCTGCGCTGATGCCGATGCAGTAATCCGTTACACCACTGATGGTACTGAACCCACGGAGGCTTCTGCGCTGTATAGCCAATCCTTCACGGTGAACGCCACCACGACGATTATGGCGAAAGCTTGGAAGACCGACATGGTGCCGAGTGCAACGGCTACCGTCACCATCAGCTTCCCCGACCAAGTGGCCACTATCGCCGCTTTCAAGGCAGCTGCTGCCACGGGTGTGGAGAAACAGATTATGAGCGATGTGACTTTCGTCTTCCGCAGTGGTCGTTTCATGTTCGTGGAGGACAACACGGGCGGTCTGTTGATTTACGACTATAACAATCCGGTCATCACCACCACTTACAACGAAGGCGATGTGATTGAAGGTGGTATTTTCGGTAAATATTCACTATACAACGGAATGGTGGAGATGTTGCCTACGCATAATGCCAACGCTGCCACGGGTACGCCGGTCACGGTTACCCCGACGGATGTCACCGCTGCTGAGGTTAAAGCTCAGTATGCTAACGTTTATGAATCCAAGCTGGTGCATCTGAGCAATGTGGTGTTCATTGATGACGAAAAGTTTGTGCAAAACGGAGACACTATGGCTATCTTTGACCGCTTTAACAGTGTTGATGTGACGATTTCCGCTGGTGACCAGGCCGATGTGACCGGTTTTGTCAGCTATTCTTCTGTCCATGGTTATCAGATTTTCCCGCGCAATAACGCCGATATTGACATTCACCCTGTGGTAGTGATGGATACCGTAGTTACGCCAGAGATCGAGGTTTACCGTTCCGGAGAATTCTACTATGCACACATTACTTGTGCAACTCCTGATGCTACGATTTATTATACTTTTGACGGTACCGATCCTGATGAAAACTCAAATGTGTTCACCTCGGATTTCCCGTTGAACTTGGAACCTTACACCTTGAAGGCCATCGCCATGAAAGAGGGCATGGTCAACAGTGAGATTGCCGTTTATGATTACAATCCCAGCGGTGTCAACACTTACGAGTTGCGCGACAACCTCAACGTTTACCCGAATCCTGCCATCAATGATGTGACCATCAGTGTGAAGAACGAGAATCTTTCCATTGAGAAAGTGGAACTCTATAACATTTATGGCCAATTGCTGGATAAGATGAACGTGAACGGAAGCACGGTGGAGATTTCTGTCAGCGCATTCGCTACAGGTACCTATTTCGTCAAGGTCTTCACTGACAAGGGTGTCACTACGATGCCGGTTATCCGCAAATAATTTAGAGATTTTCGCATACAAAAGAGGCACGGGAAACCGCGCCTCTTTTTTTGTTCAACCACGCCGTGAAAATGTTATTTTTGCGCCCTCAAAAATCAGAGCCTCAAACATATATATTATATTGTATAATGGAGAAAAATTCAAAGACGTCTAAGGGTCGGAAATTTTGGAGGATTTTTGGTAAGACCGTCCTCATTTTATTTATACTCAGCATTTTGCTTCCGATATTGTATCGTTGGATCAATCCGCCGGTGACCACGTTTCAGTTAGTACAGGCCGTGAGCAACGGTACGGGCATTCATAAGAAGTGGGTGCCGATTGAAAAAATTTCCCCTTATATGTACCGTGCCGCTATCGCGTCGGAGGACAACTATTTCCTCGGGCATCGCGGTTTCGATGTCATCGCCATCAACACGGTGATTGAGGAGCGCAAGAGCGGTCGCCGTCACCGTGGGGGCAGCACCATCTCACAGCAAACGGCCAAAAACGTATTCTGCTGGCCGAAAAGTTCATGGGTACGCAAAGGCGTGGAAACCTATTTCACGTTTCTGATTGAGACTTTTTGGAGCAAAGAGCGCATCATGGAGGTCTATTTGAACGTCATTGAGATGGGCCCTGGAATTTATGGTGCCGAGCAAGCGGCGCAGACCTATTTCCACTGTCATGCCTCTCAGCTCTCGGCGCATCAGGCCGCGCTGATCACAGCCTGCTACCCCAGTCCGCAGAAACGCAATCCAGCCAAACCGACGGCCTATCTGCAGGGGCGGGCTTCCAACATAGAGGCGAAGATGGCCAGATATGGAACGCCGAAATTCACCGACGAGTATATCTCCCATGTGCGCGATCGCTACCTGAAGTCGGTGGAGAGAATGGAAAAGAGCAAAGGCAAGGGAAAAAGCAAGAACAAGAAAGGCAAATTCAGCGCCTTAAAGCAGAAGACAAAAAAACAGCGGTAAATTCATACCGCTGTCCAAAACCATTAACCTATGTAAGACAATGAAATAATAATTTCATAATCATTATACTCTTACGCAGGTTGTATCAAAAAGTTACAACTTTCCATAATTTTTTTTGCGAAGGTGGTGTTGGCGAAGTGTCCGGGACGGTTCGCAATAATCTCTGCACGCAACGGAACCCCCAGTAAATAAAGGTCTCCGATGAGGTCGAGCAGCTTGTGACGAGCGGGTTCGTTCGGGTGTCGCAAATTGGTGTTATTCAAAATATGGTCGGGTGTAACGGTGATGTCTTTCATGTGGAAGAAGTCGGCCAGTTGGGTCAGCACCTTGTTGTCAGGCACTTTGTCGACGAAGACAATGGCGTTGTCGAGGTCGCCGCCGCGTGCCAAGTTGTTCTGAATCAGAAACTGCAGCTCGTCGAGGAAGACGAAGGTGCGGCAGTTGTAGACATCAGGGACGAAGTTCTCGATATTGTCGAGCACAGCCTGTTGGGATGCCAGGATTTTGGTGCCGTAGTCCACGTTGACGGTCATCTTGAAGCGTTCCGCGGGCTTGATGGTAAGTTCAATCTGTTTTTCTGGGATGGAGAAGGAGATTTCCTCGGTGACGATGCCCACCTTTTTGGGGGCGTTCAGTTTTTTGAGGCCCACTTCCTTAAGCATCTCCACATAGATGCGGGAGCTGCCGTCGAGGATGGGGGTTTCGGGACCGACGGTTTTCACAAGGACGTTGTCGATGCCGAGACCGACGAGGGCGGCCATCAGGTGCTCAATGGTGTGCACTTGCGCCTCGCCTTCACGGATGGAGGTGCCGCGGGAGGTGTCGAAAACCGTGTTGGGGGTGGCTTTCACGATGGGGTTTCCGGGGAGGTCGGTGCGTTCGAAGCAGACACCGAAATCAGCGGGTGCAGGCTCGAAGGTTACCGTCACTTGCTGAGCCGTATGTAAGCCTCTCCCCGATACTGAAACCGGAGAGGCAATGGTGGTTTGCAATGTTGCCATGAAAGTTATTGGTTCTTTTTGTTGATTATATATTGTTGATATAGTTCGGGTAATTTGCGGCGCAGCACGATGAGTTTGCGCTCTTCGGAAGCTGGGACGGCCGGGCTGCCGAGATAGATGCCTTGCTTGAGTGAATGGGTCACGCCGGACTGGGCGCCGATGACGGTGCCGTCGTCGATGGTGATATGACCGGAAATGCCTGCCTGTCCTGCCACGATGCAGCGGCTGCCGAGTTTCGCGGAACCCGCC
>Ga0265298_10004640_pt1 | contig 17461 bp, 12 predicted proteins | sample AusTroGonzalo_MG_3_FD_193486 | JGI IMG/M metagenome (GOLD analysis project Ga0265298, IMG submission 193486) | Bovine rumen microbial communities from tropical cattle in Woodstock, Queensland, Australia - Gonzalo_01 | ecosystem: Host-associated > Mammals > Digestive system > Stomach > Rumen ... | reverse complement strand
CGCATTCCCGATGTACACTGAGGTTATCCAGGATTCAGTGATTGACCTGATGCGTGAAGGCCACTGCAAGTTCGGTTCAAGCTCATCACTGAGCGTAAGCAACGAGACCCTGCAGAGCATCTACGATGATATGGATTTCTTCAAGGACAAGTTGGTGCTCCGTCCTACCGAGATATCCAACAGCCCCGAGGTTGCCCGCCGTCTGGGACTTATCGCAATGAACACTGCCCTTGAGGCCGATATCTACGGCAACGTCAACTCAACCCACGTAAGCGGCGTCAAGATGATGAACGGTGTGGGCGGTTCGGCCGATTTCACACGCAACGCGTTTATTTCAATCTTCAGTTGCCCGTCAACCGCCAAGGGAGGCAAGATAAGCGCTATCGTTCCCATGTGCTCACATGTGGATCACAACGAACACAGCGTCAAGGTGCTCATAACAGAGCAGGGTATAGCTGATCTGCGCGGCAAGTCACCCGCCCAGCGCGCCAAGTGCATCATCGAGAACTGCGTTCACCCGGATTACAAGCAGCTCATGTGGGATTACCTCAAGATAGCCGAGAAGGGCCAGACCAGCCACGCCCTTGACAAAGCCTTTGCCCTCCACAAGGCCCTGGCCGAGAAGGGCGATATGCATCTGGCAGAGTTCTAAGGCACAAAAGGGACGGTTCTATCTGTGCCCTTTTATTATTCTTATATATAGAGACGGTTCCTGACGTGCCCTTAAGCACAGATAGAACCGTCCCTTTTGTGCTAATCCCGCTGACAATGTTAAAGTGTGTTAATCATATTGCACGTAAAAAAAGAGGCTGTATATTTGCAGTGTCCTAGTGAAGTAATACACCAAGATACAAGACAACAACAAACAACAGCAATATGTTTAAGATTAAAGATCTAGCATTCAGTTACGGCGACAACGTTGTACTGAAAGACATTTCGATGAAACTGGAAGAGGGCCGCATATACGGTCTTCTGGGAGAGAACGGAGTGGGCAAGACCACTCTTCTTACCTTGCTTGCCGGCCTCAAGAAGGCCGATGAAGGCATTATTGACATTGACGGTTACAATCCGTTTGACCGCAAACCTTCATTCCTTTCAGAAATCTATTATCTGCCGGATGAGGTGCCTGCTCTGAGAATGAGCGCCATCTCGTTTGCCGCTGACCGCGGACAGTTCTGGACCAGGTTTGACCTGAAAAAGTTCCGTGGGATAATGGAGATACTTGAAACAGATGAAAATATGCGCATGGACCGCATGTCATACGGTCAGCTCAAAAAGACCTTCATCAGTTTTGCATTGGCGTGCAACTCAAAGTATCTGTTTATGGATGAGCCTACCAACGGACTGGACATTCCTTCAAAGGCTCAGTTCCGTAAGGCAGTATCCAAGTACACGTCCGATGAGTCCACTCTGCTCATCTCTACCCATCAGGTCCGTGACCTGGAGACATTGATCGATCCCATAATCATCCTGGATCGCCGCGATGTCCTGCTCAATGCATCTCTCGATGAAATCACGGAAAAGCTCTATTTTGACTACTCCACAACCGTTGATCCCGACGCTCTCTATTCAGAGCTGATTCCGGGTGGTTGCATACAGGTGGTTCCAAATTCCACCGGCGTTGAGAGTAAGGTCAATTTAGAGGCTCTGTTCAACACTGTGCACAAGCACAAGGATCTTATCAAGGATATGTTTAACTCTAAAAACGCATGACTATGGAAAACGAAGTATTCAACTGGAACAGATTCTGGCGTTATCTGAAGTCTGATTTCAATTCCTTCATCTCAAGATTCGGAATATCTCTTCTGGTCATGAGTACCATGGCCGTTACCACCGATGCTTTCAACGGACTGTTCTCATTCTTTATTACCGGAAACTGGATAGGAATGACAGCACCCCTCAGATTTATACTGTTCGTAGTATTCGGCATTATCGTCATGTTTACTGCTCCGGCTAAGCTTTATGGCTATCTTACGGATAGGAAAGAGGGCTCTGCATTCCTGATGCTGCCGGCATCAAGGCTTGAAAAATTCGTATCGATGGTGCTGATAACAGGTGTGGTAGTACCTTTCATCTTCGGTGTGATCTATTTAGGCCTGGACATCATGGTATGTATGGTTGATTCAACTTGCGGAAAATCAATGTTCAACCTTATGTTCTATACTGATATCAACTCAATATTCGGTGGTATCGCGGCTGAAATGGCGGCTGAAATGAATGAGTGGAACCAGTATATGACGAACATGACGTCAGTGTTTACTCCTTTCCTCTATTTGGATGACATATTCAATACTATGATGTTGTTCCTGCTGGGAGCATTGATCTTCAAGACTTCCAAGACCGGTAAGACTCTGGGTTGCCTGATACTTTTAGGATTGTCCTTGGAAATGGTTCTTTCACCTATTGTAGCATTTACGTTCATTGACAAGTATAAGGTCTTTGCAGAGAGTGGAATGCCTGATATGACCGTTGAAATGTTCAACCAGACCTTCCCGATGATCTCCTGGATGGGTCGTCATTTAGCACTTGTCGACACCGTTTCAGATACCTTTATGAACTGTTTGGTTCTCTTCCTCATCTGGTTGAGATTCAGCAGAATGAAGCATTAATATAAAAAGGACTATTATGGAATTCAGCGAAAACAAACCGATATATCTCCAGATTGCCGATGGAATCAGTGAAAAGATCCTGAGCGGCGAACTTAAGGAGGGTGACAGAATACTTTCAGTGCGTGAGCTGGGAGGTGAACTGGGAGTGAATCCCAATACTGCAATGCGAAGTTATGAGAAGCTTACAAATGACGGTATCATCTATAACCAGCGCGGAATAGGCTACTTTGTATCAGAAGGCGCACGTAAGATTGCTCTTGAAAAGATGCGTACGGATTTCCTGGAGAATGAACTCCCGCAGATATTGCGTAAGATGCGCTTGCTTGAACTCAAGGCAGAGGATTGCCTGAAACCGTGACTCCTTGTTGTGCATAATGGATAGGGGCTGGCCGGTTACTCCGGCCGGCCTCTTTTTTTGTGATATTGTAATAATGATGTAAATTCGCGGTCTGAAACAGAAAATTAGAAACTTAATACACAATATGAAAGATTACAAGAGGATTCTGGTTACATCGGCCCTGCCCTACGCCAACGGCCCGCTGCATATAGGCCATTTGGCAGGTGCATACGTTCCGGCCGATATTTACGTCCGTTACCAACGTCTCAAAAAGGTGGACGTGATGTTCATTGGAGGCAGTGACGAGCACGGTGTGCCCATCACCATCCGCGCCAAGAAAGAGGGCGTTACTCCTAAGGAAATCATTGACCGCTACCACTATCAGATGAAGGATACCTTCAAGGGAATGGGTATTTCATATGATATCTACGGACGTACCAGTTCTCCCGTACACCATAAGGTTGCTTCGGACTTCTTCCGTAAACTCTATGATACCGGAAAGTTCATCCAGAAGACCAGCGAGCAGTACTACGACGAGGAGGCCCATATGTTCCTGGCCGACCGTTATATCACAGGTGAGTGCCCCCACTGCCACTACGATCACGCATACGGTGACCAGTGCGAGAAGTGCGGAACATCACTCTCACCCACAGAACTCATCAACCCGGTAAGTACCGTAAGCGGCAGCAAGCCCGTCATGAAGGAGACCACCCACTGGTATCTGCCTCTGGAGCAATATCAGGAGTGGCTTGAGAAGTGGATACTGCAGGAGCACAAGGAGTGGCGTCCCAACGTATACGGTCAGTGTAAGAGCTGGCTTGATATGGGCCTGCAGCCCCGTGCCGTGAGCCGTGACCTTGACTGGGGTATTCCCGTTCCCGTTGAGGGAGCCGAGGGTAAGGTTCTCTATGTATGGTTTGACGCTCCCATAGGTTATATAAGCAACACCAAGGAGTACTGCGATGCTCATCCTGAGCGCGGCAGCTGGGAGACCTGGTGGAAGGATCCCGATACCCGTCTGATCCATTTCATCGGCAAAGACAACATAGTGTTCCACTGCATAGTATTTCCCTCAATGCTTAAGGCCGAGGGTTCATTCATACTTCCCGACAACGTTCCCAGCAACGAGTTTCTGAACCTTGAGGATGACAAGATCTCAACTTCACGCAACTGGGCCGTATGGGTACATGAGTATCTGGAGGATTTCCCCGGCAAGGCCGATGTGATGCGTTACGTGCTTACCGCCAACGCACCTGAGACCAAGGACAACAACTTTACATGGAAGGACTTTCAGGCACGCAATAACAATGAGTTGGTAGCTATTTACGGCAACTTCGTAAACCGAGCCCTGGTTCTTACACAGAAATATTTTGATGGTGTAGTTCCTGAGTGCGGTGAGCTGAACGACTATGACCGTGACACTCTTAAGGAGTTTGCCGATGTAAAGCAACAGCTTGAGTCACTGCTTGACAACTTCAAGTTCCGCGAGGCCCAGAAGGAGGCTATGAACCTGGCCCGCATAGGTAACAAGTACCTGGCAGATACGGAGCCCTGGAAGCTGGCCAAGACCGATATGAAACGAGTTGAGACCATCCTGAACATATCACTCCAGCTGGTTGCGAATCTGGCTATTGCCTTTGAACCATTCCTGCCCTTCTCAAGCGAGAAACTGCGCGGTATGATTGCTCTTGACGGGGCCGATTGGAACCGCCTGGGTGCCATTGACCTTTTGCCTGCCGGACATAAGCTGAATAAGCCCGAGCTCCTGTTTGAGAAGATCGAGGATGATGTTATTGAGGCACAGATCCAGAAGCTGCTTAAGCGTAAGGAGGAGAATGAGAAGGCTGCCGCAGCCGCTCAGCCCGCCAAACCCATCAAGGAGAACATTCAGTTCCCGGAGTTTGAGAAGCTGGACATCCGCGTAGGTACGGTGCTTGAGTGTATCAAGGTGCCCAAGTCAGACAAGCTGCTCCAGTTCAGGATTGATGACGGTCTGGGAGGCCGCACCATTCTTTCCGGTATTGCAAACTATTACAACCCCGAGGATCTGGTAGGCAAGCAGGTTTGCTTCATCGCCAATCTTGCACCGCGCAAGATACTGGGTCGCGAGAGCCAGGGTATGATACTGAGCGCTCTCGATGCAGACGGCACGTTGGCTGTAACCACAGTACAGCGTCCAGTAAAGCCGGGCAGCGAGGTTTGCTAAAGAACAATTTATGAATACAGTCGGAGTCATACTTGCAGCAGGCTCCGGTTCAAGAACCGGCCTTTCCACCCCTAAGCAGTTCCTGCCTTTGGGTGGAAAGACTGTTTTGGAACATTCCGTTCAGACATTCTGCGACCATCCGGGTATAGATCAGGTGGTAATAGTTACCGCTCCTGAATTCATAGACAGGGTCAATCAGATGGTCGCCGCAAACAATTGGACAAAGGTTAAAGTTGTTTTGCCCGGTGGAAAGGAGCGTTTTGACTCCAGCCTGGCTGCAGTTCACTATTTTAAGGATAAACCTGAACTGCTGATGCTTTTCCATGACGCCGCACGTCCGTTGGTATCAGAAGAGATAATAACTGACACCCTGAAAGCTATGGAAACCTATGATGCAGTTGATGTTGCCATACCCGCGGTTGATACCATTGTCCAGTGTGACAAAGAGGGAACCTGCATGGAATCTATCCAGGACCGCAGCCTGCTGTGGCGTATGCAGACTCCCCAGGGTTTCCGACAGAAAACCATCTCAAAGGCATACGGGATTGCATTAAAAGATCCGCAGTTCACCGCTACCGATGACTGCGGAACAGTTCTGCGTTACCTTCCTGATGTCAAGGTAGGAATTGTACGCGGAAGCGAACGTAATATCAAGCTGACTTACGCTGACGACCTCTCCTTATTAGAGCACCTGCTATCACGCCCAGGACGGTAGCATACATAATCACTATAAAGACTGTCGCGATTGCATTACCCTTTCTGACGCTGTCAGGACGGAACTCCATGCGTATGTCATGATTTCCGGCAGGAATGTTCATGGCACGCAGCAGATAGTTGGCACGGAAGATATCAGCGGGCTTTCCGTCTATGTATGCTTTCCATCCGTAAGGATAATAAATCTCTGAAAAGACTACGGTTCCGTTAGCAGATGACTGTGACTTGTATGTAAGGACATCCGGAGCATAACTGGTCAGTTTAATGCTGCTGCCCTCTGCCGCAGGTCTGAATCCATCGGCATACTGTTTGAAATCATTTCCAATCACCATTGTGGTTGCCAAGTCAACCTTACCAAGTGCCGAGCACTCTTCGCCGGCATCACGTGCATGAACCAGTTCTGTTACATACCAGGCGTTACCCAAGGCTGCGGGATTACGCATGGGAGTGGGCTTTCCATCCTCTCCCTCAGTGATGATGTATTTGCCGTTTAGCATGCTTACCACATCCAGATTGGCCTTTGAGAGATATTCGTCTATAATATCCTGGTATCGACGTAGTTTGGCTGCGCTGTATCCGCCTATTGATTTAAGATAATACGATGTACGGGAATCATTGAAAGTGCTCGTTGTGAGATTGAGAACCCTGAAATGCGGATCTGTATCGGCCAATATGGCTTTCTCATAAGGCAGGGCTGTAAAACCGTTCTTGTACTGCTTGTGCGATACAAAATTGCTGTCATTGAAGAAACGTTTGTCAATAGGCCACATATCGGCTACTACAATCACTCCAAGCGCTGCTATCATCCAAACCTTTTTAATCTTTTCATTTGCGAATAGCCAGACAACGCCTGCTGACAGAATAATGAATACTAAGGAACGGAACGAGTCACTCCGCAGTATCGAGGCACGCTCTGCTATTATTGCGGGGATGAACCATTCGGGGAAAGAGTCATTTGATGATGTGAATGAGAACAGTGAGCCGCCAAACAGAGCCAGAAGAAGACATATTCCACCTGTTATCCCTGCTGAAATATAGATTGAACGGTTCAGCTCATTGCGTTCAACCTTTCCATCCATAATCTGTTTTATGGCCATGAAACCAAGCAGAGGCATGGTTATTTCTGCCACTATCAGGATAGATGATACTGAGCGGAACTTGCTGTACATGGGGAACCAGTTATAGAACAGCTCCGTAAGCCACATCCAGTTCCTGCCCCATGAAAGCGCGAAAGAGAAGAATGTTGCAACCAGAATGGCCCATTTGAACGGTCCTTTAACAAGCAAAAGCCCCAGTATAAACAGGAAACAAACCGCTGCGCCGGCATATACCGGACCTGCCGTAAACGGTTGCTCTCCCCAATATGTGGGTGCAGATTGGCAGATCTCCTTGGCATAGGACCTGGAAACACCCTGTGCCGTCAACTCTCTGTATAATTCAGAATCAGTTCCGACATTATAGCCGGAGGCATTTCCCATGTAACCGGGTATGAGGAAAGTCAGAGACTCGTCAATTCCATAACTCCAGACTGTAACATAATCCAGGCTCAATCCTTTAGGATCATCGGTTTCGTTGTCCGAAACCAAATCAGAGTGGCCTCCTCGCATCGTTTCTTTAACATATTCGCTGTTTGTAAAGATGTTAGAGGTTCCGGTTCCCATACCTACGATTACAGATGCTGCAAACAGACCTGTAGCAATCAAGAGGTCCTTGTATCTCTTTTCCTTTATGTGGATGTAGAGCTCTGCAAAGAAGAGTACTCCTATGAGCATGAACATATAGTATGCCATCTGGGGATGGGGAGAGAATCCCATAGCCGTGAATAACATTGTAAGTGTTACTCCCAGCCCGTATTTTTTCCGATATATAAAAAAGAATCCAGCAACCACGACAGTCATCAGAGCAATTGACCATGCCTTGGTATGGTGACCGGCAGGTTCAATTATGTAGAAATATGATGAGAAACCGGTTGCCAATGCACCTATAATGGCAAGCCATCGGTCAATACCAACTGAGCGTAGCAGTACAAAGAAACAGCAGAAATAGAGCATGAGGACCAACGGAAGCCTTGTGTTGTGGGACGGCTTAAGAATCTTGCTTAAAGGTCTCATCAAATTGCTGGATTTGTATACTCCGCCGCCTATCTGATAATTGGGCATGCCTGAGAACATCGTTCCGGTCCACCAAGTGCTCTCGCCTGTATCTTGGTAGAATTGTATTGATTCATGTGCAGCCTCCTTGAAATGTACGTTGTCGCCGGCATATAATTCCTTGCCTTGGAATACAGGAGCACAATAGATGCATGACAGCAATGCAAATATGATTACAGCCGCAGCATACGGAAGGTATTTGCGCAAATTATCCTTATTCATAGCTTTACGTTTGGTTTATAATGCGAAAGTACACATTTTTGTGTAAGTTTGTGTTCTAATCATACTCTGAGAGTAATGAAAATAGCGTTTTTAGGAACTGCATGGCCTTATCGGGGTGGTATTGCTGATTTCAATAACCGTCTGGCGCAGGAATTTATCTCTGAAGGACATGAGGTGGTCATATACACTTTCACACTGCAATATCCCTCTTTCCTGTTTCCGGGAAAGACTCAGTATTCACCTGACCCCCAGCCGGAAGGCCTCAACATAACCCGCTCGCTCAGTTCGGTCAACCCATTCAGTTGGACCAAGACCGCCCGTATGCTGCGCAAAGAGCATCCGGATATGCTTATTGTTCCTTTCTGGATGCCGTTCATGGGTCCCTCTACAGGTTTTGTAGCCCGAAGGCTTCGGAAATCGGGAGCCTTACGTGTGGCTATCTTCCATAACCTGATACCCCATGAGCATAAACCGGGTGACCGGATCCTGTCCCGCTATTTTGTAAAGTCAGTGGATGGATATGTGGCTTTGTCAGAGTCTGTATTGTCGGATATTGATATGTTTGACAAGGATAAACCTCGTGTATTCTGTCCACATCCTCTGTATGATCATTTCGGAGCACCTGCTTCAAGAGAGGAGTCACTTAAGCATCTGGGACTTGATCCCGCTTTCCGATACATACTGTTCTTTGGCCTTATACGTGACTACAAAGGTCTGGACCTGCTGCTCAAGGCTTATGCTGACAGCCGCCTGCGTGAACTGAACGTACGTCTGCTTGTGGCGGGTGAGTTCTACGGCAGTTCGGACAAATACTTTGAACTTGAGAAACAGCTTGGACTTGAAGGACTGGTAATCTGGAAGAACGAGTTTGTTCCAAGTGAAGAGGTCCGATACTGTTTCGGTGCGGCCGATATTATTGCGCAACCCTACAAGACCGCTACCCAAAGCGGTGTGTCACAGATTGCGTACCACTTTGGCAAGCCCATGCTGGTAACAAACGTAGGTGGCTTGGCAGAGATTGTTCCTAACGGTAAGGCCGGTTATGTAGTAGAACCGGAGCCCACCCTAATAGCCGATGGATTGGTTGATTTCTTTACAGCAGGCAGGCAGGAGGAGTTTGCAAAAGGAGTACTTGAGCAGAAGAGCAAATACTCCTGGAGCAAGATGACGCAGGCTATTCTTCAGTGTAAAATCTGATGATCCGCTCAAGCGAGCGCTGGCATACCGGACAGAACTTGGGGTATTTGTTTGTCTTCATGCGGCAGTCAAACGATCCGCGCCATACACCCTTTGACATATAGCCGCCTCCCTCATATAAGCTGTCGGGCATCATATCCTTCCACTTGCTGTCAAAATCGACCCTTGTAGTCAGATTGGGCTCCCAAGGCTCTGTCTCAGAGTTATAAAACTGCTCATACTGATCATCGTAGAAATACTCATCGGCCAGACCTCCAAAGCTGTGTCCGAATTCATGTACCACTACCGGTGCGAACTGGGCGTGATGGGCAGTGGTAAGTGTGTATGAGTTGAATATTCCGCCTCCACCGTAAACATCGGTATTTGCAAGTATTATGATATGTTCATACGGAACGCCAGCAAGTTTATCGTGTAACTGACGTAACCTGAGAGTAGTCAGATATCGGTCCGAATAGAATGTGCTGAAAGATGAACTCAAGGCCGTTTCAGTCCAAAGACCCTCTTTGGGAACACTCACGGCACCATCCTTTGACGCCAGTTCCACTGCCAGGATATTGAACCTCTCCTGCATGGACTTGAACGGTTCATGTGACAACAGGCTGTTGACGGCAATCCCGGCATCCTGGTAAAACAGCTCCATTTCATCGGCAGTATATCCTTCCGGCACTATAACCACGTCAATACATTTTTCCGGGCTGCCTCCCTGATAAAGGTATTTCCATTTGGGTGGGTTCTGCCCGATGTGTCGTATCAGTATGTCTTCCGGATCGACTGTGTGACGCATCGTTGCAACCACTTTGTTGTAGTTGTCAGAAAGCTTAACCTCAACAACCGCTTTATCCGTAGGCATGGGCAGCAGGAACACGTTCTCAAAACTGCGGTCCACCTGAGTGGCCTCCTCGGTGTTCTGCCACTCCTGAAAGAGGGTGCTGAAAGCGTTACGGTACAGGGTATCGCCCGTGGCCTCATCGGTCATGGTGATCTGACCGTTTCCGGCCAGATAGAGCTCCTTCAGGTTAACGCGGCGTCCGTACCAACCGTCAATCACGTTCAGGTCATCCAGATAAATCCGAGCCTCCTTGCTGTTGCCGGAGAAGGTATAATTCACCCTGAGTGTCTGCTCCTGCGCATGGACACCTGCAGCTAACAGCAGCAACGCAATACTACTCCTCAGTCGATACCAACTCATAATCCATCTGTTTTTTCTCCAAGTTGCAGCGTACTACCCTTACTTTCACGTGGTCACCCAGGCGGTAACGCTTACGTGTGCGCTGTCCTATGATGCAGTAGTTCTTCTCATCGAACTCAAAGTAATCACCGCCCAAAGAGCGTATGCCAATCATTCCCTCGCACTTGTTTTCTATGATTTCAGCGTAGATTCCCCACTCGGTGACACCGCTTATCACGGCATCGAACACCTGACCCATTCGGTCGGCCATATACTCAACCTGCTTGTACTTGATGCTGGAACGCTCAGCCTGTTCAGCCAGTTGTTCCTGGGCCGAGCAATGCTCGCAGTACTCTTCATATTTGCCCTGGTTCACGCTGCGCCCTCCGCTGATATATCGGGTAAGCAGGCGGTGTACCATCAGGTCGGGATAACGGCGTATAGGTGATGTAAAGTGAGTGTAGAACTTGAAAGCAAGTCCGTAATGGCCTATGTTGTCAGTAGTATAGCAGGCCTTCTGCATGGAGCGGATAGAGATGGTCTCTATGAGTTCCTGCTCCTTTTTGCCCTTAACTTCGGCCAGCATCTTGTTCATGGACTTGGCCATCTCGGCGGGATCACCGTTTGTCTTGAGTTTGTAGCCGAACTTGGCCACAAAGTTCTGAAGAGTCTCCATACGCTCGGGATCAGGCTCGTCATGTACACGGTAGACGAATGTCTTGGGATTGCCGCCCTTGACTTTGCCGATGAATTCGGCAACCGTGCGGTTGGCCAGCAGCATGAACTCCTCAACAAGTTGGTTGGCATCCTTGGACTCCTTGAAGAACACGCTTATGGGATGTCCTGTCTCGTCAATGTCAAACCGCACCTCTACGCGATCAAAGCTTAGGGCTCCGTCAGCAAAACGTTTTTGACGAAGAATCTTGGCCAGACTGTCCAGAGTCATTATCTCGTTCTTGAACTCATCACCCGGCAGGGCCTCCTTGCCTCTCTGCTGCTCGCGCTCGATGATGGCCTGGACCTCCTCATATGCAAAACGGCGGTTGCTGCGTATTATGGTTCTGGCTATTCGGGAACGTTTTACTACTCCGGCATCAGTCATCTCGAGTATGACTGAGTAGGTGAGTTTATCCTCGTCCTGACGCAATGAACACAGGTTATTGCAGAGTTTCTCCGGCAACATGGGTATGGTGCGGTCAACCAGATAAACCGATGTGGCACGTTTGTAAGCCTCCTTGTCTATTATTCCGCCTTCCTGAACGTAATAACTGACATCGGCAATATGGACGCCGACCTCCCAAAGACCCTTCTTGATGGGGCGTATGGAGAGTGCATCGTCAAAGTCCTTGGCGTCACGCGGGTCAATGGTGAATGTCACCACGTTACGGAAATCCTCACGGCCTGCCATTGCGGCTTCGGTTATATCGGACGGTATCTCATCGGCAGCCCTTTCCACGTTCTCGGGATAGGTATAGGGGAGTCCGTACTCAGCCAGGATTGCGTGCATCTCGGTGTTGTTCTCACCGGCGGCTCCAAGTATATCAACTACCTTTCCTACGGGATTGCGGTCAGGGGTATCGGGCCACTCTATAACTTTAACCACGGCTTTCTCGCCGTCACGGCCTTTCTTGAGGTTGGCTATGGGGATGAAAATATCCTTATCGGACTTGTCGGGAGTAACCAGATAGGCGAACTTACCCTTGACTTGGAGAGTTCCTACAAAGGTGTCCTTGGCACGTTTGATAATCTCAGTTACCTCTCCCTCCAATCCTGTATGCGGACGGCGGGCAAACAGAACCACTTTGACGCGGTCGCCGTTCACGGCACCGGCCGAGTTACGTTCAGCGACGAATATCGGGTCGCTACCGTCATCGGGTACAAGGAAATTCTTGCCGCCTACCCGGCGCTGTAGGATTCCCTCCACGAACTTGCTCTTTTGCATCAGGCTGAACTGGCCGTCCTTTTCCTTGAGGAAACCATCCTCTACCAGGTCAAGAACAATGTCCAGGCACATGCTGCGCATTGGATGAGTCTTGAGCTTGAGCTCATCATACAACCGTTTTACACTGATACTGCCCTCTTGGTTGTCGCGGAACCAATCCGTAACAAGGTCCGTCATAGTCCTGCGGTTAAGACGAACGCCACCTTTATAAGATCTGCCCATAACTATTAGGATTTATTCTGTTACGAAGATACAAAAAAAATATGATTAATGTCCCCATGATGCACGGTCCAGACTCCGATAGCCGATGGCCTCGGCGATGTGTACCGGGAGGATGGTCTCAGAGGCTTCCATATCAGCGATTGTCCGGGCAACCTTGAGTACGCGGTCATAAGCTCTTGCTGACAGGTTGAGACGGTTCATCGCTTCGCCCAGCATTCGGATTGAGGCCGGTTCGGCCTTGGCGTAACGGCGCAGCAGACGTGAATCCATCTGCGAGTTGCAATAAACACCCTTTTCATCGCGGAATCTGTTTGCCTGTACAGCTCTGGCTCTGATCACCCTCTCGCGTATAACAGAACTTGATTCTCCTTTCTGTTCGGATGATATATCATCAAAACCAACCGGCAGTATCTCACATTGCAGGTCAAAACGGTCCATGAGAGGCCCTGATATCCGGCCCAGATAACGTTCAATCATAGTGGGAGTACAGTGACACTCTTTGGTGGGATGGCTATAATAGCCGCATGGGCATGGATTCATCGATGCCAAAAGCATAAATGAGGCCGGGTACTCAATACGGTATTTGGCACGTGAAATCACGATTGTCCTGTCTTCGAGAGGTTGCCTCAAAACCTCTAATGCAGAACGGTTGAATTCAGGAAGTTCATCCAGATAGAGGACCCCGTTGTGGGCCAGTGAGATCTCCCCGGGCTGTCCGGTCACCCCTCCGCCTGTAAGTGCCACATTGCTGATAGTGTGGTGTGGATGCCGGAATGGCCTTTCAGTGATAAGTGCTGATCCGTGACTTGTAAACCCGGCTACGGAATGAATGCGGGTGGTCTCTATGCTCTCCTCTTCGGTAAGCGGAGGCAGAATAGACGGTATGGCGCGTGCCATCATTGACTTTCCGCTTCCGGGAGGACCGATCATGATGAGATTGTGTGCGCCGCTTGACGCTACTTCCAGCGCACGTTTGACCGCACTCTGTCCTTTGACGTCGGCAAAATCAGTGTAATGGATGTCGGTCCGTCCAGTTCCAAGGACATTGACTTTTTCCAATGGACTGATATGTTCGGGATTGTTGTTGAGAATGTCTACTACTTCCCTGAGATTGTTTGCCCCGTAAACTTCAATCCCGTTGATGACGGCGGCTTCGGCAGCATTCTGCACCGGCAGGATTATTCCCTTGAATCCCTCTGAACGTGCCTGGATAGCCATGGACAATGCACCTTTTACGGGTTGCAGTGTCCCGTCCAGACTCAATTCACCCATGATGACATAATCATTCAGGAATTCTGTTGACAATTCACCTGCAGACGCCATTATGACTACAGCCAGGGGTAAATCGTAGGCGGCTCCCTCTTTCCGTATATCGGCCGGAGCCATGTTGATGATGATCTGGCATGACGGAAACCTGTAGCCGTTTACCTGGAAAGCGGAAATGATGCGTTCATGGCTCTCCTTGACTGCGCTGTCAGGTAATCCTACCAGAAAGAATCTGATACCGCGCGATGTGCTCGCTTCAATGGTCACTGTGTATGCGTCTATCCCTTGGACAGCCGCACCGAAAACTTTGATAAGCATGGAAAAGATTTATAATTGGTTGTGTATTTAAGCAAAGCAAGGTAAGCGTGTCTTTATGGTTTTGTTTTAAGTCTCTTAGTGGTTTTTTTGTTTCTCGGGTTCTTTTTTTTCAGGTTCTTGTTTTTTGGGTAATATTCTGTTCAGTTCCTTATCCAGTTCTGTTAAGGATGAGGTGTTGTAAACCATTCTTTTTGTTCCTGAAAACACTATGAAAGCAGGGATTCCGGTAATTTTACAGGCCTTTATGCCTCGGCTTTCCCAACCGTTCATATCATTGAATGATGACCAGTCCAGTGAGTCTTGGGCAATAGCGTTCTTCCAGGATTCCACATTGACGTCAATAGAGACGTCCGTTATGACCAGCTTTCTTCCTTCAAATCTGTTTTTCAGCGAATCAAGTTCCCTGCGGTCCTGCAAAGCCTTCTGTCCGTTCCAGGTTGCCCAGACATATACCAGGACATACTCTGAAGAGGATCCGATGCCGGCAAACTGGGTGCTTTTCCCAACAGAGTCTTTGACGGTCCATGAGTTCAGGTATATGCTTGATGTCTCGCCGGCGAACTCTGACTTTAGATTTGTCAGATAAGGAGCATCCTGCATATTGCCGCTTATTCTTGAAATCAGTTTTGAGATACTGCTTTCGTCAGCGTGGTATCTCTGGACCATCTGCTCGTAAATGAGATACGGTGTTACTTCCGAGAACGGGTCACGGGTGATGAATGAATCTATTCTGGCATAAGTCTGTTTCATAGTGGAATCATTCAGAGATGCCATATAGAAATTCTGGTATGAATCGTTGCAGTAGCCGCCTGACACATTGAAAAAACCTGCAGGAGACGGAATGTCCATGACTGATTTAACGTTCTTCTCGGCAAAGACAGGATGCCTGCGGCCATCCGGCAGCAACATGATCAATGCCGTAACAGTATCAGGTCTGTACTTCCATGCAAATTTACCGTTCTGGCAGACGATGGTGTCAACACGGTCAAACCGTGAGTCAAGACCCAATATAAGGATGGTGTCTATATCATTCTGAACTGTTCCCTGCAGTATGAACATGTTCTTGTGCCCACAAGATGCAGTGAGCAGCAAAAGCATTGTATATATTGCAAAAAACAGCCTTTTCATCAATCAATACGGTTATTTTGCGGCGCGCTTGCGTTCCAGCTCGTTGAGTATGATCTTGCGCATGCGCATGCTCTTGGGAGTTACCTCAACGTACTCGTCATTCTTGATGTACTCCAGAGCTTCCTCAAGTGAGAATATCACGGGGGGTGCTATGTGCGCTTTCTCATCGGCACCGCTGGCACGCATGTTGGTAAGCTGTTTGCTCTTGGTCACGTTGATGACCAGATCCTTCTCGTGTACATGCTCACCTACCACCTGACCTGCATAGACCTGATCCTGCGGGTTCACGAAGAACTTGCCGCGGTCCTGCAGCTTATCCAGTGCGTAGGCAAATACTGTACCGGTCTCCATAGCAACCATCGATCCGTTGGTGCGGCGCTCAATATCACCCTTGTAAGGCTGATACTCCTTGAAACGGTGTGCCATGACAGCCTCACCCTGTGATGCGGTAAGAACGTTTGTACGCAGGCCGATGATACCGCGTGAAGGAATGTCGAATACAATGACTACACGGTCACCCTGGGTGTCCATCGATGTCATCTCGCCTTTGCGCTTTGTGGCCAGGTCAATCATCTTGCTGGCAAACTCCTCAGGTACGCTGATGGTCAGTTCCTCTATAGGCTCGCAGGTGCGGCCGTCAATCTCTTTCATGATGACCTGAGGCTGGCCTACCTGAAGCTCATAGCCCTCGCGGCGCATGGTCTCAATAAGGATAGACAGATGAAGCACGCCTCGGCCGGATACTATCCACTTGCCATCCTCCTCAGTGCGGCGGACGCGCAGAGCCAGGTTCTTGTCAAGTTCCAGATTCAGGCGGTCCTGAATGTGACGGGATGTTACGTATTTACCCTCCTTACCAAAGAAAGGTGAGTCATTTATTGAGAAGAGCATACTCATGGTAGGCTCATCGATTGCGATAGGTGGCAGGGGATCGGGGTTCTCGGCATCACAGATAGTATCACCTATCTCAAACTTGTCAAGACCTACTATGGCGCAAATATCACCTGCTTCCACTGTGGGGACGCGCTTGCGGCCCATGCCCTCAAAGGTGTGGAGTTCCTTAATCTTGACTTTCTCCTTGCTACCGTCACGGTGCGCCAGCGTGCATGTCATGCCTTCGTTCAGGACACCGCGGTTTACACGGCCCACTGCGATTCGGCCTGTATATGATGAGTAGTCAAGAGATGTGATAAGCATCTGCAATGTACCCTCCTCCTGCTTGGGAGCGGGAATATACTTTATTATTGCATCAAGCAGAGGCAGTATGTTATCGGTGGGCTGTTTCCAGTCGGTGCTCATCCAGTTCTGCTTGGCAGAGCCGTAGAGTACGGGGAAATCCAACTGGTCCTCGGTGGCATCGAGAGCGAACATCAGGTCAAAAACCATCTCATAAACCTCTTCAGGACGGCAGTTGGGCTTATCGACCTTATTTACTACTACTATAGGCTTGAGTCCTATCTGAAGTGCTTTCTGCAGCACAAAGCGTGTCTGAGGCATCGGACCCTCGAATGCATCCACCAGAAGGATGCAGCCGTCGGCCATGTTGAGCACACGCTCAACCTCACCGCCAAAGTCCGAGTGTCCCGGAGTGTCGATTATGTTAATCTTGGTGTCCTTATAAGTAATAGATACGTTCTTGGACAGGATGGTTATGCCGCGCTCGCGCTCCAGGTCGTTGTTGTCGAGCATAAGCTCTCCCTTGGCCTGATTGTCGCGGAACAGGTGTCCGGCCAGCATCATCTTGTCAACAAGTGTCGTTTTGCCGTGGTCTACGTGGGCAATGATAGCTATGTTTCTGATGTTCATACAGTATGTGTTTTCTTTGCGGGTGCAAAGTTACGGCAAATTTGTCAGATTTTTCATTGTACATTGAAAAAGAAGCCCTATCTTTGCGCCCGCTAAACGAGTTTTCACATTATTTTTAAGAAAATGTATTTAGACAAAGAGAAAAAACAAGAGATCTTTGGACAATACGGAAAGTC
>Ga0265298_10004638_pt1 | contig 17477 bp, 14 predicted proteins | sample AusTroGonzalo_MG_3_FD_193486 | JGI IMG/M metagenome (GOLD analysis project Ga0265298, IMG submission 193486) | Bovine rumen microbial communities from tropical cattle in Woodstock, Queensland, Australia - Gonzalo_01 | ecosystem: Host-associated > Mammals > Digestive system > Stomach > Rumen ... | reverse complement strand
CCAGTCACCTTGTCCTGCGGAACGTTGAAGTCAACACGGATGAACACGCGCTTGCCGGCGAGTTCGAGATCTTCAATAGAAAGCTTTGCCATTATAGCACCTTCTTTTTAGGGTTAAAAATTTACGGGGTAAAATATAGCAATTAGAACTTAGTTGGTAGAACTTAGAGCTTAGAAAAATGCATAGCTGTTCAACACAATCGTTCGCGATCCATTCTGTAAACATACATTTACAAACAAAGCGTTATCTTTTGCATTTTCTGGTTGAATTTCCCATTTTATCTCAAATTAGGTGATAAATTCTTGCAAAAAAATTATATAATTCATTATGTCTTAATTTTTTTATATATTTCCAAAAAAATTGGTACACTCGGAGTAGAAACGATGAAGCGTTCTTTTTTGTTGGCCCTATGCCTTTCCGCAGCTGCAGCATTCGCTGGAGTTTATGATATTGCTGATTTTACGGCTAAAGAATCCGTCATGTCTGACAATCAGGTTTTTGCCGCTAACGGCGGTCAGCCGTTGAGCACCGCAAGCGTTGACGAAGCCACGTCCGTTCCGTCAGGAAACGTCGTCCTTCGCCAGAAATTCGCGCAGGAATCAGGTCTTAATGCCTACCAGCTTTACATTGGTCAAGTTGGTGACCTCTCTTCCATGACCGCATTAAGCGTTCCGACCGGCACTTCTTACAATGATGTCGTTAAGGCTAAGCTTTACCAACGCCGCGGCATGAAGCCGGGTGACGATGCCGAAAAGGTATACTTCGATGGCAAGTTCGTCTACGTTCCTGGAGCAACATCTGCAGTCGCATTCGTTAATGGCGTTCAGATTGATCTCAAGAACGAAGCTCCGGCAGCAACGAGTTCTGCTCCGAAGCAGGAATGCGATGAATTCGATGTTTCTTGCGATGAAGACATCATCGCCGCCAAGAACAGCAAAAACGTTGATGTATCTGGCGACTTGAACAGAAGCAATTCTTATGCAGACTCTCGCGATTACTCTGCATCTGCAGCAGCACAAGATGTCAAGGATCGTTTCGGTATTGCTGACGAAGTCCGCTTCTGGAGTGCTGTTGCTCTCTCCGCAGTTGCAGCAGGCAGTGCCGTTGTTGGCGTGCTCAAGCAAATGAAGTCTAGCGACGCTAACAATGCTTACAAGCAACTCAGTGATGTCGCAAGCGTTGTGGAACAAAAGATTCAGCAAACTTGCGCAGGCATTAAGGGCGTAACCAACCAGCAAAAGTGCGTTGATTACTACAAGACTACAAGAGAAGAAGGCCCGTCTGATTTGGGACAAGCACAAGCATTCATGTTTGCTAATTGGTCTTATGCTCGCTTGCAAGACAGAATCAAGATTAACAAGGACACCAAGGACTCTTACGCCATGGCACGAAACATTTGGTTCGGCGTCTCGGCTCTCTCCTTGACTACAGCCATTGTTTTGTTCGCATGGTAATGGAACAAGGGCAAATCCGACTTAGGGACATTCAATTTGATTGCATTGTAGGAATACTGCCCTACGAACGCGAAAACGAGCAACCAATCATCTTGAACCTAACCCTTTGGTTGGACTTTGCCAAAGCTGCTAGAACTGAAGATTTAAACGAATCTATCGACTATGCAAAGTTGGCGGAAGAACTTAAAGGGTTCATCCGCCTTTCTTGTTTCAAGCTCGTAGAAACATTGGTCGTAAAAACCGCTGAATATGTCCTAGAACATTATCCCAAAGCAAATGCCGTTGAAGTATCGGTGGCAAAGCCTAAAGCCGTTCCCGGTTGTCTAGGAGCAGAAGCGAGCGTTAAAATTAGTAGGCAGTAGGAAGTAGACAGTGGTTAGAAGCTGTGAGCTCGCAGCATAGCTGCTTTGAGCTCGCTACGCTTTGACGCCTATGGCGTCCGCGGCTGCACTCGGTCATGAACGCCTGCGAGCAGTCGTTCGCGACACTCGTTTTGCACGCTTTTGAGGTCGGGCTTCGCCGCCCGATATAAACTCTCGCCTCATACCTCAGAGGGCGCCTCCGGCGACCGACCTCATACCTCCCCCCCCCTATCCCCTAAACGCTCTATAGCGTAATGCCTCGGACAAATCCATAATATCAACGGCAGGCGCATCTCGCAAGTCTGCAATTGTGCGAGCCACTTTCAACAATCGAAAATATCCACGAGCGCTCAACTCCATTTTTGCAGCAGCCGAAACAGCAAAACGCTCTACCTCAGGTGACATTGCGGCAAATTTTCGGGCATATTCCGATGACATTTCAGCATTGGACTTAAACGGCAATTTGCGGAATCTTTCACGCTGCATAGCACGTGCCGCACACACTCGCCTGCGTATATCAGCCGAAGATTCGCCTCGCCCCTTTACAGCAAACATCGACGGATCTACCGGCGGAACGCTTACTTGAATGTCAATACGATCCAATAGCGGCCCCGAGATTTTTTCGCGATAACGTTTTCGCACTTCTGGCAAACAAGTGCATTCGCGTTTCGAATCCATTGAGTAACCGCATGGACAAGGATTCATCGCCGCCCCCATCATAAAACGCGCAGGCCAAACCACGGTCCCGCTTGCGCGGCTGACCGAGATTTGCCCTTCTTCCATCGGCTCGCGAAGCGCTTCCAAAACGTTACGATTAAACTCAGGCAGTTCATCTAAAAAGAGCACGCCATTATGCGCAAGGCTCGCCTCTCCTGGCATAAGCCGCGAACCACCTCCCACAAGCGAAACCATCGATGCAGAATGGTGCGGCGAACGAAAAGGACGTGCAAACACGGGTTTAAACACATCTGAGTCCCCCGCACGTCTCGCACACGAATGAATCCGCGTTGTTTCCAAAATTTCCTGTTCTGTCATTTCTGGGAGAATTCCCGGCAAGCATTTGGCACAAAGAGTTTTTCCCGCTCCAGGGGACCCCACCAACAAGAAATTATGCGCCCCAGCAGCGGCAACTTCAAGCGCCCGTTTTACAGCATCCATTCCCACCACATTCTTAAAATCAGGAATACCGTCTTCTGCACAAGCGCTATAAGACGCCATCCCCTTTGCGATATTCACATCATGCTCGGAATTGCGTTCCAAGATTTCGACACATTCCCCAAGCGAATCCGCACATACAAAATGAAGACCTTCCACCAGCGAAGCCTCTTGCACATTTCCACGCGGTATGACCAAAACGCAATCATGCTCTGTAGCCAAGTTCATTGCTATGGATAACACACCACGGACTGGCTTCAACAAACCATCCAACGAAAGTTCACCCACAAAGACATAGCGTTCTAACTGGGGGATTTCAATCTCCCCCGTGGATACTAGCAAGCCAATCGCCAATGGAAGGTCCAATGCACTCCCCTCCTTTCGCAGATCCGCCGGCGACAGATTCACCGTTGTACGGAACCCCGTCACCACTTTCCCGATAGAACGTATCGCAGATACAACACGCTCTCGAGATTCCCTTACCGCATTGTCCGGAAGACCTACAAGCGTAAACCCAGGTAACCCTTGGGCCGCATCAACTTCAACACTAACTGAAACGGCCTTTATCCCAAACAAGCAATAAGAACGGATTCTACGAAACAAAATAGACCTACCTTATGCGACTGCGGCTTGATATTTTTCAAGAACACAATTTTCAATGTGTTCACGCAACTGGCGCGTAATCGGCAAGCAAACGGTGCGATAATCTTCGCCCTTGTAGAACGTATCAATCGGATATCCCACAAACATTCCGTTTTCGCCATCCATCACGCGAAGCCCACGAATCTGAATTTGATCATTCAATACGATTGTCGCAATCCCTTTCATGTGTCCAAGGTTTGCACCTTCTTTGAACGGAAAAACTTGGACGTTAGTCACAGCAAGACAATCAAAAGCCGGTGACATTGCGGGAATACTTGATGTTTTCTTTTCTGTTTTTTCAGCCATTTCGGCCTCCTGTTTTGAAAGTTCTCCACAAATTGATGCATTCGCACCTCTGCGGAATCACAGCACATTATGCAAAAGGCGTGCCAATTACAAAAATGGCGATTTTGAGCAAATTTCAACATTTACGTTCATACCCAAAAGTGATTAATCACTTTAATCACTGATTAATCACTTTTAATCACTTTTTGCTACCTTGTAACCATGCTTTTAAAACCCAATATGCAATGGCAAGCGAACCAAGGGATTATCCACCCCATGGTCTCTGCGGATTTTTCGCACTCAGAACGCACGATTACAGTCAAATTCACAGTCAACGAACCGCTGGACTGCTACCGAGCCGACGTTCAAGAAAACAACGGACACAGTTGGGAAGATTCCTGCGTGGAGATTTTTTTGCAAAATCCAGCGAATCCCGCAGAATACTTCAACTTTGAAACAACAAGCCGAGGTTTCATACTTGCGGCCCGCGGTACAGGGCGCAATGACAGACAAACGCTTCCGTTTGATGCAATTGCCAAAATTCGCCGCACAGGGACAGCACCAAGCATTCAAGACAATCACATCTTTTGGTCCATGACAATCGAAATCCCCGCAGAAATTTTCGGAATAGAAAAATTCGAAGAGCCTCTTCGCGGTAACCTTTACAAATGCGCGGACAAAGCGAACACGCCTCACTACTTGAGCGCATTCCGCATAGAAACAAAAAAGCCGGATTTTCACCGACCTGAGTTTTTTAAAGATTTAGGATAAAGTGGCTTCGCCCTTCGGATTAGTTACAAGAACTTAGTTACAAGTTAATAGCTAGAAGTTACTAGAAGAAAAATTCTAGCAACTCAAAACTTAGGACTGTGCCGAAGGCACCTCAGTAACCAGTAACTTAGAACTATCAAGTAGATTCTTTGCAAGCATAAAAGCAAGAACTACATCATTCGGAGTTTCATCTCGAAGACTGCACGGTCTGTTTCATCGAGAATTCTCATGTAAGTGGCGCCATTGTGGTCTGCACGGAAAATTCTCAGCATTTGCCCTTCCATAGACTCGCCAAGATAATGTATTTCAAGTTCTGAAGGCGTGCAAAGCTCCAAATCCGAAGCGCTAAAGACATTCAACGCAAGCTTCACATATTCAATGTTGTTCATATGATGCGAAATGTCAATATGCTGGGGCAACACCCTTTGCTGATAAACTTCTTCGTATTCCTCGGGCTTTACATTAAAATGGTCAAAATCATCCTTGATGAACCCCTCTGGGAACCCTTCTGTCGGAAATCCCACTGAAGAAAGTCGCATCGGACGATGACGTTCCAGGCTCAAGCAACACATTTCTTGCTTTGCAAAAATAATCGGCTCTCCCTCAACCGTCGTAATTGCAGTATGTTCGTTTACACGAATAAGCTCATAATCTGCAGGGAAAGATGTCGTTACAACCTTGTCCCGCCAATACGGACGCTTTAAGAACTTAAACTTGGCCTTATATATGACCCAAAAGCACCCCTTGCTTTTCACCGTAAAGCCGTCCATTTTCATGGAACCATAATTTTCAGTAATATTGTCTTGGACCATGAGCACCGTCTGCGCAAGCCCCATATTTCCAGACACGTCTATATAAGCCGACGTAATCGTTCTCGGCTTCTGAAACACTAGCGGATTTTTGGACAATGTGTAAATATCAATCATGGCTTTAATATAAATTTTTTTATCATTTGTGCGCATGTCAACCGTTATTATTTTCAATAAGCCATTCGGCGTCCTGAGCCAATTCACCCCGGAAAGCGGGCACCCCGCCTTGGACTCGTTCAAGTTCCCACCGGGAGTGTATGCCGCAGGCAGGCTCGACCACGACAGCGAAGGCGCTTTGCTCTTGACCGATAACGGGAAACTTATCAAGAAATTACTCGACCCGAAATACGAGCACCCTCGCACTTACTTGGCACAAGTTGACGGTCAAATCACCGAAGATGCGATCCGCAAGCTAGCCAAAGGCGTTGATATCAAGGGTTACCACACCAAGCCCTGCAAGGCCGAAATCGCCGAAGAGCCCGATTGGCTCTGGCCGCGCAATCCCCCGGTACGTTACCGTGCAAATATCCCCACCAGCTGGGTACGGCTCACGCTCATCGAAGGCAAGAACCGCCAAGTGCGCCACATGACTGCCGCCGTAGGCTTCCCCACACTCCGTCTCATCCGCGTGCAAATCGGGAATATTCCTCTTGGCAATTTAGCACCCGGGGAATGGAAAATCATTAAGGATAAAGTCATTTAACGGCAAAGTCACTCGGCTTGACGCCGTAAAGTGTAATGTCGTCTATCCAAAGTTCAGTTTCGTCGTAGGCGAAAACCGAGATTGTCGTGACCTTCTTCTTCACGATATCCCAACCGAAATTGCCATAAGAGCTATCGGCCTTCAAAAAATCGGATGGTTTCACACAAACTCGTTTCCATTCATCGCTACCGTTAAGGGAATCTTCCGTAAGCGCTTTTCCTTCGATGTTCGACTTGCCAAGCGCTTCAAACGAGAATGAATAATGCCCTGTTCCGCGAACGTAGTAAACAACGGAATCCAACTTGGAAAAATTACATGTCGAATTTTCGGGGCAAATCCAAATTCCAAAGAACGACCAAACACCAAAACCAGCAGAAGTTTTCCAATGTAATGCCTTGCCTTCTCGGCCTGCGCCCGCCTCTTCGACACCTTCAGAGACCTTCGAACCAATCACCGGAACCGTTTTCACGCTCGTATCCGTAACGGCAAAATATCCCGTCACGCTCCTATCAATTTCTTTAAGAGAAAACACGGCATCGCCCGTTTCGAAATCCAGCACTTTCACGGAATCCGGTTCAAAGTCATAAACGTTGGCAATCGCTTTTTCGCCAGCATCAACCTTCGCGGAACATTCAATGACGCTATCCCCTACAACGACGCGCATATCATATTCAAATGGCGGCATCGACTCAATTTCATAAAAGCCTTCGCTATCTGTTTTCGCTAAGCGATCCGTTCCGTAAACTTGCACCAAAGCATAATCCACGCCTTCAGGCAAATACACTTTACCGCGAAGCATTTCTGTTTTTTCAAGAACAAACTGCACTAATTCGCCTTCACGCACATCCTTAGCAGCAAGCTTTCTGAAAACACCTTCGCCTTTATCGACAATTTCAATAGTCGCAACATCAACAGCGAGACTATCTATGCGGATACGCCCCAATGTATCCGTTACATATTCCTCAAAGAATCCTTCTTTTGCAGAACCGTCTTCATCATTACGAATAAATTTTTCAGAGCGCACTCGTGCAACAACATTCGCCGCAGGCATTGAATCGCTACGAACAATTTGAATTAAAAAGGCGTTTTCAGTTTCGACAGTGCTGATGCCAGAGACTTTCTCATCAGAGCAAGCCCAAAGTACCAAAACAAAGAGGAGTAAAAAAAGCTTTTTCATCATTTCGCTCCCATATTTTTACTTTGTTCACCATCAGACAATTCAGCGACCGGATAAAGTGCAAAAACAAATTGCATGGCTCGATCCGCTTCTTTAACTTCTGCCGCCCGCTTTTGCACCTGACGCCTGAACTCAAGAGTCATCTCATTCAAGTCTGCAAAACAATCCTTGTCAACCCCCACCAATAGCGATGAAATATTACGTTTGGAAGGTTCTACTGCGACCAAGGCGTTCTGCGCTAATGCCAAGAGCTGATTTTGATAACTGCGGATTGCGGCCGTTTTCGTAGCCGAACCTGCTGAAGTAAAATTAGCAACAGTTGTCGCATAACGTTCCGATGCAAGGGGCGTTATAAGTTTCAAATCCTTCAGAACCTTTATGGCTTCGCGCACTTGATCCTCTGAAACGGGAGGGGTAATTTGCTTTACCAAGCGCGACACCTCGGCATGCCCACCGTTCATTTCAATCAGGGCTCGCACTACCGGGATCCACCACTTGCTCAAAAAAAGATACTCGCTCGCGCTGAACTTGCGCAAATCGACATCTTGCAACGAGAGAGCCATCTTGTAAAGCTTGTCTTTTTTTGCCGGGGATTTAGTCTTGGATGCAGCTACCAGAATTTCAAAAATTTCGCCGTTGCGCCCTTTCAAATCCAACAAATCTTTAGCCAAGGGAATACTGCGGGTAGGCAAATGGAGTTCCTTGTTCAGCACGCGGAAAACCTGGCTCGTTTCAAGCCCCAACTTTTGCCCCATCATTTTATAGGAATACAATGGCAAGTCCAGCTTGCGCTGGGTATAGTAATTCTTGAGCAGATCCCTATAATCACTGATTTCGGCTATATTCAACATAGGCTAATCTCTGAAGGTATACTTATCCAATTTGTAAAATAACCTATCCCTCCCCAAAAATACCACCCTCCATAAAAAAAGCTATTGCAAAAATTGCAAAGGAAACATCAAAAAGCCCCAAATATCGATCATTATCGAAAATACTTTCATTAAAAAACAAAATGGGGATACAAGAATGAGACACAAACTTTCTTTCTTCATAGCGGCAATATTCGTGCCCACAACCATAACGGTACTCGCAAGCGAAGGGCCATGCGATATTTACGCGAGAGCCAAAACACCATGCGTCGCCGCACATAGTTTAACCCGAGCCTTGTTCGGCAACTACAGCGGAAACCTTTACCAAGTCCGCCGCGCCGATGGAGAAGTCAAGGATGTTCCCGTCGAAAAGATTGGCGGTTACGTCAAATCTTCCGTACAGGACGAATTCTGCGCTGGAACAAGTTGCACAATTTCGATTATTTACGACCAGACATCGTACAAAAACGACCTGCATAAATCGCCACCCGTATTCTGGCTGAAGGAAGGCGGTAAAGAAGCTATAGCGAATAAGGCACCGATTTACATCAACGGACGCAAGGCGTACGGTTTTTATCGCGATGCGTGGTCTTCTACCGGCTACCGCAACAACAACACCAAGGGGGTCGCCACTGGTGACGAAGAAGAATCCATGTACATGGTTGTTGATGGCAAGCATTACAACGACATGTGCTGCTTTAACTATGGAAACGCCGAAACGACAGGCAACGATGACGGCCCGGGAACCATGGAATGCATTTATTTCGGAGACGACAAGGATTGGGGCGGCCCAGGTCAGGGCAACGGCCCGTGGGTAGCCGCCGACTTGGAAGACGGCGTGTTCAAAGGGGACGATGCCGGATACTTGTGGGGCAGAACGCACACCACGCCATGGCCAAACTCGCTTTCGATTATCGCCGATTATGCAACGGCGATGCTTAAAGGCCCAAACGACGGCACATTTGCATTGAAAAGCGGCAGCGCTCAAGAAGGGAAACTTACCACCATGTGGAACGGGCCGCGCAAAAGAGGCTACAGTCCCCGCAAACTGCAAGGCGCCATCGTGCTCGGCAATGGCGGTGACGGCAGCGATGGGGGTGCAGGAACATTCTTCGAAGGCGTGATGACCATCGGAAACCCGCCCGATTCTGTTGACGACTTGGTTCAAGCGAACATCGTTGCGGCAGGCTATGGACGCAAAATTGCCATTGAAGATACCGTCGCCATAGAACCTTTCAAAGAAACCATCACCATTCCGGGCAAGCTCGAAGCCGAGAACTACGACAAGGGCGAAAATGGCCGAGGATTCTTCGATACCGACATCGAAAATGCAACTAGCATTTACCGCAAAGACAACGCTGGCCTCGACAGCGCCGATGGAGCAATCGTATACGGCTACGTTTATGAAGGCGACTGGCTCCGTTACACAGTCAACGTCTCATCGGAAGATTCTTTGGATATCATTTCACGAGTGGCATCCGCCGGCGACAGCGGACAATTTTCCATCCTCATCGATGATAAAAGCATCGCCTCGGTTATCGTCCCGAATACAGGCGATTGGAAAAAATTCGAAACAGTAACAAATGTCGTTTCGCCTCTCGCGAAAGGGCCGCATACGCTTAAAATCCGAGTCGACAAGCCCTACTTCAATCTGGACTGGATCGAATTCAAAAAGCACGAAGCAACCGCAGGCATAGCCAGTCATGCTCGCCCGGCTCTCCAAATAAAGCAAACAAACTACACTGTTTTCGATGTTCAAGGGAACAAGATAACGTCATTTAAATCAAGCGATTTCTACAGTGGATGGGAAAAGTTCCAAACAAACCTCCCCTACGGCATCTACGTCATCAGAACAAGCAATAAAATTTTCCGAATGGCAAAAACAAAGTAAGCATAAAAATCGCGAAAAATCAACACTCCTAAAAAAAGGCAGCCGAAGTAATTCGACTGCCTTTCTGCATATGCATCAATATTAATTTGCAGTGACATCAAAGCCCAGCACTAGCTGGTCTTTTAATTCAGAATTTGAAGGCGTTCTATCCTTCCACAATTGGATGCGGAATACGAGGTAATTTGCATTTGAGGTAAACGAGACACGTTCAAAAGCATTATTCGCATCCGTAGAACTAGCTAAAGTTGAACTGTTAGCAATGTTACTCACATTCAAGGTACCGCAGGAATTACTTTCATGAACAAAAAGATCAAAGTCTTGCGGAATTCGACCCACCTCGTCAATATCAAAACCACGGCTCAACCATGCAATCGCGGCCGAAAAATTAGTCTTATCTGTAGGACGCTTGACACAGAAACGGATTTCTTTATATTGCGTATTATTTTTAGTCAGCGTATGAGTGTACAGCTTGCTAATTTCACCAAGCCAATAACGAGATTCATGGAAACTATTGATACGGTCATTATCAATCCCTGGATTAGTCATCACGCTATAATAAGTAGGCACCTTTGACGTTGCCGGATTCATACCATTCGGATTGACTGCGACATCGCCAGAAGAAATCATTAAAGCCTTGACAACTTCGGGATGCCAACGATAGAACGGATTTGCCGCCAAAAGGTTCGTCACCATGCCGGCCGTATAAGCGGCAGCCATTTCAGAGCCATCATAATACGGATTGAACGTATAATCTATCCCCGTAGCTCTGTCCGTATACACTCTCTTTTGTTCATTCTGATTATCTAAATAGAAATGAGAGTAGTTATAGATTTCAGGTTTTTTGGAGCCAGTGCTCAAATTATTTCCATTATTGCAGTTACCAATCCCATTTAAACAATAGTAGGTTTGATTCGAGTTATAACTCGTAATCTCTCCTGTTATAGCATCAACGGCACCTACAGTAATGGCGTTTGCGGCATGTGCTTCTAACCCAAGATGAGCCGAATTATTCCTGGTATTATAGTTACCGGCAGCAACAATATCTACACGACGACTCGTGTACACATCATTGTCAATCGCTTTTGCTTCATGCGAATACTGTCTAGCAATTAAATTATCAACAGATCCGTATTTGCGGTTATGAATCCCAACATAAATCAGCGGATTCCAATGTTGCTGGAACAAAGGAAGATGTTCATATCCACCGACATTCCATGAAGACCCCACATAAATTACAGAATGCTTCGTTGCCGATTTTATGATATTGTACGTCCTTGACGATATCATTTCTGATTCTGGAGTCGGCGTAAATGATCCAGGAAGACTCACCAAAGAGTACTGAACCGGCTTTGAAGGATCTAATTTGACCGGAAGCGCATCGGTAGACATATAGACACCGACATCATCCCAATTATATTCATTAGAAGATGGGTAATCATACCACCAGATCGAATACCTCTTGGCTGAATTTTCTACACCAGAAAACGTCGTATACGTAATCATCGGATTATATCCATATTGCGCATAGGCGTAAGGCGACGGCTGTTGAGGATTGCTAAAAGAAAAATTTGACGTTGTAAGAGCATAAGAATTATTAGAAACATTTGTTCTTACACCGTTTTGAACATTCGTCGGATTCGTATGTACCATAGGTACAGGAATAAACACCTGATTGGATGTTGCCATATACCCATTTTGTCCAGCTAAAGAGCTATACCAATTTTCAAGAGGCGCCCCCTGGACAAAATATCGTTTCATATAATACGGGAACACACCGTTTGAGCGTTCCAATCCCCTATTATTGAAAATGCCTGTGATAGCATCGGCATTACCATTCAAACCGGGACTAATTCCTTTCGCTAAAGCTCGCGTTCCAGGCAACGCCCCCAACTGAGCTTGACTTTTTTCCGTCTTGGTGTAGTCTACGTTTTTATAGACCATCGGCGAGTTCATTTTGCTCCCGCGGCGACCAAGAAGGTCATAATTTACGGAATTTGCAGCTCCAGCATAAACACAGCTAAGAGCCACAATCAATGTGGCTTTTTTATTCATTCACACCCTCTTTTGTTAGTGTTTTAGTGTAGTTAATATAAATTAATTTTTATTACTTTGTCTCATTTATTAAATTTATTTACAATAAATTAGCATTGGCAATTATCAATCACCCGAAGCCAAGTCAAATCCAAGGACAAGCTGGCCTTTATTATCAGAGCGTTCATCATCTCTATAAATCTTTATACGGAAAAGAAGATATTCAGCACTTGATGTAAACGATATTTTCTCGTAGGGATTATTCGTGCTAAAATGTCCTTCCAGGCCAATACTAGAATTCGTAATGCTATTTATATCATCCACATTTCGCTCATACACAATGATATCAATGTCTTGCGGAAGAATTCTAACTTTATCAATGTCATCACCGCTAACTAGCCATGCAATAGCGGCAGAAAAATTAGTTTTACCAGCAGGACGCTTAACACTAAAGCGAATTTCATTTTTATTATCAACAACATGGGTCTTTAACTTTTCGATATTTCCAATCCAATATCTGGAGTAATGGTAATACTGGCTATAACTATTATCAAAGACCGTGCTGTAATACGAAGGCATTTTCGTCGTTGCAGGAGTTTTATGCGGATACGGCTTTTTCATATCAACATCACCAGATGCAAGCAATAGCGCCTTAACAACTTCCGGATGCCAACGATAGAACGGATTGACTTCCAAAAGATTAGCAACCATTCCCGCCGTGTAAGAAGCCGCTGTTTCCGTACCATCATAATACGGGTAATAGGTATAAGTTGTATTATCACTCTTTTTCCTATAAGTTCTCTTTCTATCGTTCATCTCTGGATATGACGTTTCTTTACTCATATAGAAATGCGAGAAATTATAAATCTCGGGTTTCGTAGGTGCCAAATTATACGAAGCTAAATCATTGCACTTATTAACGCCTCTATCGCATAATTTAGATTCATCCGACGTGTATTTCGCAATGTATCCAGAAGAATCAACCGCACCCACAGTTATCGCATTGACGGAATGAGCTTCTGCAGCAAGATGCCCATAATTAAGTCGAGACCAATAGTTACCGGCAGCGGCAATTTCTACAGTTCGATGATTGTAAATGTAGTTGTCAAGATTCTTTGCGGCTTCTGAATAGTACTTTGCCCGTTCTTGATCAACCCCAACATCTGGGCGGTTATGGAGCCCAACATAAATCTGTGGCCCATGCACATTCATCCATGACGGATGCGCTGGATTTGGAGGAGCATACGTACCTACATATACTACAGAATTTCTAGCAGACCGTTTCAGGACACTATAAGTTTTTGAAGATAACATTTCTGTTTCTGGCGTAGGTATAGTATAGTACCATTCCCACGGGCTATATGCAATATACTTGACCTCCCTAGCCGGATTTGAATCCCTATTCAATTTAACCGGAAGCGCATCGGCAACCATGTAAACGCCAACATCGCCACATTGCTGGCACACATTGTAGTTTCCGGCATCATACCAAAGTGCAATACTCGCCCTTTTTGACAACGGATATTCTAGATTGAAAAACGCAGAATACTTGATGTTTTCATTGAAAAATGGCGAAGGCATCTCATTATTCGAAAACGCGTAGTTTGACGATGAAAAGGCATAAACATTTTGGTCTATTTTCGTTTCATCGCTCAATGAATAGCTTACATCATTGTACGATTCACGTTCAATGGGAATAAAGGAACTATTAGAGGCGTTCAAATAGCCATATCTGCCAGTAAACGAATCAAAATAGTCCTCTTGATCGGAGCCATTTGTAAAATAACGCTTCATGTAATAGGGAACCGGATAACTAGTCGAATAATCCAAGCCCTTATTGCAGAAGGCCCCCACCATGGCATCCACATTACCAGAAAGACCCGAGGCCATTTTTTTCAACCCTTGATTTCCAAGAGACGAAGTAAGTTGTTGTTTTTCCGTCTTGGAGTGGTCTAATTTTTTATAGACCATAGGCGAGTTCATTTTGCTCCCGCGACGACCAAGAAGGTCATAATTTACAGAATTCGTAGCTCCGGCATAAACGCAACCAAGAGCCACAATTAATGTGACTTTATTATTCATCCACACCCTCTATTGTTGTAATATTGGTATAAACGAATATAAATTATTACACAAATGTTATAACTTTATATAAAATTATTTACAATAAAAAGAATAGCCGAAGCCCAGCGCCTTCGATTTGTATCATGTACAACAAACTAATGTTTCATATAGCAATTTCATGCTATATAATACACTATTTGTTAATTTTTTCTTTACCCAGACAAGTTTACCACAAAAAAAATCCCTCAGTTCAGCACTGAGGGATCTTTCACAACAATTCAACTCAAACTAAATTATGCAGAAAGATCAAAACCTAAAACAATCTGATTCTTATTCGGCAACGTAGTATCATCTTTATGGAATATAATACAGAATGTTATATATTCATATCTTCTCGGCAAAGAGAACGACACTGTTTTATACGAGCCACCAACATTGCTATTTAAAGAATGACCCAACCAATCAGTAGGTGCAAAGAACCGATCAACATTTTCCGTATTATTTCCCATAACCACAATATCGAATTGTTGAGGAATTTCACCAAGCCCTGCAATATCATCACCACTATTCAACCACGCAATGGCAGCCTTCAAAGATGCGGTCGGGTAGCTAGTCGTGTTAAGATTAATATAATCCGAAGTTTTCACAGTAAACCTAATTTCGGCAATTTCACCGCTCATCAAAGGATAATTTAAAGGAGATGTTTTTAAACGATCCATACTGCCAATCCAATAACGCGATTGATGACCAAATGTATTATGAGCTTTGTTAAAAACGGTGCTTTTGTAGGACGGAAGCATTGCTACCGGAGCATCGTGTGGATAAGGCAAATCTACATTATCATAGCCACCGGTAAGCATAACAGCTTTCACAACCTCTGGATGCCAACGATAAAAAGAATTAGCATTCATCAAATCTGAAACCATCCCCGCCGTATATGCAGCAGCCATTTCGGTACCATCATAAAAGGGTTTGTACTCAATAGTTCTATTTTGGGTATACAAAATCTTAGGATCACCAGCCATCAATATATGTGAATAATTATATACTTCCGGCTTACGGCTTCCATGAACAGGGGTTACATACGACGTATAGTTGGTTATATTTTTCGTCATGTAAGATTGAAAATCTTCATTAAAATAAGCGGCCCCCACCGTAATCGCATTCGCAGCATGCGCTTTCGCTGCCAAATAACCAGTCCAAGGATTACCATTTGATGGTTTCGTTCCAAAATTTCCAGCAGCAACAATTTCCGTTGTACGATAGTTATAGATATAGTTATCTAGGTCCTGGGCTTCGCGTTTATACAAATTCGTAGCCGAACTGTTACCAGACACACACTTTGCATTGTGAAGACCTACATAAATTTGAGGATTTTTTCCTGCAGGATCATCTGGGGAATCTTTCCCTACATATACAACAGATCTATTCGATGTTTTTTTCAACAATTTATAGGATTTTGACGCAATCATTTCATGTCCAGGCATAGCCTTAAACGCAGACACTGGAGAATAACGAATATACGAAACAGCATCGTTAGGCGACATTTTCACTGGGCGAGCTTCCGAAGCCATATACACTCCAACATTCGACGATTCTCCACTATAAGGAGCTTGATACAGCCAATTCATATCAATCCAATACGATCTGTATTTGATATAATCCAGTGGCACATACGCAATTTGCCTTCCACCTTCATAAGGGGATTGCTGAACATTTTCACCATTATTGTATGAGAAATTCTGATAATTGACTGAATAGCCATTAACTCCAGTATTCGTTTTGCCACCTGTTTCGTTACCAAAACTTGAAGGACTTGAAGTACTGTACGAGACCGGAATAAAAACACTGTTAGACTGATCCATATACTGATTAACGGAGCCATACCAGTCATCGTCAGCAGTATTATTTGTAAAGTATTTCTTTAAATAATATGAGTCCGAACGTTTAGAATCAAAAATACCGGCTATAGCAGCAATACCGTTATTCAACCCAACTTTTCTTAACGATTTTTCCTCTTGTTTCAAACCAATCTGTCGAGCATCATTTTTAACCTTGCTATAGTCAACATTTCTATAGACCATCGGTGAATTCATTTTGCTCCCTTTTCGACCAAGAAGGTCGTAATTTACAGAAGCTGCGTTAGCGCCAATAAAACCAAACGCTAACATTACAGCAATTCGCTTTTTCATTTTTACTCCTTATTACAAAATAAAGCATATAAAATATAGTAACTTTATGCATAATACACAATGCAAACAACCTTGATAACAGAACTGTCGAAAGCGCACTTTTTTACATCTAAACTTTTGAGTTTAGAGCATATAAAAACATCCCGTCGGTTATTCCGGCGGGATTATCATTTTACTTCTTCGAGCGTTCGTTTGAGTGTCGCTCTCTTTTTTCGTGATTATAGATAAACGGTTGCGCCGCGGCTTTAACAAAGGGTTCGGCAAGCTTTGCATTTTTCGTCAAATAGCAATCGTCATCTCCGTTGCGGCACTTATCCTGCTCCATTTGTCGATTTACTTTATCATAATTAAAATTTTCATTGAGGCAACCGTTCCCCAGATCCATACATCCAGGTAATTTCGCAGCGGCATAAAAAGCGGAATCAGGGATAGACGAACCAGAAATGGAATCCGGATTCAGCACCCAAATTTTCTCATTGTCTTTAGAAGCAGCATTGGCACCAGGAACGAGCTGCGCCATCGCCACAGAGTAGCTAGCCACAAAGAAAATTGTAATGTGCAACGGCTTAGTAAACATACCACTAATATACGCAATAAAATTCTTTACATCAAAACACTTCTCAAAATTTTTATTATTTTCATCTTTCTAAAGGAAATAGAAATGAAAAAAATTTCATCCATCGTACTTATAACAAGTGCACTTGTCCTATCCGGTTGCGCCATTCTTCTCGGCATTCCACCAGTACCTCGACTGGGCGTAGGCAACATGATAGTAGGAGTCAGCGCCAAAACAGCTTATCTATACGTCTCGACGGACAATCCTGAACCCATGGAAGCAAGCCTCCCCTTTTGGGGAAGCCTTACATTCTATCACAAAGATGCCGTTTATGATTCTCTCTACGGCTACTCCGGCATAAGTATATACAACGACGAATTGGACATGGACTTCAAAGCAATCCCATATGGGAAACTCAATAATGAATCTCCAGATAAATTTCCAAGCGAAGGTAATGATTCTACAAAAGCAGTAGCATTGTTCAACAACTTTTTCGCCGATGACTTCACCAATATT
>Ga0265298_10004637_pt1 | contig 17477 bp, 9 predicted proteins | sample AusTroGonzalo_MG_3_FD_193486 | JGI IMG/M metagenome (GOLD analysis project Ga0265298, IMG submission 193486) | Bovine rumen microbial communities from tropical cattle in Woodstock, Queensland, Australia - Gonzalo_01 | ecosystem: Host-associated > Mammals > Digestive system > Stomach > Rumen ... | reverse complement strand
GTACCAGCTTCACGGCTGTGAAGTACTATAACAATGCCATGGGTCTCCAGCTTACCAATGTGGGTAACGACAATATCAAGTGGGAGACTACCAAGAAGTTCAATATCGGCTTCCAGAGCTATTTGTTTGACAACCGTGTAGCACTTGGCTTCGATTACTTTATCCATAAGACCAGTGACCTGCTGATGTTGAAGACATTCTCAAATCCTATTGGTGGTGTCAACAATTATTGGGCTAACGGCGGAGAACTTCAGAACACAGGTTTTGAGGTTATGCTGAGCGCGAAGCCTATTGTCGCTAAAGACTGGCAAGTAGAGATTGGTGCATCGTTAGGTCACTATAAGAACGAGATTAAGAGTCTACCTTCAGGTGACTTTACGTCATCCATCTATGGTGACAATAATATATTGTCCAGTGTTGGCAATCCTGTGGCTATGTTCTATGGCTATCAGACTGCGGGTGTCTTCTCGACCGATGCTGAGGCTGCCAAAGCAGGTAAAGATGGTGCAGACTATCTCTATATGTTGGATAATACCGGTACACGTCATAATTTCATGGCAGGCGACATGCATTTCGTCGACCAGAATAAAGATGGTATCATCAATGAACAGGATAAAACCATCATTGGTAATCCTAATCCCGACTTATACGGCAATATATTCGCATCCGTTAACTGGAAGCAGTTGACCTTGTCGTTAGGTTTCAACTATTCTTTGGGTAATGATGTCTACAACTATCAGCGCAGTATACTTAATAGTGGTGCAACCTTCTACAACCAGCAGGTTGCAGAGACTGGCCGTTGGCGTTATGAGGGTCAGCAGGCTACGCTGCCTCGTGCCACCTATGGTGATCCGATGGGTAACAACCGTTTCTCTGACCGTTGGATAGAGGATGGCAGCTACTTGCGTCTAAAGAGTGTACACCTGAGTTATCAGGTGCCTGTACCTGGTTCATGGACATGGTTGCAGGGACTTACCATTTGGGCTGAAGCTCAGAATCTGCTCACCTTTACCAAATATACAGGCAGTGATCCTGAGTTCAGTATTGGCAATAGTGTCTATACGCAAGGTATCGACTGTGGTAACTTGGCCCAGGGACGTTCATTCTATGCTGGTGTGAAGATTAATCTGTAAATTAGAAATTAGTAATTAGAAATTAGTAATTATGATTACCAAATTTAAATATATTATCTGTGGAATCTGCGTCATCTGCGGTATGTCTTCCTGCTCTGACATGCTTGAGAGCGACAGCTCCCGTCAGGTATTCGATCCTGACTTGAATAGTAAACCCGACTCTATCTTCTTCTCTTTGGGCATATTGCAGGGCATGCAGGAACTGGCTGACCATTATGTGTTCCAGGGTGAGATGCGTGGTGATTTGACAAAGGTTACGAGTTATACTGACAATAACCTTCGCCAGTTAGCTAACTTTACTGCTACTACGGCAAACAAGTATGACTCGGCGTACGTCTACTATCGCGTCATCAATAACTGTAACTACTATATTGCCCATCGAGACACCACTTTGCGTGATGGTTCACACTATGTATCTATGGGTGAATATGTAGGTGTAAAGGCCATCCGTGCCTGGGCTTATATGCAGTTGGCGCGTGTCTATCGCAAGGTGCCTTTCTACACACAGCCACTGACACAGATTTCCCAGATTGACAATGGTCAGTATGAAGAACTCGACATGGCAGGTATCGTAGCACGCTTGGCTCCCGATTTGGAACAGTATTCTGGTGGCAAATTCAAGAAGCCCGACGGTGAAACGGATAAATATGACTTACCCAACTTTGGTAATGTCACTCCTGCCAATAGTGCTTTCTTCACGCAGAATGTATTCATTCCTGTCGATGTGATTCTTGGTGACATGTATCTGGAGACAGGTGACTATAGTAATGCTGCTAAGCATTATGTTACCTACTTTACTGAGGTCTCTATAAATCCATTTTCAGCATATACTCAGTCATATTCCGGACGTCGCCGTAGTGTTAGTGACGAATTGCCCAGTGACTGGAATAATGACACTCAACAGGGAATTAACGGGGTTTGGTCAAATATCTTCGATGACAGCAATGATGACCTAATTACCTATATCCCATTGAATGCCAATAGTCGTCAGGGAACTATAACCAGTCTGCCACAGGCATTTGGTTACGATTATTATGCCAATAGTCCAACTTATATCGAGGAAGTCCAGATAGAACCCAGCGACTGTTATGTAGCGCTGAGTAACGCTCAGGAGTATTACTATAATGCGATTACCTCTGGTAATGATCCATTGGTTCATGCTGCTAAGATTGGTGACACTCGTCTGTCGGGTATTCAGTACGACCGCTCACAGGGCGATTCCATTAAGACATGGACAACGAAATATCGTTATCCTAACGTGATACTCTATCGTAATTCTACCGTTTGGCTCCATCTGGCAGAGGCCTTTAACCGCTTGGGTATGTATGATGCCGCTTTCGCTATCCTCAAGGATGGTATTAGCGAATTATTGTTGATGGCTCCCTATATGAGCCAAGAGACACTGACAGCCCTGCAGACTACCTATCCGTTATTATCGGAAGCCAATATCTCTCAATGGCGTTACACGAATGCCTTAATTGGTATTCATGCGCATGGCGCAGGTATTACCAGTGACTGCAATCTTTCCCTTCTTGGTACCGGCTCTTTTAGCGCAATCTACATTCCTGGCTTGTCTCCTTATCAACTTACTGATGTTGTTGGTAATAAGATGGCAGAGATAAAGGCGAAATTTGATGTCGCAGTGGGTACTACCCGTCAGGACACTATCAATGCCATGGAAGATATTCTCTGTGACGAATACGCTTTGGAGCTGGCCTTCGAGGGCAGCCGCTTCTACGACCTTTGCCGTATGGCACGAAGCAAGAACCGAGCCGGCCTTTATGGTGGTACTTTCGGTAGTCAGTGGTTGGCTAAAAAGCTTGCTTTCAAGGCTGCAGGTCTGGAGGATGAGTCTAAGTGGTACCTACCATTTAAGTAACCTTCTTAGATAGTAAAACTCACGGGAGCCTTATTGAGACTCCCGTGTTTTTATTCTATAAACTCCACCTCGACGATGCGGAGCTCACTCTTGGTGTCGCCACCGTTCTTGGCCCTAAATAGGTCGAGCTCACCAGCGGCAGGTTCGGCCACTTCGACAATACCACCGAAGGCATCCTTGTCTTTGCCGGTACCTTTCAGGCGGATAGTTATTTCGTTGGTCTTCACCTGCTGGGTAGGTGTCAGATGGATGTAGCCTAAACTGCGTTCCGTCTCACCACTCCATATCAGTTTCTTGCCAGCATAGATTTCCAGAGGATAGCTGCGCAAACGCCAGCCAGTAAGCTTCACACAGATGTCGCTGATGACAGCCTTGCGCTCCAGCTTATAAGTAATCCAGGCAGTAGACAGCTTGCCATCGTTCTTCCACTCTGACAGTTCGTTGTCGTCGAAGCTGCATGCGGCATGCTCAGAGTCATAGCCTGCCTTAGCTTCCTTAATTGCTATGCCTGTGGCATGGTCAGTATAAGACGGCGTGAGGGGTGTCTCGCCACGGCTCAGATGTCCCCCCAGTGTCAGTGCAGGCAGATCGTTTCCTTTATCGACAGCATGGGTGGTGATGACGGTCTGCTGCACGTCTTTGAGACCTTCAGCGCTGACATAGACGGTGATGGTGCCGGCATTGACGGTGCTGCGCACCAGCACACGGTTGACACCACACTCCATGGGCAAGGCCATAGCCCCCACGTAGTTGTCTGCCCGCTGGGTTCCGATACCGCCAATCCAACGGCCTTCGCCCATCAGCGAGAAGTTGATGAGACGGTCGTCTAACGGACAACGGCGTCCTTGCCTATCGACAACCTCGACCTGAATCAATGCCATATCGGCACCGTCGGCTTTCATGCCCTCAGGATTCTCGATGGTTGTCAGCTTAAGACGATAGGGCTCGCCAGCCGTCTCTAGCTTGTAACGACTGCCATCGGAGGCCACAGCCTCCAGTGTGCCTGGCTCGTAGGGTACATTGTCGAAGGTAAAGAGATAGCGGTAGCTCTGCTTGCCCTTGCCCATAGAACGGCCATTCAGGAACAACTCTACTTCGTCGCCTGTCGACACAACATACACGGGCTTTTTGAGTGTAGAGTTTTGAGTGTAGAGTTTAGAGTTTGCTGCCGCTGAGTAACTCCAGTGACCAATGATGTACGTCTTAGCTTCTTCTGGTTCCACCCATCCGCTCCACATGACCTGATGGGTGAAGAAGGCATCCTTGGGGATTCGCATGGCATCGGTGACACCGCTGGTGCGGTAGTTCGATTCGCCACGATGGTGGGTGTTTGTGTCTGAGAACACAATCTTCACGCCACCCGATGAGACGCGGGTGCCTGTGCCAGGACGCTCACGCCAGTAGTCGTACCAACGACGGACCATCTCAATGGCAAACTGGTCCATGTTGTGATTATATTCGGTAGCGGGCTTGCCCCGATAGAGCGGACCGTCACCCTCTTTATGGAAGGGGTAGCTGTATTCGTCCCAGTACTTGCGCAGTCCCTCGTCACGACAGTATTCCATCGCCCACATGGGGTGCTTGTGCGATTTGTTGATATACAGCATCTCGCCGCCATACTCTGCCTCGTCAATGTCAAGCATCTCACGACTGCCTATGGCTCGTCCGCCATACGGGTCGAATTCATCACGAATGCCCTTCATTTCGAGCATGTGTTCGCGCGAGATGCTCTCGTTGCCACATTCGTAGAAGATGATAGAAGGGTTGTTCCTGTTATAGATGATGGCGTCGCGCATTAGTTCCGTACGCTGGTTCCAACGGGGACCCTCCACGTCCTTCTCAGCATCACCGGCAGGCATGGCTTGAATCAGACCCACACGGTCGCACGACTCGATGTCCTGCTTCCAAGGCGTGACATGCATCCAGCGTACCAGATTACCACCAGACTCCACTATCAAGGCATTGCTATAGTCGCTGAGCCAGGCCGGAACGGAGATGCCTATGCCAGGCCACTCGTTGCTGGTGCGCTGGGCATAGCCGTGCACCATCAGCACACGGTCGTTCAGCCATATCTTACCTTCACCAAAGCGTGTTTTGCGGAAGCCGGTTCTTGTTGTAACTACATCGCAACACACAGAACCTTCCATAAGGGTTGTCTTCACCGTATACAGATAGCCATAGCCCCACGACCAGAAGTGCAGAGCGCTGACCGCCTGCTGAGCCATGACGATGCGTGTCTCGCCTGGTTGCATAGTGACGGGCTCGCCCTGGAATAGGGCTACCTCCTTGCCGTCGGCATCAAACACCTGGGTACGGAAGGTGAAGGTATGCGCACGAGAATCCTCGTTACGCACCTGCGACTCGGCATGTATCACCGCCTTATGGTTGGGGATGTCAAAGTCCGTTGCATAGATGTATGTGCCAGTCGTTCCTAAGTTTGAGTAAAGGGGCAGCGTCTGGTAGAGACGATCGGTGACGTGCAGATAAACGTTCTTCGGAATGCCGCCGTAGTTGGCGTTGAAGTTCTTGTCGTTCCACTGGTAGCGGCTCTCGTGCTGGCGTGAGCGGTAGCTCCAACTGTTGTCGCAGCGCACGGCAATGACGTTTTCTCCGTCTTTGATATATGGTGTCAGGTCGAAACCGCAAGCCATCACTCCATTCTCGCTGAAACCCAGATGGTGGCCGTTCAGGTAGAAGTCGGCACCTTGGCGCACACCTTCGAATTCGACAAAGTACTTGGACTCGTTGAGTGTTGAACGAGGAACATTGAACGTTTTTCGATACCAGCAGATGGTATCGGTGAGGTCTACGATGTCCTTCTTGAATGCCTCGTCACCGTTGAAGGCATAGGGTAGGGTCATCTGTTGCCACCGGCTGTCATCAAATGCAGCCTCTGCAGCCTTTGGATCGTCACCGATACATAAGCGCCAGTCGGCATTGAAGTTAAACTTTGCACGACCTGCAGCCTGAACACTCAAGGAGAGTGCCAGCAGTAGGAAAATCTGAAGAGGTTTTAGTAGACTCATCTTACTTTTACTTGCTCACCTTCCTGCTGACAATAGTGCCGTCAGGCATGGTGAGGCGCATGATGTACATGCCATGAGCAGGAGTGGCAACACGTTCGCCCTTCAGCGTAAAGTATTCTACCTTTTGTGGTGTACCGATAGCCTTGTAGGTGCTGATGCCGGTGGAGCCGCCATAGTGGAACTCGATGACGATGACAACGCTCTGCTGCTCACCGGTGTTGGTGAAGGTCAGCTGCTTCTCTACGTTGTCGAGTACGAACTCGGCTTTGTTGGGAGCGCTGGCTGTGGCGCTCAGGTCAAAGAGTTGTCCGTCAGCCTCTGTATAGTTCTGGCCTGCCACTTCCTTCCAGTAGCTGGTACGACTGCTGGTGTTGTTACCCACGATACTCCAGAAAGTAATCTTGGTGGCCTTGGCGCCTTCAGGTAGTCCGATGGTGTTCTGAGCACCATTCGATAGCGTGATGCCCGTACGCTGCACACCGTCGAAGTCGTAGGTCATCTTACTGCCCTTGCTGTAGGTTTTGTCGGTAGCTGTGGTGTACTTCATGCTGAAGCCGATATTGTTAGAGGGTGAGGCTTCTGCACCTTCCATCAGAGTACATGCTGCATCGCTCGGATTACGACTCATGTTACCCCAAGCCAGACAGCATTTCTGCGTCTCACCGGCTGGTTCGTCAGGACCTACGATGGGGTCGGGCTTTTCCTCGCCGCCTTTCACAACAAGGATACCCTCTGTATAGAGTCGTGAAGTATCCCAGGTCTGTCCTTCGCCAGGCGTGGCGGGCAGAATCTCAGCAAACGAACCTGTCACAGTGCCACTGAATGCCTGTATCTCGTCACCGTTATAGTAGGTAGCCTCAGTCATGGCTTCGTTGAGCTTCAGGACGGCACCGCTGTAGATGGTCAGTCCGCCGTTCAGCGTGAGTCCCTTATCGGTGGCCAGCGTGTCGCCCACGAGTAGTGTTCCGCTGAGGGTTACCTTGCCTGCCAGCGTACCTTTACCTGCCAGTGTGGCACCTGTCGATACGGTAATAGCACCAGTGCCAGTATGCTGTCCGTTGACAATCAGCGTTCCGGCTTGTACCTGTGTAACACCACTATATGTGTTCTTTCCTGTCAGACGCCATTCGCCCGAACCGCTCTTGGTGATGGCCGTCTTTCCGGGATGGCTGTGAGCCTGGTCGTAATCGTCGATGACCCCCTTGAATTCCTCATTCGTATTGGCACCGCCAACAACCCAGGTTCCATTACCTGCTGCTTTCACGTTGAATCCGGACAGTGCCGTTGAGGCATCACCCGACAGACCACCCAGATAGAAGGTCGATGCGTTCTTGGCACCCGTGATGGATGCTGTGCCTTTCAGTTCGATAGTGGCATTCTTGACGCCAGTGCCATTACGCACGGCAAACTGGCTTTGGTTAGCCTTGCCTGTGCCATTGATAATCAGGTGGCCTGAATAGTCGTCCCAGTTGCCTTCAATATATTCGCGTACATAGTGGACGTTCCAGATGAGCGTACCTGTGCCGCTAACCTTGCATTTGTTGGTGTTCCACAGGTCGAAGTCGGTAGTGGAGGTAGTGCCTGCAACAACCTCGATGGGAAAATTGTAGGACACACTGGACTCGTTCTTTCCGATAGTCGTGAACTTACCACCTTGCAGGACGAGTTTCGAGACATTGCCTATACCCTTATCAGAGATATCTTTGTTGGCCAGTTTGACCTCACCGCCTTTAAGTACCAGATTGCCGTCGAAATTGAATAGGTTGGTCGTATTGGCTAACAGCTGTCCTTGGCCACCGATAATCAGGTTGCCCTGTCCCTCGATGCTGCCATTCATGGTGACAACAGTACCACTCTTGGCAATATTCAGTTCCGTATCGTTGTAGAGCTTGGCCGAGCGGTTGGTGGCTGTTGAGGCACCTGTGTATTTGTATGTGCCGCCATCCATCACCCAGTTCTGGGCAAACTCCTGGCTCATGCCCAGGCCGCTGGCCTCACCGCCATTCTTCAGTGTGGCAAACTCATACGTTCCCTTGTGCAGCACGGTAGCACCTTCGTATTGCTGGTTGCTGGCAATAGTCAGTGTACCTTCGCCAGCCTTGTTCATGGAAGCGCTGCCGCTGATGTAGCCAGTACCGCCAATGGTAACGTTGGCATCGCTATAGACCACGACAGCCGTCTTTGGCGTTGGTTCCGTCAGCGTGATGGTCTCGTCGTCGAGCGGATTAATCAGCCATTCGCCGTCACCTGTGCCCTTGAAGGTCTCCACATCGATGATGTCAGCCTGTTCAGGACGTGTCTTCACCGTGAGCTCTGGCGTATAGTCAGACTTCTGGTCGCCTTGATAGGCACAAACGCGAACGACATAGGCTGTGGCAGGCTTCAAGTCGAATTGAGAATTGAGAATTGAGAATTGAGAATTAGGCGTACGGCCCACTTCCACGAAGCTGCCGTCCTTCTGTATCTCTACGATGAAGCCTTCCTCATTGTCCGAATAGTCAGCCCACGAGAGTGTGAGACTGTTGGTGGTGGAGCTGGCCAGAGAAAGCATCATCGGTGCACGCAGGAAGAACTGACGATTATCGCGCGTGATACTATTAATATAATTCTCGATATTGGCATAACCATTCTCGGCAATGGTCATGGCGTCGTTCTTGGCAGGATCAGTGCCGTTAGCTGTCTCCCAAGTGTCGGGCATGCCGTCGCCGTCAGTATCCTGAGCCTTTGAGCCCTTGAACCAAGGCCATGTGGTGGGTACGCCAATGGGCAGCTCGTTCTCGTTGGTAATCAGATTACCTTTCTTACCGAACGACAGCACCTCGTCGACCATATAGCAGTCAGCTAAGTCGCGATAGGGTAGGCTGGCACCTACGTCGGGCAACAGCTTGTCAATCAGTTCTCTGGCAGCCCACTTCTCCAATGCAGGATAGTCGTAGGGGGTAGCCTGACGGTCGCCACCGCCATCGCCAGTAAACTCTGTGGGATTATAGATGCCGTCGCGATTGGCATCCTGAAGGTTGTCGGCACCATAGAAATGGAAGTTGCTGTTACCACCTGTCAGACAGTTGCCGCCTACAGCCGGACCATTGATGAAGAGGTTCGACTCGATGTTGGCATACGACGTGCCTTCAGAATCTCCACCCATATTATAGGCTGCGTTCTTCCAGTTGTACACGATGTTGTTGGCATACTGGTTGATGCCCTTCACCTTGAAGTTACGCGTGGAGTTGTCGACCAGTAAGATGCGATAGAGCGTGATGTTCTCAGCCTGCATCAGACCACCGGCAGAGTGTGTCATCAGGCCCTGGCCTACTATCGAGTTCATCAGGGTGATGTTCTTTGGAGACGTGCCCTTGTTGTCCCAGTTGATAGAGAAGTTCTCGTCCTGTCCCCACGAGAAAGAGCAATGGTCGAAAATCATGTTCTGTCCGTTGGCAATACCAGCGGCATCCTTGTCTTTCGTACCTACTGCACCCATGCGGAAACGCATATAGCGCACGATGATGTTGTCGGCACCCGAGAACGAGACACCGTCGCCATAGACCGTAATGCCCTCGCCTGGCGCTGTCTGGCCAGCCACATAGAGGTTCTTGCTGAACACCATACGCGAATTGATGCGGATGACACCGCTGACGTCGAATACGACGATGCGGTTAGGCTGGCTTACGGCATCGCGCAAAGACCCCGAGCCCGAGTCGTTCAGATTCGTCACATGATAGACACTGCCTGTGCGTCCGCCAGTGGCAAAACGTCCCCAACCCTGTGCACCAGGAAAAGCTATCTGCTGGGCACTAATCGTAGTGAATACAGCCAATAAGGCCACGAAAAGCATTACTCTTTTTTTCATCTTATTTCTTGATTTGTTTGTCTTCTATAGTTTGTTTCTCTGACCCAAAGGTGCAGAGTGTAGCGTTGTAATCCGAGTGCAAAGGTAGTGATAATTTTTAATATGTGATGTTAAAAGACAATAAAATTTAAGTTTTGTGCGTTATTTAATACGATGCAGAAGCGTAAGTATGCGATTTTTTTGCTGTTGTGGCTCTTCCTGACAACGGCCAGAGCACAGCAGGAGCCATCGTTCAGTCACTACTGGGCGATGGAACCGTCGTATAATCCCGCTGCTGCTGGCAAGGAGTCGAAAATCAATGTGGTTGGTGCCTATGCTATGACGCTGACAGGCTTCGAGCATAATCCGCGTACGATGTATGTGGCCGGCGACATGCCTTTCATGCTGCTGAATAAGAGACACGGCGTGGGATTGCAGCTGATGAATGACCAGATCGGTCTGTTCCAGCATCAGCGACTGCTGGCGCAGTATGCCTATAAGCAGTCCCTGTTGGGCGGTACGCTGAGCATTGGCATACAGGCGGGCCTGTTGAGTGAGAAGTTCAAGGGCTCTGGCATTGATTTGGACGATACGAGCGACCCTGCTTTCTCGAAAACAGACGATAACGGGACGGCCCTTGACCTGTCTGCCGGCCTCTATTATCAGCATGGTCCCTGGTATGCCGGCTTGTCTGTATTACATGCCACAGCACCCAGTATTGAATTGGGTGAACGTAGCATTTATAATATCAGTCGTGCGTATTATTTGACTGGCGGATACAATATTCAGCTTAATAATCCGTTACTATCAATACACCCCTCTATGTTGGTGCGCTACGACGGAACGGCCTATCGAGGTGACGTGACCTGTCGGTTGAAATACACGCATGACGGACGGGTGCTGTATGCTGGTGCGGGCTATAGTCCCACGAACTCAGTGACCGCCTTCATAGGTGGCTTGTTCCACGGGGTGATGCTGGGTTACAGCTACGAGGTCTATACCTCGGCTCTCAGTTTCGGTAATGGCAGCCACGAGTTGTTCGTGGGCTATCAGACAGAGCTGAACCTTTTTAAAAAGGGACGTAACAAACATCAAAGTGTGAGGTTCCTGTAAAGGTGAGAAGGTGAGAAGGTGAGAAGGTGAAAAAATAAAAGAAAAAATAGAAATATATGAAAGAAAGTGTAAATACGAAGAAGCAAGAAGGCAGCTGGGCAAAAAGGCTTTTACCTTTTTACCTTTTCGCCTTTTTACTTTTACTGACTGGTTGCTTTGGCAGCAAACTGACATCATCGGCTGGTGGTGAGGTGACTGGTGCCAGCGGACATGCATTCAATGAGCCGGCACCATACGGTATGACGCTCATCAAGCGTGGACACCTGCGCATGGGTATCGACAAGCAAGATACGCTGTGGGGCAAGCAGACGCCCGTCAGGGACATCTCGGTAGAGGGTTTCTGGATGGACGAGCGAGAGGTGACCAACTCGATGTATCGTCAGTTCGTGAACTACGTGCGCGACTCCATCATCCGTGAGCGTCTGGCCGATCCTGCCTATGGTGGCGACGAGAGCTACAAGATTGAGGAAGACAAGAATGGCGACCCCGTTCCTCCTCATCTGAACTGGAAGAAGCCCATTCCGCGTAAGCCCAGCGAGGACGAGCAACGTGCCATCGAGAGCGTCTATATGACACATCCTGTGACAGGCGAGAAGATGCTGGATTGGCGTCAGATGAACTATCGCTACGAGGTGTACGACTATACGGAGGCTGCCAAGCGCAAGTATCGTGAAGACCCTGAGTTGCGTGTGCTGAATACGGACGTTCGCCCCAATGCCAACGAACAAATCTGGATTTCGAAGGATACGGCATATATTGACGATGAGGGCAGAATCCATCGCGAGACCATCAATCGCCAGTATACCGGACCTTACGACTTCCTGAATACCTATATTATTAATATCTATCCTGACACCACCTGTTGGGTCAACGACTTCCCCAATGCCGACAACGAGTCGTATATGCGTTACTACTTCTCTGCATCAGCCTATAACGACTATCCTGTGGTAGGCGTGACGTGGGAGCAGGCCAATGCCTTCTGTGCCTGGCGTACAGAGTATCTGCTGAAGGGTTTGGGTGCTGCTGCCCGCTATGTGCAGCGCTATCGCCTGCCGACTGAGGCAGAGTGGGAGTATGCGGCCCGTGGCAAGGACCAGAACGAGTTCCCTTGGGAGAATGAGGATGTGGTGAATGGCAATGGCTGCTTCTTTGCCAACTTCAAGCCCGATAACGGTAACTATACCAAGGACGGTAACCTGATTACCAGTCGTACGGGTATCTATAGCGCCAACTCGAACGGCCTCTACGATATGGCTGGTAACGTGGCTGAATGGACATCGACCATCTATACGGAGGCTGGTGTTGAGGCCATGAACGATATCAACCCTGAACTGAGGTACAATGCAGCGAAGGAAGACCCCTACCGTCTGAAGAAGAAGAGTGTGCGTGGTGGCTCGTGGAAAGACCCAGAGAGCTATATCCGTAGCTCATGGCGCTCGTATGAATACCAGAACCAGCCCCGTTCGTATGTCGGCTTCCGTTGCGTGCGATCACTGGCCAATACCACCAGCGACAAAGTCAAGGTGAAGAAGAGTAAGAAGTGAAGATTGAAAAGTGAATAATTTGCTACTGCTATGACAAGATATAGTAATTTAAACTTCGTATACCGCTTGCAGAAGTGGATGGACAGCGTACCAGGACAGACGTTCCTGAACTACGCCTACTCATGGGGTGCCTCTATTGTGATTCTGGGTACTCTGTTCAAACTGACCCACCTGCCAGGAGCCAACTTCTTCCTGTTCCTGGGTATGGGTACCGAGGTGTTCGTGTTCTTTATCTCTGCCTTCGACCGTCCCTTCGACAAGACCACCGATGGTATGGACCTCGACCTGCATGTAGGCGATGAACAGCAGGCTGGCGTGGTTGTCAATGGTGAGAGTAACTTTGTACAAGGTGGAGCTACCGTCATTGGTGGTGGTGCCGCTGTTGGTGAAGGCGAGGAAGCTGCAGCTAGCGAAGGAACCGTTATCAGCGGTGGCGGAAGTGCTGTCATCGGAGGCGGTGGTGGCACTATCGTGATAGGCGGTGGTGGTAGCGCCATTAGTCCGACGACCTCGGACGCACAGTCCGACGACCTCGGACTTGCAGTCCAACAGGGACAGACTGAAGGCCCCGTGGTTATCGGTGGTGGCGGTGGCGTCGTTGGCGGAGGCTTTGCCCCTGTCGTGCAGCAGCCTGAGCCCTTACCGATGGGCGAGGAACTGAAGGAGGCCACCTCGAACTATATCGACGAGTTGAACCGCCTGACAGAGATGCTGACTCAGGTATCTGAACAGAGCCAGCGTCTGACACGCGACTCTGAGGAGATGGAGAACCTGAACCGCACACTGACAGGTATCAGCCGCGTCTACGAGATGCAGTTGAAGAGCGCCTCGTCACAGATTAATACTATTGACGAAATCAATGAGCAGACGCGCCACATGGCTGAACAGATACAGGAGCTGAACAAGATTTATGCCCGTATGATTGAGGCTATGCAGGTGAGAAGTCAGATTCAATAATGTCGAAATATCGATACATCGAAATCTCGAAATAATAAAGAATTATGGCAATCAAGAAAAGACCGGTTTCTCCTCGCCAGAAGATGATCAACCTGATGTACGTGGTACTGATGGCGATGCTGGCGCTGAACGTCTCTACGGAGGTGCTCAACGGATTCTCTATCGTTGAAGAGAGTCTGAAGCGCACCACGTCGAACGCGACGCTGGAGAATATGGCCATATATGATGACTTTGCCGTCCAGATGAAGAAGAATCCGCAGAAGGTCAAGGAATGGTACGACAAATCGCAGCAGGTCAAGCAGATGAGCGCTCAGCTCTATAACCTGGCTGACGAGTTGAAGCATGCCATTGTAGTTGAGGCTGACGGTAAGGATGGTGATGTAAGGAATATCCGCAACAAGGAAGACTTGGAGGCTGCCAACCAGGTGATGCTGGCTCCCGGGCGTGGTCGTGGCAAGGAACTTTTCGATGCCATCAATTCCTATAGGATAAACATGCTGAAGATGGTCACTACGCCTCGTCAGAAGAAGTTGCTGATTTCTACGCTGACAACAGAGATTCCCCAAAGTGCCCAAACGATGGGTAAGAACTGGCAGGAGTATATGTTCGAGGCAATGCCTGCCGCTGCTGCTGTCACCCTGCTCTCGAAACTCCAGAGCGACGTGCGCTATGCAGAGGGTGAGGTGCTGCATACCTTGGTATCGAATATCGACGTGAAGGATATTCGTGTCAATGCACTTAACGCCTTCGTGATTCCCAACTCGCAGACCATCGTGCGTGGTGACAAGTTCTCAGCCCATATCGTGATGGCTGCCGTGGATACCACCCAACAGCCTCAGATATTCATTGGCGGCAGGGAGATGAATCTGCCCAATGGCCTCTATGAGACCGTTACCAGTCGTACGGGCGACTTCACGCTGTCAGGTTATATCCAAGTGGAGAATGGTAACGGTGAACTGCTGAAGCGTAACTTCGAACAGAAATATACTGTTGTCGATCCCTCGGCAACGGTTAGTGCCGACCTGATGAACGTGCTCTATGCCGGCTACAGCAACCCGTTGAGCGTCAGCGTACCTGGTGTGCCAGTCAACAAGGTGCAGGCTACGATGACGGGCGGTACCTTGCAGCCCGTAGGTCCTGGCCGCTATATTGCCCGTCCTACTGCTGTGGGACAGAATGTGACCATTACCGTGACGTCGACAAATACGGGTCGTGCCCAGCAGATGGGACAGTTCACGTTCCGTGTGCGTCGTCTGCCTGACCCCACGCCGTATATCGCTATGAAGGATGAGAGTGGCTCGCCTATCCGCTACAAAGGCGGTGGCCTGTCGAAGGCTCAGCTGATGGCTGTCGACGGTATTGGAGCCGCTATCGACGATGGTATTCTCGATATTGCCTTCAAGGTGCAGAGCTTCGAGACGGTGTTCTTCGACAACATGGGTAATGCCGTACCGATGGTCAGCGATGGTGCCAGCTTCTCGGCTCGTCAGAAAGATACCTTCCGTAAGTTGCAGCGCAACAAGCGTTTCTATATCTCGCGTGTCAACGCCATCGGACCTGATGGCATCTCGCGTAAGCTGAATGCTTCGATGGAAGTCATTGTTAAATGAGAAATGAGAAGTGAGAAATGAGTAATGTAAATGAAAAATGAATAAATGAAGCAAGATATGAAAAAGCTAAGTTTTGAAAATATAGTGGGAAAAGGACTGATGAAACGAGTGGTACTTTGTGCATTTCTCATTTCTCATTTCTCATTTCTCATTTCGCCAGTTAGTGCTCAGCCAAAGGCTCGTCGCCAACAGCAACAGCAGCAGACGCAGCAGCGCCAACAGCAGGGTCAGGCACAGACGCAGAATCAAGGCATGAGCATGCGTGCCCGTCTGATGTTCCCAACAGCTGTCGACATGCCTGAGGATGTGGTGTGGCGTCGTGATATCTATCGCGAAATCGACCTCAACGAGAATGCCAATGGTGGCCTCTATTATCCTGTAGAGCCCATCGACAAGCAGCTGAACCTCTTCACCTATGTGTTTAAGCTGGCGCTGAACGGTTATGTCCCCGTCTACGAGTACCGTCTGGATGGTAACGAGCTGTTTACGGATTCTGCTAAGGTCAAGATGAAGACCATTCTCGACAACTTCCACATCTACTACGAAGAGAAGGATGGTAAGATTCGTGTCGACAACAGTGACATCCCCTCTGCTGAGGTGAAGCTGTACTATCTGAAGGAGAGCGCCTACTTCGATCAGGCTAACTCTACCTTCCATCGCAAGGTGCTGGCTATCTGCCCTGTGATGTTGCGTGAGGATGACTTTGGTGGCGAGGCAGCCAAGTACCCCTTGTTCTGGGTGAAGTACTCCGACCTGGCACCATATCTCAGTCGTCAGACGGTGATGACGTCAAACCTCAACAATGCCGCTACAATGTCGATGGAGGACTATTTTACGCTGAACCGCTATGAGGGTAAGATCTATAAGACCAACAATATGCTGGGTAAGACCTTGGCACAGTATTGTCCCACAGACTCTGCCCTGCAACAGGAGCAGAAGAGAATCGAGGCAGAATTGAAGGCTTTCGAGGAGAAGATATTCGGTGACAAGCAGCGTAAGGACTCGCTCGACAGTATCTCACGACTCTCGCCTGCAGAACTGAAGGCTGCCCGCAAGGCCGCTAAAGGCAAGGGTGGGGGTGAGGCTACAGTCTCGAAGAGTTCTTCGTCATCACGACGTACGAAGGCTGCCAAGGCTCCCAAGTCGTCAGCGTCTTCGTCAGGCTCTTCGCGTATGAGTGTACGTCGGCAACGCCACTAAGATGTATGATGGCTGAAGGCTGATGTAAGTAGTAAAAGTGAAAAAAACGCATAAAATGTTGCTTATTTCGGATAAAATGCTTACTTTTGCCACCAAATTAGCAATCAAATCACTTAAAACAGAAAGATTATGAAGAAAATTTTATCTCTTATCGTGGTGGCAATAGCCTTTGCTATGCCTTCACAAGCACAGTTTAGTTTTGGTGTGCAGGCAGGTCTGAACCTGACGAACATTTCAGACTTTGCTCCTACGCAGGAATATGTACAGAGCGCTATTAAGAGCAAGGCTGGTTTCTTTGTTGGCCCGACAGTGAAGTTCTCACTTCCTATCGTTGGTTTAGGCATCGATGCTTCTGCCCTTTACGACCAGCGCGAAGGTAAGATTGAGTCTGGAAACACCAGCGAGACTATTAAGTCGCAGTCTATCCAGATTCCCATCAACTTACGTTATGGCTTGGGTCTTGGCAGTGTTGCAGAAATCTTTGCTTTTGCTGGTCCTCAGTTCGGTTTTGCCATTGGCGACAAGACGAAGGAGATTTATAAGGACGCCTCTAAGTGGACGCTGAAGAGCAGTAATTTCAGTGCTAACGTCGGTCTTGGTGCTACAATTCTCAGCAAGCTCCAGTTGAAACTCAACTACAACATTGCCTTTGGTAAGACGGGTGATGTGGATGTGAAGGAGGTTGGCACAAATACATGGAAGACCATTACTGGTGCTAAGGCTAATGCATGGCAGCTTTCTGCTGCTTACTTCTTCTAAAATAGGAAATAAAGACAGACAAAAGAATTGGCAGGAGATTTCCCCCTGCCATTTTTTATTGTGCTTATCGTCATGTTCAGTCTATCGTCGTTTTCTTGCGGTATATCCAGCCGTGGATAAAGGAGAAGGCGACGTAAGTAAACAGACCGACGATGATGCCATCGGTGATGCTTCCGCTGACAGGCATCAGCAGGATGGTCAGGAAAGCAGGCAATGTCTCAACAGGATTCGTCAGACTGATATGGCGCACGGAGTTGAACAGATAGAAACCTGCAATGACCATAACGGGGGCTATGGCTGCAGAAGGAATGGCCAGGAACAGAGGTGCCAGGAACAGGCTGCACAGGAAGCACAAGCCAATGACGAAGGCTGTCAAACCCGTACGACCTCCTTCAGCTACACCCGTAGCACTCTCCACGTAGGTGGTCAC
>Ga0265298_10004636_pt1 | contig 17484 bp, 22 predicted proteins | sample AusTroGonzalo_MG_3_FD_193486 | JGI IMG/M metagenome (GOLD analysis project Ga0265298, IMG submission 193486) | Bovine rumen microbial communities from tropical cattle in Woodstock, Queensland, Australia - Gonzalo_01 | ecosystem: Host-associated > Mammals > Digestive system > Stomach > Rumen ... | reverse complement strand
GAACTACTGATTACTAACTAGAGTCATAGATAATTTGGAGTATATGGCCTCAGTAGCTCGTCAGGATAGACGAACCAACGCAGTTTGTCCGGTGTTGCCACCATTCGTCTATCTTTGGAAGGGTGGGGTTTCGCAGCGTGAGCTGGGAGTATGAAACCCCTTTTTATGAAGATCCGTGGCCTCGATATTGCCTTCCGTTTAACCAGCACCGCACCCTTGAGCTGGCACCACGATTCTTAATTGTTAAAGTATTTCTTAGACGCTGCTAAAGCGTAGGCTAGAGCAAGACCGATACCTTCCTCTTGGTCTTGATAGCGTGTGAGTAAGTCCTCCTCTATGGCGAGGAGTTCTTTTTGGTACTCTTGATAACTACTCATTTCTTAGCCTCGACTGCTCTTGAGATGATGTTTAACACCGCCTCTTTCTGCTTGTCAGACCATCCTGAATAGTCTTGGACTTCTTTGTATTCTTTTCTAAGTTCGTCCAAGCTCATCTTCGAGTATTTCTCTCTAAGCTCTGTAAAGTTGATACCCTTAGCAGTTCCAGGCTTTTCGTCTTGGTTCTGCATAGCGTTCTGAACCTCGTCTGAGCTTGCGATAGAAGTATCTATACCGATGCCGAGCATACCTAAAGCTCTACCAACTGCTGATGTTTCGCAGTTCTCGATATAGCTAGTCTTGTTAATAAACGTGCTACCTTCGTTCTCGTAAGCGTGGCCGGTAGCCTTTACCACTCCTTCTGGGTCTTTAACTGTTGCCTTGAAAACACATACTCCGTTATCGTTTGATAGAAGCTCTGTTTCGATAGCCCAGTCTTTATAGTTAGCCCTGAAGTGTTTAACTCTCTCGTTAACCTCTACATAGGCTTTGCCTTTAATGTCTACTGTTTTCATAGTTAAGTCCTTTCTCTAAGATTTCTTCTGTTGTTAATTCTTCTTCTTCCATCTTGTCGATGAGAAGCCTTCCAAGTTTACTCATAAGCTTATCCTTCCTTCATTTGCTAACCACTCTACGAAGTCCTCTAAGACTGCTGGGTCGTTCTTGACCTGCTGTCTGATTTCTTCTTCTGTGGAGCTTTGCTTAAAATGCCTAGCCATTAGTTTGATATAGTGTTCTTTGTTGTCCTTGTTAACGAGTGCCATATCTTTTCTCCAGTTCGATTACAAGCACCATAAATAAGCCTACGAATAGAAACCAGCTAAAGAGCTTTACTATTCCGTTGTCTGATAAAGCTATTTGATACATAGCGACCAAGATAGCTAAAATTGTTAGTTTAATTTTCTTCATAATTATTCCTTCCTTTGTTTCGTGAAGTCGTATGACTCGGCCAAGTTTAAAACCATTCATTCATAAAAAAAGCGAAGATCAAGCCGAGCTAACGGGCCGGTATGCCGATGATATATAACCCTTATTTGGTTGAAAAGTATGTAGATTTATTCCAATTACATTCACTTCACCGAGTCGTATGACCCCACGAATCTTAATGTTGTTGTTCCGAGTTGTTAAGTTGTATGAGTGGTAGCTTCCGCTCCGTTTCTTATACTCTTGGAGTTGAACCGCAAGTTCAGACTCCGAAGAAACCGTTTAAAAAAAGACTTCTTGATAAGAAGTCTTTATCTGTTGTCTACCCTTGTTAATCGTTAAGGCGTAGATCGTTAGTTGGGCGGTGCATTCGCATTGCGAAGGTCGCCAACTCAGATTTGCTTTCTTATCGTAAATCTATTTGTCCTTTTAATTTGCGATTTCTTGATTACAGTATATCAAATATAAGCGTTTTAGTCAAGACATTTGACGTGCAATTTTTATGTGATATAATGGAGTTATCCACAGGGTTCGCTTCTAGCGTTTGTCCCCCTGTGGTTTTTTTGATGTCAACAGGTATGGTGCAACAGGTACTCCCTCTTAAGGTCGTTGTTTACCAGGTGGGTGTAGTGGGCGGTGGTGTTAAGGCTAGAGTGACCCATTAGATCTGCGAGATGTCTGATATTGCCACCGTTTCCGATATAGTTGGTGGCGAAGCTATGCCTAAGGGTATGTGGTGTGACCTTCTTATTTATGCCAGCTCTCTCGGTAGCGTTTCGGATAATCATTTGGATAGTAGAGGCCGAGGCTCTTGTACCGTCTTTCGTTATTATAAGAGCATCTAAGCGGTCTTTACGCTCGGATAGGTACTTTGTCATATAGAAGGTTGAACGCTCGTCTAAGAAGCAGATACGGGGCTTAGAACCCTTACCTATAACGGTGAACGTTCCGTCTTTAATAGAGTCACGGTTGAGCTGGATAAGTTCTGATATACGGATACCAGAAGAATATAGGATCGAGATGATAAACTTAGTCCTCACCCTTGAAGAATAACGGATCATAAGTTCTACTTCTTCTGCTGATAAAAAAGAAGGAAGCACCGGCTCTCGCTTCGGTGCTGGTATTAGCTCATAATCTATACAAGTTTCCCCCCTAAGTTTCCAGTATTTCAAGACCATTCTTAGGTTGCAGATATAGTTTCTAACGGTGTTTTCGCAACGGTGTCGGCCATAGGTTCTAAGGTATGTCTTATACGCTGCTATATCGTCTAACGATACTATAGATAGCTCTTTATCTCCAACCGTTTCGCACCATATACGAATGCCGGCCTTGTAGTGTGTTATTTGGTTCTGATCCACCCCTTTAATTTCTAGATACTCCTTTATGTAGCGAGTATAAGCTCTTGATATTTTCATAAAAACAAACTCCCCCACCTCTTAATAATATCGTGGGGAAGTTAAGGGTTAGTGAGCCATCTTTATCTGGCAAACTGTGATGAAGTATTTAAGAGGAGCTTTAATCTTAGGGCCGTGGGCTTGTTCGTACGCAGTCCATATCTCATCTTCGCTTAAGTTCCAGGCACACTTACAGAAGAAGTTTCTGCTACCAGGAGCTTGAAACTTTGAAACTAGATGATCGGCGATATTGTCTACCTTCAAAGCTCTATCTTTCAAGTTACTCTTTCTTTCAATGACATTGTCATTGTATTTCTTTCTTAAACTTTCAATGACATTGTCATTGTATCCTTGCTTCCCCATAAAAACCTCCTTTTTTAAGCACCCAAAATGTAGTCGCTATAGTTATCCACAGCTTTGAGTTTTGTTGTTATGTAGAGTTTTCCACAATCGTACGATATTTGCTTGAACTCATTGTTTGTGTCTTTTAATAAATAAAAGACTCCTGCCTCAAGTAGAGGCTAACGGAGTCTGAATTTGCGGTTCAATAACTTTATCTTACACCATATCGGCTAAAATGTCAATATCTAGGCTGTACGTTTCCATACATATACAGACATATATGGTGGCAGGGTTGTTTCACTATCTGTCTTACCGTAAAGACCCACACCAGAATAGTTGAATGTAGACGATGAATCTGGGTTATGTGTAAACGTCCAAACGCTTGCTCCATATTGTTCGGAGAGTGTAGGTAGTGATGTGCCTGGGCCAAAGCCAAGAGTATCAGCGTAGTTACGAATAGCAGCAGCACCATTACTTGAGAGGTTGTGGTCGTGGCTTGCACTACCGCCTGTTGTACCTGGTGCATAGTTAGAGCCACCAGCCATTAGGAATGTGTCTTGAATGCGTTGCCAAGTACCACCAATAAAAGTAGCTGGGGAGGTGCTATTGACGCTCATATAGATAGAACCGACAGGATATATTTTGTCTATAAGGCTAGACCAGTCTACCTTTGGCGATGTTACAGCTTCGTCTGCTACAAGGTTGGTAGTGATGCTACCATTCTGGAGTATATTTTGTTTCTGGTTGATCGCTTGCGTGACTACTTTGTTCTGAACTGGGTTCTCGGAAGTGAGGTCTAATTGGTCGTCTATAACTGGTATAGTACCGTCTGAGATAGAAGCGGTAGTAGTACCGTCTTTATCTCTAATCGTGATAGTAGCAGTATTACCGACCTTCGTGACGGTTGCAGTAGGACTATACCCATCTTGTCCTGCTGGGCCTTGAAAGTCGCTACCTTCACCATCTGCAGGCCACCTTGTGCCAGACCATACATATAGCTTACCGTCTGCTTGCACGAAGTACGCTACACCAGCATCTTCTGGTCTTAGGTGCTGTGGTAAATCTGCATATGTATTGACCGAGCCGTCTATCTGAAGCCCAGCACCGGCAGGCCCAGGGATACCCTGAAGCCCACCAGCGTTCTTAACTATGACGTGGTTGCGTTCTTGACTTACCTTTACGAAGTTGTTAACTACATTCGGGTTCATATAGCTCCTTTTATGATAAGTATGGTCTTAAAGCGTCTGCGAGGTCTTGTAAGCTGTTAATCTTTGGAACTGTGATAGCTCCGTCTGCAATATCGTTAGTCTGAACGGTTCTATGGAAGTAAGTCCAGTAGTCTATGTCTATCTCACCTGCAAGGTTAGAAGATGTGACCGTGATGTCTGTGTTGCCTTCGTAGAGAGCAGCAGAGCTAACGGCGTTAAGCTGAGAAATAAGTGTTGCATCTGTGATTTGTGTATCTGTTGGGGTGGAAAGCTGATAGTATACGTCCATATTGTGCGTGCTAAGCCAAGACTTGAAGTTTGTCGATGAATCGAAATTAGTGAGACCGTCCCAGTTGACAACGCATAGGTTAGGCGATGAAGCCCATATATCACCTTTAGATGTACCCTGCCCTGCTTGACGTTCTACGAAATACGGGCAAACTACAACACCGCCATCTGAATATCCTACATAAGTTGTACCTGCTGGGAAATAACTTGTACCATCATTAGTGAACAACAGGTTTTTATTATTTGAGTTGTAATACCAGCTTTCAGAACCGTCAAATGTAATCTTCCAAGTTTCCTTATGCACATACCAATTCCCATTGTTCTTGTATATATAGTCTTGGTAATCTCCAATCTTACAGAGTTCAATAGGAGTTCTCTGAGTGGTTCCTTTTTGAATTTCTACACTAATATCTTCACTATATGCTGTGTTAGCTAAAACTCTAGCACGAACATAGACTAGTTTTGTTTCTGTAAGTGTAAATGATACACCAGAGCTAGTGCTATCTACTAATAATCCTTCAGATGAGCCATCTGAATTAGTCCAGATAACCTGCTTCTGAATTGTAGTATTATCTGTAAACATAGTATATGTGCCAGCTTCCAATGATACTAACATACCGTTTGAAGCAGCACTAGCAGAGTCCAAAGTCCAGTTATTAGAGCCTCCAGAAGTCCCATTCATAGTGATATGACCGTTTGACTTGGTGACACATACACAAGAACCCAAAGTTCTACTGTATGATCCACTCAAGTCGCTCCAAAAGTTCTGACCTAAGTCTATCGTATAGCTGCTAGTCTGGTTCTCTCCGTCTGAAATTGTGATAATCTGTTCGCCTGTGACGGTCTGAACTACCTGTGGATAGTCTGGGTTAGGGGAAGCAACACCACCAACATAAGGCTCAAACTCAGGGAGCGTAGAACCACTCACAATCTGTGGGTAGATAGTTTCATCTACACTAGAACCATTTGGAACTTGTAGATAAAATGCACCAACTGCCGTTCCACCGTAATTACCAGTAGTAGCACCGCTACCCTTATAGATATCGAAATATGCCCCAGAAGTTGTCCTACAAGAGAGGATAATGTTTTGGTTTGTCCAACTACCAACCTGATATGGGGTAGGGATAGTGAGTTTTGTGGTAGTATAGTCATTTTCAATAGCACCCCATAAGTTTACATAAGCAATGCCACCCGTAGCAGTTCCTTTTACCTTAATTGAGCCATCTGCATTAAATGTGAAAGTGACGCTTCTGTGTGTATAACTCTGACCTGGTTTATAGTTTGCGAATGCGTTTAAGAGGTTTCTTCCGGTATATGTAGTCTGTTCCGTATCGCCATACATATCGTTAAGAGATATGATATTAGAGCCTGCGTCTGTAAGCTCGATAGTTGTTCCTTTGGCGTTTCTAACCATCTCTGGTTCTGGGCCTGGGTCGCCTTGATCACCTTTAGGGAGTGTAAGGTTAAGGGTTTGGTTTGGAGCTGTACCTGTGATAGTTGCAGCTGCAGTATCGCCACCCTCTACCGTACCGATAGAGAGTGTGTTAGCTGGACCTGCTGGGCCAGTTGCACCTGTAGCACCTTGTGGGATACCGAAGTCAAAGACAGCAGCCGAAGATGTACCAGAGTTCGTAACCGTAGCTGAAGCACCAGGAGAGAGGGTTGTAGTTGATCCAACCGTGATAGTTGCAGCCTGTCCGTCTGCACCATCTTGCCCTGCAGGGCCTTGTGGGCCTTCAAACTGTGAACCTTCGCCCTCTGCTGGGAATTGAGTACCCGACCAAACGTAGAGCTTGCCATCAGCTTCGACAAAGTATGCTTTACCAGCATCTTCTGGGCCTAAATCGTTAGGTAAGTCTGCATAAGTATCGACAGAGCCTGTAATAACTAAACCTGCACCAGCATCGCCCTTATCACCCTTGTCGCCTTTAGGAATGCCAAAGTTAAAAACTGCGTCAGAGCTTGTGCCTGTGTTGGTGACGGTTGCACTTGACCCTGCTGGGAGTGTGGTGGTTGTTCCGACAGCTACGGTTGCAGAGGTTCCGTCCTTACCATCTTGACCTGCCGGGCCTGTCTCACCTTGTGGCCCTGGCTGTCCTGGAGCGCCTGCTGGACCTTGCAAGCCACCAGCGTTCTCAATAATGATGTGTGATACTGGCTGTGATACTTTAACTTTATTCTGAATCATTCCCATAGCCTATGCCCTCAATGTCGCAACGTCCATAATAGTAAACGTGCCGACAGCAAGGGTGTTCTCGGCAGCTGGGCTTTGCGAGTCTGTTACAAGTTTAATATCGTAGAAGTAGTCGCCATAGGCGATGTCTGTCTTGTTTGCCGGGATAATAAGGTTAAGTGAGCCATTCTCGTTAGCTTCAACGTCCGTTCCGTATACCCATTCTTCTTTAATAAGAGCGTCTGAGTCCGTTTCGTCTGAGTCTGGTTTGGTCTTTACGGTAAAATAGATTTCATCGCCATCGTGGAACTCATAGTCGCACACCTCTAGAATAATGGTACAAGTGTTCTTTCTGTAAAACTTCAATGGGTTAGCCATTAGTCCTCCTTAGTTTTATCTTCTTTGCCTTCGAGTCCTGCTAAGAAATTGTCTGCCTTCTTGTCGATTTTCTTTCTAGTTTCTTCTGGAACGTCAGACTTCTCTGCGAGCATTTCGCCTAAGATTTTGCCAGCGCCTTTAGCTGAAGCCATAATGTCGATAAGTTGGTTCTTTTCTTTGTCTGATAGGTCGCTATTAGCTAAGAGCTTGTAGCCGTCTTCAAGAAACTCGCCGAGATTTTCTTTGAGGCTTTTGATTCCATAAACACACTCACGCTTAGTGCTTTCGCCTTCTTTTTTGCCTTCCCCCTTTAAGATTTCGATTTCCACGATAGTATCCTATCGCATCGCCATTATCTATATTATATCATAAAAAAATAGAGCCGACTACATAAGCCGGCTCGGTTGGTGGGTGTTATTTGTAAGTTACTTCTGGCTCTACAGCCTTCAATGCTCTGATAAACTCCTGCAAGCGTTCAGGGCTTCCAATAAACCGTACTACTTTGTCGTCATAGATCTGGTCTGACTCGTGGAACTTGTCACATACTTCGTCTACTCCGTCTACATCGTAGTTCTCTCTAAACCTTATCCAATATACCTTCTTAGTCATATCAGCTACCCCCTTTCGACCTCGACCATATAACCGGTCTTGCCAGCTTCCACAGCCAGCATATTTATAGTCTTGTCGTCAGCGTCACCATAGATATAAGCCTTCTGGTCTAGAACTGTTAAGTTGGCCTTTACAGGCTCACACTTACGCCACAATCTGTCCGCTACCTGTTCTGGGAGCGGCCCATAAATAGTGATTAGATAGTTCATAACACCACCTCCTTGAATGTACTACCCCCACCACCACTACACTAAAGTTTGCCTTCTTTTTCTAGTCTTTCGACTTCCTTGTGTACCCAGGAGTTAAGGTTAAGGTCATTAGTGTAGTGGTCGTAGTTTTCATAGAAGCGTTCCCTAGCTGCGGTGTCGAGCTTAGCGCCTTCTGAAACAGCCGATATAGTCTGTTGCAAGTAGTTCTTGGTGTTATCTATATCGACTTGGTTAACTTGGTTAGCTAATCCGTCTATCTTGTCGTTAAGAGGCTTTAGCTCCTCTTTCATCACTTTCCCGAAGCGTCTAGACATAAAGCCAGCAATACTACCGCCAGCAGCAAGTATGCCAGCAATGAAAGCCAAAACATTTGAAATATCCCCTAAAGTTATAGATTCCATAATATCCCCCTTGTACTGGTCGAACCTCGCTCTGAACGACCAGCAACTTTTTGGTATAATGTTTGTATTGTCATCGACCTGTGTAGTACAGTCGGAGCATAGGACAAGTTGAGAAACCTATGGTTGCAAGCATTAGAAAAAATGGTGTGCGAGCGAGCGATTCCAAATTTTTGCAACGATTCTGTCATTTTACTTCTTCTTCTTGAATAACTTAAACACGGTTAGTATAGCGATACCACCTTCAAGCAACACCTTAGACATATACTCAGCCCAAATTGAAGCATCTGGCGCTTGAATGGTGTTAATGATGTCAGGAATGAGAAGCGAAGCTACTAGCAAAGCGTCCCCTACGAGATAAGCGATAAACTTAACACTCTTAGGGAAGTCAAAGCCTTCACCGGCTTCTTCGATAAGTCCGTTGATTACCTGTTGGTCTTGGTATGGTTTAGCTGGTTCTGGAGCTGCCATATTGTCGTCCTCCTTTGGATCGTCATTATTATTGTCGTCATCGGTTGGTTCTGGCTCTGGGATAGGCTCTGTAGGCTCACCAGAAGGCTCAGAAGGCGTGTCTGGCTCTGGTGTTGGTTCTGGTTCAGGTTCTGGTTCTGGGAGTGGTTCTGGAGCAGGTGCTTGCTCGTTTACCCATTCCATAACACGAGAGTCTAAGACCGTTTCAGACCAGCCACTAAAACCACCTACGCCATATACTTGGCCGATGTAGTCGAGAAGCCAGTTAATCTCGCCATCAAAGCGTTGGAAGGTAGCTTGATGGACGTATGGCGAAGAATAGACTGTAAGGCTATTACCTTGTCTATAACCAATTACAACGTGGCCATATGCACCACCTTCATACCAAAGCGGAACCCACATATACTCTGGAATATCTCTGTCCCAATGTTTCGTAGGGCAACTCTGCCAAGCGGTCTTAGCTGAGTATGAGCTACCAGCTGCACCGTATGACCCTGCTACAACTGCTAAACACCAGCCGTACCAGTCTGTCAGAATCTGACCTCCGATCCAAATATATAGAGGGTTGTTAGGGTCGGTGTCTAGGTTAGGCCATAAGTCCTGCTTCCAAGCCATTACTTACACCCCCTCTTGCGGCCTTTGCCACCTCTACCCCCTAAAGAAATAATGCGATTATAAGACATATGCTGTCCTACACATCGCCAATTATTTATATTATACCACATTTTGTGCTATAATAGTAGGTAACTAAACGAAAGGACATATATGTATATTGAATCTTGGTTGATAATTGCAATTATCGTAGTGATAGCTTATTTATGCTATAAATTGACAGTTGTATCACTTAATATAAAGCGTGTATCTGATTATCTTGACACCATCTATAAAAAGAAGCAAGACCAAGTAGTCGGGTTGTGTGGCATTATTACAGCTGCAAATAGGGTTGGATCAAAACACATTCCGAAAAAAACCAAAGATGAGGTGTATATGGCTGAAGCTAAACATTTGATTACCATATTTAAGTCAGGCTATGCAACACCATTCTATACCAATAGTGGAGAAAGAGTTGACTTTGAAGAAACCCCATACAACCAGTTAAACACCATATTCTTATCTGACATAGAGGCCGACGACACCGAAGCCGTAAAAAAACTAGCTGCTGCAATTAAAAAAGATGCTGAACAATAAAAAAGAACCCCCTTGCGAGGGGTTCTTTTTGTTAGGCGTTAGCATCTGTGACGTATGTGTTCTGATACTGTTGGATAATGTTGCGAGCTTGTTGAAGTTTATACTTTCTAGTCGCTTCATCATCGAACGGTTGTGGAACGTAAGCTGAGCCGATTTTCTTAGCTTCGTCCTCTTTAATGTTTGCACCAGAGAGCATATATCCGATCTGCATAGCTAAGCTATCTGCGGTTGATGAGTATTTATTACCAGTTGCGTTAACGAGGTTTAGGAGTGGAATATCTTTGACTGTATAGCCGAAGTCTGGGTTCATATTCTCAAGCTCATTAAGTGCAAGAGCAGCTGCGTTTGCCTGCTGTTGAGTCTTCGAGAGTTTTACATCTTTAGTAGTAGTCTGTGGGTTCTGAAGCTCATACATCTTATAAGCGGTCTGATAGAGGCTTGCAAGCTTGTTATATGAGTCAATATCACCAGCTGCGAGAGCGAGGCTCATACCATTAGAGATGTCTGCAAGTTGAGCTTGAGCTGGGCTGACTTGTTGAGCTTGCATAGCTGCTCTAAGTGGTGCGTATTCAGCCTCGATATTAGCCATACTGGTACTAAACATATCTTCAAGATTCTGATAGTCTTGAGCCTTGCGAGCATTCTGCATCCTTTCGCCGGCTGCAGTCTGGCCCTGCGTACGGCCGATAATATTACCGAGGTATTGGTTAGTTGGTTGGCTAATAGGTTCTACCCTTTGTAGTACATCGTCAATTTTTTGTAGGCCTTTGCTTGCACCTTCGGCGACTGCGCCAGTAACCCTTCCGATTGGTTCTGCTCCTGCGCGTGCTAGTTCGTTCAAGCCAGTAGCTTCAGTCACAATGTTGATGAGGTTCTTGTCGTTCCCGGAAGTTGCATTTCTACGGATCTTTGTTTTATTCATCTCACGAGCCATAGTTCTAGCATCTTCGAATAAAGCCGTGTTTCTTACAGCGTCATTAAGGCTATCGAAGTTTGTGATATACTCAATAGTCTTGTCATTTGCACCAGCGTTCTTAAGCCTAGCTGCAAGCTGAGACTTCGTATAGTTATCGTTAAATCCATCCATCGCTTTATTCGCCATACTGCGGAGATCTTGACCGATATTTTTATAGTAAGCAGCCAAAGCAGCTTCGTTTGTGTTTTGGACTTGGCCATTCGTTGCGTTTATGCCCTTCGTCCTATGGGTGTCTGATAGATCCATAAAGCGCCTAGATTCGTCAAGAAGGTCTGCTGCTTTGTATTGTCCTGGCATATTACCTTTTTCAAGCCTACCAACTAGACCTTTAATTTCAGCGTCTAGCGTCTTCTGGTATGCTGGGCTTTCTATTACTTGGCCTGATAACGGTTGTGAAACTCTGTTTACAAAATCATTATCTACAACAGAAGCGTCGCTGTTCTTGATGACATCGTCGATAAACTTGTTTGTCGTGGTAGAAACTTTAGCGGCCTCTGCATAATCTTTCGGCTCGTAACCAAGTTCTCGGAGCCTCTCAATGCTATTGTTGCGTTCAATTTTTTCAGCCGTCTTTGAAGATAGAGTGTTGTAAACCTCTCTGTTCTTCACACCTTTTGCGACACCTTCTAGTTTCTTGCCTAAACCGCCAATAACGCCCTTCTTTTCAATTTTGACTTCGTTGCCAGACCAGTCTTCAGGTTTTGTATAATCATTCCCGATAGTAGGCTCTGTAACTGTTGTAGGCTGTGGTTTAGCCGTAAGTTTACCTTGTATTCCTTGCTTTAGAGCATTACCAGCGCTCATAATCCCAGCTTGTGTAGCGCCCGACATAGCACCAGTTAAACCACCTTGAAGTGCTGCGCTTGCAATATCGCCACCACCAAGAGCGGCCGAAGTACCTGCACCTGTTGCACCACCGACAGCACCAGATAAAGCACCACGTCCGAGAGTTGAGGTAGCAAGTTTGTTGTTAAGAAGCTTCGAGCTGATGTTTCCAGTAGCATTACCGATCTTCTTATTGAGTCCACCTGTTGCAAGGCCTGCTACTGCACCAGATATAGCACGGTTAGCAGCTGATTCCATATTAGCGTTTGCACCCTGCTGTTGGAATTCGTCTGCGATACCTCCGATAGCACCTGCCGCCGTATTGCCAAGAGCAGATGTGCCGAGCTTGGCTGCTGCGCTACCTGCACCAGCTACACCAGGGACTACTGCTGTGCCAAGCGTGGTAGCAGCGTTAAGAGCTGTACCTGCAGCTTTAGCAGCTGCATCTTTGTCTGTTTCTGCGTCATAGAGCCAGCGTTTGAAAGCGTTTTGGTTTTCTTGTGTTCCAGCTTTGCCTTCAAGAAGGTCTTTAATGCCAGCTGCACCTCCTCCGATAACACCGAATGTACCTTTTGCGACATCACCGATACCCTTGCCGATGCCTCCGACAAGGCTACCAAGGAAGCCACCAAGTCCACCATTGTTTGTGTTATAGGTTTTGTCGAGCTGGGCTTTCTGGTTGTTGTATGCTTCAAGCTGTTTACGTTTGCGGTTCTCCTCGTCAGCTGCGAGGATATTGTTTAAGATGTCTGCTGAGATTTCGTTATATAGTGCCATATTCTACTTACTCCCTACATATTCGTCAAGTAGCTGTACCTTCCGAGGTTAGCTAAGCTTCTAAGGTTATTATTCCTGTTTGCGAAGGCTGAGATAGTATCACCACCGACACCGTTTGTGCTTACTCCGTTGTTCCAGATATCATTCCAGTTATTCCAGTTGACATTTCCAGAAGTTCCAAGCAAGAACTCTGCAGCTGAAACTCTGTTACCATTTCTTACATAGAGAGCGTTTCCACCATTATCAATGACCTGATAGCCATTTCCAAAGTCCCAGCTTCTTACGTTGTTGTTGCCACCGCCACCTTGTCCGAGATAACTGTATGCTCGGTTCTGAGCTGCGATAGCTTGACGTTGAAGTTCTGCTTGTCTTTCTCTTTCGAGTTCGTCATAGTATCTCTGGACTCCGAGCCTTGAGATTTCGTCATTCATCTGTGCGAGCTGAGTTTCAAGAGATAGTCGGTTCGAGTTAGCCTGAGTTTGGGCGTTTTCAAGAGCCTGACTTTGGTTTGTGTTAAGCTGTGTCTGGGCTGGAACAAAGGTCTGTTCGTAGTATTTCTTGTTCGCTATGTTCGCAGCACCGCCAAAGCTACCACCAGAACCGGCAGCTTGCATAGAGGCGTTTGAAGCAGCCATATTTCGCTGGTTGTTTAGAGTGTTTTGCTGATTTGCGTAGTTTTCGTTTATCTGCTTTTGAGTTTGGGCTAAGTTCCCCTCGATAGCGTTGATTTGGTTTTGCAACGCATTTCTAGAGTTATCATAACCCCTGCTTATCTCCGCAGTATATTCTTCAATAGATTTGACCACGTTAGGATTACCTAACACATCGCCATTACTTATATTATATCATATATTAGTTGTCTTGGGTTGACGGAATAAACTGATGGATACGAGCGGTAATCGTGAATGCCGGGAATGTTTTACTTTGCCCAGAATAGTTCAATATCCTAGCTCTAAAATGGTATGTAGTAGCAGTAGGTCTTGTAACATAGAAAGAATACTCCACTTCCCCATCGTCATAGATACTATAATCTCCAGCCAGACCAACTGGGAACAGCGTAGAAACTATAATCGTGTTTTCTAATGAAACAATGTCGTCAGTCGGAACATCTACCTCGATAATTTTCAACCTATCTGGAGATGTACCCGGTAAAACAAACCCATCAGAGGATATTACTGCGTCTACAACATTTTGCTCTTTAAGGGTGTCGTAGTCGGTGTTTAGTATGAATCTATCTAGCAACATTTTAAGCCTCGTTAGAATATATTTGATAATACGCATAATCACTTCCATCTGGTTGGTACTCCTGCCAAGTTACGGTTAGCTTATTAGACTCTGCTACATTCTGCATAATATAGTCGCTCGTATAATCGACGTACGAAGCTGTTGGGCCTAAGCCTTTCTTCGTAGTAGCGCCATTTTCCCAGAAGTCGTAGTTATTGGTTCGCCAAATCTTGTAGAGCGGTATGTAGCCGAGATTATGTTGGAACTCCACTTTTCTTGCCGATCCAGGCACTATTTTATCTTCAAACGCTATTTTGAGATATTCGTAGTCGGTGCTGAAGTGGAACTTCGATTCGTCCGTGATTGGGGTTACATCTCCGTAATAGTCTGGCGGACAATATGCGAATAATCTGTAGAAGAAAGTGGTCGGGGTATTGTCTAGCACCGAAGCGTTGATATAAATATATGTGCTATCAGCAAAAGCTACGAACCCTTTGTTTTCGTTACCCATTCTCCCAGAGGAAATATCGTGTGAGTTAGAGAAATCTCCATTTAGCGACCAGTAACCGACCAAAAGTGGCACGAATGCCAGGTTGTGCGCGAACTTTACGCAGCCACCAAGTATCGTGCCTTCACTATTAACAACAGTTCCCTCTTTTTTCCAGACAAAGCAAGGTATTTTGTGGTCTGAAGAAAAGATAAATCTTCTTGGGTCTTGAGCCATTATTGAATCTCCTTTGTTACGTCAAAACCAGGTTTAGTAACCCATATACCAGGTCTACCATCTTTTGGCGCTTGACCGATAAGAATGCGAGGAGTGCCGGTCGAATCATAAAAGACTTCCCCATACTTACCGTTTGGAAGGCGGCCAGACTGCATAGCATTCTTACCGCCACCAGCTATGATGGTTTTAGAGTTAGTTTCCGCATCGAGCTGGCGGAAGTTGTCGTTCGTTTGCCTAATAACAGCCTGCAAGCTTGCTTTGGAGCTTAGAGGGTTGAATCTATTTGGCATATACCTCCTTTATCTTATCCTTTGCGTTTGAACTGTTACCGTGTGGCTTCTAAAGACCACAGGCTCGAATGCTGCGATATGTTGATAGCGAAGTTGGCATCTGTAGAACTCACCGTTAATCTGTGGGATAGTCGAGAGGACAGTAGGCATAGTAGGAACACCGTAGTTAGAAGGTTCGTCCCAGACATAACTTTCAGATACAGGGTTCAAGTTCTCAAGGTCAATAGAGAAGGCATACTTGACATCATCTGAGAAGTCCAGAGCATAGCCACAGGCCACAGAGTAAGGGTTCTCGGTAGTAGCAAACTCTGGCCTCCACTTAGGGATACGTTTAAGCTGGCTAGTTGTACCGAAGTGTTCATATGCCGTTTCAAGGTTAAATGCGATAGCTTGTCCCATATCTGAATAGTTGTTTGATTCGTCCTCGTTAGCCATAATGAGTCCGATACGGCTATGGCCGCATAGGAAGCGGTTTGAAGCGTTTTGGCGTGCTGAAGTAGCGGATACCCAAGTATTCGAGTCGAAGCTCTCCCACTTGTTAAGGTTGATGTTATAGACTAAACAATGGTTGTTAATGCCACTAGGGGAGTCTGAGTAGTAGACATACAAACGGTTCTTGTAAAGGTCAACTACGATACCTTCCTTGTTAGGGATAGCGTCATAGACGTTCTGAATAGTGTTCTGGGTAAGGCTATCCTCGTCCATACCGTTGAAACGGTAGATACCAGTATCGTTTGCGAAGTATGCGTAGTTAAGGTCGCAGACTACAGACTCTTGGCTAAACGTCCCGTTCTGTGCCGTAGACTGGCTCTGAGTCCATTGGTCTGCTGTCTGAGCATACATCTGGTATTTATTGCGGCGGGTTAGGAAGTAGTAAACACCACCGAGGTTAAACATAGCAGTAACAGGGTCGCCTGTCTGAATTGCTGGGAAGTTCTGGCGAAAATCTCGGTTAAACTTATCATAGCTGTTGATTGGATCTGCTGAGTTATCCACAGTCTTAACAGTAAAGTTAGTGCCATTCTTAGCTGTGATTTCGCCAACAGTAGAACCGTGATACATCAGGTCGCCGATTTCTGCATTAGCTGGAGCTTTAGAGGTTAAAGCGGTCATAGTGGACTGTGCCACGGTTGCTGTCTGGTCGATAGTGGTAGGTAGTGCAACCGTTGTAGAGAAGATAACAGCTGGTGCGTATGCGTAGCCATAAGGATAAGTCCAAACAGCCTGTGTGTCGGTATCAGCATCAAGATAGACGATATTATCAGACATACCGTCCATAATATCTCTAACCTTGATGTTAAGGTCTACACCTGTTTCAAGGTCGGTAGTAGTTATAGCAGTATCAGACCAGGAGTTAGCAGGGTCGAGTAAGCGTGGGCCTTCAAGACCATCTACATAGCGGACTTGGTTTAAGTCTTGGTTAAAGCGGACGTGCGTTACACCAGAAGGGAGATCACGAATCTTGGTAACCGTTCCATCGGTTGCCATACGGTATAGCTTCTCATTCTGTGTAAAGAGAACTGTTTTAGTGCCGTTGATGTTAGCCTCGAAGATATTATCTACACGACCTTCCGTGCAAGTCTTTAAGACATAGCAGAGATTCTTACTAGCGTCTGTTTCAATAACATAGTCTGAAGCGACATTACCTTGCGTGCCAACTCTGATTTCAACAGGTGTAGCAGTCATAGCGTATGGTGTATCCATAAACACAGCTTCGAGCGTCTGGTATGAAGTTGTTATAGTGGACGGATCTATAAACGTTTCCGAGAGCTTGTTGTTGTTTACCCATAACGAGATGCAAGGCACAGCGTAAGTATCGCCGACCTTTTTAATTTTAATTTTAGCCGAGTATATAATAGCACTACTTAACGCTGAAAAGATAGCAGGTTTAACCTCTGCGATAGGAGTATCAGTATTTGCACTTGAGATAGTGTTTTCAAGGTCTGCATAGCCAATAGGGTTCATTAGCTTTTTGTAGCCAATTCTGGTCTTATACTCGCCGATACGGTCGAAGCGAGCGTCCTGTGCTAAACGTAGCTCGCTAGTTTTCATAGTGTCGTTTGGCTTATAAGTTGCGATACCATCTGCGAAGTTATTTGTAGTAGGGGAAGACTTGCCGGTTGACACTTTAGGAATTTTTTTAATCTTTGTGAACCTTGACTGCACCATAGCTTATACCTCGTTGATTCTGATATTGAATGGAGTTTGCATACGGTTGCCACCATCGAATTGACGTGGGCCGTATCTCATAGCCATATTTGTGATAAGTTCCGCCTTCTGGTTGTCGTAGATCTGTGCGAAGTCGTAGTTTCCTCTGCGACGTTCTGCTCTAGCTACAGCACCGAGAATGAGAATCTCACGATACTCGCTAGGGATAAGTGGAACGTCAGTAGGGTTAGTAAGTTCCTGTGGCTTTGCAAGATAAAGCATTTTTAGCGTGTAGTAGTTATCAGGGTCGTTATCGTCGATAGTTTCGCAGTCTATCTTTGGAAGGTAGTAGTGAACCTTGTTACCGATAACGGTGTAGAGATACACTTTAAGGCCTTTATATGCTGCGTAGTATTCTCTAGGAGCAACATATTTAAGAGGCCATTTCATACCGCCTTTTTCAACTACTAAACGTTCCAAAGTTTGGAAGTCTGCTGGGGCTTCTAGCTCGCCAGAATCAAGAGTTTGGTAGTCATAAGTCTTCTCGAAAAAGCTACACGG
>Ga0265298_10004635_pt1 | contig 17484 bp, 17 predicted proteins | sample AusTroGonzalo_MG_3_FD_193486 | JGI IMG/M metagenome (GOLD analysis project Ga0265298, IMG submission 193486) | Bovine rumen microbial communities from tropical cattle in Woodstock, Queensland, Australia - Gonzalo_01 | ecosystem: Host-associated > Mammals > Digestive system > Stomach > Rumen ... | reverse complement strand
TCTGGGCGGCAGTAACCTTGAAGTCCTGCTCAATGCCAGCCTTGATAACTACGGGTACACCACCAGCCAGCTTTACCATCTCGGGATAGCTAACCCAGCAGGGTGAAGGCAGCAGCACCTCATCACCCGGGTTGATGATAGCCATGATGACATTGCACAGTGACTGCTTAGCACCGGTTGAAACCAGAATCTCGGCAGGAGCATAGTCAAGATTGTTCTCACGCTTGAGTTTGTCGGCGCAGGCCTTACGCAGCCACATATAACCCGGAACGGGAGAATACTTGGAGTAGTTCTGCTCTACAGCCTCAACAGCAGCCTTCTTTACGTAATCAGGAGTGTTGAAGTCGGGCTCACCCACGCTCATGTTGACTACATCGACACCCTGTGCCGACAGTTCATTGCTCTTCTGCAGCATGGCGAATGTAGCCGATGCCGCGAGTCTGTTGACTCGATCTGAAATTTGTGCCATTTTATTGTTTGTTGTTTGCTATATATTCAATCAAATTCTCTGCCGTCTGTGATGTCTTGACCATCTGACGGTTAAGCTTGCGCGTAAACAGCCACGCACGCAGATAGAACAGCAGTCCCAGAGGGAACAGGATTCCCACCATACGGTTGGCCCACTGCTTGGCGAACGGAGGTTGTACACCATGAACCTGCAGGATGGGGAAACCGTTAAGCATATCCAGCTCCACGCGGTCACGGCTGTTACCCAGTTCGGTGACAAGAGCCTCAAGTTCAACGTTCAGGCTGTTGAGTTCCTGCGCATCGACACTGCCAAAGAAGAGGTTTGCGTAATTGGGCAACCTTGAGAGCAGATTCGTCTCCGGCAGTTCCCGGCTCATACGCAGGATGTTATCCAGCTCCTCACTGCACTTGGTGCGGTCAGCATCCTCAATCACCACATCCTTCCTTACGATATTACGGCTGACCTTGGTTCCAAACCAGTAACGGAAGAACTCCGTTATGACATCAAACTGGAACAGGGTGGAATCACCGTTAGCCTTTATCGTAAAGAATACGCTCAGAGGCGTAAGCACCATCACGCTCAGCCAACAGCCCACTATACTCCACTCTCCCTGTTTGTACATCTTATCGCCCGATACAGACGTAATATAGAAAAGGATGAATGTAAATACCGATACCAACACCGGCACGCCCAGTCCGCCCTTACGGATGATTGCGCCCAACGGAGCTCCTATAAAGAAGAATATAAGGATAGACAGGGAGTTGGTTATCTTTTTCATCCACTCTATCCAGTGCTTGCGGATAGTCCTGTCACCATAAAACATGTTAGTGCTCTTGATTGCCAGGTCACTGGCCTGAGTCTGTATCTTGGAGCGCATGCTGTTCTTTATGTCAACCTGCTTGCTGCGGCTTGAGACAAAGAAGACGCTGTCTGCACTGATTGTTTTGGAAGGCAGCCTGTCAAATGCTATGGAGTCAGATTTTTGCATACGGTAAATATTGAGCGCGCTCACCTTGAACTCATTCATATTACCACGCCCGATGCTGTCCTGACTGCTTGAAAGAGAATCAATGGTATGCTTGATCTCATTCATGTTCTTACTCATGGCCTGTGAGCTGACCAGACCGTCGGGAGCCTGTTTCATATCGGAGTTGAACTCCAGTAGGATATGTTTCTCGCGGAACTCCTCACGGGTATAGGGCTTGCCCTTGCTGTTAAGGTCCATGCTACCGTTCTGACCGAATTGCTCGCCGCTGAAAAGATGCAGGTACAGATGCTGCTTATCGGCTGTAGTCTCAAGAGTGGCCGAATCAGAGACATATACGCTCAGTTTGTCATACCCTTCACTGTGGTCATAAATGGTAACATCATACAACAAGCCGGTATCAAAATCCTTATGCTTGACGTACATGTTATAGCCCTTGATCTGGTTATAGAACACGCCCTCAGGTATCTCCAGCTCAGGACTCTTCTCATTTATGGAGTATATCAGCGCATAGAGATTCTTGGCTGCCTTGGGCACCGTAACGTTCTGGAAATAGAACGATACTCCCGCCAGAATGATTGAGAATATCATTACCGGACGCATGATACGCAGCAACGGGATGCCGGCGGTCTTCATGGCAAGCAGTTCCAGACGCTCGCCAAAGTTTCCGAACGTGATGAGTGATGCCATCAGTACTGCAAGAGGCAGAGCCTGCGGCACCAGGGTAAGTGCAAACTCCCAGAAGAATTTGGCCAGGAACCAGAACTTGAGTCCCTTACCTACTATATCCTCGGCATAACGCCAAAGGACGTTCATGAGTAGCACGAAAAGACATATGGCAAAAGCCGCCACAAAAAGCAGCAGAAAGCTTTTGAGTATGAATATATCAAGTCTTTTTGGCCTCATCTATACGTGCAGAAATTACCAACCTGCAAAATTAGTACAATTGACAGATTTCTGCAAAAATAGAAGGCCCCTGTTTGAAATTGTTACGATAACAGTGAAAAAAGGATAATGTCAGATGCCGCAACGGTGCAGGGCATCAATGGATGTGTCCCAAAGATTACGTACATCCTCCTCATCATCAGAGTCCGCAAAATCCGTGATTTCAAGTGAATAGGTCAATGTGAGCTCATTCTTAAGGATACGCATCTCAAAGTAGGTGCCGGGATCCTCATCCAACCAATGAAAACGCACGTATGTATTCTGGCGGCAGTTGATCAGTTCCGCCTCACGGGACTCATTCTTTCCCCAAGTAAAACTGAATATCTTACCCTTGGCATTGACGTCGTCGGCAAACCACGAAGTCAAGCCGGGAGCGGTAGCTATCGCATCCCAAATCATAGGTATTGACTGTGAACTCAATCCGTATTCCAGAACGACCTTGGTCTTAGCTGGTATATTCTTATCTGTAGACATAGCATTACGTTTTATGGTTACGACACCTGACGTCACATCCAGGCTTCGCTTAGGTTCTAATGCAAAGAAATATTAAAATCCATTAATTTCCAAATGAATGGGAGATAATTTTATAACAAAATTAGCAACCAAATTGTTGCAGGTATCAAAAAACGGCATTACCTTTGCACCCGCTTACAGAGCGATGGCGGGATAGCTCAGCTGGTTAGAGCGCATGATTCATAATCATGAGGTCCCCGGTTCAATCCCGGGTCCCGCTACGACAACGAGAGAGGTCAACGACCTCTCTTTTTTGTTGTCGTAGCGGGACCCGGGATTGAACCGTTAGAAGAAGGGGTCGACCCCCTTCTTCTAACTAAACCTTTTTTTAATTTGCTTCGCAAATACGCTCCATTTCATTTCGCTTGGCGGCCCTACGGGTCCGCGGTCTCGCTCCAAGCATTCGCTCGCTCCAATACGTTTTACACCTGCGTAAGTTATTCCTGGTACTTGCTTTTTTATAGTCATGGGATTTGAGTATTTATATTTTATTATGGTGAGGGTATTGGGAAAAAGTGTAATTTTGTGGCGCTTTTGCTAAGTGGAGTTTACAATTTTACTATATAGTTATGGAATTAATGGAGCAGATTATTGCGCGTGCCAAGCAGAACAAGCAGCGCATTGTGTTGCCCGAGGGTACCGAGGAGCGTACACTCAAGGCAGCCGACAAGGTTCTTGCCGACGGTGTGGCAGACCTTATCATATTGGGTAACAAACAGGAGATTGAGGGACTTGCCGCACAGTGGGGACTCAACAACATCTCAAAGGCCACAATCATTGACCCCGAGAACAACCCCAAGAAGGATGAGTACGCAAACCTGCTGTTTGAGCTGCGCAAGAACAAGGGTATGACAATTGAGGAGGCTCAGAAGAAGGTGCTTGATCCCCTCTACCTGGGATGCCTCATCATCAAGAGCGGTGATGCCGACGGTCAGCTGGCCGGTGCCCGCAACACCACAGGCAACGTTCTGCGTCCTGCACTCCAGATAATCAAGACCGCTCCCGGCATATCAGTGGTATCAGGTGCATTCATCATGCTCACCAAGACCCCGCAGTACGGCGAGAACGGTATCATGGTATTTGCAGACTGCGCCGTTACTCCGGTGCCCGATGCAGACCAGCTGGCTCAGATTGCCGTAGCATCGGCCGGAACCGCTACCGCAGTAGCAGGATTCGCCGAGCCCCGCGTGGCAATGCTCAGCTTCTCAACCAAGGGATCTGCCAAGCATGAGGTTGTAGACAAGGTAACCACAGCCCTGGCCAAAGCCAAGGAGCTGGCACCCGACCTCAAGATTGACGGTGAACTCCAGGCCGATGCAGCCATCGTACCCTCTGTAGGTGCAAGCAAGGCTCCCGGTTCAGAGATTGCAGGCCGTGCCAACGTACTTGTATTCCCCAACCTCGAGGTAGGCAACATAGCCTATAAGCTGGTTCAGCGCATAGGTAACGCCGAGGCCATCGGCCCTATCCTTCAGGGTATTGCACGCCCCGTAAACGACCTGTCACGCGGCTGCTCAGTAGACGATGTATATAAAATGATTGCAGTTACCGCCAACCAGGCAATGGCTGCCAAGAAAGCATAACACAGATATGAAGATTCTGGTTCTTAACTGCGGCAGCTCGTCTATCAAGTACAAGCTGTTTGACATGGATAGCAATGACGTCATTGCACAGGGTGGTATAGAGAAAATAGGCATGAAGGGCTCTTTCCTCAAGCTCACTGACAAGAACGGTGAGAAGGTAATCATTGAGAAGGAGATCCCCGAGCATACCGTAGGCGTAAAGTTCATATTCGAGATACTTACCGGCAGCCAGTACGGCGTAATCAAGTCACTTGACGAGATTAACGCTGTAGGTCACCGCATGGTACACGGAGGCGAGAAGTTCAACAAGAGCGTAATCCTTACTCCCGATGTACTGGAGGCATTCGCAGCCTGCAATGACCTGGCTCCGCTGCACAACCCTGCCAACCTTAAGGGTGTAAACGCTGTTAGCGAGCTGCTGCCCAACGTACCTCAGGTAGGCGTGTTTGACACCGCATTCCATCAGACCATGCCTGATTACGCATATCTGTACGCCATCCCCTACGAGCTCTATCAGAAGTATGGCGTTCGCCGTTACGGATTCCACGGAACATCACACCGTTTTGTATCAGGCGAGATTTGCAAGTACCTGGGCATTAAGCCCGAGGGCTCAAAGATCATTACCTGCCACATAGGAAACGGCGGTTCAATCACCGCTGTAAAGGACGGCAAGAGTGTGGACACCACAATGGGTCTGACTCCGCTGGAGGGCATCATGATGGGTACACGCAGCGGTGATATTGACGCAGGTGCAGTTACATTCCTCATGGAGAAGGAGGGACTGGACAGCACTGGCATGTCAAACCTGCTGAACAAGAAGTCCGGTCTGCTGGGTATATCAGGCGCTTCAAGCGATATGCGTGAGGTTACCGCTTCAATGGAGGCAGGTAACGAGCGCGCCGCTCTGGCCAAGAAGATGTATGCTTACCGCATCAAGAAATACATCGGCGCATTCGCTGCTGCAATGGGTGGCGTTGACGTGGTTGTATTTACCGGCGGTGTCGGCGAGAACCGTCATGAGGTTCGCGAGGCCGTTTGCGAAGGTCTGGAGTTCCTGGGCATTAAGCTGGACAAGGAGCAGAATGCTAAGATTATGTTCGGTAAGGATGGAATCATCTCTACTCCGGATTCTAAGGTTAAGGTGGTGGTTTTGCCGACCGATGAGGAGCTGATGATTGCTCAGGATACTATGGAGTTGGTTAAGTAAATTGCCATCCGGCGGGTTGCTCGCGCCTTTGGCGCTCGGGTGTTTTTGACTTTTATGGCCCTTTCAGGGCCTAAAAAGTCGCTAGCTGGAAACCGTTTTTTGGATTAGGAGCATTTTACCTTTTTTTAGTTTGGGGCGGCGACGCCCCAAACCCGTTTCGCGGGACATAGTCCCGCTCCACTCTGCCGGCCTTCCAGGCCGGGTAAAACGAAACCCCGACAACGCTTTGCTGTCGGGGTTCCGTTTTACTGGGTGCAGCTGGAAACCTTTGTGCACCTTGATGTAGCTAACTGGAAACCTTGTGCGGATTAGGGTTACGCACGGGGAAACGCAGGTGCGATGGTATTGTTTAGGGATTGGATTCTCCTTCCAAGTAGTTGTGCATGGTGAGGGTTTTGCCGTCGAACATGGCGTAGGTGTATTGGGTGATCCAATCTCCTATTATCAGGACGCGGCTGGTGCGGGTGAGCATCAGGTCAAGTTCTATGTGACGGTGACCGAATATGAAATAGTTTATGTCGGGATGCGACTTGAGATAATCCTTAGCATAGAGCACCTGATATTCCTTATCCTCACCCAGGTACTTGTCAACACCGTTCAGACGGTGGTCCTGCATGCTTTTCTTGGCCCATTTAAGACCCAGACTCATGCTCCAGCGGGTTGGCAGGAGCGAATAGAGGAACTGACAGAACCGGCTGCGGAATATGCCGCGCATGAAACGGAACACAGGATCGGGATCACCCATCCCGTCGCCATGGGCCAGATAGAACTCCTTACCCATAATCTCAACGGTAACAGGCTCCTTGTGCAGTATAACGCCGCACTCACGCTCCAAATACCCGAACATCCAGATGTCATGGTTACCTATAAAGTAATGAACCTCGACACCGCTGTCAGTCAGTTCCGATATCTTACCCAGAAAACGGGTGTAACCTTTGGGGACCACATATTTGTACTCATACCAGAAATCAAACATATCGCCCAGCATATATACAGCCTGAGCCTTATCCTTGATATCATCAAGGAAACGCACAAGACGACGTTCTTGCATGCGGCGGTGGTCTATGGCCCACGACCCCAGATGCGCATCGGATATGAAGTAAACGTTTTTCATAACGCCTTAAATTAGTCCCAGTTCAAGTTTGGCCTCCTCACTCATCATGTCCTTGTCCCATTCCGGCTCAAAGACAAGATTTACGGTTGCGGACTTGACACACTCCAGACCCTCAACCCTAAGGCGGACATCCTCAACGATAAAGTCTGCCAGAGAGCATCCGGGTGCGGTCAGTGTCATGTCAATCGCTACGTTGGCATCATCATCGACATCCACCTTATATATAAGGCCCAGATTATAGATGTCAACAGGTATCTCAGGATCATAAACGGTCTTGAGTACCTCAACAACTTTCTCCTCTATCTCAAACTTCTGTGCCATCCTTTTTTCAAAGCCGACCGTGGTCAGCGTAACTGTAATAACCGTTATCCGTGAATATCACATGATCCAGCAATGAGATATCCATCGTGTAACATGCCTGCCGGACTGCGGTTGTGAGCCCGTCATCCTGATGACTGGGCATCAGGTTGCCCGACGGATGATTGTGGCACAACGCTACTGCCGTGGCCCTGCGCACAATCGCCTCACGAACTATTACCCGGACATCGACCGATGCACTTGACAATCCGCCCTGGCTTATCAGTATGCTGTCTATCACCTTGCCGGCCTGGTTGAGCAGAAGCGCATGGCACTCCTCAACCTGCTTATCGGCCAGGACGGGATAGAACCAGTCATAGATATCACGCGATGTCCTTATGACGGGCTTACGCTCAGGATCCTCCTCCTTGCGGCGTCTGCCCAGCTCACATGCGGCCAGGATCGTAATTGCCTTGGCCTCACCTATTCCTTTAAAAGAGCAAAGCTCCCCGACGCTAAGTTTTCCAAGTTCGGAAAGACTGTTGCGGCAGGAAGCCATCACTTTTTGTGTCAAAGCCACCACCGAATCTTCAGTGTTTCCAGTGTGTATCAGAATCGCCAATAACTCAGCGTTTGTAAGCGCGCCTGCGCCCTTTTGCTTCATCTTTTCACGGGGGCGATCCTCTTTGGCCCACTGCTTAAGATTCAGCTTGTCCGGCTTTTTCATTCATACATTATGCCTTTACGCGGCCCTGGTATGATCCGTCGCGGGTATCAACCTCAATAAGCTCACCCTCATTGATGAACAGAGGTACGCGAACCTCGCAACCGGTCTCAACCTTGGCGGGCTTTGTAGTGTTAGTAGCTGTATCGCCCTTAAGGCCGGGTTCTGTGTATGTAACCTTAAGTACAACCTTTACAGGCAGATCTGCGAACAGGATTTCACCGGTATTGGCGTTTGTAACTACATCAACAACCTCACCCTCCTTAAGGTAATCAACACCGTTGATAAGGTCCTTGATGATAGTAACCTGCTCAAAGTTCTCCTGGTTCATGAAAATGTAACCCATGTCATCCTGGTACAGATACTGGTAGGGACGACGCTCTACACGAACATCCTCAAGCTTGAAACCGATCTGGAAAGTACGCTCCAGTACGCGGCCGTTAACCACGTTCTTAAGCTTGGTACGTACGAATGTGTTTCCTTTACCGGGCTTTACATGAAGGAAATCGATGCAGAAATAAAGCTGGCCCTCCAGGTTAATGCAGGTACCGATCTTGATGTCTTGACAAAGAATCATAAATAACTGTTTGTTCTATTATTAATAATAAAATACTTTTCGGACTACAAAAGTAGTGCAATGGGACAAATAGACAAAACTTTAGACAAAAAAAGAGATGCAATTTGCATATTAAGAAAAAAGAAAGTACCTTTGCCCTCCGATTCCAAAAACCGATAGGAAAACAATAAAAATATATAACGATGAAAAGAACATTTCAGCCTTCCAACAGGAAGAGAAAAAACAAGCACGGTTTCCGTGAGAGAATGGCCACAGCTAATGGCCGTCGTGTACTTGCATCACGCAGAGCTAAGGGCCGCAAGAAACTGACAGTATCTGACGAGTACTGCGGAACCAAGAAGTAACCCTTAGTTACCAGTAATAGAATAAGAGCCGGACAATTTGTTCGGCTCTTTTCTGTTTCCGGTCATATCAACCGAACAGATGTTTGAATGCCTCCTCGACCTTGGTTACGGGAACCAGCTCGATTCCCAACTTGCGTTTCTCAAGGCCGTGCATGTTGCTCTTGGGTATGATGATGCGTTCAAATCCCAGCTTTGCGGCCTCTGATATACGCTGTTCTATGCGGCTTACGGGGCGGATCTCGCCCGACAGGCCCACCTCACCCGTCATGCAGACGGTACGGTCAACTGCGATGTCAAGGCTGCTGGAGAGAATGGCGCTTATTACCGCCAGGTCAATTGCAGGATCACTCACCTTCAGCCCTCCGGCTATATTCAGGAACACGTCCTTCTGACCCAGCTTGAATCCCACACGTTTCTCCAGGACCGCCAGCAGCATGTTCATGCGGCGCACATCAAAGCCTATGGCACTGCGCTGAGGTGTTCCGTATACGGCAGTACTTGCCAGTGCCTGAACCTCAATCAGGAACGGCCGCACGCCCTCAATGGTACAGGCAATCGATACTCCGCTCATGCCCTGATGGCTATCGGTAAGGAGCAACTCACTGGGATTGCTCACCTGACGCAGGCCATCCTCACGCATCTCATAGATACCCAGCTCGGCAGTGCTTCCAAAACGGTTCTTGATGGGACGCAGTATGCGGTACAGGTAGTGCTGGTCACCCTCAAACTGCAGCACAGCATCAACGATATGCTCCAGAATCTTAGGACCGGCTATCGTTCCGTCCTTGGTGATATGACCAATCAGCAGCACCGGAGTTCCGCTCTCCTTGGCGAACTTGAGCAGTGAAGCGGCGCACTCACGCACCTGAGTTATACTTCCGGCCGATGAATCCACATACTCGCTGCTTATAGTCTGAATGGAGTCAATCACTACCAGTTCCGGTTTCTGTTTCTTTATCTGTTCGTAGATATTTTCAAGCGATGTCTCACAGAGAACAAGCAGATTATCACTCAATCCGCCACCACCGCCGGCCGATGCCAGACGCTCGGCGCGCATCTTTATCTGGCGTGCACTCTCCTCGCCCGACACATAGAGCACCTTTAGGTCCTCCAGACGCATCACGGTCTGCAGCGTCAGAGTGGATTTGCCTATTCCCGGCTCACCTCCCAGCAAGACCAGAGATCCCTGTACCAGTCCGCCTCCAAGCACGCGGTTCAGTTCATCATCATGCATGTCAATGCGCGGATAATCTGAGCTCTGTATCTCGCCCAGGGTGTGGGGCTTGCTGTCATCGGTCTTGCCCGATGCCTCCTTCCTGGCAGTGACGCTTGCGTTTTGAGCGGCCTGCGGCTTTACGGTTATCTCCTTCATGGTGTTCCATCGGCCGCAAGAGGGACATTTGCCGCTCCATTTGGGAGAGTCAAATCCGCACTCGGTGCAGACAAACATGGTCTTGTCCTTGGTCTGTGCCATATGCTATGCCTTTTTTGACATTTTGCTCCACCACACTATTCCGTAGATGGAGTTCATCATGTAGAATACGTATTGAACCACCATGATGGGTGCAAACTGCACGCCGCGGGTGGCAGCAATAGCCCACATGACCAGATTGGCTCCGTTTACCACAATCCACATGAACCACTGCTCTATGAATGCAAAGGTAAGCAGGAACTGGGCACCCACGGCAACTGTCATGGCCAGTGCATCCGATACGGGCTGGGGGTCATCGGTCTTAAGCAGCAGGCGGCTGATTCCCCATACGGCAGCGGTGCAGAGTGCAACCAGCAGTATTCGCTGCGGCCAGGTCATCCAGCGGGTCTTGATACCCTCATGACCTCCGCTCAGCGCACGCTTGCGCCATTGGGCCCATCCGATGAACTGCATGGGTACGTTGTAGAGCAGGAACAGGGCGGCGTTGGCATAGAGTCCGCTGCGCAGTGCCATATAACCCTGGATGCATGAGCCCAGGAATCCGAACAGGAAGTTCAGCACACTGCCCTTTACGCCGAATATCACGCAGAGCACGCTGCAGGTACCTGCAATGAAACTCAGCACGTTGAAATTGCCATTAAGCAAACTCACGGTAACACTGACCGTCATGAATCCCAGTATCAGAAACCAGTCCCACCATGTGAACCTGGGTATCTCTATTTTCAGTTTTTCACTCATATCTGCAAAGTTAATCATTATTCTCCTTGGACCAGCTGACGGCGCGGTTTATGAAATCAAGGAAGGGTTTGGTTGTCTTGAAGAGGGCTGCTACACGCTCCGCAAGATTGGGTGCAAGGATGAAATCATCATCGGGCATGTATGCAATGCAGAAACGTTTCAGTCTGTAATAGTCTGAATCAGGGGTATCGGCAGGGAATCCGGCCGGCACTTTCTTGAGCGCGCCCTCATAGTCCAGCTCAAATCCGGGAGCGGCCTGGGAGAGTATCTTGCGGAATCCACCGTCACTCATCTCAATGTCCTCACGCAGGATGGCCAGCACCTTGGGGTCACACCAGTAATCACCCGCAGCCAGCATGTGGGTTCCCTCCCAGCTATCCTTGGCCGATGCACTCACCTGGAAATAGTATCCGCTGTAAGGCGACTTCTTGCCGCCCGGGCAGATGTACACGCCCATGTGGGTCTTGTACGGGGACTTATCGGCCGAGAAGCGTACATCACGGTATATGCGGTAGGTTATGTCATTAAGCTGCAGATCGCCTATTGAAGGGTCAAACTTACGGATAGCGGCCAGCAGTTCCAGCGCAAAGGCATCAAACCGCTCCTTTGCTCTCTTGTACTCATCCTTGTGAGCCATGAACCAGTCACGCTCATTATTACAGCTCAACTGCTTAAGAAAATCCAGAATCTCTTTCATCACTCGGGTCTGTAAACTGATATCTGAGCCTGAATGGATTTACCGGCGGACTCTGCCTCAAGCAGGTCTTGAGCCAGTATGACCAATACTATCCTACCACCAGTCTGATAAATCTGGAAGCGCTGGGTCACATATTGGCTATGTCCCATGGCAAGCAGACCGCCATCTCTGTCAAACCATGCAAAAGTGGGTTTGAAATTACACCTGTATCCTACCAGTACCTTTCCGTTCACAGACAAGGCCTTGGCTACACCGACACCACGAGTACCGGCCAGGTCATCATCGGGCTTGATCGTTGATTGCAGGGTAAGCGTCTTGCCGTCATAGAGATATATCTCATTGGCATTGGGATAGTAGCATTCAATCTTTCCGTCTGCATTGGGAAAGAAACAGTTATCGGTGTAGACCACGCGGAACACCTCCTCACCTTCCGTGTATACGGGTTCCTCCTTCAACTCCAGGAAAGAGGCCTTCTTAACTCCCCTATTGTCTGTTACCACGAATGCGCCTATCTGCGTATCCTCGGCCGAATTAAGGAACATGAAACCATCTTTTGTCTTTAGGAATGATGAAGGAGACGGTATATACTCCACATTGAACGCATCCTGATGATTAAGGTCCAGATCATAGACATGTACCCTCTTGCTCATATGGTCCAGCAGGTACAGATGCTCATCGTCACCGGTTATATTCACGGCTCTAAGATAATCCTTAGGGCCACGGCCCACCTGGCATAACTGCTTCACAATCTCACCGGTCTTAAGGTTAACCTTTGAGACAGCCTGACGTGAATCAAGCAGGAATATATAATCATCAGAAAGGAATACATCGGTCACATCTGACAGGAAAGTATCACCCTGATCGCTTATATCCGTCTTACTCTCCAGACTGAAATGATCAGATATGGGGAAAACGTTCTCACCGGGATCCCGGAATCTGACAGTCACCTCATCAGCAACATTTCTGTTCCCGCCGCAACCGGTCATTACGCTCACCAGCAATGACAAAAGCAATACCGGAAATACACTCCTTTTCATGTCCGTAATTATAATTGTTTATGGTTCAAAGATATTACACTATCCTCTGCTTTCCAAACAGAAATAGTAAATTTGCATTGTTTTAATTAATATGGTAAAGGAGATTCAACTAAGGGTAGAACCGCAGTTTGCTTACAATGAGCAGGTGCTCAAGCAGACCGTTTCAAGGCAGTGTGCTATTGATATGCGCACCATCAACGCAATCCACACACTTAAGCGCAGCATTGATGCTCGTCAGCGAACCATATTCATAAATCTCACGTTACGTGTCTTTATTGGAGAGGAGCCACCCAAGACCCAATACACCCCTATTGAGTACTATCCCGTTGATGACAAGCCCTCAGTGATTGTAGTTGGAGCCGGCCCCGGAGGACTCTTTGCGGCCCTGCACCTGATTGAGCTTGGACTGCGCCCCATCGTGATAGAGCGCGGCAAGAACGTACGTGACCGCAAGCTTGACATAGCCGCCATAAGCCGCACCCATAAGGTAAACCCCGAGTCCAACTACAGCTTTGGCGAGGGCGGTGCCGGCGCCTACTCTGACGGCAAGCTCTACACCCGCAGCAAGAAACGCGGCAATACAGACCGTATACTGAACATATTCTGCCAGCACGGAGCCAGCCACTCCATACTGTCCGATGCGCACCCCCACATAGGCACCGACCGTCTGCCACGTGTGATAGAGAACATGCGCGGCACCATACTGCGCTGCGGCGGTGAGGTCCATTTTGAGACCCTCATGACCGGGTTCATACTGGACGGCAATAAGGTGATAGGCATTGAGGCCACACATGCCGGTGAGCAGTGCCGATTTATGGGACCGGTAATCATGGCCACCGGTCACAGCGCCCGTGACGTTTACCGTTACATGGCCGCCCAAGGGTTCAACATTGAGGCCAAGGCGCTGGCCGTAGGTTGCCGACTGGAACACCCCTCACAGCTTATTGACAGCATACAATACCATAACCGTGCCGGCCGCGGCAAGTATCTGCCTGCAGCAGAGTACAGTTTTGTAACCCAGGTTGACGGCCGCGGCGTATACAGTTTCTGCATGTGTCCTGGCGGATTTGTGGTTCCGGCGGCATCGGGACCGCAACAGATTGTGGTTAACGGCATGTCACCGTCGGGCCGAAACTCCCGCTGGAGCAACTCAGGCATGGTGGTGGAGACCCGTATTGAGGATGTAGCCAAGACGGATGCCGATATGCATGACCCGCTCCTTATGATGCGGTTCCAGGAGCAGCTGGAACATGACTGCTGGCAGGCCGGCAACATGCGTCAGACTGCACCGGCCCAGCGAATGGCCGATTTTGTGAACCGCCGTCTTAGCTATGACCTGCCGGAGAGTTCCTACTCGCCCGGCCTCATATCATCACCCCTGCATTTCTGGATGCCGGAATTCATAACCGAGCGCCTTAAGCAGGGATTCCTGCAGTTTGGCAAAAGCAGCCACGGATTCCTTACAAATGATGCCGTAATGATTGCGGTAGAGACACGCACATCATCGCCCGTACGCATACCACGCGATAATGAAACCCTGCAGCACTTAGGTCTGCAAGGTCTGTTTCCATGCGGCGAGGGTGCCGGTTACGCCGGCGGCATAGTATCATCGGCCATAGACGGTGAACGCTGTGCCGATTCTGTAAAAGCCTACCTTTCATGAAAGATTCCAGATATTACATAGTAGCGGAGCATCTGTTCAGCGTGGAGGCTGATGAGAGTCTGACGGACCTCATGGTCAACTATGAGCCGTTCAGAACGGAGCAGAGCAATGATGCGCTGTTCAGCCTCACCGTAACTGACGGAGGGCCCGTACAATACGTTGAGGAGCTGAGCCAGGATGAGGAGGGGCAGGATATCGTGTGCGGACATACAGAGCAGGAAGAGCCGGCATTTGAGTTCCGGTTTGGCGGTAAGACTGCGGGATGGCTGGTCTGCTCGGCCGGATACCGTGAGGGTACGCTTTACCTTAGCGGATTCCAGAGTAAGGCGGCTGTGGACAATGCGCTTATGATAATGTTCGCAATGGCATCGGCCACACAAGACACCGTGCTGTTCCATGCGGCTGCGGTCAGTCTGGACGGCAAAGGATATATGTTCCTGGGCAAGAGCGGCACCGGCAAGAGCACCCATGCCAGGCTGTGGCTTGGCAACATACCCGGCACGGAGCTTATGAATGATGACAACCCTGCCGTACGCATCAAGGCCGATGGCACCGCCGTTGTCTATGGCACCCCCTGGAGCGGCAAGACACCGTGTTACCGTAACATAAGCGCCCCGATTGGCGGAATTGTGCTGCTCAGTCAGGCACCTTATAATAAGATAGTTCGCCTTAAAGGCATAGGAGCATATGCCGCCGTGGTGCCCAGCATATCGGGCAAACGGTGGGACAGCCTCATTGCCGACGGCCTGCACGAGACCGAGAACGCGCTGGCCACGTACATCCCTGTATGGCATCTGGACTGCCTGCCCGACGCCGATGCCGCACACCTGTGTAAAGATACAATTGCCCTATGACCGATGAGCAGATCATACAGGAGGCCGTACGTCTGGTACAGGACGGAGTGAGCGTGACATTCCCCGTCAAGGGACGTAGCATGCTGCCGTTCATAGTAGGCGGCAGTGAGAGTGTGATACTGCAAAAGCCCGGCAGCCTGCAGCGCGGTCAGGTTGCGCTTGCTCAAGTGGGTCCGGACCGGTATGTGGTGCATCGGATAATAAAGGTAGAACCGGACCGCATAACCCTGATGGGTGACGGCAATATCCGCGGTACAGAGAGTTGCACACCGTCAAATGTGCTGGCACGCGCCACACATGTGGTAAATGCTAAGGGAGAGCGCCGCACTTTGGATTCAAAGGGACAGATGTTCAAGGCTAGGGTTTGGTATTGGATACGTCCGCTGCGCAGGATCATACTGGCTGTACTTAGAAGAACAATAAAGAAATACGCGATAATATGAAGATAAAGAAAGGATATATACTGCGCACAGTGTGCGGTGAGAACGTGATAGTTGGTGAGGGGTTGGATGCCATCAATTTCGGGCGTATGCTCTCTCTGAACGAGACCGCCGCCTGGCTCTGGAAACAGGCTGTCGAGCAGGGTGATTTCACCGCCGATAGCCTGGCCAAGGCACTGTGTGATGAGTATGAGGTAGCTCCTGATCAGGCATTAGCTGATGTAAAGGAAACCATAAACCAATGGACTGAACTTAAAGTAGTAGAGTGAAATATTCAAACTGGATATGGCGTAACACGCAAGGCATCCGCTGGAACACAGCAACCCGCATAGTGGCTGGCACCGCCCAGGTAGCCCTGGGCCTATTGATGGTGTGGCTCTGCCGCCGTTTCATCGATGAGACCATCCGCACCGGATCGGCCCATGACGTAACGGTAATGGCCGTCTGGCTTGTGCTGACCGTAGTAGGCGGCGTACTGCTCCGTCAGGTCTATTTCTATCTCACCACCAAGGCCAGCATCCGCCAGACCAACGCGCTGCGCCTGCGCATGTTCAGCAGCCTGTTCCGCCGCCAGCTCTATGAAGACAAGGAGATCCACTCCGGTGACATCAGTTCCCGCCTCACCAAGGATATAGAAGTGGTAAGTGAGACCACCACCGATACCCTGCCCCAGATGTGCATAACCGCCATCCAACTGGTAGGCGCCTTCCTGCTGCTGCACTATTTTGACAGATTGCTTGCCTGGGCCCTGCTCATCATGACCCCGCTTGCCATACTCATGGCCAAGTTTATAGGGCGTAAACTGCGCCAGATGACACTTGATATACGTCAGGACGAGAGCCGCATACAGATGCAGGTGCAGGAAGGTATGGAGAACAACGCCGTGCTGCGCGCCATGGGCAGCCAGGAGTGGATGACCGGCCGCCTGGACACCATGCAGCAAAAGCTCAAAGGCAACATAATGCGCCGCACCCGCTTTACCATAATGATACGCATCATCATGGGCTGCGCATTCGGCCTGGGATACCTCACCGCCTTTATATGGGGAGGACTCCAGTTACGCGCCGGAGCCATCACATTCGGTGTCATGACCTCATTCCTGCAACTGGTTGGCCAGATCCAAAACCCCGTGATGCAACTGCTCAGCCTGATACCGGAGGTAATACACTCCACCGCCAGCATAGACCGCCTTATTGAACTTGAAAACCTAGAGTCCGAGGCCGATGCATCCACGCTGCACCCCACTCTACAAGGCATAAAATTCGACAACGTAAACTTCAAATACGCCGGCGGTGACCGTCAGATACTGTCTGACTTTACCCATGATTTCCGTCCCGGCACCAAGACAGCCCTGATGGGTGAGACCGGCATAGGCAAGACCACACTGTTCCGCCTCATGTTAGGCTTCATCAGCCCCCAGAGCGGCACCATCAGCCTGTACGGAAAAGACGGCACCTCAATGCCTGCAGCAGCCACTACCCGCCCCGATTTTGTATTCGTACCCCAAGGCAACACCCTGATGAGCGGCACCATCCGCTTCAACCTGCAGGTAGCCAAGCCCGAGGCATCGGACCAGGAACTCATTGGGGCGTTGCACACCGCCTGCGCCGATTTTGTTCAGGAACTCCCCGACGGTCTTGACACCCTGCTCGGCGAGCGCGGCAGCGGACTGAGCGAAGGCCAGGCCCAAAGAATAGCAATAGCCCGGGGTTTGCTGCGCCCGGGCTCCATATTGCTTCTTGATGAGATAAGTTCGTCTCTTGATCCCGAGACAGAGACTGAGCTCTACGCCCGCCTCTTCAAGGCTTATCCCAGCAAGACTATGATATTTATCACTCACCGCACCGCAGTCACCACTCTCTGCG